>Ga0181535_10006361_pt1 | contig 12245 bp, 10 predicted proteins | sample PEATcosm2014_Bin_44_FD_119774 | JGI IMG/M metagenome (GOLD analysis project Ga0181535, IMG submission 119774) | Peatland microbial communities from MTU Mesocosm Facility, Houghton, MI, USA - PEATcosm2014_Bin17_30_metaG | ecosystem: Environmental > Terrestrial > Soil > Wetlands > Peat | place...
CTCAAGACATTGCTCATTCCGACCGAGAGGGTAAGCTCTCGTCGGTGCCAATGTCCTGGGTGCGGTCCTTAGTGGCCGGTTTTCAGGTGACCATCAGTGGCCGGTTTTGGGTGATCACCGAGGGACGAGCATCAAAACTCCATATCGAACTCAGCCCGTTGATCCCGAACCATCCCGGCGACCGCAGCGGCTTCCCCTTCAACTTTGCGCTTTGTGAAAAACGAAAAAGAACACAGCCACGCTGAAGGCACCAAACGTAAAGATGAGCGACGAGAACAGCGCCACCGGAGGAACCAGCCCTTGCACGACGTTCAGTACGTTGCGGATCAAGTGAAAGGCCAGAAGCGCCGTTACGAGGATCGTTCCGATCAGAGCCAGCAATGCAGCATTCTTGACCGTCATGCTCGGAGTATGACCGATGCTTCCGTCGTTCGCAAGCTAAGGCGACCGCAGCGGCTTCCAAGACCCGGCTCGACCTAATCCAAGATCGACAGTTCCAAATACGGCTTCGAGATTTTCGTGATCCGATCATCTGGACTCTCCTTGAAGCTGCTCGGGTCGCCAGCCGGGGCAAACTCCACATCGACCTTGACGAATCCGCACTTCCGATAGACGTAGCGATGCCAAGTGCGAAATGAGATGCCGCCTTCCTCCATGAAGACCTTCAACAGTTCACCCCTCGTCATGCCGACCTTGATGGATTCCAGTTCCGGCAGATTGGCCCGTATCCAGCGTGCTTGTTCAGAACCGTAGGGCGTTGGGTTTGGCTCGATCCGCAGCAGATTCAGTTGCCGAACCCAACGGGCGTTTCTTTTCTCACCCGGCACGACCAATTGAAACGGCCCGTCCTCTTCCGACAGCGGCTTCCCATCTCTTTTTGTGACCACGTAGACGGCCTTGTCGATGAACGATGGATCGAGTTCCGCCCACGCAAAGAGCGCCCGATAGCCATCCCTGCCTTCTGCCGCCACGTAGTACGATGCCGCCGTCTTGTGATACTTCTCGCCGGTCGGTGTTGCGACTTTGCCAAGCACGTCGGTCAGCAGGACACCTTGGAATGTGACCTGCGTTCCGTGATCGGTAGCTGTGATGGTCCGCTGCGGCAGAAGAGCAAGCTCCGAAGCGGACGGTGCCCAGCCAGGCCCACGTTCGGTAATTCCCTCAATACAAATCCTGGGTGGATTCTGACAGAGACCGATGTTCAGAAGAACGCAAAGGAGGAGAGCCACGTTGCGAATCGGCATGGTCCCTATTCTCCAACGAGCGCAACGCTGCCGCAATTCCAAGCGGCGGCTCAAGACGGCGAATACCCGCCAGATGCCCCGCCACTAGCGTACAGAAGCGCCAGGAGCGATTCCCAAGGGTCGGGCCGATCTAAGAGTCCACGGCGACACCAGCGGCTTGTGGAGTCCTTCTCGACGGTCTGCTCTTGGTTCGCTACCGCCATCGTGAAGGTATAGAATCTGACCGTGGGTAGAGTGAACTCGTGATCCTCTCTGGGCTCTCGGGATACTTCGACGATGCGGGCAAGATCCATGACCAGCCCAGTGTGGCGATAGGCGGGTTCATCGGGCGGAAGGAGCAGTGGGAACGTCTATGTTCCGATTGGGACGCCTTGCTGCTTCGGCACGAGATCAAGTACTTTCACGGCGTTGATTGCGAGCATGGCAACAACGAGTTCGATAAGTCCAAGGACAGATGGAAGAATCCGCAGGCCCGGTCCAACTGTCGTATGGACTTCGTCGAGGCTATCATCAATGCGGGGCTAACGGGTTTCGTGTCTGGTCTCGTCAGTGCCGACTACCATGCGCTGGACAAGGCTGCACTGGCCAGGATTGGGAAGCCGTTTTCCTTGGTCGCCCAGACTCTCGTAGTGACTGTCAAAGACTGGGCTAACGCCTGCCACGTCCACGAACTGATCCCATATTTGTTCGAGGCTGGTTCGGAGTGCTCCGTTGAATTCCTCAAGCAATTTGCCGGTCAGTGGGTCCGTGATCGTATAGCGGGCGTACACCCGGCATCCATCAAACTTCCTCCTGGGATGCTTGGCCTTTGCGTTGGGGCAGGTAGCCTTGTGACGGGGGTAGATCTCACGTTTCACTTGCCCCATTTTGCACGCAGAGCGCCTACATCTGCAACTGCGTTTGTATCTTACTGATTATAAATGATTTAATGGCGGAGAGAGAGGGATTCGAACCCTCGATAGAGTTTCCCCTATACACGCTTTCCAAGCGTGCGCCTTCAACCACTCGGCCATCTCTCCGATGGGATCGGGTGAGCCGCTACCTCACAAATGTAACACGCCACACCGGCCGCGCACCGCTCACACCAGGTCGAACTTCTCTTGCTGCAGCAACGGGTCGCTGTGGATAATCACCGGCCGGCCCAGGATTTCCTCCAGTTCCTCGAGATAGGTGTTGCGGCTGGATTTCAGAACCTTGGCCACCTCGGGGTGTACCCGTAGCGTGCAGTCCTCGCCCTCCACGGCCTTGGCGTTCTTCTGAGCCTCTTGCAGAATCTCCGCGATGATCGTGTCCACGCTCTTCACGTAGCCGGCCCCGTCGCAGTACGGGCACGGCGAACACAGCGTTCTCTCCAGGCTTTGCTTGACTCGCTTCCGGGTGATCGCCACCAGGCCGAAATCGTTGAACTGGAGAATCTTGTTCGGTGCCCGGTCCGATCGCATCGCCTCCTCGAGCGCCTGCATCACTTTCTGGCGGTTCTTCCGCTCGTCCATGTCGATGAAGTCCACCACGATGATGCCGCCCAGGTCGCGCAGCCGAATCTGCCGTACGATCTCCTTCACCGCTTCGGTGTTGGTCTTGACGATGGTGTCCTCCAGGCGGTTGGACTTGCCGACGAACTTCCCGGTATTGACGTCCACCGCCACCAGCGCCTCGGTCTGGTTGATGACGATATATCCACCGGATTTCAGCCACACTTTCGGCCGTAGCGCCTTCTCCAACTCCGATGAGACGTTGAAGGCATCGAAAATCGGCGTGTCGCGTGTATACATCTTCACGCGGCTCACCAGGCCCGGCTGGAACCGCTCGACGAATCGCAGCACGCTCTCGTAGACCTCTTCGTTGTCCGCCCAGACGGTCTTGAAAGTGTCCGTCATCTGGTCGCGCAGGATGCGGTGGACCAGGTCCAGATCGTGGTGGATCAGAGCGGGCGCCCGGCGCGCCTCCGCCTTCTGCCGTATGTCCAGCCACAAGTTGAACAGGAACCGCATGTCGGCGGCGATCTCGTCTTCCGGCTTGCCCTCGCCCGCCGTGCGCACGATGAAACCGCCCGGCATCCCGGCGCGGTGCGTTTGCAGAATCCGCCGCAGCCGCATTCGCTCGTCGTCCGAGGCGATCTTCCGCGAGACGCCCATATGCTCGACGGTCGGCATGTAGACGACGTAGCGGCCAGGCAGCGCGATGTGCGACGTGATGCGGGCGCCCTTCTGCCCCAGCGGCTCCTTGGCGATCTGGACCAGGATCTCCTGTCCCTCGCGCAGCAGTTCGGTAATGGAGGGCTGTGCCGGCTTCTCGCCGCGTGGCTGTGCGCGGCCGTTCGTCTTCGAAGCGGGCGCCTCTTCGGGAACCGAGATGGGCTCGGCTGCATCTTCAGGCGCTGCCTCGCCGCTGCCGCCAGTCCGCATTTTGCGCCGCATGCGGCGCGAGACGCGGTGCATGTAGCGATAGCCCTGCTCGCGGAGCGTCGCGGTCAGGCTCACGGGCATCCGGGCGGGCTCGACTCCCTCGTCGTCCGGCGCGGGCCCGGTTTCTCCGGCTTCCCCGCCCGACTCGGCCGGCTCCTCCGCGGCAACCGGCGCCTCGGCCTCGAGCGGGTCCGGAATCACGCCCTCGGGCAGCTCGGTCACCTGTTCCGCAACAGTCTCGACAGCGGGGTCCGGCCCTTCAACCTCGGGCACTTCCGGCGCCTCTTCGTCCGGCTCGGGCTCTTCGGGCAGCGGTTCGGAAGCCGGAGCCTCGTCCGCGGCGGCCTGCTCTTCGGCAGTCGCCTCCTGCGGAGTCTCCAGTTCGGCCGCATCCGGTTCGTCGCCGCTCACCCGGGAATACTTCGCAAGCGATTCGCCCGGAAGGATGGAAAACTCGGATGCCGGCACGGCGGCGGATTCCGCTTCGGGCTCCGCCTCGACGGCAACCGGGGCTTCGGGTGCCTGTTGCGGTGGCTGATCCTCGCGGATGCTGGCGTACTTGGATTCGGGAAAACCCCGCCCCCGCGCACGGCGGCGCCGCGACCGGCGGCCGCGGCGGTCCCGGTCCCCCTCCTCGGACCGCTCCGAAGCTGCTGCGGACCTATCCGGCGGAGGGGGCGGTTCGATGGCCGCAGGCTCTGCCGGCCGGGGCTCTGGCGCACGCTCGACCACCCGCTCCGGAGCGCGGTCCGCTTTGAGAGCTTTCTCCTCAGCCGCACCCGCGATCTTGTCGTACTCCTCGTTGTCATCGAAGAAATCCGAAACGTACAGGAACGCGTCGCGCTCCAGGCCGATATCGACGAACGCCGATTGCATGCCCGGCAACACGCGCGTGACGCGGCCTTTGTGGATGCTGCCCGCCAGGGAGTACTCGTTGGCGCGCTGAAAGACGACCTCCACCAACTGGTCGTCTTCGAGGATTGCCACTTTAGTTTCGTGGCGGTTGGATGCAATGACTAGCTCTTTTCCCATGACGGCTCTCCGCTCATCCGCGGCGAGCGTAGTCCCATCGGGAACCAGAGGCCAGTTACAGGGTCGGAGCCCCCGCGGGCCAGCCAGCCCGCTCAAAAGGGCAGTTGAATCTCGTTTCGGCCGGCGGATGGAGTCAAAGGCTCTGACATCGGCGCCGGATCGGAGTCGCCTGGCGAGCCGGGAACTGTGCCGCGCGGCCCGCTCGAGCGCCTCTGAAATCTTTTCGAACCGAACCCTTCGCTAACCTCGATCTCTTTGCCGAACTACGATCGGCCGCTATGTGGCCCGCCCCGCGGACCTTAGCTCACAAACCGCTGTAGCCTGACGCTATTCACCAGGCCCAGCATCAAGAAAAACGACAGGACGTTGGAGCCGCCGTAACTCATCAACGGCAAAGGAATGCCGGTCACCGGCATCCGGCCTGCCACCATCCCGATGTTCACCAGAACGTGAAACAACAACAACGCGCACACACCCATGCAGATGTACATCCCCGCTCGATCGGGGGACATTTGCGCGTTCTGAACGATTTGCATCAGCAGAACAAAATACAAGCCGAGCATCACCACGACGCCGACGAATCCGTGCTCCTCGGCGAACGACGAAAAAATGAAATCCGTGTGCGGCACGGGCAGGAACCGATACTTCGTCTGGGTGCCCCGGGTCACGCCCTGGCCCCACATTCCTCCGTTGCCGACCGCGATCTTGGATTGAATCACCTGATAGCCGGACCCCCGCGGATCGAGCCCTGGATCCAGGAACGTAACCAATCGGGTCTTCTGGTAGTCCTTCAGCGCGAAGCGCCAGCCGGCCGGCAGCACCAGCGTCAGGATGACGGCAATCGTCACCAGATACTGCCAGCGTAAACCCGCCAAAAAGACGCCGATCGCGAGGATTGGGAGGTAACACAGCGCTGTCCCCAAATCCGGCTGCTTCACTACGAGCAGCATCGGCACCAAAACCAACCCGCCCAGTTTCAGCAGGTCGCGGCCTTCCACCCGATCGCTCTTCAACTCCGTCAGGTATCGGGCTACCAGCAATATTATCACCGTTTTGACAAATTCCGATATCTGCAAATGGAATCCTCCCACGGAGATCCACCGCCGGGAGCCGAACGTCTGCTTGCCGATCACGAGCACCAGCACCAGACCGGCGAGCGACAAGCCATAGAACACGAACGCCCGGCTCAACAAGGTGTGGTAATCGACCTTGGCCACGATCCACATGATGCCCACGCCGACCGCCACCCACAGCGCCTGCTTCCACCAGGCATCGCTCCACACCGTCTCATGGGCGGCGCTATAGATCTGCAGAATGCCCATCCCGCAGATCACCAGCGTGATGATCAGCAGCGGCCAGTCGAGATCGCGGACGGAGCGGTAGCGGGCCATGTTTAGTCCTGGCCGTCCCACCCGTGGGGCAGGCGGTTCCGCCTGCCTTGGGCAGGCCAAACGGCCTGCCCCACGAGGATGTAAAGGTGGCGGGCCATGTTTACTCTTCCTCTCCCGCCTCGGGCTGTTGCTCTCCTTGTGGCTCTTGGGGGAGAGCCGGGATCACCGGAGGCATCGCCCGATTCAATCCCGCCAAGGCCTGGGCCTTAGCCTCCCGCGCCTTCTTGTCGAAATACGCCTTCAGAATGTCGCGGGCGACCGGGGCATTCATGCTGCCATGCTCGCCACTACCTTCCCAGAGCACCGAAACCACGACCTCGGGCGCCTCGCACGGCGCGAACGCGACGAACCAGCCGTTGTCCTTGAGCTTGTGGCCTGCCTTTACGGCCTCGTTCGAGATCCGCTGCGCCGTTCCGGTCTTGCCGCACACGCTCACCCCAGGCAGCCGCGCCCGTCCGCCGGTGCCTCCGCCTTCGTTCACCACGCCCCACATTCCGGAGATGACCTTCTGCGCGTTGGCGGCATCGATCTTTCCTATCCGCCGTTCCGGCTGGTCCGTTTTCACCAGGTGCGGCTTGTACCACACGCCGCCCATGGCCAGACCGCCAATCGCCGACGCCAGTTGCAGCGGCGTCACCGTCAGCGCGCCCTGTCCGATCGAGACCGAGATGGTCTCGCCGGCGTACCACTTCTGCCGGAACAGCCGCATCTTCCATGCCGTGGAAGGCACCACGCCGGTCGCCTCGTTGGGAAGGTCGATCCCGGTCTTGCGCCCGAACCCGGCCATCTCGGCGTACTCGGCGATGTTATCGATCCCCAGGTGGTTCCCCACGTTGTAAAAGAACACGTCGCAGGACTGGACGATACCCTTGTGCACATCCACTACTCCGTGGCCGTGCTTGGCCCAGCACTTGAAGTAGCGGCCATAGAAGGTGGCGCCGCCGGGACAGTGGACCTTGAAATCGTCGTCGATCACGCCCTTCTCCAAACCCGCCAGCGCCATGATTGGCTTGAAGGTCGAACCCGGCGCGAATTGCGCCTGAATGGCGCGGTCCAGCATCGGGTTGTCCGGGTTATTCGCGATCTCCTTCCAGTCTTCCGAGCGGATCCGCCCGGCGAACTTGTTGGGATCGTAGGTGGGGTTGCTGACCATGGCCAGCACCTCGCCATTGCGCGGGTCGAGCGCCACCACCGCGCCGTTCTTCCCCTGCATGCCCAGCTCGGCTACCACCTGCAGGTCCAGATCCAGCGTCAATTGAAGGTTCTTGCCCGGAACGGCATCCTTGATGGCCGCCACCTCGTGCTCATTGCCGCGGTTGTCCACCACCACCTGCCGCTGGCCGTCCTTGCCCATCAGGATGTCGTTGTACTGCCGCTCGATGCCTGCCTTCCCGATCACGTCTCCCTGGTCGTACTTGATGAACTCGGGAGCATCGAGCTCGGCCTCGCTCACCTCGCCGACGTAGCCGATCACATGCGCCGCCATGCCGTCCTGCGGGTACAGGCGCCTTTGCGTCCGCAGCACCTCCATCTCGGGAAAGGTCTCCGGGTCGCTGTGGGCTCTGACAAATGCCAGCTCGCCCGGCGTCAGCTCGTCCTTGATGATGATCGGTTCATACCGCGGCCGCGACCGAAAGCGCTGGAGCCTCGCTTCCAACCGCTGATAATCCATTCCCAGCCCCGTCGCGATCGACTGGACGTGCTCGAACTTCAGGGTGTCCCGCGAGAGGATCAGGCCGTAGGACGAGTGGTTGTCCACGATCACCCGGCCGTCCCGGTCGAGGATCTTGCCCCGTGGCGCCGGCAGGGGCAGCGACTTGATCCGGTTCCGCTCGGCCTGCTCGTAGTAGACCTCCGGGTTGCGTACCTGCAGGTCCCAGAAGCCGGCGATCAGGAACAGAAAGATGCCAATAGACAGGTACTGGTAAAACGCGATCTTCGCCGTGGCGAACTTCGTGTCGTCCCGCAACGGCGGCTTGGAAGGCAGGCGCGATTCGTGGCTTTCCGGATCAGTAATGCTCACTGGACAACGGTAGCGGGGCTCCCCGTTACCAGTCTACCTCTACGGCACGACCACAAACGACCCCCGTGCCGGCCTCCAGTCGCCGCGGCAGGCACGTACGCGATCGATCACGACCGGGCCTCGTTCCGCGTCGCGGTCCACGCGCGCAAACCCCGCGCCGCTCGCGTCGAGGCTGGCCCAGGAGTACCAGACGCCGGCGCGCATAAGCTCGTCCTCAAGCATTCGGTAGGCCACGTCGATCGGGCAGCCCGCGAACGCGGGAGGAAGGTGCAGCCCGAGCGCGTGCCCCCGGCGCACCGTCTCCGCTTCCATGGAAACGGGCACGGGCGGGCCCGCGGGCGCCGGCCGGGTTTCTACATCGTATCCCCGGCCGTTATAGCGGAGCTTCATCGCGTAGAGGCTGACGTCCCCGGCGTGGTAATCGTCCCCCAGGCGCGAAACCCGGTCCACCCAGACAGTCGGGTCCCCATAGCCGAGACGGATCAGGAACAACGGATCCCAGATGAGCTCCGGGAAAGGATCGCTCTCCAGGAGGATGCGGCCGCCACTCGGAAGGGACGGCGCGGCCGCTTTCACCACGCTCCACAGAACTCTCAGATTGCGCTGCTGCGGCTCGAAGGAAGCTCCCATGTTCGCGGCGTGCGGCGCTTGAACCAGGTACGAAGCGACGATCAGGCACCCGAACAGAAGGGCCTGAATCGAGAGCGGCGCGAGCCGGCGAACGCGTTCGGATCTCGCTCTTGCTGCGATGGCGGCGATGGTCCACTGGGCCAGCCGCGAGATGGCCCCTCCCATATAAAGGGCGCAGCCGAGCAACGGCATGTACCAGACGAAGCCGCCGCGCGGGGGAATGACACAGACAGGGAAGAGTGTCAGGTTCGCGAAAAGCAGACCGAAAAGCATGATGCGGCTGCGCAGGGCCAGAGCACCGGCCGCGGCCACCACCAGCACGGCCATCAGTTGCAGGCCGGTCAGATCCGGAGCGAAGAACAATTGACGGTAGTAGTGGAGATACCCGTGAGCGATGAACACAGGGTCGTGCCGGGGCCAGTACGGACTGTTGACGGTCATCTGCGGCACCAGGACCTTGAAGATCATCGCCAGCAGGGTCATGCAGGTGAGCGCCACAATGGGCCTGGCGCGCCGCCAGAGGTCCCGCGGGCGGGAATCGAAAAAGAGCTCGCACAGAAGGAGCACGCCGGGCAGCGTGATCGCCATCTCCTTGCTTCCCAAAGCGGCGGCATAGAGCGCGGCCAGCAGGAGAATGCCCCCCGCGTTCGGAAACTCGCCCCGCCGGCGGATGCGCGTGTAGACCGAGAGAAGAATCAGAACGAAGAACAGGCAGAGGACGTCGTAGACGGTGCCGTCGTTATAGTACAGCTCGGCCAGCGCCGCGTGGAAAGAGAACACCGCGGTGCTCATCAGCGCCGTGGTGCGCGAGCCCGTCAGCCGCCAGATCCAGAGGCCGGCCAGTCCCAGATTCCCAATCAACAGCGCGAAAAACGCGATGCGGAATGGCAGCGGATGAAGGCCGAAAAGCGCGTAGAGGGTGCGATAGTATACGCCGCCCACCGGCCGGTACTCCGGCGTAAACGGAGACACTGCCTCGGCCGCCAGAACGGGAAACGAAACGCGCCCGTAGCCGTGCAGGAACGCGATGTTCATCATGTCGTCGCCGCTGAAGTAGGCGCCTAGGCCTCCCTGCGCGAGCAGCAGGAAGTAGACCAGAATGGCCGCGCCGGCAACGAGCAGTGCTGAAACGTGGTAGGGGCGCAAACTCAAGTATTATACGCGACTCCAGGCGCGCTTAATCTTTCTTTCCGGCGACCCAATAGACCTCTTGCTTGACCGCCTCCTTCGGAAAGCCGGCGCGCTCGAGAATCCCCTTCGCGTTCTCGATCATGTCCGGGTTGCCGCAGGCGTAGGCGGTGGTATCGGCGAGAGTAAATCCCAGCCCGTCCAAGTGCTTGCGCACGACGTCCTCGGCGCGGCCCCGCTCGCCGCTCCAGGCGCGCTCTTCCGCGATCCTGCTCACCGTGGGAATGTAAGTGAACCACGGGCAGCGCTGGGCCAGCGTGGAAAGCTCTTCGCAGTAACCCAGCTCGCGCGAGAGACTGGCCCCGTGCAGCAGCGCGACGCGGTACGGCACGGCCTGGCCTTCGTCGTGCCGCGCGGCCAGTTCCCGCACCATGCTGACGAACGGCGCCACGCCGGTGACCGTCGCGACCATGAAGTGGTTCGGCCGGCCGCTGGCCTGGTCGAACACGAACAGCCCCTTCGCCAGGCGCCTCACCTGCACCTGGCCGCCTACCGGAATTTCGTAGAGCTGTTGCGAGAGGTGCCCGCCCCGGACCAGTTCCAGAAAGAACTCCAGCTCGTCCTGGCGCGGGGAGGAAGCGATCGAGTACGGTCGCTCGATCAGCCGCTCGGGTCCCGGCAGGCCCACGGCCGCATACTGCCCGGGCGTGAAAGCGATCTTCTCCGCCGGGCGCAGCCGCACGATCCACAGGTCCGAACTGATGTCCCGCCGCGAGGTGACCACCGCGTCTACGTGCTTGTCGTCCATGATTCCTTCCGGATGTGGCGGCGCGCGGCGAGGAAGACATCCCGAAGCATCTCCGCGGTCAGCTTGCCCGTCTGCGTGTTCTGCTGGCTGGGATGATAGGAAGCGAGGAGCAGCGGTTGGCCCGGCGCGGTGACGTGCGCGGCGCCGTGCGCGAATCGGAACTCCGAGCGCCGCCGGATGGCCCCCCGGTCCTGCAGAATCCCGAGGTACGCCTCGAACGCGACCCGCCCCAGCGCCACCACGGCTTTGAGATGCGGGAGGGCGTCGATCTCGCGCTCCAGGTATGGACGGCAGTTCCGGAATTCCTCCGGCAGCGGCTTGTTCGCGGGCGGGGCGCAGCGGACGGCCGCCGTGACGTAAGCGTCGTGGAGCCTCAGGCCGTCCTCCCGCGAAACGCTCTCCGGCTGCGATGCGAATCCCGTCTCGTACAGCGCGCGGAACAGGAAATCGCCCGAGCGGTCGCCCGTAAAGACGCGGCCCGTGCGGTTTCCTCCGTGGGCCGCGGGCGCCAGCCCGATCACCAGCAGGTGCGCCTCGGGATCGCCGAAGGACGGCACGGGCCGGCCCCAGTAATCGCACTCGCGGTAAGCGCGGCGCTTGGTGCGCGCCACCAGCTCGCGCCAGGCCGTTAGGCGCGCGCACTTGCGGCACGCGATCACTTCCCGCTCGATGACTTGGAGAGCTTCGGCCGGCCCCATGCTCTGTACCATTGTCGCCGAGGCTGCGCGGGGCGGGCGAGGGTCGGTGGCCGCGCACTGTCCGTTTTTGGGACTGGGTTCATCCTGCAATTTTTGATTTCGCGCTCCTCGTGCTCCCCGCGGCGTGAAATGCGCCGATAGCGATTCGCGGTCCGCGGGCTGGGGACATGGCATCACCTGGAACGAAGGTAATGCAAGCAGGCGGAGCGGGGAGACATCGGAATTCGCAAGTAATTGAAATGCGGGCAAATTTGGAAATACGATTGGCGTGATCGTGGCGTTCACGCTGATGCTGCTCACACCACCATTGCAATTCCGCTGGCGCGCTTCCGGGAGATGCGCAAGGCCATGGAGAAGTACAAGGACGCCGCCAACGCCAACCCGCTCCGGCGGGCAGGATCGACAGCGACGGATATCCGGCGAGCCTGCAGCAGCTCGCGGACGGCGTGCGGTGCTTTCACCTTCTGCCCTCAGCGACTGTCGAGCCTGACCGTGGCCACGGCGGTCGGCTTGCCCACCTCGTAGAGCGCGATCTCATCGTCGGCGACTTGGGCTACGTAGTGGCCGCCGAGCACATCCAGTACGGGGCTCTTGGTGGTAACAATCTCGCCAGTGCGGTACTGGAAAGTCGCAGCGGGGCACACCCCGCAGAGACGAAAGACGACGAACTGCGGGTCGGTTGCCGCGTACAAATCGCCCCCCGTAAGCGCTGCCCGCCAGAGTGCGGTTGGGAGCCTCGGCTTTAAGAGCGTCTTCGCCGATGGGACTTCCACGACCGTGCCGGTGTAGACGCTCTTCTCCGGCCGATGTCCTCCCATTATCAGCACCCGGTCCGGCGCGACGAAGACGAAACTGCCCGCGACATACGATTGCTTCAGCTCTCCCC
>Ga0181535_10006362_pt1 | contig 12243 bp, 15 predicted proteins | sample PEATcosm2014_Bin_44_FD_119774 | JGI IMG/M metagenome (GOLD analysis project Ga0181535, IMG submission 119774) | Peatland microbial communities from MTU Mesocosm Facility, Houghton, MI, USA - PEATcosm2014_Bin17_30_metaG | ecosystem: Environmental > Terrestrial > Soil > Wetlands > Peat | place...
CCCAACTGGCGGGCGATGGCTTCCGGCGTCAGGTCGTGATGCAGGCCGAAGTAGCGCTCGTCCAGGGCTTCGCTTTTCGGCCCCAGACTCAGCAGCGGCGGCGGATCGTACTTGGTGGAGAAAACCAGCGCCGTCGAGTACTTTTCCGGTTCCTGGGCCGCGCGGTCAATCTGCTCGGCGGTGAAGTCCTCAAGCCGGTAGACTTCATAGGGCTTTTTGAGATAGCCGAGTTCGGGACGGGTCAACTCGTCGGTGGCCGGCCAGGCGGAAAGCACGGTCGAGCCGGGGTAGAGCTTGTTGAGCTGGGCAATGCCCGCCTCGTGCAACCGGATCACATGGGCATAGGCCAGGTTGTCTTCCGGGGCAAAACCATAGGGAGGGTTGATGAACAGTCCCACGACGAACGCCGCGGCGGAGAAGACAGCCAGGCTCTGCCAGTAGGGCACGCGCCGGTAAAACGTCGTGACCGCTACCAGCAGCACCAGCGGATACATGGGCAGCAGGTAGCGGGTCAGCAGCGCGCCGCCCAGAACGCTGAACAGCAGGGCGTTGACCAGAAGCAGCAGAAAGATACGCCGCAGTGCGGGAAGAGCGATGCCGGGACGATCGTGGCCGTCAGCGCCCGGCCGCGGATCGAGCATCAGGGCGGCAATCGTCATCAGCACCGGCACAAACAGGTTCATGTGCGCAGTCAGGTGCAGCACGCGGTGGCCGAAGGCGGCCAGCATCCGCAGAGGTTCGAGGTTGGCCTGCGCGTTGTACCGAAGAAACTCCGGGTTGCCAAACAGGAAGCCGGTCTTGGCGTAGTGCCAGCCGTACCAGGCCGCCAGCGGCAGCACGCAACTTGCCAGCCAGGCCGCCTCGCGCCACAACCTCATGCGGGCCGGGCGAAGAGCGCGAAAGCCTTCCACAAGGTTCAGGGCGGCCAGCGTCAGCGGGATCACGATGGCGGTTTCTTTACACAACGCCGCTGCGGCAAACCACAAGGCGGCAGCCCAGGACTTGTGGTCCCACTCCCGATCCGGACCGGGCAGGGCATAGACCAGCCCCCACAGCGTGCAGGTGGCGGCAAAGATATCGGCGTGGGCCAGCGTGCTCTGCGCGAACCAGATGGGGTAGAGGGCGGTCAGCGTGACGGTCCAGAAAGCGACCGTGGGCATACCCACCAGCCGCATCGAGAGCCGCCACACCGCTACCAAGCCGAGAGAAGCCACGAGCAGCACCGCCTCGCGCGTGACCTCGGGATAGAAGCCGGAAGCTTTCCACCACAGCGCCAGGTAGATGCTGGGCAGCGGCGGATGGGCGTTGGTCACCGTGGTGATGGGAATCAGCGAGCCGGTGCGGAAAAAATCCCACGCCGCGGGAATGTAATAGCCGGCCTCGTCCCAATAGTAGGGCAGGCGGAGCAGGGTAAAGTGGGTGGCATAGAGCGCCGCAAAGACCACCGGGAAGATCATCCAGGCGGGGAATGGCGCATCTTGCCGCGGCAGCAAAAATCTCTTCCAGCGCACGCAATTGCTCCTCAGCCTACAGCAAAACCAGGGATGATGTATCCCGGAAAAACAACACTCAAGTCGACGCGGCCCTCAGGGAGTGGCGACCTCGAAAGAAACTTAGCAGGACAGAGTGTCCCTGGTTTTGCTCGACAGCGATTCCACCATTGATATACTCCGAACTCATGCAGTCCAACGGCATTTTCCCAAAGGAAATGCCCTCTCGCACGATGCCAGAAAGGGTAAGTAAATTGTGGAACCGCTCTAGTTCACGGGTCCCTGCGGAAAGTTGTGGCTTTGCGGCTCGAGATTGAGCGTGCCGAAGGCTTGCTCGTACTGCGAGAGGTTCTGTCCCAGCACGTTCCACAGGGCTTTGGCCTGCTGCGGGCTGAGAAAAATCGCGTTGTGGTTGCTGATGGTCACCTGGTCGGGCGACTCGCTGGATGCCAGGCCAAACACCAGTTGGAAGTCCCAAACGCTGACCCGAACCTGGACGCTGTTGGCGTAGGATTCGCGGTAATCGGGGGTCTGGACTACGTTCATTTGCGGCTGCTGTGCGGTAGGAGTCATGGTCTCACCAGATTACTCCGGCAGGGGCACCGAGGTCGCGGGCGCATTGGGATGGGGGACAGGACGGATGGGAGGGTGGTGCGAAAGGGGGGACTCGAACCCCCATGGATTGCTCCGCCAGATCCTAAGTCTGGTGCGTCTGCCAATTCCGCCACTTTCGCAACCTTTGTTTTCAACAACTTACATCGTTATTGCTTTTTACTACTTATACTGGTCACCACTTTAGTCACCAGTGCGTCCGACGAAGATACCAGCCTATCCACTGCCGACTGTGTGTGCTCGGGAGCGAGATGGGCGTAACGCATCGTCATTTGGATTGTACTGTGCCCCATGAGTTGAGCGACAGTGCGGATGTCCACACCGGCCATAACCAGCCTAGAGGCGAATGTATGCCGATTGCAGTGCCACGTATAGTTCTTGAGTCCTGCCTTCTCTATGGCTGGCTCGAACCAGTCCCGCGACGACCGCAACGGCTGGCGCTCTGTATTGAGGAACACCGACCCTTGGGTGTCCTTACCCTTCTTTAGCTCTTTGAAGGCAGCAAGCGCGACCGAGTTTAATGGAACGTGGCGGGTCTTCCCTGCCTTCGTTCGGTCGAGTGTGATGGATTTCCTCGTCAGGGACACCTGAGGCCACTGAAGGCCAAACTGTTCTCCTAAACGCATCCCTGTGTGTAATGAGATGAAGAACGCTGGCAGATACTGGGGCCAGTTCTCACGGATAACCGCCGTCAGCTTCGATTCCTCCTCTACACTCAAGAATCGAATGCGGTCGTTGTGCTCTGCCTTCCGCTTGATCCGAGAGGCTGGATTGATCGTCAGTTTTTCATTGTCCAGAGCGACACGGAAGACCAGAGAGAAGGCAGCCTGATAGCGATTGCGGGTCGCTGGCGACCAATTGCGCTTCTCTGTCTGCTCCATGAGCCATTCTTGGATGTCTTGCTTCGTGATCCCTTCGGCGGCGCGATTGTCGAAAGCTGGTGCGATGATGGCCAGCTTGAGCGCAAACTCCTCGGTAGACCGCTCCCCATTCTCCTCACGGGAATGAGCAAGCGCATCCTTCGCAATCTGCCCAAAGGTGATCAGGGGACCACGGAGCTTCTCTGGGAGCTTCTTCCGTAAGAGCTTCTCGTGCTGGCGTTTGTTAAGGAGGTCGATGGCGTCGCCGCGCCTACCTGCCTTCTCAAGATGCCTCTTGCCGCTTGCGTCACTCCAGCGAATCCACCAGACGCCAGAGCCTGGGACGCGCTCCACCAGTCCCTGAGTAGTCTTTTCTGCATCCTTCATTCCTGCACTCTATCTCATCAGACTGTGGTTTTCAAATGGTCTGGCGTGATATTGACCGACCCGAAATGATCAGCGCGGGCGTATCGAGCCAGGACGCCGTGAGGAATCATGACCTTTTTGCCGATGCGGCGGGTCTCCAGTTGCTTGCCTGCAATCAGGTAATCGAGAGACCTCACGGAGATGGAGAGTTGGCGGGCTGCCTCTTTACGGTCATAGAGCATTCGGGCTGAGGTGTTCGGCGTAGCTGTAGACATAGGACTCCTTTTAGGCACTCCGAAGAGCACAAAGAAAAGCCCCAACCGGTATAGCCGGAAGGGGCGTGGTTACTGGGGCTGCACACTATGCGACGAGAATTAAACGAATCGCTGGTGAGAGGATGAGGGGTTACCCTGCCAGGACACCCACGGAGGGCAGGGCGGGGCCTTGCTGTGCCGTGGCTCTACTCTCGTGGTGCGGCAAGGATGTAGTCTTGCGCGGTACTCTCATCGACTATCAAGTCCGGGGCGGTGCTGGCGTCACCGATGGGAGTGGCCAACCGCTTCATGATGAGACGGTGTGCAATGTCGCGAGGGAACTGCACCGCTCGTGTGTCGCCTGGGAATCGGATAAGCAGAGGCGGGAAAACAACCTCTCGGATGCAGAGGCCAGACATGGGGCCAGTGTGTGCGGCACCAGCCAGCGCCTTACTTGACCACTCCTCAATTTCATCAAGTCTCAAGTCGTTGGCAGCGATTGCGCCCCACGAGACATCAAAGCGGCGACTCTGACTGGTGACCATTGACCAGATGAGCCGGTCGGCTTCGGTGAGTTGCATGGACTTGAGAATCCCGACATTCGCCGGTGCCGTCACAAGGCCGCCAAGTTGGGCAAGGTCTGAATCGGAGACCATGAGCTGAACCGTGAGACGCTTATGACTGACCTGGGCTGCCCCAAGGGTTGCATAGCCGTACCGTTTCGCCACGAGTCGTGTGATTCCCTTTTTCAGAATCGACTTCAACGCGGCACCCACGGCCAGTAACGCCAGGGCCGTTTCGTCTGCCTCTTGCTGGACGTGTACAGCGTTGTGAGATAGGCCGGTGAAGTTGTCCACCAGTCGATACGCATAGTGGCCTTGGCCGGGGTTGGCTGCGATAAAGATAGTGAGGTCGGGGCCGGTGGGTGCGGGGTTCATCGGCGTGGATGCCGGTGCCGGTGGCGTGTCGCCTGGGGTGGTGTCGCTGTCATCGTCTGCTGCGTTGTCGGTATCGTCGTCAGTCTCGCGGGCGGCGGCGTTCACTGCCCTTTGTGTTCTTGCGTCTTCGTCTTCATAAATCATGTGGTCGGTTGGGTTCCTTTGTGGCCGGGGCCGGTTGGGACGCGGGTTTCCTGCCCCTATGGAACGGAGGTGAGGTGAACGCGTCGGTTTTAGAGGTGTTGCGCGGAAGTACGTATAATGTCTGTAATCAAGTAGTTAAGGCAGATTAAGGGCGGCTATCGGTCGCTTTAGACGTGATCTCTGCCTATTTGCTTGCGTTTAAGTGCTTTATAATCAACAACGATTTCACTACATGAAAAATGACTTTCACTTTATCAAAACGCGGGGGTGAGAGTTTTACTGGCCAGCGGTACCGGTGGGTCAAGACCTTTTAACAATCCGACCCCCCTACCCCCTACCAGCCATCTAATCTCAAGTTATTGATAAAAATAGAGTTGATTCAACGTTGGCGTATCTAACCTCGACGGCAGGGTGGTCGCCAGCGATGGAAGCCACCCGATGGTGACTCCCTGCGGTCTCTGGTGCCTATCGTTTGGTGCGTGCCCACTCGGCCAGCGCCATTACATCCGATTCATTGCGTAAGACTGCCTGCCACTTGACGCTGGCGAAGTTCGCGAGACCGGGGAGTGTGGCCTTCCATGCCGCACGCCGTGCCTCAGCAAACGGGTAGTAAGGAAGTTGCGGCACGAGTGCTGGCTTCGTCAATCGCTGCCCCATCGAACTGATATTCGGGCTGGTGGTTCTCACTTCGAGACTGACGCCTTTGGGAATCGACAGCGCCGCAACGGCCAGGGCATAGAGCGCCAGCACATCGACGTCCGCGCCAATGAGTTCACCAGCATCGCGGGTCACGGTGCCGTCCGGGTTGGCGAGGCTGTAGCGCCACACGCCTGGGTTCTGGATTGAATCGACGGTCAAGGTATATGGTTTGTTGGCTGTGGGCGTAGCGAGAGAGAGTGACTCCGATTTACTGCTCATGGTGTGTTTGTCCTGTTCTTTCTGGTTGCGGTGCGTGGCTGTGGGTGTAGCAGTGTGGCCGGTGGTGCGGCTGGTGGCTGTGGTCACTTCGTCGCTGCAATCTTCGCTTCAAGCCTCTTGAGTCGTGCCCGTAGTGCGAGGGTCTCGGCATCGACGGCGGCCACCTTGGCGGCTGCTTTGGGCTGTGGCTGTGGTTGCTTTCGCGCTGCCTCTTGTTTGGCCTTGGCACGGCTGGTGCGGATGGAGCGCGAACTTAGACGGATGCCTGCTCTTGCGGCGGCGGCGAGTTCGTTGCGAGTGGGCACGGTGACTCCACCGCGATCTTCGTTCATGCTTGCTTTCTCAATTGTTCGATTGCTCATGGTCGTTCCTCCTGGGAACACGGGTTGACCGCCACACGGCCAGGACGCGGCCACATGGTGGGGGTGATTGAGTTGGTGATTGATTGAGGGTTGCGCCGGGTGCCTACCAGTTGAGGCCAGAGGTCTCAGGGCTGGTGGTTCTGGTGGGTGGGATTGGTGGTCAGGGCCAGGGGTTCTACCAGCCGATAAGCCAGAGCAGAGGCACACTGTTATAGAGATGCTTATAACAATAGAGACACCCACTTGAAACCCCTACGGCTATTGGCTGTTTCGTATCGACCCCGGTCAAATTGAACGAGGTGATACGTCAAATTGACCGAGGTGGGTGTTTTAGAGCGGTTCCGAGGAGTCCCAAGAACAGACTCTTTGAATGCCCAAGAGGGCGCGATTCTCGGCCAGCTCATCTGCCTTTTCCTGTGCCTTCTTGTTGGCTGCCTTCGTCAAGATGCGCTGTACCTTGTGATGTGCTTCGGTGGCTGTGATCGGCTGGCCGTGCGTCTCAGCTATGGCCCGCTCGAATGCCACCAGCCTTCCCCACTTCGCACAAGGTTTGTAGGCACACCGCCACCAGCCACCACCTGAGAACTTGACGGTGAGGTCTGTACGGCTCACCCTATCCCCGCTGTGAAATGGGCAGCAAGCCTTTATGCCGTCGTCAATCAGAACCGGGCTGTAGTTGGCCAGATGGTGCATGAAGTAGTCTTGCAAGGCGGCGGCGGGCAACTCATTGAAGTCCACATGCTGGACGAGTGGCTGGCCCATGTATGGGTCAAGAATCCAATAGCTGTGACCATCCTTCCCTGCTGGTTCGCTGTCCACCAGTCGCTTTTCCTGTAGTTCCTTGCGTGCCCTATTCACAGAACTGGCAGAGAGGCCCGCTTGCTTCATGTCCTCTGCGCTCAAGGTCACTGCATTTCGTGGCTCGGCCTGCACGCGGTAACACAAGAAGACGTAGAGGCTCTGTGAGGCTGGTTTCAATCCTCGCCAGATGGAAGACTCCATGACGAATTGAGGGACTTGGAAGTAGTAAACAGCGGTGCCGCGAAAGGGGTTCGCCACTACTGGCCACCCTTTGAGAACTGCAAGGGCTGGCCGGTGGCCGGGTCCAGCAGAGTAATGACGCGGTCTCCATTCGGCCTTTGGTCGATCCTGATGAGGCCGTGGCGTTGCAGGTCGGCTTCGGCTGCCTCTAGTTGTTTGCGGCTGCGTATGCCGGTGGCGGCCAGGACATCGGCGGTGCAGATTGTTGGCCGGTGGCGTGTCTTCGTCGCTGCCGTCGTCGTCGTCGTCATTCGGCGGTGCCGGTGATGGGTGCAGCGTGGCCGGTCTTGGCGAACTTGACTAGCTCAGCCTGGGGGATCAGGTTCTTTGAACCGACGCGGACGGTCTTTAGCTTGCTGTCGTGAATCAAGTAATCGACGGCGCGGACGCTGAGGCTAAGTGCCTGTGCAGCGAGTTTGCGAGAGTACAGCAAGGGCAACGGATATTCCATACAGTTCTCCTCTGGTGTTTGTTGTTGGTGTTGCGTTGATGTTGTTGTGTGGGCGGGTGCAAGCCTGTGATGGCCGCTCACGCCATCTGCGGCCCCGTGGTGAGGTTGCTGGCACGTTCTGATACCTACCCATGGTTGGACACCAGCCAGGGGCTTCATTCTTCTATGCACACTGTGCAATCGGTTATGGCGGGTGTTGGCGCGGGCGGCGGTGGAGCATTCGACTGCGCTCGTTTATCCAAGGCCATCGCCCTCTAAGGCACCCGAGGTGGGTGCAGCTCGAAGGAAATCATCTACATCCCTTTACACTCATAAATGCCAAAAAAAGAGGAAAGGCATCGGGGTCGGCGAAAATAGTTCAACTTTCTGCGATGGAGTGCGCGGGTTGGCGGCGGCGTGCGCAACACATCCAATCTTCTACACACTCATAAACCCCAAAAAAAGAGAAAAGGTAACGGTGTCGGCAGATTTATTTTCGGTCGGGTGCGGTCGAATGCTCTATCTATATCCCTCTACACTCATAGTCCCCAAAAAAAGGGAAAATGCCACGGGGCCATCGAAAATAGTTCAACTTTCTTTCAGAGCTACTGCACAGTGTGCAAAGTTGTCGAGAGGCACCAGTCACCCGATGCCCCACGACGGCCACCACCTTGGGAGAGAGCAGCCATTCCGTTAGACTACGCTGTTGCGGCGGCGGCTGCCATCCGGTCGAATTCTGCCTTCAAAGCGTAATGCGCCAGGAACTGGCCCGGCTCATCGTCCTGCACTTCCGCTACCTGCCTCAACCTTTCAAGGGCAGGAGCAGCGGCGGTGCCGTCCTGGGCTGTAGCCTCTTCCACCCTGCGTAACTGGTGAGCCACCAGGAAACGGCGGGCGGCCTTGTCGAGGTCGTCAGTGCAGAGTGCGTGCTCGGTTGCTGCGATGCTCACGGCGTATTGGTGGAGGTCACTGGCGTTCAACAACGCCAGATTCTCGAATGATTGCGGCATGTATAAAACTCCTGATCCTCTTTGAGGGCTTGTCTGATCTGTCTGAACCCTATCAAGCCAGGAGCGTAAGCACAACGTTACGAAAGTTGTCAAGTCTTAAATTGAGACTCCCGGTGGGTGGGTGCTTAGACTTCTGAGTTCCCGATGAATGACCAGATGTCGGCCTTCTTTATCAGCTTGCCGTCAACGTAGTACCGGCCCTTCTGAACCATGACGGTGTGGTCGTTCATGACTCTGCTCATGGTCCTGCCTTCTGCGCCCTGGGCCTCCATGACCAATAACGAGAGCAAACTATCGAAGTGACCTTCATTCGTCACGGTGATTGGTGGGTTCCCTATGGTGTCAATTGCCAACGGCTCACCCATAACCTCCGTGGCCTCCGTAAGCAGCGTAGGGGCAGACATCGGTGTGGTGATCGGGGCGGCGATGCGTTTGCCATCAAGGTATTGTTCAACGGCTGCCGCGATGCACTCGCCTTGGGTTCTTCCCTCAACGGCAGCGCAAATCTTGAGCCGGTGCAAGGTTGTCAGAGATAAGTGGACGGTTTGCTTGCTTGTCTCTGTCTGGGCTGACTTCATTGTTCTTCCTCCGCTCTACGTCTTGTCCGTAGTGTACGCTCTCTCCGTCTTTTCCGTATCCTCCGTAACGATCAAGCCGACCTTGGAGACTCCCGGCGAAGCGGCTGGCTGGGCTGAAAAGTTGCTCTGCCTCTGTGATGTATTGGAGACGGGGCTAAATAGGGTGGCTCAATAGCATGTGGCTAAATAGGATCACCGTTTGACATTCTTAGCCATCTGCTTTACGGTGGATAAGTGAGGTATACCCAAATGAGCCACGATGGACCCGCTAATATGAAGGTTTGCCGTATCTATCAGAGAGTTTCCACCGATGGACAGGACTTGAGCCGCCAGCAGGCACTTGAAGAGCAAGCACGCGCCACCGGCTTTTACATCGCTGGCGTCTACCGCGAGAAGGCGTCTGGCACCACCGCAGAGCGCCCGGAACTACAAAGGATGATTGCGGACTTGCAGCCCGGTGAAGTGGTGATCGCTGAGAAGATCGACCGCATTAGCCGTCTGCCTCTTGTCGATGCTGAGAAGCTGGTAGCAACCATCAAGGCCAAGGGCGCTAGGTTGGCTATCCCCGGTATTGTCGATCTGTCCGAACTGGTAGCAGAGTCGGAAGGTACAGCGAGAATCGTCCTAGAGTCTGTACAGTCGATGCTTTTGAAGATCGCCTTACAGATGGCACGCGAAGACTGGGAGACGCGCAGGGAACGCCAGAGGCAGGGCGTTGAGATTGCCAAGGGGATTGCCGGGAAGTATGTAGGCCGTAAAGCCGATACGGTGACGCATGAGCGCATCATAGCTCTGCGGGGAACTGGCTGCACCATTGCGAAGACTGCAAAGCTGGCTGGGTGTTCTACAGCTCAAGTAAAGCGCATATGGGCAGCGCATAAACCCGCCGAGGTGGCGGCGTGACGGGGCCACGAGTGAGCGGAGCCGTCTGCTGCCCCTGATGGAAGACCTCAAAGCCAACGGAGCCGCCAGCCTTCGCCAGATAGCCGATGGGTTGAACCAGAGAGGCATTACCACGGCCAGGGGCGGCGAGTGGAGCGCGACACAGGTACAGAGGCTGACGGCGCGGCCAACCTAAACCATCTCAACCTACTCGTTTTGCTTAGGTCCAACGTAAAGTATCAGCGGAGACAGCTCCCCTTTCTTCACGGGCTGAAACGGTGGCCCCGAAATAATCCTCACACCGAGACCTGACTCAGCAAGCGCCTCCTGCAAGGCACGTGCATAAATCTCAGGCGACGCTTCATCGCGATAAATTGTCAAGCCTGTGGTTGGGAGTTTGCTCACCCCCGCGACAATTACGATCTTAAGTTTCGCGAGTTCTGCACTTGCTTCTAGTTCTACCGCATAGCGTTCAGACTCGAAGCTAAAGCCGGTCTGGATTGCAACCGGATAACCATCCAACTCATGCCGCTCACTTACCGCCTTTACAAACGCTTTCGATTGCGCCTCACTGAAGTGACGCGGCGTGAACTGCACCTTAATCTGTCGGCGAGCTTCGTCGGCAGCGGCACCGCGAATTGACGTTGAGAGCGGCGGCGCACTGAGTTCTTTGCGGATAGCCTCTGTCAACGCCGTAGCACTTAAGTCGTGGACCTGGGCGCGGACGATATCCTCGACCCTTTCCTTTGTCAGCTTATCCTTGACCTGTTTGGTGACTTCGTCCTGCATCTGAGTCTGCGCGGTAAGGACGGCTGCTTTCTTGAGATTATTGAATCCAATGTAGCCGAAGATTGCTGCGAGACTGGCCGCAACAATACCTATATATCCAAAGGACGCTAGAGTTCGTCTGTGTATTCGCTCAATACTGTCGATTTCCTCTTTAGCTAGCTGGCGAGCGAAATCGAGTGCATCCCGCACATTCCCGAACTCGCCTCGTCTCGTGTCGTCGGTCATCCCGCTTGCATCCTTTCAGTCAACCGCAGCCTAATCCCCTTCGTCGCAGGAGTACAGCGCCGGAATGGGAAGCGCAATTTGCACCAAAACAGGCACCAAGAACCCCCGCCCCATGCCGTTTCACCTATCGTAAGGGTCCGGCGGTGCCTGCGGTGCTCCAGTCTTCCTCCACCGAATATCCTCAATAGCCCGCTGATACATGGTTGCGAGGTATTCCGCGCCGTTAGCGTGCTCTTTGTCTTTCATGATTCCACCAATAACCACAAGCATTGCGAGGGTTCTTTCGTCCGGTTCGTTCGCGTCATTCAACCCCATCTGAGTCACCTCACGCAATACATTACACCCATGACAGACCGCGCCCCGGACTTTCCTCCTGTGCGTTTACTGGGGCTGTGATGATTAGGGACGGGTTCTGGAAAACTTGGATGCCTGGGAGGGAGGAGGCAGAGGCTCATGGCGCGGCCTTAGGGTGGGGCCGGTCACTCTGTACCAGATCGCTGCCGGGTTGGATGGGCGGTGAGACGCTCCGAAACGCCAGGAGCTACAAATGATACCCCGGTACGGTATAGGCTTCGGTCACCAGTTTAGTCACCACCTCCGAGGAACAAATGGCAGTATGTTGCGACACGTTGCAAAGCTGAGTAATTATGCAATTTATTGATATTATTGGTTTTATCGTTACAATTCTGTGCAGTGCAGTTTCATGCGAAATGCCGCCATTCAGATCCTAAGTCTGGTGCGTCTGCCAATTCCGCCACTTTCGCATTGCATTCAAGCCGTTCCCGATGAGTTCCCGGGCTGGATGGGATCATCTTAGGGCCTCTTGAATCGTACTATGGCCGATGATCGCCGCGCCAGACTCAAGGAGCGCTGGATTCCTCTTCCTCACTCCGTGCGCAGCGCTTTCATCGGGTCCACGCTCGCAGCGCGTCCCGCGAGCACAGCGCTCGCCACGAGCGCAACCGCTGCCACTCCCGCGATCGCCAACAAATAACTCACCGCATCGAGCGGCTTCACGCCATAAAGCGACGCGGTCAACGTGCGCCCCAGCAGCATGGCCAGCGGAACGCCCAGGACCACGCCCGCCGCCGAGTTCGCGCCGACACCGAGTGCCAGAGTAAGAATCGCCGTCGCCGCAAACCCCGGGCTCTGGCGCAATGAGCGCAACCCGAAGCGCAGGCCGCGCAGCAGCTTGTCCAGAGCCACCCAGCGGCCTCTCATAAACTGGTACAAGAACAAGCGGTCAGAGACCTGGATCGATAGGCTCTAGCTCACCCGCAACATCATTTTCAGCGTGTCGCCGGGCGCGGTGGTCATCTTGTCGAAAGCCTGCTGGCCGTGTTC
>Ga0181535_10006364_pt1 | contig 12241 bp, 15 predicted proteins | sample PEATcosm2014_Bin_44_FD_119774 | JGI IMG/M metagenome (GOLD analysis project Ga0181535, IMG submission 119774) | Peatland microbial communities from MTU Mesocosm Facility, Houghton, MI, USA - PEATcosm2014_Bin17_30_metaG | ecosystem: Environmental > Terrestrial > Soil > Wetlands > Peat | place...
GATTGCGGAGTGCATCTGGATTGTCAGTACGGGCTGGCCTGAAGAAGTTGAAGAGAATATGCCATGCAGGGAGCTTGTCCGTCTCACATTTGATCTGGGCCTTATAGAAGAGGGCGCCCTTGAAGTCGAACTGGGAGAAGGCCGCGGGCGTGATAATGAGGTCGGAGGCATTGAGGGCGTTGAGGACGATGTTGTCGTATGTTGGAGGCGTATCGATGAATAGGAAATCATACGGCAAAGGTGAGACATCTAGAATGCGCTTGAAGGTACGCTCGCCGATGGCGCGGAGCTTCACGAGATCAAGGGATGATGCGAGAAGATCGATGCCCGAGTAGTTCGAAGGGATGATGTTCTCGATGAGGCGCTCAGTATGGAGAGCAGCCGCAATGTTCTTGCGATCGGCCTCGTCAGGGGAATCGAGGTAGTAGGAGGTCGAACTGTTCTGAATGTCGAGGTCGGCGACGAGGACGCGGTAGCCCGCCGAGGCGGCGTAGTTGGCAGTGAGGATACAGAGAGAGCTCTTGCCGGTGCCGCCCTTGATCGAAGAGAAGCATATTGTCTTCATGAATGGCTCCTAGCATTGATCGAGGTTGACTAGAAAAGCCCCGCCTGGGGAAGGGCCAGACGGGGCAAGGCGGAGAAACAATGCGAACGGGGCGAGCCCGACGTAGTGCGAAGCATAGCGAAAGCCCGATAAGGCGGAACTTAGTCGTTCAATGCGGAGCCGGTCGCAACGTAGGCTTCCTTCTCGAAATCAGCCATCTGGATCGAACCAGATACTAAGGCAGTCAGCGAGGCGATAGGGAAGAAGTAGTCGTAAATGGAACCGTCGGGCTGTGTGGCGACGATAATGATGTACTTTGTGTCGTCATGTGCTCGCTCGAGGCCTTTCGTGAACGCGTACCCGAATATGTTGTAGTACATCGCCTGCGTCTTCACGTCGCCCGTGTTCTTCCGCGGGAGGTCCAGGATCACGAGGATATTGTCCATCTTGGTGTTGAAGAGCATGACGTGGGTCTTGAGCATACCGTCGAACTGCTCGTAGAGCGGCGTGTCACGGTTCTTGTTGTCGGACATGCCGACGATGGATGTGACGAAGATGTCGGCCTTGCCCATCTCGATCTCGGCGAGGGAGCCAAGCCGCTGGGCCTGAGCGGAGGAGAAGGATAGGGCGATGACAAGGGCGACAATGCACAGGATGAAACGCTTCATAGGGACTCCTTCAGGAGAGGTTTTGACCATGCGGCCGCATAGTAGGCCCCCGGAACGTCAAAAGCTGGCACTCTTGGGCCAGCTATAGAGATAGAATGTTGAGCGAGAGCGTTGAACGCTATCGGCATTATGAAAGCCATTGGAGTCGTAATAGTGCGCTGTCCTCTTTGCGCATGGAACGAATCGTCCTCACCTCTCGGACGCGGTCCTTCATGGACCTAATGCCCCTCTTGGGTAAAGCGCGCGGCACCTGCTACCGCGATTGAAGACGGGATGTACGGTCCCAGCCTCATCAAGGAAAGCGGCAACTGAAAATGTTCATCTGAAGCGCTTGAACATTAGGACGAGGGGGTGTCCGAGTAGAGTTCGGCTAGCTTTAGGGCTTCATTGCGAAGGGTGTCCCTAAGTTCGGGAGGCGAAAGAATCTCGGCGCCCGAGCCGAAGGACAGGAGCCACCGAAGGAGGTCGCGGGTGCCCGAAGTAGACAGGGTGAGCGTAATGGAGCCGTCGGGATGGGTAACGATGTTCTGGTCATCGGACCAGTGGCGCTCGCGAACATAGGGTGCATCCTGGGGCAGGAAGCGGATCGAAGCCGTAATCGGGTCGTCGAGTGTAAGGTCGAAGGCGCCTGCGAGCAGGGCTTCAGCGTCGAAATCCTGCGGATAGGCAAAGACGGTATCGAGGAGCTTCGCGGCCTTGATCCGATCGACAGCGAGGATGCGGATGATGTCGTGCTTCGGGATACGGACGAAGAGGTATAGGCCACCACGATGCTCGAAGAGCTTCAAAGGATGGACCTGATACGACTTCTTCGTCTGGTGCTTTGGGGAGAGATAGGTTACGGAGAGGGCCCGGAGCTGTTCGAGACCATCGAGGAGCGTGTCGAGGATCGCATCGTGCCCTGCGTAGGACTTGTAGCCGTTCGGCGAGCAGGTGAAGAGCGATGAAAGCGGCATTGCGGTTCGGCCGCCTAAGGGGGTCGTAGTAGCAGCAGGGAGGAGCGCGGCGAGCTTCGACTTCAAAGAGGCAAGGTCATGTTCGACTTCGCTATCTGCGAAGATCGAGTCTCGAGCGAGCAAGAAGTAGAGGACAAGGGATTCGCGAGGAGTCAGCGACACCTGGGGCATAGAGAGGTTCGGAAGCTTCTTTACGAAGGATTCAAGGAGGAAGTGACGGGTCTCGCCGTGGAAGGAGTCACGCTCGTCCGTGAGGGGAAAGCCGAGGTCGGAAAGGGTTGAAAGTAGGCGGAAAACGGAACGAGACGAGAGGCCTAAGTGAGAGGCAAGCTCCTTGTTCGTCGCGCCTTGCGGGCGGGCGAGTAGGTCTACGGCCTTCAAGATCTTCGAGATGTTCTTGCCATAAGCACTGAACGAATAGGGCAACGCCGCCTCCACGGGGGTGTGAACGGCGCAAGCGTGGAGTGTTGCTATGACAAAACGTGGCGGTGATGTACGCATGAACTGGGAGTAGGCTGAGAGGTGGCGATGAGTGAACGCGAACTACCCAAGGGTCAACGGGGCAACGATCGCTGGGCCTGAGTCGGGGCGTGGCGGCCGGGCAAAGGGTAGGAGAGGCAGGCGAGGCTCCGATACGGCTGTCAAGCGTACCGCGTCTGCAAGTAGTCCCGAAGCTGCGGGGTCTTGATGGCGGAGATTCCATGGTCCCAGTATGCGGCGATGAACTTGCCCCGCTCGTCGGGGGCGAGTAGGGTCGCCCAAACCTCGTGGAAGTTCTTACCGACCGTACCCTGAAGGCCAGGGCAGAACTTCGCGTACTCCGACTGAATGATGTTGATCTTCTGATTGCCAGAGTGCGATAGATGGACAACACGGTAGTCCTCGATATGGATAGGGCCAATGTCCAGAGGCGTCGTCCTCCTGGCGAGAAGCGTCATACGAAGAAGCTGATAGAGGTGGTCAGTGGAGAAGTCTTGGATGCTTAGGCCGCCTTCCTCGGTGAATGCGAGGGGGAAGTCGGGGCCACGCATCTCGGCGAGAATCGATGAATAGCGCCGGACGCGCTCGATGCCACGCAGACCGGCGAACTTGTTCAAGGCGATAGGACGAGAGGCCCCCTCGGTGAACTTCCATTCGATTAGGAGCTGGGTGACCTTGCCTTCGATCTCAGCGATTACATAGGCATCGATGCTTGTCTTGTTGAGGCCTCGGCCGCCGCCGCGCTCATTGATCGGGGATTCGCGAGGTCCGATCCACTCAAAGACAACACAGCCTCGGTCGTTGTAAATCTGGCCGCCGACATCGGCCCCGGTGGGGAAGTCGAAGATCGTCGTGATCCCGAGACCGAGGCTGTTCAAGAAGGCCTTCATGGCCTCCTTGTCAGTGCCAAGGGAGCCTAGGACGTTCAGGCAGGCGCCTGCACTGCTCAGGGGGTGGCGTAAGGCTTCATCGTGCAGCTTCGCGGTCGGATCGACACAGTCGAGAACACTCATGTCGAAGATGAGCTTGTCCGAGAACTGCTTCTGATATTCGAAGGATAGCTTATCCACAGCCGGCTCCTACCATCTTCAGTCGAGATGGATCGACCGACGATAGTAGGGGGCTGTGTCAAAAACGGGCGCTGATGTGGAAATGTCCCTGGATTGCTTGCTCCACGTTACCAGGCTACCTTGGCCTACTTAATGTCATCTGAGGCGCTTGAACAAGAGAAAGCTGCCTATCTGATAAGCATCTGGAAGCCGTCTGAAATCCATCTGACGCGCTTGAACTTGGAAACCAGGTGCAAAGCCGACAATGACGGTCAAACAGGCCGTGAAGATTGGGCTATGTGCCTTCAAAAAGGCCTGTAGCAGGTACTTTGGAGGTACAGGCCATATCTTTTCTTGGTCAAGCACTGGGCCGGTAAAGACCAAAGCAGACCCTCCCGAGGATGAAGACGGTAGGGTAGGAGTGGAATAGAGGGCGATGCCATTCTAGGTTGAAGCCAATGACTCTATGTCCAGGCGTGTCAGGTTGGAATAGAAGTCGAGGGCCGGTGTCGTCGAAAAGAGCTCGGCGACCACGGCGACCTCGATCTTGCCATGGTTGGCGGCCTCGGTATCGTGGGCGGTCTCGCGGACGCGGTCGAGTGTACCAACGTGGTTCTGTACCCAGTAGCCGGACACGAGGGGCTGGAAGACCAGGTGATGTTGATGAGGCTGAACTTCATACTTGGTTCTTCAGCTCATTCTTGGCGAGCCAGTCGTGAAGGTAGCTATCGAAGGCGGCGTGATGAGCCTGAGAGACAAGGACGGGGAAGCGCCAACCAGAGTGGTGCTCGCGGGTGAGTTCGTCGGCGCGGCCAGTCAACGAGGCCCACTCGGCGAGGCGCGCAGTGAGCCAGGAAGAGTAGGTCTCGTCTGGCTGGTGTGATGCTTGAAAGGCTTCGTAGCGCGTCATGGGGTGCTCCTTCGGATAGCGGAGGGGCCGAGGCGGGCGCCATCTTGTACGCTTGAACTCAAGAGAAATGGCGCGGCCTCGGCGGTAGAGAGGGTCAGTCCTCGTTGGGCATGAGGACAGTCAACACGGGCTCGCCTTCGTCGCCAGGGCCACAGGTAGCCTTGAGCTCGACGGGCTCCGGTGGGCACCCCGGCGTGAGAACGAAGAGAACCTTGAAGTAGACGGTGTCTCGATCCGGCGAGACGGCTGCCGCGAAGTGGAGTACCTGTAGGAGGTTCCAGGCGCGGCCGTTGAGGGACTGGCCTTCGTCGACGAGTGTCTGGGAGGGATCGAGGTATTCTTTGTAGACGGCTTCGGTGACGGCCAACGGGACGCGGAAGCCAGCTTCGCGGGCGAGAGTGGTGAAGTCCCATAGGAGCTGATCTTCAAGTGCTTGCGCTCTCGAATAAGAAAAGATGACAGGACCGAACGAGGAAGACTCAGAATCCGACATCAGCGACCTCCACAGGGTCAGGCTTCGAGGCAGAGGGCGTGGGTTCTATGTGCTCCGCGATGACGCAGAGACGAAAGGAGCCGGTGGCGGCCGTAGACTCGGGGTCCTGGGCAATGTGCCCCACGATACGCAAGGTTGTGCCCTTGGTGAGGATCTGCGAGCAGCGGAGCGCCAGACGGCCGTAGACGAGGACGGGGACCAAGGCGAGGTCCGGGTCGGAACCCAGCGAGAAGGTACACCGGGCCGGGGCCTGGTTATCCGAAGGGAGAACGAGAACCGGATCATTGAGGAGCGAGCCCTCGAGGAGAATCGAGTTGAGGTTGCGCATGAAAGGCTCCTTAGGCGCGGGGCTTGAGGTAGAGGGAATCGCGGCCAAGCTCGGCCTCGACACCAGGCAGGGCCTCGCCCTCGGTGAAGATGAGGTTGCGTATAGTAGAGATGGAGATCGTCCTCTTTGTGATAATGGCGCTTGGGTGATTGATCTCCAGGTAGGCCATGGCCGCTGCTTCGTCTAGGACAGAGACGTGATCAGGGGACTTCCGCAGACTGGCCGAGGCAGTAGGCAGGTGGAGCGTGCGGGAGCGAGAATGGCTGCGAGAAAGCTCGGCCTCGATGAAAGGCTTGAGGAGTAGGGAGAGGTAGGCCGACGCGTCCTCGTCTGCCTTGCATGAATCGGAAAGCCAAAGGTCGATCTTTGACTTATAGCGGCTGGCCAGTTCGGCCCGCTCGGCGATACGAGCCTGCGCCGCGAGGACCTTGGCGGCCGCCCATGAAGCGGTAGAGATGTCCGTGATCTGGAATGGCACGGCGGCCTGGGCCTCCGTACCGTCGGCGGGCGAAGTAGCGGGGATGTGGATGTCATCGAAGAGGAGATCGGCGAGGGCGGGCGTGGAGCTGCTGGCCGGCGCGAGTGCGGCCTCGGAGCCGGGGACGAGATCGGCGCGAGGTAGAGGGCTGGGAGCGGGTGAGGTATCTTCGGCGAGCGGGTCGGGCGAAGCCTGACGGGCTGGCCTGGCTAGGGTGAGAGTAGAGGACATAGTGGGCCTCCGGTGGATGAGGATGGTGGCCTGGGCCTGCCCACGGGACAGGCCACGATGGCCGCATGTGTAGAAGTAGCGGCCGAGGCTGCCGAGAGGAACTTGATGGGGAGGTTGGCCGATCGACAGGTGGGACGAGAGACAGCACGGCCAAGGCCGGAGGCCCTGGCGGGCTCGGTCTTGGGTGCTTGAAGAGCAGAACGGGAACGGGGATTAGGTATCGAGGAAGGTGGAGAGGTGGAAGATAGGTAAGTATTGGTATGAAGGTATGGAGGATATTCTATCTATATATATATCTACCCGGGTGAGGGAAGCAATGAATAACTACTCTTTTGAGAAGACACCTTTACAATCGAACCTGTAGACAAAAGGCGGGAGCAGCCTCAAAAATTTTCAGAGAAGCGCAAGTGTGACGAAATGGACTGTTGGTCATCATCGTGGAATGAATACGCAAGTAGACACCCACTTGCACAGTCAGATGTCAATCGAGCTTCGTGAGTTCGAGGAGTCCACCTTCCGTGAAGCTGAAGTAGCCCGTCCTGGAAATAATAATGTGGTCTAGTAAGGGTATCCCCAGGATATCGCCCGCATCGCGTAAACGACGGGTCAGCTCTATGTCCTCAGGACTGGCCGTATTACAGCCACTAGGATGGTTGTGCGAAACAATCAGGGCAGTAGCACTCCCGGCGATGGCTGCGCGGTACACCTCGCGGGGGTGGACTAGCGTGCGGTTGGTCAGGCCCACCGTGATGAGCTTGACGCTGATAATCTGATGGGCCCCGTCGAGTAGGACCGCATAGAAAGATTCGACCTTGGCGTTGGCGTAGCGCTTGAGGACGGAGAACACATCAACCGGGCGAGAGACCTTGTAGACCGTGCGGGACGAACGGACGGAGATGATGTCGTACTTCATTGAAGCTAGCTCCTGCAATAATAGGGAGATAGCCAAGAAGTAGAGTGCAGGTGTCCCATAGTGTAGAGAATGGACCGCTTCGCATTGTTGAAACGTATATGAATGTATTCGAGGTCAGATGAACTACTTTGACAATCGGAATCATTAAGCATACCATGTGCTACCAAACAAAAACGGAGGCCGCACATGGCCGTCTATCCTGGAGCAGAAAGTATCTACGCCGCAGCCGTCACCTGGCGTGACACATGCCTCATCGGCGACGGTTCCATCTTTAGTGCAGAAAACCTCTGGACTCTGGAACGCTTCGAGGAACTGCGCATGCTCTATGTGGAGCATCCTGATGCAAGCAATCGGGACTTCATGACGAAGCTGGAGGACCAGCTGCGGCCCGGTAGCCCTGAGTCAAAGCGCTTGGCCGCCGAGCTCCTATGGGCCATCCTCCTCTTCCCATCGTCACAGAAGCCAGCAACCAAGCTAGTCAAGATGCGCCGAGTCTGGGGCTGGTCCGGGCTAGACTTCCCTGAGCGAGCCGCAGGGCTTGGGGATGATACTCTTAAGGGCATCGGAAGCACAGGTCCCGCCTTCCAGAATCTCTTCTGGATGGAGTTCGCATATGCCGTCGAGCTACTTCTTGCCATTAAGCGGGAGAGCGAAAGTGAGCGCCGCGTTCTTCTATCGGACCCCAAGGGCTTCGCCGACTTCGCGGACCGCGCCGACAGGACGCATGCGCGCCAACTCTATCATGTCCTCATCCACCTTCTCTTCCCAGATCGCTTTGAACGCATTGCGAGCCGAAAGCACAAGGGCTTTATACTCGCGCGCTTTGGAAATGATGAGGAGAAGTCGCAGGCGCAGGACCGTATGGCCATAGATGCAGCTCTCTTCTCAATTCGGGCGCGACTAAGTGCAGAGCATGGTATAGACTTTGACTACTACAGCGACCGAGAGCTTCGGGGGCAGTGGCTCCCTGACATCGGCTCGGGTGACCCAGAGGTGGGCGAGCTCGACCACAGTGCTGGCGGTTCCACTGCTGCACTCCCGGAGAGTTACCGCGGAGCCCGCTTCTGGGTCTTGGGTACTGGTGAGAATGGACGCCTTTGGCCTGACTTCCGGGATAAGGGATACGTCGGCGTCTCCTTCACGGAGTTCGCCGAGCCGCTCGACGCCCTATCCTACGAGGAAATCTATTCGCGCCTCCTGGCCGGACGAAGCGATGGATCGAAGCCCACCATGGACGCTCGGGCTGGCGACCAGTTCGCACGGGAAATGCACGTAGGAGACTATGTATTCGCGAAGCAGGGACGATCATCCCTACTCGGCTTCGGCCGTGTGAGTTCGGATTACCGTTATGAGGAGCGGGAACCCTACTATCGTCACCGCCGTTCAGTCGAGTGGATCAAGACCGGGACCTGGACCCTCGCTGAAGATCAGCGCATAACACCAAAGACGCTGACATACTTTACAAACTATCCAGAGTGGATAGCTTATGCACTTACCTTGATAGGCGAAGGAGGCGGTTCAACTTCGGCTATCGAGGTAGCAGAGCGACCTGAGGAGTCCTACGGACCTGCCCTCCGACCCTATGGGATCGATGATCTCCTCGCGGAAGGAGTCTTCCTTGATCGCGGAGAGCTTGAGGCTGCTCGACGTGCTTGGGAGGATAAGAAGAACCTGATCCTCGCAGGGCCTCCCGGTACAGGCAAGAGCTGGTTAGCTCAGCGACTTGCCTGGGCTAGGCTTGGGGCCAAGGATGCATCGAGACTCCTTAAGATTCAGTTCCATCAGTCTTATTCATATGAGGACTTCGTCCGCGGATACAGACCCGGTGAGGGCAAGTTCGAGCTACGTGATGGTCCCTTCCTCGAGTTCTGTGCCCGCGCGAGAAAGGATCCCGAGCGAAGGCCTTATGTCCTCTTGATCGACGAGATCAACCGCGGTGATATCTCGAGGGTCTTTGGCGAGCTCTTCTTCCTCCTCGAGGCTGACAAACGGACTCCTGAGTATGCCCTCGGGCTGAGCTGTCCACGAGAGGGTGATGAGCCCTTCTTCATACCGCCAAATCTCTATCTTATCGGGACTATGAACAGCGCAGATCGATCACTAGCCGTGGTGGACTACGCACTCCGGAGACGCTTCGCCTTCGTGAACTTAAGGCCAGCCTTCGACCGCGAGGCCTTCTCCGAGTTCATGACGGGCGAGCGCGTCGGGGCTTCTGACGCGCTTGTTGCAAGGATCATTGACGCCATGAAGCGCCTTAATCAGGAAATCGCCTCGGACCGGAATCTTGGTCAGGGCTATGCAATCGGGCACAGTTACTTTACTTCTGTGGGTGAGGATACCGAAGTGGACGAAGCCTGGTATCGATCGGTAATTGAGACGCAGATTCTTCCCACCCTCGAGGAATACTGGTTCGATCAGAGTGCGAAGGTTCATGCATGGCGCGAGCAACTGATCCGCTAGAACTATCGTCTCGAGCGCTTTACTTCCTACTTTGCTATTCGGCCGATCTCTACGACCCGCGAGATGAACTACTCTCCGGTGATGTGTGCTCCTCCAGCCCCTTCGAGCTCTTCTTCCGGGCACTATCTGATGCGGCTGCGGGCATCATGCGTCGGGGTGCCGACCGGGTCTATAAGGACAGAATCCTCGTCGGACCGATGGTAAGCGGAAGGCTGACCTTCGGCGCCACACTAGCGGTTGATCGGGGTATGTGGCGCAAAGCAGTATCGGTTCAGGGGTGGCTCGCATCGGATTGTCCTCAAAATGCTGTGATCAAGACTGCGCTCTGGCTCGCTGAGGCCTGCCCCGAATTGGAGACATTAACAAGGGAACGAGCCCGGATCCTTGCCCTGGCTTTTCCCGGTGAGCGCTGCCGGACCCTCGCCGAGGCCCGAGCCGCTCTCCGGCAGGCCCACATGCACCGCAACAACTCTGGATACCGTCGGGCCCTCTTCTGGGCAAAACTAGTCCTGCACGCGACGAGTCCTGAAGGCGGCGAGCTTAGGTTGGAGAAGCCCTTGGACGAGCGACTCCTAAACCGGGCCTTCGAGAGCTTTGTCCGGAAAAGTCTAGAGTCAAAGCTAGCCGGCGAAGCACAGGTCGTGAAAAGGCGCTTCCACTGGAGTGCCGGGGGCCGTGATCCAAGAGGCCTAGTTCCCATAATGGAGACCGACGCGACGGTGCTGGGGCGCGAACGATGCATTGTCGTTGACGCCAAGTATTATGCTGAACCGCTTGTAACTGGGCCCTACGGAAAAACTAAGCTGCGGTCCACCCACTTGTATCAGGTCGCTTCGTATCTGCGGACCCTCCGTCGCCGAGATAAGCTAAAGCGGTCTTGGTCAGCATGCCTTGTCTATGCCCAGAATGGTGACGCATTCGATTACAGTTTTGACCTCGGGGACTTCAGGCTACATGCCCTAGGAATTGATCTGGAGGAAGATCCGCCACAGATACTCGAACGAGTTAGGAGTATCTGGCACTCGTGAAGAATCCAGTAGGCTGACTATAGGTATTCAAACCTTTAGGAGCGTCTCGGCTTTGGCCGCCTCCTTCTCACCCTTTGGGTAGACCCGAATCTCGAGACCCATCCCAATCCCATCAAGATACTCGATCAATGTAGAAAGCTTCATGTCCTTGCGGCGCTCGAGCTTGGAAACGGCGGTCTGGCTGAAGGCTGTGATATCAGTCTGCTTGACCCCTCGGCGTTCGCGGAGTTCGGCGAGCTTTATAGCGAGGATCTCACGCCCCGCAACCGCATGAGCACGATGGACCTGCTCCTCGGTCATCTGCGCTTCCATTGCCTTCACCGCATTCTTCGGAGAAGTCATGCTGTCCTCCTTTGCCGATCAGCATCTCTAGACACCTATATTGGGACAGTATGAACTATAGTTCATATTCCTTACTCACTCATGAGCTTGATCTCCCTTAGGCTTGCCAGCGTCCAACCTAGAGTCTAGCCACTCATCGATAGCCTTCTTGGAGAAGAGGGGATGCGTGTCGATCCATATAGTCGGGATCTTGCCCTCGCGAGCATAGCGATAGACAACGTCCTTGCTCCTATGGATGTACTGTGCGAGCTGCTCAGCATTCATCTGGTCTGGGACTGCAGTGGCCTCCACGGGACTTACCTTCGGTTCTGGCATGGCCGGGGCTGGCTCGGGAACGCTCGCCTTCTCGCCTTCAAGCTCAAGCTGAGCCATCAGCAATCGAAGACGGGCCATAGCCCGGTCAGCTTCGTCAACAAATGCCATTAACGCAGCGTACTCTTCGGAATTGGCTTGTAACTCTTCTGGTGGTGACTTGGCCAACTCATCCTTCTTGAGGAGCTTAAGCTCATCGAGGGCTAGCTGAAGGTGGCGTGCCTTGGTAGGTATGGTCTTGGCCTCGTCAGCCGCCTTCTGGCCACGATGCATGACTCGATTGATGCTCGCGGCAGGGTCAGCTGCGGCAAGCTTAGCCTTGATTGCCTTGAAGGCAGCGACCTTCTCCTCTTCAGTCTCAGGCGGTGCCTTCTTAGGGGGTGGACCGAAATAGTCGTTCGGGTCGATCATTGTCTACCTCGCTCCCAAATCCATCATATGCCATCCTTTGGGCTCAACGCTTCAGCTTCTTCTTGGTCGGCTCTGAAGGCTTCGGTGTGACACTTAAGGCCTCCCGAGCCTTGTCGAGCATCTCATCAGTATCGTGGTCTGAATAGCCCGCGAAAGCCTGGGCGCTTCGGTGCCGCGTTATTCGAGCGGCATCGCGAGGGCCGATGGATTCGGCCAATCGAGTTGCCGCCCCATGTCGGCCCGAGTGCAGAACGAGGTGGCGAGCCTGTTGACTACCGGGCTTGGGTGACCGACCTTCCTTGGCCGCGTCAGCGTCGTCCTCGATGCCGATAAGGGCGAGCGCCCGCTTGAAGCCACGCTTCATCGTCACGTCTGCGATGGGCTCCTTCCGCTTCACGTTGAAGATAACCAGGTCCTCAGGCGCGGCCCAGCCGAGGCTGAAGGCCTTCTTGTGAAGGTCCTTCAGTACGGTCTCAAGCTCGCTGGTCATCGGCACAACTCCTGAGCTCTCACGTTTGGGAGCCTTAAAGCCATCCGCGTCGGTATAGTTCTCCTCGATGCTGATGAGCTTCTTCTCGAGGTCGACGCAGCGCCATCTGAGCGCCCGGATCTCGCCTCGACGCATGGCAGCGAGCTCA
>Ga0181535_10006366_pt1 | contig 12238 bp, 10 predicted proteins | sample PEATcosm2014_Bin_44_FD_119774 | JGI IMG/M metagenome (GOLD analysis project Ga0181535, IMG submission 119774) | Peatland microbial communities from MTU Mesocosm Facility, Houghton, MI, USA - PEATcosm2014_Bin17_30_metaG | ecosystem: Environmental > Terrestrial > Soil > Wetlands > Peat | place...
GCGCCACGCTCGCCCCGGCGGTCCCGGCCCCAACGCGATCGAAGAATCCGCGCTCGATCTCCGCGAGCTGCGCGCGGACCCCGAGATCGACCTTTCCTACCTGGCTCTCGATCCTGCAATCGCCCAGGCGCATCCCCTCGCCCGCCGTCACCTCCGGCTTCATGGCCAGATGGGGCAAATGTGCAATCGCCTCTTGCCACAACTCCAGCTCCGCCGCGGGGACCAGCAACCGCACTTCAGACGAAGCCGCCAGTTGTCCCAAAGCGACGCGCACGGCTCCCGTCAGCAGCAGCGGGTCCATCTGCGCTTCGCGGCGCAGAATGCGCGACGCGACAGCGAGGGCGAGCTTCACCACCTCGTGCTCCACGTCTCGCAGATAGCGCTCGCTCTCTTCCGCGAAGCGCGCAACCAGTGCGCCGAGCTGCCGTTTCTGCTGCTCCGCCTCGGCGGCCTGCGCAGCCTCGTGCGCCTGGCGCTCCGCCTGCCGGCCTTCTTCGCGGCCCCGGGCGCGCCCGCCCTCAAACGATCGCCGCGCAGCTTCCGTCTCATTTTCGCTCAATGCGGGACCGGCGTGGTTACCGCGCGCGCTTCTGGTGTGGCCGAGCGCTGAGGCTATTGCCCGGTCGTCCCCGGCCTCCGCCCAACCGTTCCACTCCGTCACGGCTGCGCCGGGGCACGCCGGATAGTCGAGCACTTCAAGCTCGTTCCCTGCAGCCTTCTCCTCTGCTTCCATGGTCAGCATCCAATCCCAATTCCGTATGGGTCACACCCACTCCCTGGTGACTGCTCTTTGTTCCCTGCCCAGATCACGCCAGCATTTCGTCGCCGGTTTCGAGCTTGAGGACCACCTTGCCCTCGGCCTCCAGCCGCCGCGCCAGGTTCAGGATCTCCTGCTGGGCCTGCGCCACCTCGCGCGAGCGCACCGGGCCCAGCACCTCCATGTCCTCCTTCAGCATCTCCACCGCGCGCGAGCTCATGGCTTTGAAGATCTGCGCGCGCAGTTCGTCGTTTGCGCCGCGCAGGGCCAGCGCGAGTTGCCGCTTGTCGACTCCGGAAACGATCTCCCGAATCGTCGCCGCGGGAACAGTGATCAAATCCTCGAACGTGAACATCAGATTGCGAATGCTCAGCGCCAGCTCCGGCTGGTTTTCCTCGATGGTTTCGAGAATCTTCTTCGACTCCTCGGCATTCAGCCGGTTCAAAAGATCGGCCACGGCCTTGAATCCCGAGTAGCTGCGCCGCGCCGTGTCGCCCACGCTCTCCAGGCGCTTGTGCAGGATCATCGCCACTTTCTGCGCCATCTCCGGAGAAAACTGCCGCATCTCCGCCAGCCGCTGGATGGAGACGACCTTATGTTCCTCGCTCAGGTTGTCGAGCACGGTCGAGGCTCGCTTGGGATCGAGGTGCGCCAGCACCAGCGCAATGGTCTGCGGATGCTCGGAGTCGAGCAGTTTGCCCAGTTGCTGCGGATCGGTGCGTTGCAGCTTGGCCAGATTGCCCTGCGCCGCCTCCTGCGAGCGCCGCATCAGCGCCATCAGGTCATCGGCGCGCTGCTTGCCGAAGGCCTCGATCAGCACGCGGCTGGCGTAATCCAGGCCCCCGTGCACCATGAAATGCTGCGTGTCCAGCAGGCCCCAGAACTCCTCCAGCACCTCGGCGGAAAGCTCCGGTGTAATGCCGCGCAGATCGGCCAGCTCCTCGGTGATCTGCTGAACATCGTTTTCCGGCAGGCAGCGCAGCACTTCCTTGGCCAGCTCCTCGCCCACAGCAACCAGCAGGATCGCCGCCTTGCGCACACCGGACATGTTGACCATCACGCGGTGCCGCGATGCTCCGCTCTCGATCTCCTGCTCCGCCAAGGCCCGTTCCTTTCCCCAACTCTCTTGCCGGCTCGCGCCCCAACCCGTTTCCGCTGCCGGCTACTCCGAGTGAATCCAGCTTTGCAGCAGACGCGAGCTCTGCGTGGGTTCGCGCTTGATGTGACCCGTCACCTGCTCGTAGATCTCCTGATTGCGCAGGCGTTCCGGATCCATCGGCACCGGCTCGGGCAGGCTCGATGGAGCCGGTGACGCCGATGCCAACTCCCGGCCTGCGCCCTTTTGCGATCCGCGCACAGCCAGCGCGGCGCCGGCGCGGCGAATCGCGGGCCGCACGGCGAAGATCACCACCACAAAGAGCCCCAGCAGGAGCGTGGCATACTTCACCAGCATCGGCGAGCTGTCCACATCGTTCAGAATCTGCTCGGATACGGCGACCGGCGGCTGCCCCTGATTGCCGTCGAAGGTCAGGTCCTGCACGGTCACAACGTCGCCGCGCGTGGTATCGAAGCCCACCGCCGCCTGGGCCAGAGCCGTCAGGTTGCGCAGCTCATCGGCCGACCGCGGCTGCCAGACGGCAGCGTGATTCTTGGTTGCAGGCGATATCAGCCGGTCGTTGACCACAATCGCCGCGGTCAGCCGCCGCACCCGTCCGGGATTTTCGACGGTGTGCTTCACCGTTTTCGAAACGCCGTAGGTGCTCGACTCGCTCTTGGCTGTCTGGGGCGGCGCGGTTTCGCGCGGGTAGACGGGCAGTGCCTGCGTGTTAGGCGCATTCGATGCCGTGCCTGGAACTCCAGCAGCCACCGGCTGTGCTCCGGTCGTCTGGTCGGTGCGCTGCATGGCGAGAGTTGCCGTCTTGTCCGGGTCGTAGACTTCCGCCGTTTCATCGGTGGCCGTCTCGTCGTAATCGAGCGTGACCGAGGCGCGCACATTGCCCGCGCCAGTCACCGGCTCGAGCGTCGAAATCAGCTTGTCCTCGAGAGCCTGTTCGGCGCTCAATTGCATGGCCTCGGGCGTCTTCGGACCCAGCGGCATATTGCCCGACGCATCCACCAGCACCACATGTTCCGGCGTCAGTCCGTCGACCGCCGAGGCAACAAGATTGCGAATCGCCTCCGGCTCGCCGTCGGCCAGCGTGCTGCGGCGCAGCTTAAGCACGACCGAAGCTTTCGCGGGCCGCTCCTCGCCCTGAAAAAGCGAATCGTGCGGCAGCACCAGATGCACGCGCGCCGACTCGACATCGGAGAGCGTGCTCACCGTATGCTCGAGCTCACCTTCGAGTGCTCGTTGATAATTCACCTGCTCGTCGAACTCCGAGCCCACCCAGTTTGGCTTGTCGAAGATCTCAAAGCCCAGCCGGCCGCTCTTCACGCCGCCCTTGGCCGCGGTCGCCAGGCGCGCTTTATCCAGTTGCGCGGCGGGAACCAGAATGCCCGCGCCATCGGGTGAGGGCTCAAAAGGAATCTGAGCCTGAGTCAGGGTCATGCTGATCTGGCGCGCGTCGTCCGAGTCCAGGTTCGTGTAAAGCGTCCGCCAATCGGGGCTCATCGCGTACCACGTCAGCCCGCCGATGAGCGCGATCAGCATCAGCACGCTCGCTGCCACCCAGCCACGTTGCCCCGCGGCCATCTGCGCCCAGCGTACCTGGAGCAACCCCAGAAACCCTTGCAGCTTGCCGCCAGCCTGAACTCTTCCCGGCATTGCCGGCGGAGTTTTCTCCAACTGTGTTCCCGTGGCCATGATCGATGTGTCTCGCTTCAGCCCCTAGCTGCTGGCTTCCGGCCTCTAGCTCCATCCCGCCGGCAAACCCCAATCAACCGCGTGCGTGACGGTCGCGCTTCTTCCTTCTCCGCCGTCGCTGAATACTCATCCCGCGAATCGCCCAGCTGGAAGCTAGAGCCTGGAAGCCGGAAGCTGAATTCAGAACTGCATTCCCATCAAGCTCTGGTACGCCTGCACCGCCTTGTTGCGTACGGCCAGCGCCAGTTCAAACGCCATGTCCGCCTTTTCGGTCGCGATCATCGCCTGATGCACATCCACGCCCGTGCCTGTCATTAAGCCGCTCACGGCCGCGCCGGCCTGATCCTCGAGCCGGCTGACGTCCCCCACGGCATCGGTAATCAGGTCGGCGAAGGGCGCCGCGGAAGCCGATGCGGCGCCTCCCGCAGAGAACACGCTTGCCGCACTGGCGCTGCTCGTTGTTGCACTTCCTGCCGCGCCTGCAATCGCACTTACGGAACTTGTCGCACCCAACATTGTTTTCGCGCCTCCGTTCCAGTTGCCTCGCCGCTATCCTGCCTGCTGTCTCCTGTTTGCAGTGGTCCGGCGGCTAGCTTTTCGCAATCTCCAGTGCCGACGTGATCATGCCCTTCTCGGCCTGCACGGCCGAGCCATTGAGGCCATATGCACGCGTCGCCCCCATCAGGTCCACCATTTCTGTAAGTGGATTAATGTCGGGATAAGCGACATAACCGTCCGGCCCGGCGTCGGGATGGCCCGGATCGTAGCGCTTGAGCGGCGGCGATGGATCCTCGACCACCCGCGAGATGTGCACGCCCGGCGCGACATTCGACGCTCCGGGCAAAGCGAGCAGCGAAGGAAGCGCCGGCGCGCCGATCGAGCCCGCACCGGTACTCGCCGTGGCCGGGTTCACGGAGTTGTTGATCGAATCATTCATGGAATCGAGAAAGCCCGCATCGCCTCCGTTGGCGGAGAAGACCACCTCCTGCCGGCGATACGGGCCGCCCTGGGCGGTTCGCGTCGTTTCCGCATTCGCCATATTGGCCGCCACGACCTCGGCACGCATGCGCTCGGCCTCCATCGCCGAGCCCGAAGTCTCCATCATTCCGAACAGGTTCATGGAGCATCCCTCCTATCGCGGATCGTGGTTCGTGTTCCCGCTCCCCGAACCACGAATCACGCATCACGATTTGTCGGCGTGGATCGCATCCATCACGCGCTGATATTCCTGGCGCAAGAGCGCTACGCCGGTTCTGAACTTCAGTTGCGCCTCGGCCAACTGCAGGCTTTCGCGGTCGATGGAGACGTTGTTCCCATCGGGCCGCGCAATCAGCCCGTCCACATCGGTCACGCGCACTTTGCGCGCGGCTCGCCCCTCGCTCACGTCGCTCATGGCTTCGCGCATCTCAGCCTCAAAGTCGATGCCCACCGTGCGGTAGCCGGGCGTGTCCACGTTGGCCATGTTGGCCGCTGTCAGCTTGGCCTCGGCCGCAGACAGATCGAGGTAGCGCGCGATCTGGTCGCTCAATTGTGTTTCGACTTCCATGCCCATCCCAACCTCCTCCCGCGTCGCCGTGCTCCACCCCGTTCTTGAGCCTGCAACTCAAACCGCTCCCGCGCGTTCCCACCCCGTTGCCGGAAATCAGTTCAGCGACAGGCCAAAGTCGATCTCCCGCGTCGTCAGCACCGGGCTGTCCCCGGCGAGAATTACGCCGCGCTCGAGCACATGCTCCAATTCGCGCACATTGCCCGGCCAGTTGTGCGCCGTCAGTTTCTCGAGCGCTGCTTCGTCCACGCGTTTCCGCGGCGTATCGCGGCCCAGTTTCTCAAGAAAGTGCTCCACCAGCCGTGGAAGGTCCTGCGCATGCTCGTTGAGCGCCGGCGTACGGATGAGAAAAACCGCCAGCCGGTAATAAAGATCGGAACGGAACCCTCCCGATTGGGCCTGCGAGGCCAGTTGCCGGTGCGTGGCCGCGATGATGCGCACATCGACGCGAACCGTTTCGTTGTCGCCCACGCGCTGCAGCTCGCCGCACTCCACAAAACGGAGCAGCTTCGATTGCAGTCCCAGCGGCATTTCACCAATTTCATCCAGAAACAGCGTGCCCCCGTCGGCGGCCTCGATGCGGCCGGTGCGGCCCTGCACAGCGCCGGTAAATGCACCGCGCGTGTGCCCAAACAACTCAGCCTCAAGCAGCGATTCAGGAATCGCCGCGCAGTTGATGGCCACAAACGGCTTGCGGCTGCGCGACGACAGCCGATGCAGCGCCTCGGCCACCAGCTCTTTGCCCGACCCCGTCGGACCCTCAATCAGCACCGGCGTCAATCGCGGAGCCACCAACCGGACACGCCGGCTGATCTCAATCATGCAGGGAGCGTTGCCAATCAGCTCCGGCAGCCGTTCCGCGGAACCCGATTCGGCTGCGGTGCTCGGCCGGATTGGAATGGGTTTCAATGCGCCCCCGGCAGGTTCAATTGGGTTCGAGTCTACCTTCGGCGCCGGCTTGGGGAGTTCCACGTTCGGCATTTCCAGCACGGTTGGCGCCGGCCTTGCGCCCGCCGCATTCCATGCGGCTCCGTCGTTTTCCTGGCTGCTGCGCAGCGCGTAAAGCAGTTCCTGCCGGTAGGGCCCGCGCGGGCTCTCGTCGGCGCCCGATGCTCCAGTTGTTACCACGTCGATCCCCGGAAAACCTCCCCTGAAGTCCGCGAGAAATTCGTTCAAATCCAGATCCGGCAGCCACGAATCGACGATGAGCGCCTCAGGATGCGCCGCTTCCGCCTCCGACCAAGCTTCGGCTCCGCCTTCTGCTTCGCGCACTTGCCAGCGCAGGCCGCTGAGCACCTCAGTGAGCCGCTGGCGAAAGCTGCGGTCGGCGCTTGCCACCAGCGCAGTGCGGGTGCGAATGCGTGCTTGCACAGGAAGAACGGGAACGGAGAAAGGCTGCATGAAAGGGCTCCTTTTGGATAGGCAAATCGATCTATCATTCTGCCGGCGGGGTATGAGTTGGCCAGCGAATAAAAACGCTCTGCATGCGTTAATGCGCCGCGACCGCCGGCGCCATCGAGCCGCCGGACGGGGCCTGCGTCGCCAGTTCCGCCTCCGGCGGGACCATGTATCCATGCCCGCGCACCGTTCGAATCAAGTGGCCCGGCGGCGGATCTTCGAGCTTTCGGCGCAGGTAGTTCACATAGACGTCGACAATGTTGGTCGTCTGGGCCGGCTCCAGATTCCACACCGCGTCCAGCAGCTCCACGCGCGTCACGCACTCGCCGCGATTGAGCATCAAGTGCTCCAGCAGCGCAAATTCCTTATTGGTGAGAACGATCGCGCGTCCACCCCGCCGCGCCGTGTGCTCCAGCCGGTCCAGTTGCAGATCTCCTGCACGCAACTCGAGCCGCGTCTCCCTTTTTCGGCGCAACAGCGCCCGGCAGCGCGCGCGCAGCTCATGCAGACTGAAAGGCTTGGTCATCAGATCGTCGGCGCCGCGGTCCAGGCAGCGCACCCGCGTGTCCACTTCCTGCCGTGCAGTCAGCACCAGCACCGGCAGATCGGCATCGAGCAACCGCACCTCTTCAAGCACCCTCTCGCCGTCCTTCACCGGCATGTTCAGATCGAGAATGGTCAGGTCCGGCAACTCCCTTCGAAATGCCTCCACTGCCGCGCCGCCATCGTAGGCCAGGTGGACGCGGTGCCCGTCAGCTTCCAGACCGCGGCTCAGGAACTGCCCCAGCGCTTTGTCATCTTCGGCAATGAGTAATCTCATGAGATCCTTTCCACCGCTCCGCGCTCTGCACTCGCCACGCCCTCTTTTTCTGCTGCGCTCCTTTTGTTGGTTCCCGGGAGCGCCGCGGCAAGCAGGGCTACACCTTCACCTTCCCTCGTGGGGGAAAGGAACTCAAGGAAGACGGGAGAAAAAAGGGAGAGCCAAAACCAAAATTGAGTTTGCGGAAGGTGAGCGTCCTTTAATGGGCAAATGAATACTGGCCTGTGACGGGAGACACAGAAATGCCCACGGACCAGCGGCAGCTTCGATCTATCCTGCGGGTTATTCCTCAACCGCTGCTCAGTCGCCCACTGCAATCACGATGCTTTTGTTCTTCCCGCCGCTTTTTCCGCATACATCGCCGCATCGGCCCGCGCCAGCAGTTCCTTCATCTCCTCGCCCGGCGCGCGCTCCGCCAACCCAACCGACGCATCCACGCGCAGCTTCACTTCGCCCGCCTTGCTGCGCACCGTGTAGTTGCCGCAGATCCATTTGCGCAGCCGCACAACCTGCGCTTCCGCTTCCGTGAGGGCGCAATCGAGCAGCAGAATGAACTCATCCCCGCCCCAGCGCCCGATCACGTCCGTCGCCCGGCAAGCCGAGCGCAACTCCGTGCTGAATTGTTTCAGCAAATCGTCTCCGGTCACATGCCCGTGATCATCGTTCACCTTCTTGAAGCGGTCAATGTCGACAATCGCAACGCAGAACGGCGTATCGCCCGCCATGCGCTTTTCCAACTGGCCCTCGACATAAAGCCGGCTGCTCAATCCCGTGAGCGCGTCACGCGACGCAATCTCTTCCGCCTCCTCCAGCTTGGTTTGATACGTCGCCACCTGCTCCTTGAGTTGATCCAGAACCGCCTTTCCTTCTGCGGTCATGCGGTCGATCGAAGACTTCAACTCGCCCGCGCTCTTCTCGATTGAAGTGCGGATCTCGGTCAGGTCGTCGAGGCTCGCGATGGCCTTCAGTCTCTCCGTCACCTCGCTCATCTGGCCGGCGCATCGCTGGTCGCGCGCGCCCACTGACTCCGCGGTCCGCGCCATCATCAGCAGCATTTCCTTCACTTCGCAGGCCTTCTGCTGAAGGTGCTTCGCCGTCCCGCGGCCCCACCGGCGTATTTGCTCGCGAATGCCGGAGTCAGTTGCCGCCAGCGCCGCCATGCTCATCGCCGGCGACAAACTTGTTTTGAGCTCGCTCAGATTCCGCTTGAGCTCATCGCCCATTCCGGGGCATGCTTCGAGACTTGAATTGCCTATCTCCATCAACGCGGAGCCGTAAGCGTCAACGACTGCGGGAAGCAGTTCGCCTTCTGCGCGTCCCGAGGGTGCGACCGGATCAACTTGCTGCGATTCGAGATATTTCTTCAGCGAAATCATTGCCGCCTCTCGTGCGGGACGGGTCGCGCAAGATCTGCGCGTACACCCGGCATCGAAGTTTATCGGCGTCCTTATCCGGTTTGTTCAGTGGACGAGTGTTTCGTCGGCTTTGCAACGCGTGAATCCCGATGCGGTCTCGATCGCTCGCCAGGATCTCTGATTTGCTCAATTTGTGGAACGGAGGAAGACTCCGCTTCTGCCCGATTCGGGCATAGAAGTGCACCCGATTCAGGGCCAAATCCGCCCCATTCATCGAGAATTAACTCATTGAATCTGTTTGAAGTTGGAGGGTAAGGTTACCAAAGTGTATACTGACGCCTGAAGAGTCCTACAAAAGCGCTATCGCCCTTTCTTTAGAAATCGCCGATTCTTTCATCAATAGAGATTAGTTAAAGCGCGGCGCCATGCACGCGCATGAACGGAGTGCCTTGGTTGACTGGAGCAAATTTCCCGATTTAGGAGCCGTCGCGCTCCTCACCTTGGCTTTTGCATCGGTCGCGCGTCACGTGCGCGCAACTGTTTCCGCCATTTGGCTAACCGGCTGGTTCCTGATCGCAACTCATTTCGCCGCCTTCATGTTTCTCGGCGCTCCCGGACACTGGGCCGATCTCGCGTCGTTTGTGGGTGTCGCCGCACTTGCTTGCGCCGGTGTTCTGTTTATGTGGGCAGCGGTCCCGCATCGCAACGAGCAACGCTCAAGCCGCTGGATGCTGGTTGCTCTGCTGACGATCTACACGCTCTACATAGGTCTACTCGTCATCGACCCAATCGCATCCTGGGCTTTAACACCAGCGGCGGTCCTCATCGGCATTTTGCCTCTTTCAATTCTGATTCTCGCGTTCCGCGAGTTCCGTCACCCGCTTCGCTGGGCCATCGTGGCCCTTAACGCTTGCCTTTCCGTTTTTCTGTTGGCCGTTCAGAATCGCGCCGACATCGGCCCGACGCTTGCCTTCGAGGCTGTGCTCTTCGTCGTTTATCTCGGTTGCGCCATCCATTTCTGGTACACCTACCGTCGCGCCACTGCGGGCGCGTTCATCACCATTGCAGGCTTTTTCGCCTGGGCCGGCGTCTTCCTGGCCGGACCTTGTATCGTGTTCTTCTTCCCGGCATTCCATATCGAAAATGAGGTGTGGAACCTGCCCAAATACGTTGTGGCCGTGGGCATGATCATGATTCTTCTCGAGGATCAGCTCGAGTACAACAAATATCTGGCGCTGCACGACGAGCTCACCGGCCTGCCCAACCGGCGCCTCTTTCAGGATCGCCTTGATAGCGCCATTGAGCGCGCCCGCCGTACCGGCTCGCATGTCGCTTTGCTTTTGATCGACCTGGACAATTTCAAGCTGGTGAACGATACGGCTGGCCATCACGCCGGCGACGAGCTTCTGAAGCACGTTGGGAATCTCTTTACCGGACGGGTGCGCCGTTCCGATACTGTTGCCCGTACCGGCGGAGATGAGTTCTCTGTCATCCTCGAAGAGCCCATGACCCGCGCCGATGCCGGGCGCGTGGCAAAGACCCTGGCCAAACTCCTCGATGAGCCCGTCACCTTTGGCGGAAAAGAATTGCGCGTCGGCGCCAGCGTCGGCATCGCCGTCTTCCCTGACGACGCCGCCGACTCCGAGGCTTTGCGCATAGCGGCCGACCTTCGCATGTATGCGGGAAAGACCGCAGCCAAAGAGAATGGCGCCAAAGCGATCGAAGAGCCGCAAAAACGGAAATCGCCGCGCAGCATCAAACGCGAGCCGGGCCTGCAAACAGCAGCGGAGTAATGCGGCAGCGGACGATCCGCTCCCGAAACATTTTGCAACGTAAACCTCGCCCTAAAACAAGAAGACCCGGACGTCGAGTCCGGGTCTTCTTTTGCTCCATGAAGCGGAGCGTTGCTCATCCCTGCCCACCGCCGGGTCTCCGTCCGCCGCGCCGACGCCGGCGCCGGTTGTTGTTGGCGCCTGGGCCGCCTGGCCTGCTTCCACCTGCGAATGGCGGACCGCTGGCATGTACCACTGGAGCTCCGTCCACGCGGTTGAAGTTGGGCTCGTTCGCCTCGTCGATTTCGACGCCACCACCATCTTCATCGAAGTCGTCTCCGCCCTCGATCAGGATTGTGCTCTGGTTTGAGCTCGGTTGGCGTTCATCAAACTCATTGCGCGGCGCGGAGCTTCTTGGGCTTCGAACCGGCGCATCTTGAACGACTGGCTGCGAATACTCCGTCTCTTCAGACGGCGCCGAAGCGGATTGCCCCAGCTTCGCCTTCTGCTCCTTGATGAGCGCCTTGCGGCTCAGCTTGATGCGATTGCCTTCGATGGCCAGAACCTTCACCATCACCTGGTCGCCCTCGCGCAGCTCATCCTTCACTTCCTTCACGCGATGCTCCGCGATCTCGGAGATGTGCAGCAGCCCGTCCGTACCCGGGAACAATTCGACAAACGCGCCGAACTCAGCCAGCCGCACCACTTTGCCAAGGTAGGTCTTGCCAATTTCGGGAACCGCGGTCAGGTTGCCGATGATGGCCAGAGCCTTGGCCAGTCCTTCCGCGTCGCTCGATGCCACGCTCACCTTGCCCGTGTCGTCCACGTCGATCTTCGCGCCCGTTTGTTCAACGATGCCGCGAATCGTCGCTCCGCCCTTGCCGATCAGGTCGCGAATCTTGTCGGTCGGAATCATCACGGTTTCGATGCGTGGCGCATACTTCGAACGCTCAACGCGCGGCCCATCCAGCACCGCGTCCATTTTGTCTAAAAGGAAAAGCCGTCCGCGGCGCGCTTGTTCCATCGCCTGCTGAAGAATCTCGCGCGTCAGGCCGCCGATCTTGATGTCCATCTGCAGCGCCGTAATTCCCTTGCGCGTTCCGGCTACCTTAAAGTCCATATCGCCGTAGTGATCTTCCGCGCCGGCAATATCGGTCAGGATGGCGTAGTCGTCGCCCTCCTTCACCAGGCCCATCGCCACTCCGGCAACCGAACCCTTCAACTTGATGCCTGAATCATAGAGAGCCAGGCTGGCTCCGCACACTGAAGCCATCGACGACGATCCATTCGACTCCAGAATGTCACTCACGATGCGAATCGAATAAGGCGACTCATCGGCGCTCGGCAAAACCGCGCTGATGGCGCGCTCCGCCAGTGCCCCGTGGCCGACTTCGCGCCGGCCCACGCCTGTCATACGTCCTGTTTCACCAACGCTGAATGGCGGAAAGTTGTAGTGCAGCATGAAATTCTTGCGCTGCTCGCCTTCGTAGCTCTCCAGCCTCTGCCCGTCGTCGGCCGTCCCCAGTGTCGCTGTCACCAACGCCTGCGTTTCGCCGCGCGTGAACAGCGCCGATCCGTGCGTCCGTGGCAGAACGCCGGTTTCGATCGTGATCTGCCGGATCTCGTCGAATGCGCGCCGGTCGGGCCGGATGCGCTCTTTCGTTACCTGCTCGCGGAAGATCCGCTCGCGCAGGTGCTCGTAATAGTGCGCCAGCTTCTTTTTTCCGTCGGCGTCGTCGGCAGCAAGTCCCGCAGCCAACTCCTTCTTAATTTCGTCAACCAGCGCA
>Ga0181535_10006367_pt1 | contig 12237 bp, 10 predicted proteins | sample PEATcosm2014_Bin_44_FD_119774 | JGI IMG/M metagenome (GOLD analysis project Ga0181535, IMG submission 119774) | Peatland microbial communities from MTU Mesocosm Facility, Houghton, MI, USA - PEATcosm2014_Bin17_30_metaG | ecosystem: Environmental > Terrestrial > Soil > Wetlands > Peat | place...
CCAGGTCGTCGCGGGCCATCAGGCGTTGATAATCCTCGGTGTCCCGGCCGTAGCCTTCCGGCCGTTTTTGCCCCGCTTTCTCCACCAGCGACTGCGCGCGTTCCAGATGTGACTGGTTGATGTCGCAGACGGCGGGGATTTGCACGCCCATCGCCAGCAGCGTCTGCACATGACTGGTACCGCGATCGCCCACTCCGATCATGCCGACGCGCACAGGTTTTGCGGTCTCCTCGGCCTCTCCCAGGGCGAACGCGCTCGTCATCGCGCCTGCCCCCAGTGTTGTTGCCGAGCTGATTTTCAGGAAATCTCGCCGATTGAGTTTGCTCTCCACCTCTTCCTCCTGTGATCCAGAAACTTGATGGCATCACTCGGGGCATCGCTCCCGAGTAACGCTTCGCGCTTTGCCCCCCGTCCTGGCGCGTCATGCCACAGGGAAGCTACTCCAACTCGGTCCATGCCGCAAGCGCTACGACGATCGAGTTCCCGTAACTGCTTTCGTAGCGCGGGCAGCCTGCCCCGATGTATCGGGGTCCCGCCCGCTGAGGCGTGGGCATCCTGCCCACGCGCTGGTGGGAGCGGGACGCTCCCGCGACAGCGGGCAAGATGCCCGCGCTACGAAAGCGGTTTGGCGCGATACGTTGTGATTTTCAAGCAGGATTGGGCGCGGGGAATGGGTAACGTGCCGAGGTCGGATGTAAGTTACACCTCGCGGGCTAAGGTTCAGCGACCACCAGCTTGCCCTTCATCTTGTGGTGGCCCTTACCGCAGTACACGCCGCAGGTGAAATCGAACGCTCCGGCCTTGCTGGCGGTGAATTCGATAATGGTGGGATCGCCCTTTTTCAGTTCTTGATTTACGTCGAATGCGTTCAGCTTGAATTCGTGGTCGCAGTCGGCAGCGGTGATGACGAGCCGCACCTTCTCGTCTTTCTTGACATTAATTGCGACCGGATCAAACCCAAGGTCCGTCGCGGTCACGGTGATCTCGTGGTAAGAGGAGGGCGCCGCTTGGCCGGGCACTCGCACCGCACCCGCCAAGCACGTCGCGATCGCGCCCAGCGCGAGAAGCGAACCGCAACGCCGAATCATAATGATCGCTCCTCCGTTCATAAAGGGATGCCCAGAAATTCGCGGAGCTTCTTTTCCAAGGCAGGGGTGGTGATGACGCAATTGCCGCCGTGGATGCTCGACTTCCCATCGAGGTTAAAGAACTTGGCGCCGGCTTCCTCGCCAATGATCTTGAGCGGCGCCAAATCCCACGCTTTGGCTTGCAAGTTGATCCACGCTTCGGCGCGCCCGGCGGCCACGCACATCGCGTCCAGGCAGCCGCCCATGCTGCGTATGGACCAGAATTGAGTTAGCCACGGCAGCAGGCGCGCGCCCCATGGCCACTTGGCGACGTGGTCGTAGCCCGTCAGGCAGAGCATCGCTTCGTTCAGCTTCTTCCGTGGCGAGCAGTGAATCGGCGCGCCATTGCGAAATGCGCCGAGTCCCTTTGCGGCGGAATAGAGTTCACCCAGCGGCGCCAAATTAACCGCGCCCACCACCACTTCTCCGTCTGCCTCGAGCGCCAGCATGACACTCCAGGTGGGAATGCCGCGCACAAAGCTGCGAGTGCCGTCGATGGGGTCGATGATCCAGCGGCGGCCGCTGCGCGCTTCATGCGATGCGCCCTCTTCGCCCAGCAGACCGTCGTCGGGAAAAGCCTTCCCCAGCAATTCGGTGATCAGCACCTCATTGGCGCGGTCCGCCGAGGTCACGGGTGAGTTGTCGGATTTGGTTTCTATCGCGAATCCCCGCGCGTGGTTTTCCAGGGCCAGCCGCCCGGCCTGCTCGGTAACTCTGCGCGCAACTTCCAGTTCCTTTTCAAATGTCATGGGATCAATTGTAACCGCAATTATGGTTTTCGACCGTGTTCGAATTCATGCAAAGAAGCGGAGTCGGTTGCTGACGAGGCGCGGGCAGGCGGTCGTACGGGCGCGCCACGGCGTGCCCAGGGGTATGCCATGGCATGCCCTACGATCCGTTCGGGGCGGAGCGGTTTTACGACAAAGCGATTTGTTCAACGACCCGTAGCGTGTCTCGCCGCGTCCGCCCGCATTTCGCTTGACCTCCCGAGCGGGGCGGGATATTACTCCTGGTTTCATCTGGCTGGAGGCCAAACAGGAACGCGGAAGGACGGCCTTGAAAAACAGGAGATAGGGTCGTGATTTTCCCTCGCGCCAGCTCTCCGGTGGATCGGATGCAAAAGGAGAATCCATGCTGGGACGCCATAATATTGTTTATTGGTCATGTTGCTTCACCCTAATTGCCGGAGGAGTGGGGCTTGCCTCCGCGCTACGCCGGCCCGCGAAGTTCGCGCCGGAGCCCGTGGGGGAGTGTCTCGCCGCTGCCTCCGCCTTCGCGGGCACGGCTGGGGCGCCAATCCCCAGCCTGCCGAAACTGCGCATCCGCGCCGGCAATCGCCATTTGATCGAGGATGAAAACGGCAAGCCATTTTTCATGGCGGGAGTCTGTCCGCAGAGCATCCTGCATTGGTGCACCCCGGAACAGATGGACGTCTATTTTGCCGACCGGGAGAAAAGGCATTTCAACCTTGCCTGGGTTGTGATCAATGCCTTTGACTCGCAAGGTAAAGACACCTTGACGAACCCCACCGATGCCCGTGGCCATGCGATGTTGCTCCACGGCGCCAGTTGGGATCCCGAGAATTTGAACCCTGCCTATGTTGCCTCCGTTGACGCCATGGTGAAGTCCGCGGCAGATCATGGCATCTATTTGTTCCTGGATCCGTTCAGTTCCGGGTACGATCCCGGGCCCGCCGGCTTCGACCCTTCCCAGCATTCCGGGGAAGAAATGCGCCGCTGGGGTGAGTTTTGGGGCAACCGCTACAAGCATTATTCTCACGTCAACTTCGCCTTGGGAAATGACCGGCTGGTTTGGCCCCAGGTGGACCGGGTCGTGGACGGTCTCGAAAAGTACATGCCGGACCGCCTGGTGACCACGGACTGGGAAAATGGGCCGCCGGGTTGGACCAGCGATGGGACAGGGCCTCACCGCTTCTACGACGCCGGTCATCGCTGGGTCAATCTCGATGCCTGGTATGAATACCACGCCCCGCAATGGGCCACCTGGTATCACTACCACATGGCGAACCCGGTGATGCCGACTTGCATCTTCGAGACTCTCTATGAAGGCTTGGAGGCCGGGAGTCCGCAGCACATCCGCACACCTCCCCAAATGATGAGGGCGCAGGTTTGGGGGACGGTGTTGAATGGCGGCTCGGGCTTCGGCATTCTCGGCTCGCCGGATTGCACGGAGGACCCCCTGCGCTGGCTGGGGAAAACTCCCGGGGTAAACGAGGCGGAGTACGCTACGACCTTCTTTACCGCCCGGCGCTGGTACGAACTCGTTCCCGACTGGACGCACACGTTTTTGACCAGCCAACAGGGGACTCCGGGGAAGGACGATTACACTTACGTTTCCGCGGCTCTTACGGCGGATGGCTCCCTGGGTGTGTGTTATTACCCCGGCGAGAGCGGCATGGGGTTCTCGTTGACCGTCAACATGTCGAAGCTGGGGGGCGGCACGGGGGAGTCGCGGGCACGCTGGTACGACCCCGCGGACGGCGCCTACCAAATCATCGGGAGGATCGCGAATGCAGGTGCGCACGTCTTCACCACTCCCAACGCGAACAGCCAGGGCGGTGCGGATTGGGTACTGGTGCTCGACGCTGGGTCCCGGTAACGCCCTCCCGCCGCCTCGACCACCGGCTGCCCGCCCCGATAAGTCGCTCGAGGACGGAAAACAGGGTGCCAGACGAACGTTCGGCCTCGGAAAGACCGTGAGCCACATATGAACCCGGTCAGAAGGGAGATGCCACCGATGAGAATCTTAGGAACCGTGGGAGGAATCGGACCGGAGTCAACTGTTGACTACTACTGCTCGCTTATCCAGAAATGGCGTGACCATACGAACGATGGAAGTGCTCCGTTTATCGTGATTAACAGCATCGACTTGAAGAAGATGCTCGATCTGATTGCGGCGAACGAACTCGCTGAAGTGACCGCCTATCTGAGCGGAGAAATGGAGAGGCTGGCACGCGCAGGTGCCGATGTCGGATTGTTTGCGGCGAACACCCCCCACATTGTTTTTGACGAACTTCAGCGTCGATCGTCTATTCCCCTGATTAGCATTGTGGAAGCGACGCGCGAGGCTGCAGAAGGACTCGGATTACGCAGACTTGGCCTGTTCGGCGTGCGCTTCACCATGCAGGGACGCTTCTACCCCGACGTCTTTTCCACGGCAGGGATCGCGCTCGTCGTCCCTGAGGCGAGCGAGCAAGACTACATTCACGATATTTACATGAATGAACTGGTGAAGGGCGTATTCTTGCCCGAAACGCGGGAGCGGTTGCTCGGGATCGTGGACCGGCTGGCGAAACAAGAGCGAGCACAAGGGGTGATTCTCGCCGGAACGGAGTTGCCGCTGATTTTGCGGGAGGCGCGCTGCGGCATCCCGTTTCTCGACACGACTCAGATCCACGTACAAGCTGCACTCAGGCGCCTATTGGCTTGGTAAGAGTTACTGCGTCGCGCCCGATATCGCCGCTTTTCCGGACAAGCCAATCATCGGCTATGAATCTGGTTTCGCGAGATCAGCCATGAGTCCGAAATGATCACTGGCCCATACGCCGTTAACGGGCTCATCGAAAATGCGTTCGCAAGCGGCAACGTCCAGCGCATTTCCCCCGTGTTCCCCAAAACGCACGAATACGTAGTCGATACGCCGGAACGGCCAGTCCCGAAAGGGTCGCACGCCCTTCACCACGCTGTCTTTGACCAAGGGATTGCGAGGGGTGAAGGTGTGACCCGGATCTTCCGGATGCGTACTCTCCCAGGCATCGCGATAACAGACGCTCATATCACCCAGAGACTGCCGCCCAGACCAGAAGCGTATGCTGGCAGAATTGGGGTCGGCATCGAGATCGCCTGCCATCACTACCGGCTGCTGGCTTTGGCCAATGCGCTCCTCCACAAACCGCGCTGCGGCCACGGCCTGCAACTCGCGTTCGCGCTCGAGATTCAATTGCCAATTGGGAAAATGATTGACGCAGAGTAGCGGACCTATGGGATCGGGGGCGAGGACCTCCACCACGAGAGTCGTGCAAGGGAAGCCAGCCGTTCGGGGAGTTACGTTTAAGTCCACCTCCTGCAACGTTCCGAGCGGGAACCGGCTCGCGATGGAAATACCCATCCCGCTGGGGTTGCGAGCTTTCGAATGGACGATGTTGAAACCAGGACCCAGTAAGTCTGCCGCCTGATCATACTCGTCTGTCTTGATGGATTCGGAGAACGCCACAAGGTCGGGTTGTAAGGCCTGAATCCCATCAATGAGTACAGTACGCCGCTCGACCCACGCCCCGTACCGCTGCCACAAGTTCAGCGTGATCAGGCGCAACACGTTGGATGATCTTGGAGAATCCATGCGCGGTTCCATCTCCTCTTGTTATTGATGACGCTGCGATGAGGATTGTTTCCTCTAGAATACGAACAATTGTAACCGCAACTGTGGATTTTGGCCGTGTTCAAATTTATGCAACGAAGCGTGACAATCGCACGCTAAAATTGTAAGCTGAAGCCGGGCGCACAGCTCGCTAAAGTATTATTTTGCGCAGGTAAATCACTGCCTGCGCTGGTCAACTAATCCCACAAGCATCCGATTCCTTTCGCCGTTCATAAGGATGAGTTGACCGGTTTTATCGCCTCGCCTGGTGCGCGAGAATATACTCATCAAAAGGGCTTAGAAAGGCGGCGATCTGGTCAAAACACCTACGGCTGCGGGTATCACTTCTGTTGATCTACGCCAAACATGGGCTTGCTCCATCAGGATGAATTCAATCGGTTTTGACTGTCGCGGTAGGTTGGCGGTAAATCGCGCTCGCAAGTCGCACGGGTGTTGGAGGTGCAGGATTTCGGTCGCGAGCAAACCCGGAGAAGCTATACTAATGTAGATAGGGATCCCAAAATGGAAACACGGATTTAAAGGGTCCGGTGACGGACAAACTCCCGGCCCTGGGAAAGAGTAGCTGGGCATACGCCCGCGAACCTTCCTGTACCAATCTGTTTATCCTTCAATGAGCATTCTTTTTGACAATACGTATGCCCGACTGCCGGAACGGTTCTTCGCCAAACAAGGGGCCGCGCGTGTTCCCAGGCCGGAACTCATCCGTCTCAACTTCCAACTCGCGGCCCGGCTCTCGATGGACATCGATTGGCTACAATCCGCCGACGGAATTGCGATGCTTGCCGGCAACGCGATTCCCCACGGCGCCGAACCGATTGCCCAAGCCTATGCCGGACACCAGTTCGGTGCATTCGTACCCCAACTCGGCGACGGACGCGCCCTTCTTCTCGGCGAAGTCATCGACACGAACGGCGCGCGTTACGATTTGCAACTGAAGGGCTCCGGGCGCACGCCGTTTTCGCGCGGCGGCGATGGCAAATCCGCCCTCGGCCCCGTGCTTCGCGAATACATTGTTAGCGAAGCGATGGCCGCGCTGGGAGTCCCCACCACGCGAGCGCTCGCCGCTGTCGCCACCGGCGAAACGGTCATGCGCCCGGAAGGGCTGCTCCCGGGCGGCGTTTTCACCCGCGTTGCCGCCAGTCACATTCGCGTCGGAACTTTTCAGTATTTTCTGGCGCGCAACGATCTCGATGCCCTGCGGGTGCTCGCCGACCACGTGATTGCCCGGCATTACCCCGCCGCCGCGGCCGCGCCCAACCCCTATGCGGCTCTGCTCGAGTCGGTCGTCTCTGCCCAGGCGGATCTGATCGCTCAGTGGATGTCGCTCGGCTTCATCCACGGGGTGATGAACACCGACAACACCGCCATCTCCGGGGAAACCATCGACTATGGACCTTGCGCGTTCATGGACAGATTCCACCCGCAGTGCGTCTTCAGCTCCATCGACTCCTACGGGCGCTACGCCTGGGGCAACCAGCCCGACATCGGGCTCTGGAACCTCACCCGTTTCGCGGAAACCCTGCTGCCCTTATTGTCTGAGGACGCTGGCGACGCGACCAAGATGGCCGAAACAACCCTGTCCCGGTATCCCGAACGATTCCGCAGCCAATACGTCGATCGCTTCCGCGCCAAACTCGGCCTCCCACCTGAAGCGCCCGTCGCACTCATTCAAGAATGTCTCAATTTACTCGCCGCCCAGGACGTCGATTTCACCCTCTTTTTCCGCAGCCTCACTCGTGTCGCCGGCGGAGAGGATTCTACGGCGCTCGCGGCGATGTTTTCCGACCGTGAGGCTTTTGGACAATGGCTCGCCAGATGGCATGGCGAAGCCAACCGCGCTACGCGCCTCGCCGACATGCGCGCTGCCAACCCCATCCTGATCCCACGCAATCACCGCGTCGAGCAAGCCATCCAGAGCGCATACGGTCGAGACCTCGCCCCATTCCACCGTCTGGTCGATGCCCTGGCCGCGCCCTACACCGAGCAGAAGGAATACGCTGACCTCGAAATGCCACCGCGGCCAGAAGAAGTCGTCCATCAAACTTTCTGCGGCACCTAGCCCAAGCGTGGATTTCTTCAATGCTTTCCCCCTCACCCCCACGACTTGCGACGCGTGGGGGTCCGCCTTCCGCCCGGCTGACACCGGCCGCGTGCAATGCTCCCCGGCTCATGTAGGTTCCAAATTTCCTCGAAGGGGGGGTTGGACTTCGGCGTAAGGCCGTTTTGCGCTCAACCGGCATCTAGGACTTGAAGGCGACTTTTCAGTCCTAATCCTGTTCTGAACAAGCGCCATTGCCGCCAGCAGCGATGGATCAAACTATCTGTAAGGTTCCTGCGTGTCGTACAACCAGGTGCCAAAGAGAGTCGAAGGAAACCCTGCGGCGCAGTGGCTGTTTCCGCTGGATGGCTGGCGGTTCTTTCCATGATCGCTTATAACCGGGCGAACGTTCGTCCACCCGAAGAAGAGTATTTCTTAAGAGCGCCATCCAGACTTTGGGCGGCACTGGGAGTGGGCACCGTGCCATCAATCAGAATTTCTTTCGCGGTCACTCTGCGTCCATAAATCCTTTGGTTTTCGTCTGCATCTTGCTTGTACACCGCCCCATCAAGCGACGCCCCTCCAAACAGGCCCCGTGCGCGCGAGTAGCTCAGAATTTCCGCATGGAGTTGAACATCAGTCGCGCCTTCCGCGGAACGACCCACCGGACCGGCCGCTAAGGACAGTTCTGTGCCTAGCTTAACGCTGTCCTGAAGCAGTTTTTTCATGCCCTCGGGGTTCATCACCAGGAAGACGACGTCAGTGGCCTTACCGCCGGCCTGCCACCCCACGCTCACGCCGCCCATAGTGAACATGAAGGGGGCATCCCAGTGACCGTTCCCGCCCTTGCGGCACACTAGCACACCGCGTCCGTAGGTTGCGCCAAACACCCAGGCCAACTTCACCTGAGATGGGACGATGCCCACACATGCGGCCTTGTCCAGCAAATCACGAGGAATGCCGTTATCGGGTGCTCCCATGATCTCGTTAACAACGTTGGTTGCCTTTTGCAATTGGGTCTCACCTGCGGAGGCGCTCGCACAAAACGTCAGCCCGAGAATAATCAAAGTCCATCTTTTCATTACAAGCTCCTTTTCTTGCCATTACAACCACCTTCCGCAGTGTCCCACGTTCCCAATTCTGAACTGTCGGACTACTGGCCGGCATTGGTATTTTTCGAGGGCAAGGGATCCCCTGCGACATGCTGGAAGAAGAGGTCTGAAAGCAACGCCACGGCGCCCTCGATTCGCTTCCAGCCGCTTTCAGAATGCAGGTCGATGCCGTTATACGTGTCGGCAGTTTTTGAGCGCAGCGTGAGGAATACCTGCCCTGCCACAAGAAGAGCGGTTACCGCGGGAAGGTCCGCACCCTTCAGATCCGGCGCCAGCCCGAGCCAGTGACGGGCTTGGCGTTCCCGTTCCTTAGCCAGTGCGTTTGACAGGGCATTTCTTTCCTGCAACTCCCAGCGCATCAGCTCTTTGGTAATGGGACGCCGACGTATGGCACGACCGAAGCCTAGAACAATTACCTTGGCGATCTCTGCGGGCGGAAGGTTGGGAAATTCATTGAGCCGACCCTCGGCAACCTCTTCCAGGCTCGGAAAGGTGTTCCCCTCCAGCGCGAACGCCCCGTAAAGCTGATCGATGCCGCCAAAATACCGGTATATGAGCACCTTGTCGACCTTCGCCTCGCGCGAAATCGCATTGATCCCCAGGCCCTTGCTTCCCTTGCGTGCCAGCAGCCGACCGAGCGCTGCCAGGATCTTCTTGCGAGTCCTTTGGCGATCCCGATGACCGGCGCCGCGCCTTTCGCGCCCCGGCTTGGCCGCTGGCTCTGTCACCGAAGGTGTTCTGCTCCGTGTCGCCTTCACTTTAGTTGTCACCATGCAGTGACATAATACGTCACTGGCAGGTGACATGTCAAGTGCTTTCTTGGGCCGGAAAGTGTGCAATTTTATACAGACATGGCTCCGCGGTAGTGCTTTAATCGCATTTCGGGGATAGAAAATCAAAAGCCGATGAGCGTTCCTTCAGCACCCAGCCTGAGTGCTTGGCCAGCCATGCCCACATTTCTTTACGGAACTACTCGATGACGACCCGCTCAAACTGGATGCTTTACGGCGCTTACGGCAGCACCGGACGTTTGATCCTCGACGAAGCCCTGCGCCGCGGCCATCGCCCGGTGTTGGCCGGACGCGACGGCGCGCATCTAGCGGCGCTGAGACAGAAGACCGGGCTGAGCACTCTGCGGCTGGCGCTCGATGACCCCGCGGCGCTCGATGAGGCGCTGTCCAGCGTTAGCTGTGTCTTACTTGCCGCTGGCCCCTTTCAACTGACCGGGCCGCCCATGCGCGGCGCCTGCCTCGCCGCGGGATGCTCGTATCTGGACGTCAATGGCGAAATTGAGGACTTCAGCGCAGCACTGGCCTGCGATGCACCGGCGCGCGCCGCGGGCATTGCCATCATTCCCGGTGTTGGCTACGGTGTTGTTTTCGCGGAATGCCTGGCTGCGCAGGTGGCACTGCGCCTGTCCGACGCGACCTGGCTACGCCTTTCGCTCGCCACACAAACCGAAGGAAGCAGCCGCGGCGCGCAGATGAGCACGGCCGCCACCATCCTCGCCGGAGGGCGCGAGGTCTACCACGGCTCCGTGCGGAAGCGCTCGCTCGCTTTCTCCACCTGGCGGTCGCCGGGCGCGGATGTGCCCACCGTGAGATTTGCCGCCGCACCACTGGCCGAGATGCTGGCCGCGCACCGTTCCACCGGCATCCCCAATATTGTCGCGGGCATTCCGCTATCGGGCGCCGCCGCCGCGCTGATGCGGATCGCCGGTCCATTGCTCGGCAAGTTCCTCGCGTGGAAAGCCGCGCGCGCATCCAACACGGCTGAACCCACCCCGTCGGCCGCAGCCATCGCGACGCTACACTCGCGCGTGTGGGCGGAGGCCGGCAACGCAACAGGCGAGCGCGTCGCCGGCGTGCTCGAAACCGGCGAGGGCTATCACGCTGCCGCTGTCGCGGCGGTGCACGCCGTGGAGTTGCAGACGCAAGAGCCTCGCGTGGGCGCTCTCACCCCCGTGCAGGCATTTGGCGCGAGCTTCGCCTTGCTCGTGCCCGGCACACGCATTCAGGAGCTTTAACCATCATGGCGATCACAGAGATGGTGAAGCTGGAAATCAACGGTTCTACCCAGAAGGTCCGCATGTGCGCCGAACGTACCGGACTGCCTCCACTCCTCATCGTTCAGGCCGGTCCGGGCTTGCCCCTGCTGCACGAAGTGAAGAAATTTCAACAACGCCTGCAACTGGAAAAAGATTTCCTCGTGGGTTACTGGGAACAACGAGGCTGTGGCAACGCGCCTCAGCAAGATGCAAAAAGCGTCTCTTTGCTACAACAGATCGAGGATCTCCGCGCGATCCTTCAGTGGTTCCACAACGAGACGAAGCAAACCACCATTGTGTTCGGCATTTCCCTGGGCGCAACAATTGTCCTGCGAGCTGTGGAACATGAGCGCGACAAGGTGAAGTTGGTCGTCGCGATATCCCCTGATGCAAATACCGCCGGCAGTGACGCGTCCGTATACTCATTTCTGCAAGCCCAAAGCGTTCTTGCCGGAGGTGGCCGATTGAGCGGACGGGTAAAGAAACTCGGGAGGCCGCCCTATACGGATTCCGCCGCGTTCCAGCGGCGCACCCGCTTGTTGGCTGACCTAGGTACGATCGAACGCGGCAAGAAATTCAGTGCGATTCTTACAGAAACGATCTTTGCCATGGTAAGGACGTATGGCTTAGTTGGCGCCGCCAAATCCCTGCGCAATATGAATCTGATCCAAGGCAAGCTACTCCCAGAGTTGGTGTCATTAGACCTGTTTGCCAATCCTCCACGGCTAGCGGTCCCTGTTCACTACGTTTTCGGTGAGCAAGACGCTCTGACCCCTGCCGCTTTCGTAAAGCAATTGCCAGCAGCGATAGCATCCCCAGCGAGCACAGTACTTTTAGTTCCCAATGCTGGCCACATGGTGCATTTCGATCAGCCGGAAATCGTGCGATCGATCGTGGTGAGCGCATGAAGCTCCATGCCATCCGAACCGGCTCCGTCCGGATCAAGAGCGCGCAGGTCGAGGGGCGCGGACGCGGACTGCGACGACGGCTCGCTGTGTTCGCGGACCGGCAATGGACGGGATGGCTCCCGACGTGCGCGTGGGTCATCGCCCACCCGGAAGGCGTGATCGTGGTGGATACGGGCCAAGGGTCGCATCTTCTCGAGGCCGGCAAGTCTCTCCATCCCTACATTCGATGGGAAGTGGCGTTTCGTATCGAGCGTGATGAGGAGATCGGGCCGCAGTTGCGCGCCCTCGGCATCGGGCCCCGTGATGTAAGACGCGTCGTCCTGACCCATTTGCACATCGACCACGATGGTGGCCTTGCACATTTTCCCCAGACCGAGATTCTTGTGGCTCGCGGCGAACTCCGAACGGCAAGCGGATGGATGGGCCATGTGCGCGGATACCTCCCAAATCGCTGGCCCTCGTGGTTTGATCCCGTGCCCCTCGACCTCGCGGGCGAACCGTTCGGCCCCTTTGCTGCCAGCACTCGATTGACCGACGCTGGGGACGTGATCGCGGTAGCAACTCCCGGTCACACGGCAGATCATCTCTCCGTTTTGGTTCGGGACGA
>Ga0181535_10006368_pt1 | contig 12236 bp, 7 predicted proteins | sample PEATcosm2014_Bin_44_FD_119774 | JGI IMG/M metagenome (GOLD analysis project Ga0181535, IMG submission 119774) | Peatland microbial communities from MTU Mesocosm Facility, Houghton, MI, USA - PEATcosm2014_Bin17_30_metaG | ecosystem: Environmental > Terrestrial > Soil > Wetlands > Peat | place...
ACCGCAACCTCAACTACCTGCTGCTGAAAGCGCAGCGGCTGGCCGCCACAAAAACCCAACTCGTCGCCTTCCAGAAAGCCGCGTAGAAAGCTGACTCTTACAGATTCTCGTCAAGAGCCGAAAAGGGGAGCTGGGTCCAGAGGGCGCGTGGCCGAGGATAGGGCCCTCGAAGCGCCCTTTGCGACTTCGACCACCCCCTTCCGCGCATGCCTCAGCGGCGCTGAAGATCGTTGCTCCGATATATGTTATTGACAACACAAGTATTACGCTATATTTGTTGGCAAAGATCCTGTCTTAGGCACGATTTACTTTCACCGGACTCGTAAATCGGCAGGGAAACTTTCATTTGAAGCTGCATCTGACTTATGACTCCGATAAAGACATCCTCTGCTGCGCCCAACTGCGGGCGGCTTCTCCCGACATGGGGCGCGCAATGAAATACCCTTGTGCTAGATCGCACCCCAGGGTATTGAGGTAAGTGAGAGTACTCAGGTCATCGACTCCTTCCGCCGTGACCCGGAGACCGAGGCTGTGGCCAAGATCGACGATCGATTTGATCACATTGAGCGATTCCTTGGTTTGCTTGGCAAGCAATACGAACGACTTATCGACCTTGATCTCCGAGAAAGGCAGTCTGACAAGTTGAATCATCGACGAATATCCGGTGCCAAAGTCGTCGAGCGACAGTTGAAAGCCCTTCATGCGGATTCTCGTCATCAAATCGAGAGACAGGATTGGATCGACCATGGCGCTGGTCTCGGTCAATTCCAGAACTATACGTTCAGGTAAGATTTTAAATCGCTGGCACAGAGTGGCAAGATGATCGGCCAACTGAATATCCACGAGACTCTTCGCGGAGAGATTCAAAGACAAGAGCAGATTGGATTCCGGAAAAGCGCCGGAGAACCACTCCAGGCTTTGGTCAAAGACCTGTGCGGTCAGGTCATCGATCAGCCCGGTTTCTTCGGCAACTGGAATGAATTTGTCCGGCATAACCATCCCCATGTCGGGATTTTGCCAACGCGCTAACGCCTCCAGCCCGGCCGTCGCGCCGCTCATGCATTCAATTTTCGGCTGATACGCCAACACAAATTCGTGGCGATCCAGCGCATTTTGCAGGTCCGCCTTCGTAATCTCGAATTCATTGCCGCGCCCGGATTCTTTTTCTGCAGATAGCGGTTGATCGCACTCGCTTCCTTCGCCAATGAGCTGTCGCAGAGCGTCCTTTGAAATCGGCTTGGAAATGATACCCGCGATACCCAGGCCGTGCTCCTGCGCCGATCGCCGGGCGGCGTCAAGCACCCGCGTGCCCATTCCGCTCGATATGATGATCTTGGCCCTCGATTTGCGCTCCGCCAGGAGACGCATGATTTCGACGCCGTCGAGCTCTGGCATCACCAGGTCAATCGTGATGATGTCCGGATTCATCTCAACCAATTTCGAGAAGAATTCCTCTGGGCGAGTTACAAACTCCGCTTCGAAGCCGAGGCTCTCCGCAATCCATTGGATTGTCTGACCGACAGATGCATCGTCGTCCAAAATGAGAATGCGTCTGTTAGGCATTGGATCCCTCTTCTTCAAGTGGGGACGAGCATTCGGTAAGTATGGAGCGAATTCTTCTCGCCAGTTCCCCACGCGTGTAGGGCTTGCTCAAGAACTGTACATTCCTGTCCAGCAGTCCCTCGTGAAGAACCGCGTTTTCCGCATACCCGGAGCAATACAACACCTTCAATTTTGGGTTCAACTTACATGCCTCCATCCCCAATTCTCGGCCATTCATCCCGCCCGGCATCACGATATCCGTCAAGAGAAGATCGATTCCCGCGTGCTCCCCGATGATCTGCAGTGCTTCTCTGCCATTTGTTGCCTCGAGGACCCGGTACCCGAGGCTGACCAGCTGGGACTTGGCAAATTCACGCAGGGCACTGTCGTCTTCAACAAGAAGAATCACCTCTGAGCCGCGAAGATCGACAATCGAAGTTGGATACCGATTGGCCGTCTCGCCCATCTGGTTGGTCTTGGGAAGAAACAGCTTTACCGATGTGCCCTTCCCCAACTCCGAGTAGATCTTTATATGGCCCTGGGATTGCTTGGCAAAGCCGTACACCATGCTTAGCCCCAGGCCCGTACCCTTCCCAACTTCCTTGGTGGTAAAGAATGGATCGAAGACGCGGTCCAGGATTTCAGGGGCGATGCCGCAGCCGGTGTCGGAGACCGCGATCAGAATGTATTGCCCTGGCGTGACGCCGGGGTTTTGTGCCGCATAGTCGGAGTCCAACACTGTGTTATCCGCCTCGATGGTAAGTTTTCCGCCGTTGGGCATGGCGTCGCGGGCGTTCAGCACAAGGTTCAGCAGCGCGCTTTCAAGCTGTGCCGAGTCGACGATCGCTTCGCATTCCGCCTTGCTCTGGACGATCTCCAAATCGATATCCGCCCTCAAAGTGCGGTGCAGCAGGCTCTGTATCGCCACAAGCAATTGGTTGATGTTGACTGGCCGAGGTTGCAGCGCTTGGCGGCGCGCAAAAGCCAGCATATGATGGGTCAATTCCGCTCCGCGCCGGGCCGCGTCGAGAATCATGCCCGCCATCTTGCTCAGGCGCGGATTCTCTTTAACTTCGTCTCCTATGAACTCGGAACAACCCAGAATCACGGTCAGCAGGTTGTTGAAATCGTGAGCGATCCCTCCGGTCAACTGGCCGACCGTCTCCATCTTCTGCGCCTGCCGGAACTGTTCTTCAAGTTGCCTCCTCTCTGTGAGATCGCGATAGGTCGATATCCGTCCGAAATGAACTCCTTCCTTATCCCGTACCGGATAGGAATACCGCTCCAGTATTGTTCCGTCCAGCAATTCAATCTCATCTCGGCTAATTTCTTCGGGATGGGAGTTGAGATAGTCGATCTTCTCCAGGAATTGATCGGGGCCTTTTACCGAAGCCGCAACGAACTTGCGCTGGGCATCGTCGGGACTATCGGGCAAACGCTCGGGAATTTTCAGCAGTTCAACCAGCCGCCGGTTCTTGAGAATCTCTTTTCCCTGGCTGTCTACGACCAAAATGCCGTCCAGAGCGGATTCCACCTGGGCTTCAAAGAAGGCAGTTCGCCAACGCAACTCCGCTTCCGCCTTCCTTCGTTTCTCTTCGCGGCGATTGACTTCCAGCGCGAAGCCAATGTCCATCGCCATTTCGTTCAGCAGCTTGGCCTCTTCTTCGTCGAAGAACGCCAACTCGCTGGCATAGAGATTGAAAACGCCGACGACCTGGTCCTCGCAGCGGAGTGGAAAGGATCCCAGCGACCGGAACCCGAGCTGCAAAGCGTCGTCTTTCCAAGTCCGGTAAAGCTCGTGCTCGATGTCGTTGCAGACCTGATGTTCTCCGGAATGGAAGCAGCGTGCCGCGGGTCCGGTGGCAGTCTTCTGCTCCAGAAGATCGATTCTTACCCGTTTGAGATAATCGCTGGACGCACCGCTGGATGCGATAGGTTTCAGTACCCCCGTTGCAGGATCGGGCATCCCGATCCATGCCATCCGGAATTTCCCCTTCTCCACGGCGATGCGGCAGGCGGCTTCAAGCATCGCCCGAGTATCTTTCACGCGAACGATGGTCTCGTTGATGTCGCTCAACACGGAGTAGACGCGGTTGAGCCTTCGAATGCGCACTTCGGCCCGCTTGTCCTCAGTGATGTCGCGGCCCACCACCACCGAGCCGATGATCGCGCCCTCCTTGTCGCGCAAGGGGCTGAAGCTGTAGCTGCCAACCCAGCTTTCGCCTGTGTCTTTGCGGCGAAGGAAATACTCGATATTTGTGCCTGTCTCGCCCCGGAGCGCCCTTGGCACCGACCACATAGCGGGAGGCACCAACTCTCCATCGACCGTGGAAATCTCGAGAATCTCGTTATAGTCGGAGAACTTCCTTGCGCACTCCTCCTTGTTCCTGAACTTGTGAAACGTGGCAAAAGCATCGTTGATATGAATGAATTGACCGCTGGCATCGGAGATGAAGACGGCGTCCGTCATGCTTGCCAGCGCCACATCCAGCTTTTCCCGGTCTGCCGCCCGCGCCGCTTCCGCCCGCTTGAGTTCGGTGATGTCGGTGTGAACCCACAACCTTCCGTACGACTCTCCACCTACGGTCAGAGGGACAAAATCCCTTAGAAGCACCTTCCCTGTCCGCAGCGAAATCTCTTCGCCCAACACCAGTTTGCCTTCACTGACAATCTCCTCAATGCGGGCGACGGACTCATCGGGATGCAGGTAGACTTGCTTGATCCTTTCGATCGTTTTAAAGGCGTTCAACCCCACCAGGCTGTCGGGTGCATTCCCTGGGCAGTAGAAGTTGCAGAATGCCTGATTAACGAACTCCACCTTCCCCTCATCCGTTACAAGCAAGACGCCGGAATACAAGTTGGAGAGAATGGAGTAGAAGCGATGAAGGGTGGTTTGCAGAACACTCTCCGCCCGCTTGCGATCGGTCCTGTCCTGTGCGAGTCCCAGCAGTACGGTGCAGTTAGCGGCCGCATCCCTCAAAGGCGCTGCGTACATCTCCAGCCAGCGCCGCGCACCCTTCAATCCCTCGATCTCGCATTCGATCATCCCCGATTCGCCGCGGCAGACACGCTCTGTCAGATCGCGAAAGGCGTCGCGATACTCCGGGGCAACCGCCCGGTAACTGCTCTGGCCGACGATCTTCTCTGCGTTGTCGGCCTCCATCATGTGCAGGCCCGCCTCGTTCATTGTCAGGACCGTTCCGTCGGGGGCAATCGACGTGATGCAATTCGGGCTGTTTTCAATGATGGCCCTCAGGTGTCCTTCCCGTGCCGACAGTGTGCGGTTGGCCTCCTCCAGTTGGAGGGCCTTTGACTCCAGCTTGTGGATGAGGACCTCGCTGTATTGCCGGAGCAAACCCGCTTCTTCGCCCACCGGAGTATTCGCGGGAGACATATCTCCTCGCCCGGCCTTCGCCAGAGCGTCGCGGATTTGGGCGATGAACGGAGAGGGTTCTGTAGGTTTGACGATAAAGGCGTCCGCGCCGAGGTCCAGTGCAAGCTGCTCGTCCTTCGCGTCGGTATAGGTTGCCGTGTACACGACAAACGGGATCCGATTGAGCCGCCGGTCCGCTTTCCATCTTCGCAACAGAGTAAAGCCATCCATGATCGGCATGAGAAGGTCGGAAATGACCAACTCCGGTGGATCGGCCAAGGCCGCCTCCAACGCTTCAGCGCCGTTTCTGGCCGTAATTACCTCGTAACCTGTGGAACTCAGCAATGCCTGCAAGTAGTAGATGTTCTCGTCATTGTCGTCCACGATCAGGATTCTTTGCATGGGATCGTCTCATTTCCTTCGCAGAGATAACCAGTTACAAAGGCAAGTGCTTGGCGATTTGGTCGATAAAGGTGCTCGGGTTGATCGGCTTTTCAATATAGTCTGTCGCACCCGAGGCCAGAGCTTTCTCGCGGTCCCCCACCATGGCATACGAAGTTACTGCAATGATCGGCGTATCGCGAAGAGCGGGATACCTGCGGATTTCCTTGGCCACGGCATAGCCGTCGAGCATGGGGAGTTGAATATCGAGCAGGATCAAATCCGGCTGCAACTCGCTGGCCATGGTCACTCCAAGTCTTCCATCCCGGGCTTCCTGAACAAGGAATCCGTGCATTTCCAGCAGAAAGCGCACCAGATAGAGATTCTGCTCGTTATCTTCAATCACCAGAACGGTGTTCTTCATGAGTCTTGTCCCATACCAGAGGTAGTCGAACGGTGAACGTGCTGCCCTGATCGGGAACGCTCTCCACTGAGATGAATCCCCCCAGGAGATCCACCAGCCGTTTGCAGATGGAGAGACCCAATCCGGTTCCTTCGCGCTTGCGCGCCAGGCCAGTGTCCGCCTGGCGGAAAGGCTCAAATATACTCTCGTGATGCTTCGGGTCGATGCCTATGCCCGTATCCCGAATGGTGACGACGATCCATTCCTTGTCCCGCCGGCATTGAACAACCACTTCTCCCTGATCGGTGAACTTGACGGCATTGCCCAGCAGGTTCAGCAGAATCTGTTCCGTGCGTCGCTGATCGCTGGTTATCTCGCCCACTTCCGGTGAAAACTCTGTCCGCACCGTGATCCCTTTCTTCTCGGCCAAAGGCAAGATTGCGGACACCGTTTTCTGAAGGACGGGGAGCATGGGGAAAGATGCGCAATAAACATCCAGTTGGCCCGCCTCGATCTTGGAGATGTCCAGAACGTCGTTGATGAGCGCCAGCAAATGCCGCGAGCTGTTTTGCACCATTCCCAGCTGCTTTTCCTGTTCGTCGTTCAGTGGCCCTGCAAGACCCTGCAGCACGATTCCCGTGAATCCGATGATCGAGTTCAACGGAGTCCGCAGTTCGTGAGACATGATGGCGAGAAAGGCGGACTTCAGCCGGTCGGCGGACTCCGCTGCGTCCCTGGCTTCCACCAGTTCGGCGGTGCGCAGGCGCACACGATCCTCCAGTTCGCTTCGTGCCCGCTCCAAAGCTGCAATGGCTTCGGCGCGCTCGTTTTGCGCGCGCAATGACGCGATGCCATGAGCCAGATCTTCCCCGAGCTCGGCGATGAGCGCGACTTCCGACGTGTCGAAAGCATCGGGTTCCCGCGCGTAGATTGCCAAAGCTCCATAAACAGAGTCCCCTTTGCGCAAGGGCACCGACATAATGGACTCAAAATTGCGGGGAGCCAATTCATTGAACCAGTGAGCAAATGTCGGCTGGTCGCTGAGATGGCGCACAACAACTGGCTTTCCTGTGCGGATGGCGGGACCGATGCTTCCCCTCCCATACTCGTTGTCGGCCCAGCTCACATGGATGCGATCCAGAAATCCCTCAGCGGGGCCGGCCGATGCAACCGGACGCACGGTGCGCGCTTCGTCGTTGTCGGCATAACCGACCCAGGCAAATAGGTAGCCTGCCGGACCGACCGCAATGCGGCAAATCTCATTCAGCAGAGCTTGCTCCTCGGTAGCATGAACCACTGCCGAGTTACATTGCGACAATACTCGAAAAGCCCGGTGCGTTTGGCGCAGTGCCTCTTCCTTCGCCTTGCGTTCGGTGATGTCGGTACTGATTCCGCAAAGCGCCTGAAACTGGCCGTTGTTGTCTCTGAGCGCAACCTTGATGCTTTGGTAGCTGTGCAGGCCGTCCGGAAGCAGCGACTGTTCTTCGAACTCCTGCGTCTGGCCGCTCTCCACGACGGCCCGGTCATTGTCCGTGAACTTGCGAGCCGCAGCTTCGGGAAAAAGTTCGAAATCCGTCTTCCCTTTGGCGAATTCGCTGGGGATGTTGAACAACTCAGTCCAGCGGCGATTGACAAAGAGGTAGCGGCTAGCCTGGTCTTTCATATAGATCAACACCGGCGAGTTGTCGAGCACCGCTTGCAACTCCGCACTGCGCTTGCGGATCAGCTCCTCCGCCCGCTTGCTTTCTGTGATGTCGGTCAGCATGATCACCATGCCATCGGTCCCTTGCTCTTCATCCGGAATCGGAGACGTTGCTATCTTTGCCCACACCTTTTCTCCGTCTTTCTTGCGCAAACGGATCTCGCCCGTGCCAACTTTCAGAAGAGAAGGATGAGGAGTTTCAGGGCAGAATTCGAGAGCGCTTTTTCCTGCCATTTCTTTCGGCACATATCCAAGCATGTGGGCAAACTGGCGGTTGACGAAAGTAGTGCAGCCCTGGGCATCCAGGGTCCAGATGCCTTCGTTGGCCGTCTCCACAATCTGGCGATAGCGTTTTTCGCTTTCCCGCTCCGCTTCTTGCGTCGCCTGTTCCCTGATGAGATATTCCCGCTCTGCCTCGGTCGCTTTCCGTTCGGCAATCACAGCCGATAAGAGAAGTCCGGAGACAGCCAGGGTGGCAAAGAAAAGCTGTAGCAGGAGAGCATTGGTGAAAGGCAGATCCTTTGAGAAGGGTCCCATGCCGTGCGCGGTCGCGAGCAACGCGACCGCGGCAATAGCGGCATTGATCAGAGCGGTTCCGGCAACTTCAAACCGAATTGCCGCCCACAAGACGAACGGGAAAACCAGCAGCGCCAGCACGGTATGGCGAGTCGCAAAATAGAGGTGGTCATCGAAGAGCAGCACGCTGGTCAGGCTCGTGAGGAGCAGCAGCCCAGCCAGTTCCAGCATTCGGGCGGCGGAGCGCAATTTGACCAACTCGCGAAGCGAAAGCAGCAAGGGTGCGGCCAGCAGAATGCCCATGGCGTCACCCAGGTAGTACATCAACCATAAAGGAGTCTCTGTCGCCCATGGCTTCACGCTGGAGGAAAGCAGAACAGCGGTTCCAATGGATGCGCTTATCGTCGAACTGAGTAACGCCGCCAGCACCATCAGTCCAAGCATGTCGCGAAGGCGGGTCAGCGAGCTTTGAAACCCGGGAATGCGGTGGAGCAGGAAGACGCCTGCCAGCGCTGCGGCTGTATTTCCTCCGGCCAGCCCCAGAGACGCCAACAAAGGAAGATGCGAGAGATAATTGACCAGGAACGCAGCGAGATAGATGGCAGGCCAGCAGCGCCACCCAAAGAGAAGCAAACAAGCTAGAGCAACCCCGGAGGCAGGCCAGACCGGGGAGACATTGCCAGCCGTGAATGGCACTGCCAAACCTGCCATGCCCGCAAGGAAGTAGAGCACGCCGGTTCCAGCTAAGCGCTTGTAGACCGGGATTCTCATTTGGACTCTCGGACAGTCCAATGTACACCTATTTACGCAGTCTCAAGGAATTATTCATGACCGAGGTAACCGCGCGGGAGGAATAGAGCCCACAATACCGATCACTTATGATCGGGAGCATCAAGATCGGACGCAAGCCGAGTGCAAGGAAGTGAAGGGCGAAAACCCTAAATAGTTGAAAACGATGTACCTGTGCTTGCATCGTAACTGTGCGTGCGCAACTTAGCAATCGAAGTGTTTTCAGTGGGGCGCGGCTGGAGTGTCAGCCGCGCCGCCTGTTTGACGAGTCGGTTTGGTTTCCTGCGTCCATTTGCATCGACGCGGCTCGGGCTGCGATCATCACTGCGATCTTTTCTTGTCGGGAGGCCCTTCGCATGAGGATGAAAGCTGTTCTTGTTTTCGCCGTCGCCGCGGCATTTTCCACGAGCCTTTTGGCTCAAAGGCCTGCCTGGCCGCCGTCGGCCGAGCATCCCACGATTGCGGTCTGGCCTGGAGCGGCTCCCGGCGCGCCCGCCAATCCGCCTGCTGAAATCGATACAACCACTCCCAAGGACAACCTGATCGCCGGCAAGCCGCTGATTCGCCTGGGCAACGTCTCCGCGCCCACTCTTACCCTCTACGTGCCCCAAGGCGAAAGCACCGGCGCGGCCGTGGTGGTCTTTCCCGGAGGCGGTTACAACATCCTGGCCATCGATCTGGAAGGCACGGAAGTCTGCGACTGGCTCACCTCCAAAGGCATCGCCTGCCTTGTTCTCAAATATCGCGTCCCCGGCACCGGTCCTTATCCCAAGTCGCCGGCCGCTTTGCAGGATGCGCAGCGCGCGCTGGGTCTGGTGCGCCTGCATGCGGCTGAATGGAAGATCGACCCCAACCGCATCGGCGTGCTGGGCTTCTCGGCTGGCGGTCACTTGGTGGCCGCGCTCAGCACCCACTTCGACGAGCGTCTCTACGCGCCCATTGACGATGCGGACAAGCTCAGTTGCCGCCCGGACTTTGCGGTCGTCGTCTATCCCGGCTATCTGGCCCTCCCGGACAAGAACTTCGCGCCCAATGCCGACATCCATCCCACAGCTAACACGCCGCCCAGCTTCATCGTCCAGGCCGAAGACGATCCGGTGCACGTCGAGAATGCGGTGGTCTACTTCCAGCAGCTCAAGAACGCCAAAGTTCCGGCCGAGTTGCACATCTATGCGCAGGGCGGACACGGCTACGGCCTGCGCCGCACCGCGCTCCCGGTTACCGCATGGCCAGAAGGCGTGGAAACCTGGCTCAGGACCATCAAGGTCCTGCCGGCGCAATAGGGTTCTACAATCATCCTCATGCTTCTTGCCGTACTGACCATCTCCGACCGGTGCTCGCAGGGTTTGATGACCGACACTGCGGGCCCGGCCGTGGTTGCGCTGCTGCGGCAGCATTGGCCAGAGGCAGAGATCCAGACCGGCCTGGTGCCGGACGGCGAAGATGCGATTGCCGCCGCCCTGGAGCGGTGGTGCGAGCAGGGCGCGGCTCTGGTTCTGACCGTGGGCGGCACTGGACTGGGCCCTCGCGACCGCACACCTGAGGCCACGCGCCGGGTAATCGATCGCGAAGCCGCCGGCCTGGCCGAAGCCATGCGTTTCCACGGCGCCGAACGCAATCCCTTTGCATGGCTTTCAAGGGGCGTCGCGGGCCTCAAGGGAACCACGCTGATCGTCAATCTGCCCGGCAGCCGGCGCGGAGCCGAAGAGAGCCTTGCCTCCATCGTTGCCCTCGTCCGGCATGGTTTGGAGATCGCCGCCGGCGGCCAGACCCATCCCTTGAAGACCGCTTCGTAAATCGGATTACTTGAGTATTTTCTCTCCAGGTATAGATTCACTTCTTCAGCAAACGCTTTCCAAAACCCGGCATTCCGGACCCTTGCGCGAAGCAGATTGAGTCTTGCTTGTCGTCGGGCAATCCGCTCAAATGCAGGAGTTATTGGTTGTTTGCCCTCATTTTCTCTCGCAATCCTGGTTGAGAAACAACGGGAAAGCGTACAATCTTCTTACCCGTGAGTGTCCCCAGGAACAATCCTCCCAATCGGCGGCCCGGAGCCGTCAGCATCCGCGATGTGGCCAGCCGTGCCGGCGTCTCCATCGCCACCGTCTCCCGTGCGGTCAACCGCATTCCCACCGTCGATCCGGAACTTGCGCGCCGCGTCTGGAAGGCGATCGACGAGGTGGGCTACCTGCCCAATACCCAGGCGCGCGCTCTGGTTTCAGGCCGCAGCCGCATGTTGGGGCTCATCGTCTCCGAGATCACCAATCCATTCTTTCCCGAGCTGGTGCAGGAGTTTGAAAACCTGGCCGTGGCGCAGGGATACGAGGTGCTGATCGGCTCGACCAACTACGAGCCGGAGCGCACCGAGTCGCTCATTCGCCGCATGTTGCAGCGCAATGTGGACGGCGTCGCCGTGATGACCTTCGGCATCGAGGAGGACCTGGTTCAGAAGCTCGTCGAGCGCGAGTTCCCGCTGGTCTTTGTGGATGCCGGGCCGGACCTGCCCAATATCCGCGTCCTCAAGGTGGACTATGCCGAGGGGATCCGCCAGGCTGTGCAGCATCTGGCCGCGCTCGGCCATCGCAACATCGCCTTCATCAGCGGTCCGCTGCGTCTGCGCTCCGCTGCCTCGCGCCGCGACGCTTTTCTCAAGTCCATGGCCGAACTGGGGCTCACCGTTCCCGCCGAGCACATGATCGAGGGAAGCCACACAATGGAAGGCGGCATCGAAGCCGCGGAGCGCCTGACCGCGCTTGCCCAACTGCCCACGGCCGTGATGTGTTCCAACGACATGACCGCCATCGGCGTTCTTCATGGGCTCTATCGGACGACCCACAGCGTGCCGCAGGAGATTTCAGTGGTGGGCTTCGACGATATTCATCTTGCGCAGTTCATGCTGCCGCCGCTCACCACAGTGCAGATGTCGTGCAAGGATTTGGCCACGGCCGCGGTTGAAGCGCTGCGCGCGGGCATCGAGCAGGACCACCCCAAGGCCGCCAAGACCGAATGGCACATTCCCACGCGGCTCGTCGTGCGCCAGTCCTCGGCCTTTCCCCGCGGAACCCTTCCGGCGCTGATGCAGAGCGCTGTGAAACATCGAGGCGAAGCGGAGAAGTAGAGCGTCCTTTGGGGGCCGTGGTCCTTCCCGGAGCCGCGCGTTCATCCCATCTGGGCTGCCAGGGAGGCAACATGCAAATTGCTTTGGTGCGGACATCCTGATTCAGGCGCCGGACCCCGCGCGAGCGGCGGCCTTCTACATCCATCATCTCGGCTTCACCATCACCGGCGAAACGCCGCAGATGATCAGCCTCCACGGCGAACACATCAACCTGTTCATCGAGCGCGGCCCCGCCCTGGGTCCGGTGCTGGAAGTTACGGTGGAAAACGTTGCGGAAGCCAAGCTTCGGCGTAAGCGTCCTGACTTCCCCTCTTGACTTGAAAGAGCTTCCATCTTTTGAAGTGTCCACTTCTTTTTGGTGGACACTTCAAGAGTGTGTCTAAGCAGCTTGGCAGGATTGGGTCTGTAGAGA
>Ga0181535_10006370_pt1 | contig 12232 bp, 16 predicted proteins | sample PEATcosm2014_Bin_44_FD_119774 | JGI IMG/M metagenome (GOLD analysis project Ga0181535, IMG submission 119774) | Peatland microbial communities from MTU Mesocosm Facility, Houghton, MI, USA - PEATcosm2014_Bin17_30_metaG | ecosystem: Environmental > Terrestrial > Soil > Wetlands > Peat | place...
GAATCTCACGTCCTAACCCCTAGACGATAGCGCCACATACTGCGGGGAGGCCGTCACCGGCCACTTCGTTAGTCTAACAAGAATTCCGGTCTGCTGCCAAAGGCTGACCAGGCCGCATGTCGCCAGCTTAGATGCCCAGCTTGCGGACTTCGTCGTTGTAATACTTGCGGTAGAGGATCTCCCACTCCTGAGAGCCTTCGAGGATGATCTTGCGCTGGTTGGCGATCTTGGCCCTGGCTGCGGTGTCGATGGCGGCCTCTTGGGCGAGCAGGGTTGTCAACGCCTTGCGCGCCTCCTGGCGGATGGTGTTGCGATCCTCGAGAAAGCCGACCTCGTCGATCTCGGCCAGCGTATCGGCCACGGTGTGGGCCAGCTTGTTGAGCTTGTCGGGGCTGATCCTCATAGCACCGCCTTGTACTTCTTGGCCAGCTCGGTCTTCACCTTCTTGAACATCTCGGCATACTGCGCGCCGGATTTGCGCATTTCCTCCGAGTACGCCTCCAGAATCACGCGCACCTCCTCGTTGATGCGGTCTTCGAGAGACAGTTCTTCGATCAGCCCGTTGGCAACGCGGGCTTCGCACGCCCTCAAGTCGCTGGTGGCGATCATCTTGGCGTCGATGAGGTGCTTGACAGTGCGGCGGGCAAGATACCCGATGTAGTCGCGGGAAAAGATCATGGATTAAGGTTCAGGATAGCGCATCGGACCGCTCTGTGTACAACGGTGGCGCACAGAGCTCTTAGAAGGTCAGGTTGAAGTGGAGGCTTGCGCTTCCGCCCGAGGCGGGAAATGCCACGCCGATGTTTTTGGGACCGGTGCTTCTGACCAGCAGCGGGATTGAACCGGTGTTGCTAACGGCGTCGATTTCGTAGCTCAGCACGGCCCCGCCCTGCCCGTTCATCACCGTCCAAGAAACGGGAATCTCTGCCGCGCAGATTGCCGTCGAGCCTGCGACCGCAGCCTGCCCGGTGGCTGTGCTCACAGGAATTGGAGCAAGCTGGTGAGGGCGAAACTCAACACCTGCCTGATTGGGCACGATCTGGGCCCGGCAGGTGATTGTGGTCCCCGCAGGCAGTGTTGAAGCGAGATTGAGATTGAAGGTGAGCGAGTAGACGCCGTTCACCGTAAATGAGCTGGCGCGTAGCTCCGGGACTCCAGCGGCCTGCGCGGAAGCCGAGGTCAGCAACGCAATGCAAAGCAGCAAGGGAATACGGATTGGCGCCATGGGAGTTCTCCATCACTTCCCTATCGGCAGCGTGGGCGGGAAATTGAAGAGAATTCACATTACGAAGGTTAGCGATATTGATGCTCTAAACGTACCCAACTAGTGACTTACGTTTGGTGCGGACAACTCTTCGTATTCAGGCACTCCTCGGCAATACGCAGCCGCTCGACCGGGCGGCCTGCGACCAGATGTTCGGCGACAATCTCCGCCGCATCTTCCGGCTGGACATGGCCATACCAGACAGCCTCGGGGTATACCACCACCGTCGGTCCGTGTTCGCACTGGTCCAGACAGCCGGATTTGTTGATGCGTACCTTGTTAGGCAGCCCGGCAGCCTTGGCCAGTTGCTGCAACTGTGCGTGCAACTCGCTGGTTCCGTTTGCCGTGCAGGAGGGTCGCGGCGCGCCCTCGGGCCGTACGTTGTGGCAGACAAAAACGTGGCGCTCAAATGCGGGCAAGTGGAGATCCTCCTCAAAACCGTACGATGGCTTGTAGAATCCTACATTGGGTGGAAAAGGTCAGGGCGCACGAAGGCGGGAATCCATTCCATTCCGGTTCCGATCTGCCTTCAGATTAACGCCCGGCCCTCCGCGGGCGAAGTTTTTCCCAATCGCGCGGCGCGTCCCCGCCCCCATCTGCGAGAATAAGGTCTTGACTATGAGCACTGACAATCTCCTCTCTCTGAAAGACGACATGGTGGCCTTTATCGAAGGCCACGGCCTCCAACGCTTGCCCGCCTATGTAACGGAAGAGATTCCCTCCATCGTATGGGAAGGCCATGACAACCCCGACGCATGGAAGGACTTTGTGGAGATGGCCAAGCATGTGGGCGCTCCCTTTGTCACCTTTAGCGAGATGACACTGGAGCGCGAGGAGCTCGATGCGTTGATCGAGGAGGCCGGAGAGATGAACTTCCCCGACGAAGAGGCCACGGAACTTGTCGAGGCCCAGTGGCTGCGCAAGTACGCCGGCAACCTCGGGTACATCCAGCTTGGATTCGTCTATCAGGGACTGGTCTTCCTGCACGAGACCACTACCGAGTGGTATGAGCGCTTCCAGGCGCTGCTAGAGGACGTCGAGACCTTTCAGGACATCGTGATCGAAGACCACGAGCACGATGAAGAGGACGAGTAATCCCCTTGAGCCTGGTGGGCGTTGCAGCCGACAGGACCGCTGTGTCGTCTGGCTTGCCCCTCGGGCAAGAGCGAAAGCTTCCCCGACAGCGCTGGAGTTTCGTCGAGCCGCATCCGGCCGAGGGCGCGGAACTGGCCAAGACCGCCCATCTGCCACTGGTTCTCGCCGAGCTGCTGGTTGCCCGCGGCGTTTCCGAAGCATCGGACGCCTTTGCCTTCCTGAATCCTGAGACCGCTCACCTTCACGATCCCTTCCTGATGCTGGGCATGTCTGAGGCTGTAGACCGGTTGGAAAAGGCCATTGCCGATCGCGAGCCAGTGCTGCTCTACGGCGATTACGATGTGGACGGCACAACCGCCGTTGTTCTGCTCAAGACGGCCATCGAGATGCTCGGCGGCATTGCCCGCTTCCATGTGCCTCATCGGCTTCTCGAAGGCTATGGCCTGCAATCGACCGTGCTCGAAGCGGCAGCCGCTGAAGGCGTCAGACTTGTGATCACCGTGGACACCGGCATGAGGGCCTTCGCCGAGGCTGAGACAGCGCGCCGCCTGGGCCTGGACCTGATCATCACCGACCATCACTTACTTGAGGCTGGAAATGAGGTGCCTCCAGCGCTCGCCATTCTCAACCCCAACCAACCCGCCTGCTCTTATCCGGAAAAGTCTCTATGCGGCGCAGCCATCGCGCTGAAGCTGGCGCAGGCTGTGCTGGAACGGCGCGACCGAACGCGCACCCGCGAAAAGACCTTGCCCAGTTTTTTGAAGATGGCCGCCATTGCTACTATCGCCGACGCCGTTCCGCTCAAAGGCGAGAATCGCGTGATCGCGGCTCTGGGGCTCAAGGAATTGCGCCGCCCAGCCGGTGCGGGCCTGCGCGCGCTCTTCGCCGCCGCTGCCCTCGATCCGGCGGCAAAGGCGATTACCGCTTTCGACGTGGCCTTCCGCCTGGCTCCGCGCATCAACGCAGCCGGCCGCATGGATGTGGCCTCCGAGGTCATCGAGCTCTTCACCACTCGCAATGCGGTCCGCGCCGCCGAGTTGGCAGCCAAGCTCGAACGGCTCAATCGCGAACGCCGCGAGACCGAAGCCGCAGCCCTCACTGCCATCGAGACGCTGTTGAGCACCGAGCTTGAACTCGCAGCCGATCGCCTGCTGGTCATCGATGGCGAAGGCTGGCATCGCGGCGTCATCGGGATTCTCGCTTCGCGCGTGGTCGAGCGCACCGCCAAGCCGGCGTTGGTGGTGAACATCGAGGACGGTGTGGCGTACGGCTCAGGCCGCTCAGTCGACGGCTTCCAGCTATTGAACGCGATCGAGAGCTGCGCAGATCTTTTTACGCGCTTTGGCGGCCACGCATTCGCCGTAGGCTTTGCTTTGCCTGCAGCCACGTTGCCTGAGCTCAAGCGCCGCCTTCGCCTCTACGCCGAGGAACATCTGGCCGGACGCGAGCCGGAGTGCCTGCTCAAGATCCACGCCGAGCTGCCGCTGGATCGCATCACGCCCGTGCTGGCTGGCTGGCTGCGCAAACTGGAGCCCTTTGGCCACGGCAATCCAGAGCCGGTCTTCGTGGCCCGCAGAGTGCGCCTGCTCTCTTCACTGCGCCTGATGAAGGAGCGGCATCTGCGATTGGAATTGGCGCAGGATTCCCTCCAACCACGGCCATCGCCTGGCTCCAGCGGCTCGCTGCGCGCCGTCGGCTGGAACCTTGCCGCCCGCGCCGCCGAGCTTGGCCTCGCGCAGGGAAGCCTTATCGACCTCGCCTACCGCATCCGCGAAAACGAGCACCCCGAGTACGGCGGTCTGGAAGCGGAGATCGCCGGAATCGAATTGGCCTGAGGCTGTTCGCGGAGCCGGACAAGACCTAGGGGGATGAAGCCGGCCTCTCTAGAGTGAATCCGCTGGTGGAACTGCCCGTTTGGCGCGATAATCAGTGCATGGCGACTTTGCCTAATTCGGAAGAACTCTGGACCGTACGGGAATACCTGCGGACGAGCTGGAGCCCGGACCGCGAGTTTGTGGATGGGCGGATCGAGGAGCGGAACTTGGGCGAAAAGGAACACTCCATCATTCAGCGGTATCTCACGGTTCTTTTTGCTCTGAAACGCGCAGAGTGGCGCGTTGAGGTTTTTCCTGAACTCCGCACACAGACCATGCCGAGAAATTTCAGAGTTCCGGATGTGCTGGTGATGCGGGCTGAGGACAAATTTGAACGCTACGTAACGCAGCCGCCGCTGATCGCAATCGAGATCCTTTCGCCGGAAGATTCTCTGCGAGTGATGCAAAGCAAGGCTGAAGAATATCGTCGTTTTGGCGTCGAACATATCTGGATCATCGACCCGGAGCCGCGCATAGCTTATCGATATGCTTCCGCTGGCCTCGAAGAGGTGCGGACCGGCGAGCTATCTGTGCCCGAGACGCCGATTCGCGTCGTGCTGAGCGAGCTCTTCGCTGAGTTGGACCGGGCGTGATGCCTCCAAGAATCTGGCCCGAAGTCTTGGCCATTTCGGGAGCTTTGGTACCGGCTTAAGACAAAGTCGCCTCAGGCCGTCTCAGGAGATGTCGACAAGTCCCTTAAGTTTTTCATCTGAGGATGCGTTCCAGAAGTCATCTATTTCCTTTTCAATCCTACTGACATATGCTGCGGGCAAATCTGAGCCTGTGAACTTTGATTCAAACGTTGGGTAAATGTGCAAATAGAGTTGCTTTTCTAAAGCGCCCTTTGTGAGACTCAATCCGTACTCAAAGAAGCCGCCACAGAATTCCTTACCAGGCTCCTTTAGCGGAAGGAATCTAACGTCTAAACCCGCGGCGCGCTTTCGCTCCATCGCAACTCTGACGGCTTGTTTCTGGATATCTGCAAACATGAGAATCCCACTGTACACTTCCATTGGCATTTCCGCTGACATTCAGCCGAAATGTCCTTGAACCTATTTATGCATGGTTTACAAAAAAATGGCCCCGTTTGCGGGAAGTATTTTTGACTCAACCATGTGCGGCGTCTTGAACCTGAGGCCCGGCACATGGTCGCTGGATGTGCGGCCCTAGCCCTTCAGCGCCACTCTGATATGCAATTCCTTCAACTGCTGCTCGGAGACCGTCGTCGGCGCTTCGGCCATCAGATCGATGGCTTTGGCGGACTTGGGGAAGGCGATGACTTCGCGAAGGCTTTGAGCGCCGGCCAGCAGCATCACGATTCTGTCAATGCCGAGCGCAATGCCGCCATGGGGCGGGGTTCCATATTCAAGAGCATCAAGGAAGAAGCCAAACCGGGCGCGCGCCTCTTCGTCGCTGATACCGAGCGACTGGAAGATCTGCTGCTGAACATCTTTGCGGTGAATGCGGATGGATCCGGAACCGAGTTCCAGGCCGTTCATCGCCAGGTCGTAGCAGTTGGCGCGCACACTGGCCGGGTCTGTCAGCAGGTTGGCCATATCAGCCTCGTGCGGCGCGGTGAATGGGTGATGCGCAGGCATCCACTTCGCCAAGGCCAAATCGTACTCGAACATGGGAAAGTCGACGATCCAGATGGGCTGGAAGGCCTCCGCGCCGTCGATTACCTCGGCACCGCTCTGCGCGGCTGCATCCTGGACAACCTTTTCGGTGATAGCGAAAGCCCCATGCCGCTCGGCGTATTTCTTGGCTAACTCGGTGCGGAAGTTGCCTGCGGCAGAGTAGACGTTGATCTCGCGCTCGCTCAAGCGGCCTTCAAATTTGGTGTCACTGGCCTTGATGTGATGAGCCGGATCGCCGGCAACGATGATCACGAAGTCGGCCTCTGCCGCCCCAACCAGTTCGCGTACCTTGACGGCGGACTCAGGGAAACCCTTGGCCAGCCGCTTGAAGTCGTCGATAAACTTTGCGCCCTTCTTCAAATCAAACTGCGGGTGATTGTCTTCTCTCTCCTTGCGGCTCAGCTCGCCTACGTTGGGAATACGGAAGGCCACTACCGGCAGCGCTGGATCGATCTGAAGCGTGGCCAGGTCAGCGTCGGTAAAGGCCGGACGCACATCCGTCAATCCGGGCAGGCGCAGATCCGGCTTGTCAGAACCGAACTGCCGCATCGCGTCGTCGTAGGTAATTTTGCGAAACGGCGTGGGCAGCGTGACGCCGGCCGCGGCAAAGCCGGCCGCCATAAACCTCTCGACCACAGCAAAGACCGTCTCCTGCTGCGGAAAACTCATCTCGAGATCGACCTGCGTGAACTCAAGCTGGCGGTCGGCGCGCAGATCTTCGTCGCGGAAGCAGCGGGCGATTTGAAAATACTTATCGAAGCCGGAGATCATCAGAATCTGTTTGAAGATCTGCGGCGACTGCGGCAGCGCATAGAATTCACCCGGGTGCACGCGGCTTGGCACAAGAAAATCGCGCGCTCCCTCGGGGGTACTCTTGGTCAGAATCGGCGTTTCGATCTCAAGAAAGCCTTGCTGGCTGAGGTTGTCGCGGATGGCGATCACAATGTCATGACGCAGGCGGAAGTTGTGTTGCATCTCCGGCCGCCGCAGGTCCACATAGCGGTATTTGAGCCGAACTTCCTCGTTTTGAATGGCTTCTTCAGAGGGCGAAAACGGCGCCAGACGCGTGTCGTTCAAGACGAGTAGTTGAGTCGCCTCGATCTCGATTTCGCCAGTCGGCATCTTGGGATTGATGGCGTCGGAATGGCGCAGCCGCACCTTGCCGACGGCGGCAACAACATACTCCGGCCGAACCTGTTCGCCTTTCAGATGGCCGTCGGTGGTCAGTTCCTTGTCGAGCACGATCTGGCTGATGCCGGTGCGGTCGCGCAGATCGAGAAAGATCAGGTTGCCGTGATCGCGGCGGCGGTTCACCCAGCCCATCAAAACTACAGTCTGGCCTGCGTGGGCGGCGCGTAGCTCACCGCAATGATGCGTCCGTTCGAGAGATCCTAGAAAATCGAGCACAACCTTTGTCCTCTTCGCCCTTGCCTAAATTGAGAATGTCTGGGTGGCCCAAATCCCGATCTTGAGACCTGGGAAACCACGAACCTAAATCCGCGTTCCAATCAGTAAACCCTGGGTTCCCCATCCTCGCCGCGTCTTTGTTTTTTGCGGCTAGGGTGGGATACCAAGAACTCAAACCGAACATTAATTGGAAAGAAAGACCGCTAGCTCCGCGCGAGGAACCTTTGTCTGAATGCCGGTCGAGAAATTCTTCACCGTAAGAATACCGGATCGGAGTTCATCTTCGCCCAGAATGACGATCTGGCGGGCGCACTTGTCAGCGGCCTCGAAGGACTTCTTCAGCCGGAAGCTGCCCTCGCCCAGTTCGATCCACAGTCCGGCGTGGCGCAGTTCGCGAGCCAAAACCAGCGCGGCAGCGTTCATCTGAGCCAGCTTGACCTCATCCTTGGCGTCAACCAGTGGAGCAATGAAAGCGTCAGCCTTCTGCGCAACCGCAGTTTCCTGCGCGAGTAACGTCAGAACAAGCCGGTCCTCACCCATCGCAAAGCCGATCCCCGGAGCTTTAGGTCCGCCGATGGCCTCGCTCAGCCCGTCGTAGCGCCCGCCGCCGAGCAGGGCATTTTGCGCGCCAAGGCCGCCGTGGGTGAATTCGAAGGTAGTCCGCGTGTAGTAGTCGAGACCGCGCACCAACCGGTGATTGCGCGTGTAGGACACACCCGCCGCGTCCAGTGCCGTCGTGACTGCTGCAAAGTGTTTCTTCGACTCTTCGTCGAGAGAGTCGGCAATCACAGGCAATGTCTCGATGATGGGCTGGTCGGCGGGCACCTTGCAGTCGAGCACGCGCAGCGGATTGGTCACCGCTCGCCGTTGGCAATCCACACACATCTGCGAGACCACAGGAACGAGAGCGGCCCGAAGTGCTTCGTTGTAGCGGGCGCGATCAGCAGGCGACCCAACCGAATTCAGCTCCAGCGTCCATCCCTTGATGCCCAGTTCATCCAGCAGCGTAGCCAGCATTTCGAGCACTTCCGCGTCGCGCAGAGGGCTTTCGCTGCCCGCCGACGGTGGCCCGATCACCTCCGCGCCAATTTGCGAGAACTGCCGGTAGCGGCCCTTCTGCGGCCTCTCGCGCCGGAACTGCGGCCCGATGTAATAGAGCTTTTGCAGTTGGCCCGTTTCGCCCAACTGGTGCTCGATGTAGGCGCGCACCACGCCAGCGGTGTTTTCGGGGCGCAGGGTCAGGGTCTGCGTCTTCTCCGACTGCGCCCTTGCGCGATCCTCCCATGTGTACATTTCTTTCGAGACAATGTCGGTCTCTTCGCCCACGCCGCGGGCAAAGAGGGCGGTGTCTTCAAAGACAGGCGTGCGAATCTCGCCGAAGTTGTAGCGGGCAAAAACGTTTCGTGCGGTAGCCTCGATGCGATTCCAAAGCGCGGTCTCCGGCGGCAAGAGATCCCGCGTCCCGCGTACGGCTTTCAGTGTCTGGCTCATGAGTGATAACCTTTGGGTCAACTTCTTAGGATACAAGGTGAAAGCCATGATCCATCCCATCGTTTCAATAGCCGCGTTTTTCGTGGACCAACTATCGCAAGCGCCGGTCCAGGTTCAGTGCATTCTGCCACCCAACCCGGACCCTGGGCTAAAACAATGGATACCCACAGCCGTGAGCCTATTATCTGTTGGCATTGGCTTGTGGATCGCTAATCGTACTATTCGCAATGCAAGGGAGTTAACCGAGTGGTCTTTTCGAGCAACGAGCGAGAGAGATCATGAGCGGTGGATTCTCGATCAGAAGAAGGCTGAATGGGGAAAGCTATTCACGGAATTTACAGAGGTGAAAAAGGAATTCCTTCCGATCTATAAAGACGAGAAGACGGCGCAATCGTTTGTGGACCAATGGGACGAAATGGAACAAAGAATCGACTACATAGCGATGCCCTTCATTTTTATTGCGCAGAAATTGATCGACATCGAGTTCTACCAACTTTGGCAGGGTTTTAAGGAAAAAGCATCGAAAGACAATGCCAGAATTTCTGAACTGATCAAGAACCGCCTTGCAAAATTAATGTACGGACACACCGAAGGTGACCCTATCCAATCGATATATTGCGATCTCGAAAATGAATATATTCGAATCATTGTGAATATGAGACTTTGTGCTGAGGAGGATCTCGATATAAAGTCACCGGCTAAGTCATAGTTGCGTTTTACAGCAGGGTGACCCATCCTTCGCTCTTATTGCGAAGGATGGGAAACGATGAACCTCAGATCTCCGGCTTTGTGTCAGGGCACGACTTGAGTCGTGCCCTGAGGGGGGTCATAAAAAGACGGGCCTTAGCCCCTGAGCGGAAGTCGGATAAACGAGAAAGTTAGTGAGAGCCCCCTTAGCTCGCCATCCGCTCCTCCCGTTCCAGCGCCTCGTGAATCAGCATCTTGAGATAAGTCTGATAACGCAGTCCACGCCGCTCGGCCAGCGTGCGGGCACGGGAAATATCTTCCGGAGCAAGGCGAATGGTTGTCGGGGGTGTGATGCCGCGTTGCTTCAAGGTTCCCTGGCGAACCCGGCCTTCCTGCGCTGCCCTCAGAAACTCCGCAGCCAGTCCTTCACGGTTCTCGTACAGCCAATTGGCCTCGTCGGTTTCGTTCTCAAACTTCGGAATCTTCAGTGTCTCCATACAGCCGCCTCATTTCGGCCAGATAGTGCAGCTTCAGTTGTTTGGGCGCATCCCATGCGGAAATCACTCTTACTTTCCCGTCGCGCCATGTTGTCATCAGTTGCAGAATTCGGCCCTTTACCGTTTCTCCGATGTGTTGCAACCTCTCTTCTCCACTACTGTCTTCCACGATCTGCATCTCTATATCGAGCGGGTCCCCAAGTATCACCTGCTCAGCTTCTTTCCGCGTTACGCCGTGCTTGGCGATATGATCCAGATTCGCCGCATCCCAATCGAAAACTGATCCCTGCTCTTGCATACAAGCTCCTAATATAACGTTCTGTAGTTTCAGTCGTCCGTGTATTCGACTGTAATTACATTGTACCACAATTCCTCTCGTTCGTCAAGTGAGTTGCACTCCGTTTCGGGACTCGAAAGACGGGTTTCCTTTGCGTCCCCAGCAACAGAGTGTGCGTGGTCCTCCTTCAACGAGCCCTGCATCCTCGCGTTTTCTGCCGCATCCAAATCACTATGGAATATCGACTTCTGGGAGGCTCCGGCCTCAAAGTTCCCGCAGTCAGCTTCGGAACTGCGACCTTTGGCGGCGGCACCGAATTCTTCAAAGCCTGGGGCGAGACCGACGTCGCCGAGGCGCGGCGGCTGGTCGACATCTGTTTCGAGGCTGGCGTCAACTTGTTCGACACGGCCGACGGCTATTCTGATGGTCTGTCAGAACGGATCCTCGGCAAGGCCATCGAGGGCAAGCGCGACTAGGCGCTCATCTCGACCAAGTCTTACTTCCCCACCGGCGATGGTCCCAACGACCGGGGCAGCTCCCGCCATCACTTGCGCCGGGCGCTCGAAGCCAGCCTGCGCCGGCTCGGCACAGACTATGTGGACATCTACCACCTGCACGGCTTCGACGCGCTGACGCCCATCGAAGAGGTTCAGGAAACGCTGAACATCTTTGTTCGCGAGGGCAAGGTGCGCTACATTGCCTGCTCGAACTTTTCCGGCTGGCACCTGATGAAGTCGCTGGCCGTGGCCGACCGTTACGGCTGGACGCGCTTTGTGGCGCACCAGGTTTATTACTCGCTGATTGGCCGCGAGTACGAGTGGGAACTCATGCCTCTCGGCCTCGATCAAAAAGTTGGAGCGCTGGTCTGGAGTCCCCTTGGCTGGGGCCGGCTCACAGGCAAGATCCGCCATGGTCAGCCGCTGCCCGAAGTGAGCCGGCTGCACAAGACCGCCGATGCCGGCCCGAAGGTTCCGGATGAGTATCTCTATACAGTCGTGGATGCGCTGGATGCCGCGGCCGCCGAGACGGGCAAGACCGTCCCTCAGGTGGCCTTGAACTGGCTCTTGCAGCGGCCCACGGTTTCCTCGGTCATTATCGGCGCGCGGACTGAGGAGCAGTTGCGGCAAAACCTGGGCGCGGTGGGCTGGAATCTGACGGCAGAGCAGGTTGCAGTTCTCGACAAGGCCAGCGCCGTGACGCCAGTTTATCCCTACTGGCACCAGCGGAACTTCCCCGAGCGGAATCCGCCGCCGGTGTGAAAAAGCACAGAACTAGGGATAAGGGAATAGGGAATAGCCGGGGAATCCAGCCGATGCAGAGCAGCGGTCACTCTTGGAGCAACGCTATCCGGCCGGCTCCTTGAGAAAGATCTCCGTGTAATCCAGGTAGTTCTTGGCGTATTCGACGATCAGGGCGTGGTCCTTATCCCCCAGTTCGCGGCGGAGTTTTGCAGGAACGCCGGCCCACAGTGTGCGGGGCGGAACGATCGTTCCCTCCGGAATCACGGCTCCAGCGGCGATAATTGAGCCCTCCCCGATCCGGCAGCCATTCAGCAGAACGGAGCCCATGCCGACAAGCACGGCGTCTCCCACCACGCACCCGTGCACCGTGGCGTTGTGGCCAATCGTCACCCAGTCGCCCACAATTACGGGATAGGCTTTGCGCTGGCCGTGGAGGACTGCGCAGTCCTGAACGTTTGTGTTGGCGCCCACTCGGATCGAGTGCACATCGCCGCGCAGAACGGCGTTCATCCACACCGAGGAGTGCTCGCCCAGCGTCACATCTCCGATCACCTGGGCTGACAGGTCAATGTAACAACTGGCGGGAATCTGGGGTAGCCGCCCCTGATAGCTGCGGATCATATCGGTTTGAACCTCTTGGGGAGCCAAAATCCCCCTTGAGCGAGTGTAAAAGAAGATCCTTGACCGCGCATATTCACAGCAATTTAGCGAGTCTTCCCCCCTGAAAATGGACAAAAAGAGATGCGAAAGTCCACGATACGC
>Ga0181535_10006371_pt1 | contig 12232 bp, 14 predicted proteins | sample PEATcosm2014_Bin_44_FD_119774 | JGI IMG/M metagenome (GOLD analysis project Ga0181535, IMG submission 119774) | Peatland microbial communities from MTU Mesocosm Facility, Houghton, MI, USA - PEATcosm2014_Bin17_30_metaG | ecosystem: Environmental > Terrestrial > Soil > Wetlands > Peat | place...
AACCGCGCTGCTGGCCAGGTGGCAGTTCCGCGGCCTGGTGAAAGAGCGCTTGAACCTTTTGCCATCGCGCACTGTCCATCGTGATTGCCCTTACGTTGCGGCTCATCCGCTAGGCTTGGCGGAGCTCATGGGCAAGCCACGCCTTCGCCGCCCGCCAATCGCGCATGACCGTGGCTTCGGAAACGTTCAGGAGCTCGGCCGTCTCGGGGACGTCGAGCCCTCCAAAGAAGCGGCTTTCCACCATCTCTGCCTGCCGCGGATTCATGCGCGAGAGCTGATTCAGGGCGGCGTCGAGCGCCAGAAGTTCCTCACCGCCCGAAGGCTTGTTCCGGAACGCCTCGTCAATAGCGACCGTGAAGTCCTGCCCGCCCCCCCGCTTCTCCGAGTTGCGGCGCCGGGCGGCCTCGACCAGGATTTGCCGCATGGCGCGAGCGGCGATCCGCTTGAAATGCAGGCGCGAGGTCGCGGCAATCTCGGGCGATTGCGCCAGTTTCAGCCAGGCCTCATTCACCAGGGCGGTAGGGCTCAGCGTGGCGCTGGGATCACCGCGGCGGACGCTGGAGGCCAGGCGGCGCAATTCCTCGTAGGCCACGCTAAAGAGGTGATCCAGCGATTGGCGGGCCTCGGCGGGCGACTCGGCGCTTCCCGAGTCTCGGCCCCGGCTTATGTCAGTATTTTTCGCCGCCATGACAGTTTTTCCGTCGCTTTTGCGCATAGCATAGTGCAGGGCAATAGACTTTTGCGCAAAACATGGTACAAGGCCATCTCGGGCAAGCCCGTCTCACGGGTGATACCTGTTCTCGCTGGGTACACGGAATTGTATCACCGCCACCGGTGTTGCGGCAACGCGCAGCCTGATGGGCGAAACGCAAGCGGACGTAGCGCGGGCGTCCCGCCCGCTGGAGCGAGAGCGTCCCGCTTTCGCGGATGGCGCGGGCAGGATGCCCACGTTCCAGCGGGCGGGACGCCCGCGCTACAAACTTCATTGGCTCGAGTGAACGGTCTTGACGGCAGGAGCAACCCTGTAGGCAATGAAGCGATTGGCAAATCCAAATTCCACGAAGGAGACTCCTATGAAACAGCAAGTTTTGATTCGAACAATCCTTGGCGTTATGGTCCTGGCGGCGGCCCTCTCCATCAGCGCCTGTAGCTCCTGCCTGCCTGGAAACGTTGAGGGCACGTACTCAGACGTCTCTGGCGCATTCAAGGTCGAGTTGAAGGGCGGCGGAAAGGCCACCTTGACCACGCTGAACAGCCCAACCCCTTGCACCTACGTAAAGGATGGGAAGAAATTGGCATTAACTTGCGAGAATCGCGTTCTTTCCTTCACGATCCAAGACGACGGGTCGCTGATGCCGCCGGAAGAGGCCGGGATCGGACCCCTGAAAAAGGCCAAATAACAACCTAGAATAGGAGGCAAAGGGTCGAAGCTCGGGAGCGCGGGAATCTCAATCGCCGTGGCCGAGTTAGACCCCTTCCTTCTTAGGGCGCGTCCGCCCGCGCTAAAGCGCTCCGGCTGCTTCTCTGGAGCCTCGATATCTAAGCCAGTGGAGGAACGCGATCAGCCAGATGATTTCGCCGAGAGCAAAGAGGGGCCAATGGAAAGGCTTCGGCATTCCGCCGCCCATGACGTTGCGGTAATCCCAAATGAAGGCGGCAAGGACAAACAGCGCGCCCACGTAAGCACCGAGCCAGTGGACGACACTTATCCGAATCGAATGACCGCTTGATTCCCGCCACAGGTAGACGAGACCCGTTCCGACCATCGTCAATGCCACCAAGGCCGGCGCGAGCACCGGTCCTGACCAAGGCACGGGGATGAGAAACAAGATGTCCCAGTCGAGCAGCGACTTCGGCCAATCGATTAAGACCCTCAGAAAGGCATAGTAGGAAATATCCCAAGCTCCGAAAGCCAGCATGAAGAACGCAAACCACTGGCGATAATTCCCGCCGGCCGCTGCGGCCACTGCGCCCAGCATGAGCAGGGTTGCAGCCTCGCGAGCAATCTCCGTGCCCACCAATCTAACCGTGTCCGGTCCGGCCGCCCTGACCTGCTGGGGCGAAAGCAGCGGAAACAGATCGTGGCTATTGGGGGCGAACGTCGCGCGGACGGCGTCAAACTGCGGCCGCAAGTAGGTGACCACCGCCGCCTCGACATAGCCAAAGGATACTCCGAACAGCAGGATGGCAATGACGGGGCGCTTCCAACGAAGGGGGTGGGCGGAATCCATGTGTGTCTCCATTTCGTGATTCGATGCCAGTTGGGACCGGCGCAGCCGCCTGCTCGCGTAAAATGGATTTGTGGGCGGGCATGACAGGCGTTAATATAGGATGTCAAGGCGCAGAATTGCACTCTACGCCCGCCCACCGCAATCCCAAATGGAGGATCAATTCTATGTCGAAACAAGACGAAGCCGCGCTCATCCTGAAACTGTACGAACTGGGCAAGGATGACTCGCTGCGCAAAGCGCGCGACTGGTATTTTCGGGATTTCCACCCGCACTCGATCGCCAATTTCAACGAAGGAATGTTCAGTGAGCACAGCGGCCAGTTGCGCGCGCTGGTCGCCTATTGGGACATGGCTGCGGCGCTCGTCAATGATGGCGCCGTTAGCCTGGAGCTTTTCAACAGTACTTTCAGCGAGCACATCGTCGTGTTTGCCAAGATCGAGCCGATGCTTCAGGAGATCAGGGACGTCTTTGCGCCCGCCTTCGCGGCCAACATCGAGAAACTGATCGACGCAACACCCGGAGGCCGCAAGCTGGTGGCAAAAGCGCACGATCGCATCAAAGCTACCCACTGACCGGCCGGCCCCAAGCCAGCGGGCTGCGGCCGGCAAGGTCGGAGCTGAGGTCCTGCACGATGAAGCGAGTTGGAGTTCACGATATCGCCCGGCTCGCCAAAGTCTCGATCGGAACCGTGGATCGAGCCTTGCACGGGCGAGAAGGCATCAACAAGGAAACGCGTAAGCGGGTGCTGCAAGTGGCGCGCCAGTTGCGCTACACGCCCAACCCCGCCGCCCGCATGCTGGCGGTGGGCCGATCCCCGTTGCGGATCGGAGCGTGCATCCCGCGGGAGATTCACTATTTTTACGACCAGGTACGCGACGGCATCATGGCGGAGGCTCGCCGCTTCGAGTCTCTGGGCGTGAGTGTGATTTACGACCCTGTCCCTCGCCTGGGCGCCGGCGAAGCGGAACGGGTGCGCCGCTTGCTGGCCACGGATATTCGCGCCCTGATTGTCTCGCCGGGCGATCCCGCGTCGGTGGCCTCACTGATTGACGAGGCGGAAAAGCGGGACATCCGCGTCGTGTGCGTTGCCTCGGACGCCCCCACCAGCGCCCGCTCGACAGTGGTCTGCGTCGACCCGGAACTGAACGGCCGATGCGCGGCGGAGTTGATGGCCAAGTTTCTCGCCAAACATTCGCGCGTCGTCGTGCTGACGGGAATGCTCCAGACAGAAGATCATCGCAGAAAGACAAGGGGATTCGTGGACGCTTTCCCGAATTTCTGTCCCGGGGGTGAGGTCGTGCGAGTCATCGAAACTCACGATGACGAAGAGGAAGCTTTCCAGAAGTCTCTGGAGCTCTGCCGGAGCACCAAGGAGCTTGACGGGCTCTACGTCAATACGGCCAATTGCATGCCGGTCTGCGCCGCGATCGAAGCCGCAGGGCTGGCGGGCCGAGTTCGCCTGATCGCCACCGACCTGTTTCCCCCCATGATTCCCTATATCGAAAATGGCACCATCACCGCTTCAATCTATCAACGGCCATTCGTGCAGGGCCAGACCGCAGTCCGGCTCGTGGTGGATCACATCATTTACAATAGGCCCTTCCCTCCCTTCCAATACCTGAGCCCCGGCATCGTGCTCAAGTCCAACCTCCGGCTCTTCCGCGAGACCCAGCCTGCCGAGGCGCAAGACGACCCTTCAAGTTACGATCAGGTGCTAGCGGAGACGCCCTTGGGCGCTGGAGACAGCTAGCGATCAGGAGGCAGATTCTCACCTTCGATTTTTGCCCTTTGGCTTTTTACTTGGTTTTGGAGAACCTCGCGAGCCGCATGCGTGTATACTGCTGTGGCTTTCGCCGGTTCCGGCTTCCTTGGAGGCACTGCAAATCGAGTGAAGGCGAAGAAACGATTGCCGCAATTATGGGAGACAAACTATGAAATTGACTATCCTTTCGCTTGTCACGTTCTTTCTTTTGGCGCTCTCTCCGGCGTGGGCACTCGACAACGGCCTGGTGCTAACCCCGCCAATGGGCTGGAACAGTTGGAACAAGTTTGGCTGCGACGTCAGCGAAAAACTCATCAAGGAAATGGCCGACGCCGTGATAACGAGCGGAATGAAGGATGCCGGCTATCAGTACGTCGTAATCGACGACTGTTGGCAGGTGAGCCGTGAAGCCGACGGGGCCATCGTTGCTGACCCCAAACGCTTCCCTTCCGGGATTAAGGCCGTGGCGGACTACGTCCACTCCAAGGGTTTGAAATTCGGGATTTACTCCGACGCTGGCACAGGAACTTGCCAGGACCGTCCCGGCGGCCGCGGCTACGAGTTTCAGGACGCCCGCACCTACGCCGCGTGGGGCGTGGATTATCTCAAATACGATTGGTGCAATCACAGCACGCAGGACGTCAAATCCTCTTATACGCTCATGCGCGACGCGTTGAAGGCTTCCGGCCGCCCCATCGTCTTCAGCCTCTGCGAGTGGGGCGTGGAAGCTCCCTGGAAGTGGGCCGGAGAAATCGGCAACCTCTGGCGCACGACAGGAGACATTACGGATTGCTGGAACTGCACGGGTTGGAATGGTGACTCGCTGGGTGTGATGCAAATTCTCGACATCGAGGCGGGCATCGCGGATGCCGCCGGTCCGGGCCACTGGAACGATCCCGACATGCTCGAGGTAGGTAATCCCGGCCTTAACGTGGAAGAGAGCCGCGCGCACTTCAGCCTCTGGTGCATGCTGGCGGCTCCGCTGATCGCCGGAAACGATTTGCGCAGCATGCCGCCGGCGATTCGTGAAATCCTGACCAATAAGGAAGCCATTGCCATCGACCAGGATTCGCTCGGCCGTCAGGCAATCAAGTATCGGGATTATGGCGACTGGCAAATCTGGGCCAAGAATCTGAGCGGCCACAACACGGCCTACGCGCTGCTGAATCGCGGCGATAAGCCGAAGGACGTTTCGGAATGGGTAGGCACGGGGAAAAAGGTTCGCGACCTGTGGAAACACGCGGACGTCACGCTCGACGATGGATACTTCCGCGGGACTTTGGCGCCGCACAGCGTGACACTGTTGAAGGTCACGGGCGAGTAGGCTGCCCCGGAATTGGCGGCTGCGCAGGGTCACTTGGCGGCGGGAAGGCTCGCGAGGAATTCCGTCACGGCCTTTTCATAGGGCTGAGTAGCTTGGTTGAACCCCTCACCGTGACGGCGTCCTGGAAGCACGATAATTTTCTTGAGCGGGCTCTGGGCATGCGCGTAGAGGGTCTGAGCGATGGAAGGGGGCATCCGACGGTCGCCCTCGACGGCCACGAAGAGGATGGGCCTGTCGCCGATCCGCTCGACGGCCTTTACCAAATCGAAGTCTGTGGGGCTGAAGTGGCCGCGCCACGCGGTCCAATAACCCACCTCATCGGCGATCGGGAAACCCGGCAGGTGAAGAAACAGCTTCAAATGGTGGCGCATGGTGCCCATCATGGAATCGAAGGAGCTATCGGAAATGACCGCGGCAATGTCCGGCGATTCAGCCGCCGCCATCAATGCTGACGCCGCGCCCATCGATACGCCCCACGCTACTATTGGCCGTCCCGCGTGCTCCTGACCGAGCGCATAGCGGACCGCCGCTTCTACATCCAATCTTTCCTGATAGCCCAAAGTGGTGATGTCGCCGCCGCTCACTCCTTGATGACGCAAATCGAAGAGCAAACCGTTGTATCCCAAGGTGTGGGCAAAGGCAGCGTCCGGGAGCATCTCGATGCGGGTGCGGTTGAGCCCGTGACCGTAGACAATGGTGCCACGCGCTGTGCCATCCGCGGGAATGTACCAACCCTTCAGAGTTATCCCGTCGGAAGTAGTGAACGAAATCCAGCGGAAATCGAGGTGATACGATATCGGCGTCTTGCCGTCGTTCGGGTCGGGATAATGAAACTGGTTGTGCGTGATCATTGCCGTGAATAGCCAGGGGACGACGATCAGAAAGAATGCCGCCACCAGCCCAGCCAGGATCAGCAGAACGTTTCGAAAAATCGTCAGAATTCGCGACCGGGACGGCACATTATCCTCCTCGTTCCACCTGGGGCCAAAAGGTGCAGCGTGGACGTGTTTTATAGGCCCGAGGCTTTTCCGTGCACATCGTGGCAGGGCGGTGCACCCGCAATTCAATTCCACGCTAAGAGATAAGTGGCTTTTGCCAGTGAAGACCCGCGGACCCGTCCAATAGTAACATTGAGGAGCGATCGATTATAAGGGCGAACTGCGATGACGTTGGGTGACCGTCGCTAGCTGTAGCGTGGCGGGAGACTGAAGCCCCGTGACGTACAGGAGCTTCAGCGGCGCTATCACGGACTCGGTGGCCCCCCACGGCGTTATGCTTTTCGTGGTAAATCTGTTGAGACTGCTTATTTGGTTGTTGGGTAACAACCTTGCGTGCAGGTCGCGGTTGTATCGATCATTCACCCTGGGGTTCGACGATGTGGGTGGCGAGAAGGACTACTACACCGGCCGTCATCACCGCGCAAAGGGCGGTAACAGCGGCATATCCGGATTTCTGAAAAAGCAGTCCCCCCACGTATGCAGTTGCGGCAATCCCTATCTGCGAGGAGATATTCCGCATGGCGATGAACGACCCACGCTGCGCCTGGGGGACCATTTCCGTCATCAATGCGGTCAAGGGCCCTTGTCGGAAGGCAGCTCCCAAACTCGCGAGCGCGAACACTCCCAACATTCCTAATCCCCACGGCAAGACCGTTACGAACGCCACTGCCACTGCAAGCAGGATGTTGCTGGCAATGGAAACGCCGCGCTTTCCCCAGCGGTCGGAAAAAATCCCTCCCAGGGGTGCGCTGCCGACTGCCACGATTCCGCCCAGCATAAAGACCCACCCAATCGTGCGCGTGGGAAGGCCAAAGCTCGAATTTAGCCAGGCGCCGATGTAGGTGAGGAACCCTACCAAACCGCCCGAGACTAGAAAGGCAATTACCAGCGCAGCCGCGGTATCTCGCCGCGCTAAGAAAGAGCGATAAGCTTTGGCCGCGTCGCGCAGCTTTTCGGTCGAGGGGCGCGGATTCAATCGCTCGGGGGGCAATCGCAGGGTGGCGCCTGCGGTGACAACTGCCAGACCGGCAAAAAACAGGAAAGCGTCGCGCCAGCCGAAGCGGTCGGCGATTTGCGCGGCAATCGGCACCCCCAAAATGGGTGCGGCGAAGTAAGCCGCTGAAATCAGGCCGATGGCACGCCCACGCACGTTGTAAGGAAACCAATCAGCGGCGAAGGTGATGGAGCAGGTGGAAAGCGTGCCGGCCGCCAGTCCCGTCAGCGCGCGCGCCAGCATCAACTCATTTAAAGTGCGGCTGCGCGCCGAGGCAAACGAAGCCACGGCAAAGAACGCCACGCCGCCGAGCAAAAATCGCCGCCGGCCGTAGTGATCAGAAAGCGTCCCGGAGAAAAAAGCCGCCACTGCCGCCGCGAACGAATACACCACCACCAGCAGTCCCGCCGTCGAAACACTGATCCCCAGCGATTTCACCAGGGACGGCAAGAGCGCGGCGATCATCTGGTTATCCGCTAAACCCAGGAAGAGCAGCAGGAAGAGGTTGGCGATGACCAGAGAGTCCATGGGGGCTAGGGGTTAGTGATCAGGATTTAGGGATTAGGGGTTAGTGATCGGTCTTAATATGTGAAAAGTTAAAAGGGTAAAGTGTAAACGGTAAAGGATAAAGCATAAGCATCGCTCATGAGATTTTACCCGTTACACTTTAAACTCTACAATTCTCCACACCCGTCTCTAACCCCTAACACCTAACCCCCAATCCCTTCTATTCAAAATGGTGCAAATCAAGTTTGATGGCCGCCTTGTCAGAGAAATCCATAACTCCGGCGGCGGCTATACCGACGGCGACGACAATCGCGTCGCTGATTTCATGCTTGGTAGCGCCCAACTCCAACGCCTTCTTGATGTGTCCTTCCAAACAGCCTTCGCACTTTGCCACGAGGGAACAACCAATGGCGATGAGTTCCTTGGTTTTCAGATCCAGCGCGGAGGGTTTGAAATAACTCTCTTTGTAGAAGGAAAGGTAAATATTACGAATCCGCGGCTCGATCATGCTCATCGATGCCGGGGGATTCTTCTTTGCTTCGGGCTCATCAGTCGCCATACGGAATCCTCGCTCCTTTAGTTATTCGATGAAATGCACCCCTTGCATATACGGAACCCCAAGGCTTCTCGTTCCCCGTCGCCAAAGTTCCGTTTTTCCAGAAGATGAATTGCCAACGTACCACCCTCCAGACGTCTTCACGAGGAGACGTGTGAAGGCTCGACAGTTTCGGACGGAAGGGCCGAAAGCAGTTCGGGAATCTCGATGCGGATCGCGGTTCCCTTCCCCGTCCGACTATCGATTTTCAGCACGCAGTCCTGGCCGTAGACCACCTTAAGCCGCTCCCGAACATTGCTCATTCCAATCCCGTTGCCACCAAGGTCCGGCTGCCGCGTCTCGGATATTCCCACGCCGTCATCGATGACCTCGACGATCAGACGGCCATTTTCACGCTTGGCTCGCAAAGTGATGGCGCCGCCTTCAACCTTGGGGGCAATGCCATGCCGTAGCGCGTTCTCAACCAGCGGTTGAAGAATCATACTGGGCACGACCATGTCCAGCGTCTCGGGATCGATTTCCTTGCGAATTTGCAGCTTGTCGCGCCCGAATCGCACCACCTCAATGTCCAGGTAATCGTCGATGAAATCCAGCTCCTGTTGCAATGGCGCGAAGTGTACCTGGGCCTTCAATCGCCGGCGAAGGATATTCGACAACTTCAGCAGGACCGTCCGCGCCATGTCAGGATCAAAGCGTATCAGCGAGGAAATCGTGTTCAGGGTGTTAAAAAGGAAGTGGGGATTGATCTGGCTGATCAGCGCGTCCATGCGGGCCTGAAGCAGCGCTTTTTCCTGCTCCACCAATTTGCGCTCGATTCGGGTGGTGTTCCACATTCGAACCGGCAAGCTCACACCGATCAATGTCGCCAGGACGATCAGGACACTGGTCCAAAAGTGTGGCGACCACGGGTAAAACAAAGTCCCTTTGGAGATGGGTCCTACCACGACCATACGAATGACTTCCAAAACAATGCAGATGAGCGTGAAGAGGACTTGCCAGTCAAAGGCGCGGTGCTTGAACTTTTCCCGGATCGAACGGTACAAGCTCAAATCCAGCGAAGGGGAGAATTTCCAAATCTCTTCTTTGTCCGGACAGACCCAGCGAGCGGTGCCCGCCGCGACCGCATAAAGGGTAGCCATGAGCGGCGCGAGAACCTCGGGGCGGTAATAGGGAATCAGCCAGGCCGGGGTACTCTGCACAAGAGCTGGAAACAGTGACAACGCGGCAACCCATAGCCACATCAGCACAATCGGCAGGTTGACAATCAAGGCCACGGCCAGGCCCACAATCGTCCCACCCAACAATCCGGCCACCACCGTCACTTCCAAACTGAGATCGGCGGTGGGATAAGACGCCAGCAGGCGAGCCAACACGCCTATCATGAATGGCAGCCCCAGAAATGCGGCGAACTGAACTTTTTGGCGGGGGCTGCGCTGCTCAATCACCAGGAGGTTGCGAAACATGCTGAAGCGGGCAATAAAACCGGCCAGCAAAGCCATGACCGCCAACTTGATGAGGAGATCAACAACGGTGAACGGCGCGGGAATGTGTGGGACGGGGTTCATGTCAACCAACGCTCGGGACCCATGGGAGCGGCCCTGGCTGCGGTCAGACGACGGGAATTCGCACCCTCAAGGCTTTGGGCAACGTTATGACTTGACCCTGCGTTAATGTGTCGGTTTTTCAATCTACCCAACGGCCCAACGCCCCGATCATCTCTTCTGTGCCACCACCCACAAAGTGTACCACTTCCAAACGGTCGCCGCCTTGGATCATGGTCTCACCCCAAGTGGAGCGCGCGGCGATCTCGCGATTGCGCTCCACCGCAACGCGATCCTCTGCCAGCTTCAGCCAATCAAGCAGCGAGGCCAAAGTCAAGTTTTCTGGAACTTCGCGAAGTTCCCCATTCAGGTAGATAGTCATAGAGAAAAGCCCCGGATCAGGCAGGCCCCGCTTGTTCGGCGGCAGGTTTGATCTCACCGCCCCGGATACGTGCGATGATGAGACGATGTTGGTCTTCAAGGCGGCGCTGCAATTTTTCGTCGCTGAAATCAGGCGAGTCCAGCATGTCCTGATAGGAACTTTTGAATTTGTGAATGACGGCGCCTCGGGTGTACACCGTCGTGTCGATTCCAGCGTCTTTCCGGGGTTCCGTCTGAATATGATAGACGACGCCCTCGTGTTTAATGTCGGTGTTAAACCCCATCACCATGGCATGTCCTCGCGACGACGAGACCCCTGAACTTGTCAGCCTGATGTTAATGACTCCTCCCCGTCCAGGCAAGAAAAAACTTGACACTTCTCGGACGCGGCCCGTATAGTTTTCTGTTAGGGTACAACACATCGAAGTCCTCCTAAGTGACTGTAATGGCTAGAGTTTACATACCCCTTCTGGTGCATATCTTGGCCGTCGTGGCGCTTGCTGGCGGCATGTTGGGCCTTTCATGGTGGGTGGGAGTTAAACGCCCTTCCAAGGAAAAGCTCGAACCCTACGAGTGCGGTAGCCCCCCTGTCGGCGATGCCCGCGGGAGTTTTTCGGTAAGCTTTTACTTGGTGGGGATGATTTTCATCCTTTTCGAAGTCGAGGCTGTATTCCTGTACCCCTGGGCTGTCGTATTCAAGAGTCTAAGCTGGTCTGGTTTTTTCGAGATGACTTTGTACATCGCCGTTTTGCTTGCAGGCTACATTTATCTGTGGAAGAAAGGGGCGCTCGACTGGACCCGTTAACGATCGGGTAACACGGTGGTCGGGAGATTGGGTGCGCAGGTGAAGGATTGGTACTCAGATCACCGATTCATCCCATGTCTTTGTTCACCCGATTTTGCGACCTCCAGATCACCCGAAGTGTATGGCATCCGGCCTTGAAAGCAACGCCGCTCTCCAGAAGCTGCGGGAGTTTGACCCCGAGGCAGTGGAAGACGCGCGTGCATTCCGCGACGAAGTGACGGTGTACGTCAAGCCCGCCCACTTCCTTCGCGTCTGTGAATTTCTGCGGGACGAGCCAAGCCTGAAATTCAGCTTTCTCGCAGACGTCACGGCGCTGGATCTTTACCCCCAGGAGCCGCGCTTTGAGCTGGTATATCATTTGCTCTCCATAGAGACAGCCCGGCGCCTGCGCCTGAAGGTTCGTGTGCCGGGAGACGACCCCCGTTTCATTACTGCGATTCCCGTTTGGCCATCGGCCAACGCGTTCGAGCGTGAAGTCTTCGATCTATTTGGAATCATCTTTGATGGCCATCCGTTTCTGCGCCGCTTGCTGCTGCCGGAAGAATGGGAAGGCTACCCGTTGCGTAAAGACTATCCCACGGAGGGTTACCGTTAAATGCCGGTAACACTAGAGAGAGTCGCGGGCGCCGAAGACCGGGTCATCCTGAGCATGGGCCCGCAGCACCCCTCCACACATGGCGTGCTGCGGTTGGTGCTGGAGCTCGAGGGCGAAACTGTAATTCGGGCAATCTACGATATCGGCTATCTGCACACCGGCTTCGAGAAGTCATTTGAAAGCAAGACTTACTCGCAAGGAATCACTCTCACCGACCGGATGGATTATCTTGCGCCCCTCTCAAACAATCTGGGCTTTTGTCTTGCCACCGAGAAGGTGCTGGGCTTGGAAATTCCCCCGCGGGCACAGTGGATTCGTGTGCTCCTGACCGAATTGACGCGCATCCAGAGCCACCTGGTGTGGCTGGGGACGCACGCCATCGACCTCGGCGCCATGTCCGTTTTCCTCTATTGCTTCCGTGAACGCGAAGAGATCCTGCACATCTTCGAAGCCGTCTCCGGACAGCGCATGATGACCAGCTATTTCCGCGTCGGGGGGCTGGCGCTCGAACCCCCTATGGGCTGGCTGAAAGGCGTGG
>Ga0181535_10006374_pt1 | contig 12222 bp, 9 predicted proteins | sample PEATcosm2014_Bin_44_FD_119774 | JGI IMG/M metagenome (GOLD analysis project Ga0181535, IMG submission 119774) | Peatland microbial communities from MTU Mesocosm Facility, Houghton, MI, USA - PEATcosm2014_Bin17_30_metaG | ecosystem: Environmental > Terrestrial > Soil > Wetlands > Peat | place...
CGAGCCGTTCGTGTTGGGTCCCGCGTTGGCCATTCCGACGACGCCCTCGGCGTCGTACTTCAGGTCGTTCGACGTCTCGTTCGGGAATTCATAGCCCGGTCCGCCCGAGCCGTCGCCCTTGGGGTCGCCCGACTGGACGACGAAGTCCGCCACGACGCGGTGGAAGGAGAGGCCGTCGAAGTATTTCTTCCCCTTCGAGGCGTCCATCCTGCCCTCGGCCAGGCCGACGAAATTGCCGACGGTGAGCGGCGCCTTTTGATATTCGAGTTGGATCATTACCTCGCCCTTGGCCGTCGAGAGGCGGGCGTAGAGGCCCTCGGGCAAGCCCGCCGCCTGGGGCCGATTGCAGGAGACGATGCAGGCCGAGAGGATGCAGGCGGCCGCTACGCTCTTGATACGGATGATTCGCATGGTTCCTCCGATGATAGAATCGCATGAGGTTAGACCGGATCGGCCCGCAAGGGCAATCCTGCCGGGGCCGCGAGGACGCCCTTGACCGGAGGGGGAAACGGAAGGATCATCGGGACAGCACGTACGCGGGAGCGCGCCCATGTCCGACGAACCGTATCGACGCCCCAGCTGGGACGAGTATTTCATGGAGGTCTGCAACGCGATCGCGAAGCGCGCCACCTGCGATAGGGGCCGCTCCGGCTGCGTCATAGCCCGCGAGAACCAGATCCTCGCGACCGGCTACGTCGGCGCGCCGGCGGGCCTGCCGCACTGCGACGAGGCGGGGCACCAGCTGAAGAAGACCGTGCACGAGGACGGCAGCGTCAGCCAGCACTGCGTCCGCACCGTCCACGCCGAGCAGAACGCGATCTGCCAGGCCGCGAAGCGGGGAGCGGGCATCGCCGGCTCCACGGTCTACTGCCGGATGACCCCGTGCCGGGCCTGCGCGATGATGATCATCAACTGCGGGATAGTCCGGGTGGTCGCCGAGCGCCGCTACCACGCGGGCGCGGAGAGCGAGGAAATGTTCCGGGCGGCCGGCGTCAGGCTCGAGTTCGTCCACGACGAAGTGGAGCGGTACGAGAAGCAGTGAGGCCCGCGCGGCCGGGCCGTCCGGGGGACCATCAGGCCGGCTCCTTCGGGCGTCGGTCCCCGTCCTGGCGCTCGAGCATCCAGCCGGGATACTCCGGCGGGAGGGCGCTCGCCGCGTCGAGCCTCGCCGTCTGGTCGGCGTCGAGCCTGGCGTCGGTGGCCCCGAGATTGTCGTCGAGCTGGGCGGGGCTCTTCGCGCCGACGATGACGCTCGTCACGAAGGGTCTCGTCAACAGCCAGCCGAGGGCTATGCGCGGGACGCTCAAGCCCGTCTCCGAGCCGATGCGGCGCATCTCGGCGAGGATCGCCTTCGCCCGCGTCCTGTCGACCGGCGGGAAGTCGAAGCTGCTCCGCCTCGCCCCTTCCGGTCCCGGGCTCTCGAGGTCGAACTTGCCCGACAGGAGGCCCCCGGCCAGGGGGCTCCACGGCAGGATCGCGAGCCCCTGGTCGCGGGCGAGCGGGACGATCTCCCTCTCGATGTCGCGGCCGGCGATCGAATAGTAGACTTGGGCGCTCTCGAAGCGAGCCAGGCTCCGCGAATCGGAGAAGGCCAGGGCCTTCATCGCCAGCCAGGCCGGAAGGTTGCAGAAGCCGATATAGCGGACCTTGCCCGCGCCGACGAGGTCGTCCATGGCGCGGAGAGTCTCCTCTATCGGGGTCTCGGAGTCCATGCCGTGGATCTGGTAGAGATCGATGTGGTCGAGCTTGAGCCTCCGCAGGCTCGCCTCGGCCCCGGCCACTACGCGGCTCCTCGAGAGCCCGATCTGATTGACTCCGGGGCCGACTCGTCCCCGGACCTTCGTCGCCACGAGGATCTGGTCGCGGGGCCGTCGCAGCGAGGCGAGGGCGGCGCCCACGAGGGTCTCGGAATCGCCTTCGGAATAGACGTCCGCCGTGTCGATGAGGTTGACTCCGGCGTCGAGGGCCGCGCCTACGAGCCGCTCGGCCTCGCTCTGGTCGAGCCGGCCGATGGCGCTCCACGTCCCTTTCCCGCCGCCGAAGGTCATCGCCCCGAGGGAAAGCTCCGATACGAACAGTCCCGTCCTGCCGAATCTCCGATACCGCATCCGACGCCTCCTTCCATCCCCTCGACAAAAGTATCGATAGATCAGCGGTTCGGCAAACGCCGCGCCGCCGGACGCGCGCGGCGCGGCGGCGCTCCCCCATGGCTATTTTCCCATCCCGCGGCTAGAGTGTCCCGGTGAGCATACGAATCCTGTACGTGGCCGAGATCGTCGGCAAGGCCGGAGTCTTCACCGTCAAGAAGACCCTTGCGGCCGCCAGGCGCGACCTCAAGGCCGATTTCGTCATCGGCAACGCCGACTCCGCCACCGGCGGCGCGGGCTTGGGGAGGCAGCACGCGGTCTACCTGCGGAAGCTCGGCCTCGAGGCGATAACGACGGGCGAGTGCTGCTATTACAAGCGTGACATCGTCGAACACATGCCCAAGGCCCCCTACCTGCTCAGGCCCGCGAACTACCCCTACGGCAATCCGGGGCGCGGCTATAAAGTGTTCTCGTGCGCCGCCGCCGGGGGCGAAGCCTCCGGCGCCGAGGGCCGGTCGGCCAAAGTGGCGGTGCTGCAGCTGCTCGGCCAGGCGGGCTTCTCCCGCGTGCACCTGGCCAATCCCTACCAGGCCGTCGCCGACCTCGCCCGCAAGCTCCGGGAGGAGACGCCGATCATCATCCTCGACTTCCACGCGGCGACCACCGCGGAGAAGCAGACGATGTCCTATCATGCGGCGGGGCTCGTGTCGGCCGTGATAGGATCGCACACGAAGGCGCAGACGGCCGACGCGCGCGTGGTCCGGGGCGGCACGGCCTACATCACGGACGCCGGCAGGACGGGGAGCCTGCTCTCGGTGGGCGGCCTCGATCCGGCGACGCGCATCGGGGAGTACCTGTCGGGAATTTCCGCCTGGGCCAAGGACGGGTCGGCGGGCCTCGAGCTCCAGGGATGCCTGGTGGAAGTGGGGGACGACGGACGCGCGCTGTCGATCGAGGCTCTGCGCATCCCCTGCGCTGATGTCCTCGAGGAGAAGCGCGCCGAGGGCGGCCCGACCGAGGTCGAAGAGGCGGAAGCGCCCGAGTCGAAGGCCGATTAAGGCTGCAGCAGGACCTTCGAGGCGAGGGTATCGGCCTCGGCTTGCCCCACCAGGGCGGCGACCACGGCGCGCGAGAACTCTCCCGCGCTTCCCGCCGCGCGCGAGGTGATCAGCTTGCCGTCCACCACGACGCGGTCCTCGCTGAAGATGGCGCCCTGGACTTTCGTCTCGGTTCCCGGAAAGCCGGTAAAGCGCCTGCCTTTCAGGATGCCGCAGGCCGAATGGAGCACGACCGCCGGAGCGGCGCATATAGCCGCGATGAGGGCGCCCGCAGCGAAGTGGCGCTTGATCAGGAATACGGCGGCGGGGCTCGCCGCGATATTGTCGGCTCCGCGCCCTCCCCCGGGGACGACTATGCAGTCGTAGTCGCGGTTGAAGCCCTCCGCCCCCAGGCCCGCCTCGACCCGTATGCCGTGCGAGCCGGAGACGGTCTTTCCGGTAACGCCGACGATATGCACCTCGACCCCGGCGCGGCGCAGGTAGTCGATGGGCGTGATCGCCTCGACTTCCTCGAAACCGTCGGCCAGGAGCACGCAGGCTGTTTTCATTAATTTACCCCCATCCTACAACAATACTGCTACCGGGGCCTCGGAAGCCACAGCGTCCGCGCGGCCGCGGCGAGGTAGCCTCCGTCGGAGCCCGAGGCGAAGACGCCGTGGCGCATGGCGCCGGACTCGTCGGGCCCGGCGAAGGCCGCCTTGACCGTCGATCCGTAGGTCACTTCGCGGCGGAACTGACCCCGTATCGAGGCGAGGAAGCGGTCCTTCCTCGTCTCCGGAGGCATGGCCTCCAGGGCCCAGGCGAGGTAATTGACATTGTTGACGTGGCCGTTGGTATCGATGTCGGAGCGCCGGACGTCGAAGCTCGCGGCTGCTGCCGGATCGGAATCGGGGAAGCCGACTTCTCCCAGCTCCATGGGCCCGGCCGGGGTCCCGTCCGGGGCCCAGGCCTTTACGATCTCGTCAAGGATGGGGACCGGCCGCCTCCGCTCGAGGCTGTAGAAGATCCATAGCGAGCGCCCCCAGCCGAGGGGCTCTCCCGAGCTCGCCTCGATCCGGTACTCCCTCGATCCGTAGAAGCTATGCGTTTCCGAGAGCCAGGTCCGCACCGTGAAGGTCTCGCGGCCGGAGGGATAACGCCTCATCTCGAGGCCGCCGCGGAGCAGGATCCAGCCGAAGCCGGCGGACACGAGCCGGTACACGCCCCAGCCGGCCTCGTCGCAGTGAGTGAAGGACGCGTCCTCGAGGATATTGAGCAGGGCCGTGGGCGCGAGGTCGCCGTGCTCGCCCAGCTCGCTGTACCTGGGCGCGAAGGACCTCGCGTGCATGCTCGTGCCGCTCATGCACTATTGGACAGCGGAGGGCGTCCCCGGTTGCGCTAGGTCGGCCGCCTCCTGATCTCGAGATCCTCGGCGGGGGCTTCCGCGAGGGTCTTGAGCCGCTTCACCGTCTCGTAATAGAAGGCCTGCGCCGAGAAGGGCGCCTCGCCCTCCGCCGGCTTCACTTTCCTCCAGCGGCCGTTCGAGCCGAGGCGGTGGGCCTTGGCGGTATCCATGAAATAGGCGCCCAGTATCCGGCGGATGCGGCCCCGTGCGGCCTCGTCCCGCACGGGGAACATCAGCTCGATCCGCTTCTCGAGGTTGCGCGGAAGCCAGTCGGCGCTCGAGAGGTACATCTCCTCGGCGCCGCCGTTGTTGAAGTAGATGATCCGCGCGTGCTCGAGGTTGCGGCCGACGATGCTTACGACCGTGACGTTCTCCGAGAGCCCCTTGACGCCGGGCACGAGGGTGCAGATCCCCCTGACGTTGAGGAGTATCTTGACGCCCGCGCGGTTCGCCTTGTAGAGGACGTTTATTACGTCGATGTCGGCCAGGGCGTTCATCTTGGCCATGATGAGGCCTGGCGACTCGGGCGTGGAGCGCTGGGCCTCGCGCTCGATCATCGCGATGAGCCTGGACTTGAGGTCGAAGGGCGCGACGGCGAGGCTTCGGAGCTGCTGCACCGCCGAGTAGCCGGTGATCATGTTGAAGAATACCGAGGCCTCGCGGCAGAGGTCCTCGTCGCAGGTGAATAGGGAAAGATCGGCGTAGAGCCTGGCGGTGCGGTCGTTGTAGTTGCCGGTCGAGAGGTGGAGGTAGCGGCGCACGGAGCCGTCCTCCTCCCTGCGCACGACGAGGGCCGCCTTCGCGTGCACCTTGAGCCGCGCGATGCCGTACACGACGATGGCCCCGGCCTGCTCGAGGCGGGAGGCCCAGGCTATGTTGCGCTCCTCGTCGAAGCGCGCCTTGACCTCGACGAGGACAGCCACCTGCTTCCCGTTGCGGGCCGCGCGGGTCAGGGCGCGCACGATGGGAGAGTTGCCCGAGGTCCGGTACAGGGTCATCTTGACGGCGAGCACCGAGGGGTCGTCGGCCGCCTCGTCGAGAAGGCGCACGACCGGGTCGAAGGACTCGTAGGGCACGTGGAGGAGCTTGTCGCCCGCGGCGATCTCGTCCCATATCGAGGTGCCCTCGCGGGGCTCGAGGCTCTGCACGGGAGGCCAGGGCTGGTCGCGCAGCTTCGCCGCCCGCTCGGTCGAGAGATAGTCGGATTGGGCGAGATCCATGAGGCCGCGCAGGTCGATCGGGCCGGAGAGAGAGTAGACGTCCTCGGGCTCGAGGCCTATGGACTCCCGGATCCGCTCGGCGATGGTCTCGGATTCCCCGGACACGGAGAGCAGCACGGGGAAGGAGTTCTGCCGTTCCACCACGACTTCCTCCATGGCTGCGATGAAGTCGTCGGCGCGGTCCTCGTCGACGGCGAAGTCGGCGTCGCGGGTCACTTTGAAGAGGAGGGACTCGATGACAGTCCAGCCGGGGAAGAGCCTCGGGCCGAAGTGGGCGACCACGTCCTCGATGAGGGCGACTCGCGCCGTCGTCCCTTCCGCGGGCATGCGGATGAAGCGGTCGAGGTTGGGCGGCACCTGGACCACCGCGAGGCCGGATTCGCCGTCCAGCGAGAGGAGGAAGGCCGCGTGGAGCCTCAGGGAGCCGGTAGTGGGAAAGGCGGGTCGGCCGTCATCGCCGCTTCCTCCGACCCTGAGCGGCGTGAGGAGGGGAAAGACGCGCTCGGAGAAGAATTCCTCGAGCCACCGGCGCTCCGGCCCGGTCCAGCCCGAGGGCCTGACTACCGCGAGTCCCTCGCGGGCGAGCGCCGGCAGGATGTCGGAGAGGCACTCGTACTGCTTCGCGATGATCTCGCGGGCCCGGCGCGACACGGAGGCGAGCTGCTCGGCGGGGCTCATCCCGGAGGCGTCGGGCGTCGCGTCCCTCGCGCGGAGCTGGGCCTTGAGCGAGGCGACGCGGACCATGAAGAACTCGTCGAAGTTCGACGAGACTATCGCCAGGAATTTCAGGCGCTCCAGGAGGGGGTTCGACCTGTCGAGGGCCTCCTCCAGTATCCTGGCGTTGAATTCGAGCCACGAGAGCTCGCGGTTGAAATAGTAGTCGGCGCGCATACTCGAATTCCTTTCGCTCCGGAATCTCCGTGTCTCTCAGCTGAGGACAGGCTCGAGCCCGAAGACGTCCTCGAACATATCGCCTTTCTCGGCCAGGGAGAGCCGCTCGAGAGAGAGGTCCGCCACGCCGGAGGCGCGGATCACGAAGCGCTCCTCGCGGCGCTCGAAGGCCGCGTCCCGAAGCCTTTGGTCATGGCCCCTGTCCAGGGCGTCGGCCACGCGGATTATGGCGGCGAGCTTCATCACGGCTACCCTGTCCTCGCGCGGGAGGGCGATGAAGTTCACGTGCGTGCTCGCGGGCGGCGCCTTGCGGTGATAGCGCACGACGTTCGCCACTATGGTGAGATCTCCCCGGTTGAGGCCGAAGATCTCGGAGTTGGCCACGATGTACTCGCCGTGTTTGTGGTGGCCGGAGGTCTTGATGAACGTGCCCACGTCGTGGAGGATGCCCGCGACCTCGAGGAGGAGGCGCTCCCTGCTCCCGAGGCCGTGCTCGCGCACGAGTGCGTCGTAAATCGCCAGCGAGAGGTCGGCGACGTGGCGGGCGTGGGCCTCGTCGTAGTGGAACTTCCGCCCCAGCGAGGCCGCGCTCGCCACGATCTGCGCGCGCATCTCCGCCTCGATGCCCGCCTCGGGGCCGAGGGAGGTGGACAGGAGGAGCCCCTCGCGGATGGATACGTTCGGCACGACCACGGTCTCGGCGCCCGTCCGCTCGAGGAAGAGCCGCTCGATGGAAAGCGAGGACCCGATGCCCTCGGCCTCGGACCAAGGCACGCGAAGCCTGGCGACGCAGTCTTCGGGGGACAGGCCCGCGACTTCGTCGGCGAAGGCGATGAACGCGGCGCGGTCGACGATCGTGTAGTCCTCGCCGCCCTCCGCGACGCTGCCCGCCGGGGCCAGCCTCGCGGCTGCGAGCCTGGCGTCGCTGCCGATCACGATGAAGGTCTTGATCGACTCGAGGGGCAGCTCGGCGTCGAGGTGGTCGCAGGTGGTGCGCACGTTGTCCTCGAGGAACTGGCGGAGGTAGGAGTGCGACACGCCGGCGCCTCGCACCTGCTCGTCGATCCTGACCGTGCCGATCCGCAGGGAATGGGCTCCGGCCATCCGCCCGCGCCTGAGCAGCATGATCTCGGTCGATCCCCCGCCCACCTCGAGGATCAAGGCATTGGAGCGCGACAGGATCTTCCGCTCGTCCTGAAGGGCGTGCTGTACGCCAAGGTACATGAGGTGGTTCTCCTCGATGTCCTCGATGATGGTGACCCTGAAGCCGGTCTGGAGGGCGACTCGGTCCACGAAGGTATCCCGGTTCTGCGCTTCGCGGAGGGCGCTCGTCGCGATGACCCGCGCGTCCTTGGGAGCGAGGCCGTAGCCGCGGATGAGCTCGCGGAAGGCGGCGAGGACGGCCATGCACTCGCGCGCCGCCTCGCGGCTCACCATGCCCGACGTGAACACGTCGCGCCCGATGCGGCTCCCCTTGCCCGCGCGGTCGAGGACCTTGAAGCCTCCGAGCCCGTCGACCTCGGCGATGACGAGGCGGATCCCCGTCGAGCCGATCTCGATGACCGCGACTACCCGCGGAGTCGCCACGGCCCGGCCCGCCGGCGAAGGCCGCTCGGAGTCGCTCAACGCTCCGCTCCCGCGACCTCGAGGGCGAGGCAGGCGGCGCCCGTGGGCACCGAGAGGTCGCCGAGCTCGGATAGGAGGACTTCGGAAGTGCCGGAGAGGCCTGGCATGAGGTGCTCCTCCATCGAGGCGACGGCGCGCTCCAGGAATTTCTGGCCGAAGCGGGTGACCACGCCCCCGCCGACGACGATGGCCTCGGGGTTGAGGAGATGCACGAGGTTGGCGAGGCCGACGCCCAGCCAGGAAGCGGCGCGGTCCACCGCCTTCTTGACGCCTTTGTCGCCCGACTCTATCGCATCGAAGAGGACCGAGCTGCGCACCTTGCGGAGATCCGAGCCCGCGAGCGCATACAGGGCGGGGGCCTTGCCCGTGGCCGACTGGCCTATCGCGTCCTTGGCCATGGCGGTCCGCGACGCGAGGGCCTCGAGGCATCCGTAGTTCCCGCATCCGCAGGCGGCCCCTCCCTCGAGGAGGATCATGTGGCCGACCTCGCCCGCCGAGCCCGTGGAGCCTCGGTACAGCTTGCCGTCGATGACGATGCCGCCGCCGATGCCCGTCCCGACGAAGACGCCGACGGCGTTGAGCCTGCCGCGGAGGGCTCCGGCCCTCAGCTCGCCGTATACGCCGGCCTGCACGTCGTTCTCGAGCAGAGTGGGGACTCCGAAGACTCCGGCGAGTTCCTGGCCCAGCTTGTAGTCCTTGAAGCCCATGCTCGGCGTGAAGCGCACGACACCCTTCGCCCGGTCCAGAGGCCCCGGGACCGAGACGCCCACGCCGCCGAGCTCGAGGCCCTTGCCGGCCGCGCCGATCACCTCGCGGACCGCCCCTATCAGCGCAGCCACGACCGACGAGGCATTGGCGTCGCGGGGAGTCTTGGCCTTCTGGGTCGCGAGGACCCTGAGCTTGGAATCGAAGGCCGCCGCGAGTATCTTCGTTCCGCCGAGGTCCACGCCGACGTATATCCGTTCGTCCTTGGGCATCCCCTGTCTCCTTATTCCCGAGAGAGAGGACAAAGTATACCGTAAAACCCCGTTCCTTGCAGAGGATGCGGCGCGCGGTGTAGACTGTGCCATATGACTCGCCGGCATTCCCGCGCCGCCGCGGCCCTCGGCCTCGCAGTACTCCTCGTCCTGGTCCCTCTCCTCGCGTCCTGCTCGCCCCGGCTCGGATGGGGGCTCGTCCTCTGGACGGCGCCGGACGGCCCGCTCCCCGCCGGCTCGATCGTGCCGGTCTATATCAAGTCGAACATCCAGAAGGTCTACGTTGTAGGCGTGCCCGGGACCAAGGGCAAGAAGATCGAGCTTCCATTGTGGCAGATCGAACTCTACCCGACCCGCGGCAAGGCCGCCGCCCGGGTCAAAGCCATGGGCGCGAACATCAGCCTCTACATGGTCGCCGCCCGCGACGGCCTTCCGCTCCGCGACAAGCCGTCCAACGAGGCGAAGCGCGTCTACCGCCTCCGCGAGGGCCAATCGGTCAAGGTGCTGGATAAGGTCGAGGGCGAGGCGGTGAGCACGGGCGGGGAGACTCTGCCCGGTTCCTGGTACCAAGTGCTGTCCGACGACGGCACCATGGGATACGTGTTCAGCTACGCCTTCCGCGTATACGACGAGGCCAAGGAAGGGCCGCCGATCATAGCCTCGGCCAAGGAGGCCCTCACCGGCCGCGTCGACCTGATCTTCTCGCGCTCGTGGCGGCCCGAGTACTTCCAGGAGATGCTCGACGACGGCCGGATCGACCTCGATTACTTCTCTCTCCGCTTCGGAGTCTTCGTCGACGGAATCCGCAGGCAGGTCAGGATCGAGCTTCCCGCCGCATCCCAAGTCTTCGACTATGCCGGCATTTCCGAGACGGACGGCGTCTACTCCTTCGAGGGCACGCCCCTCAAGATGAGGCTCGAGAGCGATAATCGCATGACCTGCTCGTGGACGGGCGACGAGGCCCCGGCCAAGGGCGATGATGCCTCCGCGCCGAGCGGCGCCTCGGCGCAGTCCGATGCCGCGGCGACGGACGATTCCGCCGCGGCGCAGGCCCCGACTCCGCCGGAGGCGGCCGTCGAGGGCTACGATACGACAGGCTCCACCGGGAGCGCCGTCTTCGTGGTCCTGACCGCCGATCCCCTCGAGTCCATCCGCCTGGAGGCCCTGCGGCGCCAGAAGCTGCTGGGCTCCTTCGTCGACGAGATCGGCGGCTCCTGGATCGTCCCCGGGCGGGCCTCCACCGGAGCTCCCTCCGGTTCCGCGCCGGTCGTCCCCGGATCGGGGAGGCTGGAGATAAACAAGAACGGGCGCTTCACCTGGAAGGACCGAGGCGACGCGGCCGCGGCCCTCCGCATCCCCGCCGACGCGGGAGAGAGCGGCGACATCGCCTTCAGGCTCTTCCTCGACCCCTCCATCTCCTCGTCCTGGAGCGGCGCGCTCTCCCTGCGCTTCGACCAGGAGGAATCGACGACCTCCCGCCAAAAGTGGCTGAACTATCTTTACAGGCGAAGCCCCTCCGGTCTCGTCCTCGCGCCTGCCGCCGTGTCAGCGGAGAGCCTCGTGGTCCGGGCCGCCGACTCGCAGGCCGAGCCCTTGGTCCTCGAGCCGGCGACGGAGTAGGCCCGTGGCCTTCGTGCAATTCACCGAGGTCGGCTTGGCCTTCGGAGCCCGCGAGATACTGAAGGATGCGAGCCTGTTCCTCGCCGAGGGGACCAGGGCGGCCCTCGCCGGGCCCAACGGGGCGGGCAAGTCCACTCTCATGAAGATCGCTTCCGGCATCGTCAGGCCTGACAGGGGCGAGCGCGCCGTCACCAAGGGCGCCCGCATATCCTACCTTCCCCAGACCGACGTCGTCGCCGGCCGGGACAGCGTCTTCGAGGAGGCCGAGAAGGCCTACGGCTTCGCCGCGGCGATGCTGGAGCGGCAGGAGGAGATCGGCCGTCTCCTCGAGGCCTCGACCTCGGACGACGACGCGACCTCGCGCCTCCTCGAGGAGCACGCGCGCATCCAGGAGGCGGTCGAGGGCTCGGGCTACTGGCGGCGCCAAGACAGGGTCCGCGACGTGCTCCGCGGCCTCGGCTTCCGCGAGGGAGACTTGGGCAGGCCCGCGGGCGAGCTCTCCGGCGGCTGGCAGATGCGAGTGGCCCTCGCCAAGGTCCTCCTCGAGAATCCCGACGTCATGCTCCTCGACGAGCCGACGAACTACCTCGACATAGAGGCGCGGACCTGGCTCGAGGATTTCCTGGGCAAGTACTCGGGCGGCGTCCTCGTCGTGTCGCACGATCGCTACTTCCTCGATACGACCGTGCGCGAGGTCTACGAGCTCTGGAACGGCAAGCTCACGCGCTATCCCGGCGGCTACTCGGCCTACGAGGCGAGGAGGGCGCAGGAGCTCGAGTCGACTTTCGAGGCATGGGAGAGGCAGCAGGAGGAGATCCGGAGGCTCGAGGACTTCATCCGGCGATTCCGCTACCAGGCGACGAAGGCTTCGCTCGTCCAGAGCCGGGTGAAGCAGCTGGAGAAGATCGTGCCGATCGCGATACCGGAGGGCATGAAGAGGATACACTTCGCCTTCCCTCCGGCCCCCCACTCGGGGAAGGCCACCGTCAAGATCGAAGGCCTGCATAAGGCCTATGGCGCGCATCGCGTCATCGAGGGCCTGGACCTCGAGATCGAGCGGGGGATGAAGGTCGCCTTCGTCGGCCCCAACGGCGCGGGCAAGTCGACCCTCATGCGCATCCTGGCCGGCGTCGACCGCGAGTATCTGGGCCAGATCCGCTTCGGCTCGGGGGTGGAGGCCTCCTATTTCGCGCAGGACACCGCCGAGCGCATGGCCGGGGACCGGACCGTCGAGGAGGAGGCCGAATCCCTCTGCCCCACCGAGCTGTTGCCCAAGATCCGCAATCTCCTCGGCGCCTTCCTCTTTCGCGGCGACGATGTCGAGAAGAGCGTCCGTGTCCTGTCGGGAGGCGAGCGCTC
>Ga0181535_10006376_pt1 | contig 12220 bp, 14 predicted proteins | sample PEATcosm2014_Bin_44_FD_119774 | JGI IMG/M metagenome (GOLD analysis project Ga0181535, IMG submission 119774) | Peatland microbial communities from MTU Mesocosm Facility, Houghton, MI, USA - PEATcosm2014_Bin17_30_metaG | ecosystem: Environmental > Terrestrial > Soil > Wetlands > Peat | place...
GCCAGAGTCAACTCACCCTAGAGCGGTTCTGCAACACTGACCACTGTCCGCTGTTCACTGACCACTGTTATTACGATGCCACCGCCAGCTCCACGGGAGCCATCCGCTGCGAACCTTTACGCGGGCCGCGCTTTCGGGCGCTCATCACTTTGATGCGCTCCAGCAGTTCCTGAGACGAGTAGGTCTTCTTGGCCAGCAGGGCATCGGCGGCGTGCATCTCGCCCGCCATCCTCTGCGGGTCGCCCAGCAGAATCATGGGCACATGGGATGCAATCTGTTTCAGCCGCTCCACTAACTGGCAGCCGTTCATCAGCGGCATGGAATAATCGGCCAGCACCAGATCCACGGCGGTCTCGGAAAAAATGCCGATGGCCGCCTGACCGCTGGTCGCGGCAACCACCCGGTAGCCGTTGGTTGCCAGCATGAACTTGAGCACGGAAAGCTCCTGTTCGTTATCGTCTACACAGAGAATCACTTTCTTCGGTCGCATGGTTTGGGGATGAGCTCCTTCGTGTAATTTTTATTAGTCCACAGGAAACACTCTGCCATTGCCTGCTCAGGTGGCAGGCTGGCGCGATGCGCTTGGACCGGAAGACTGTGAACGAGTCGGCGTTTCCTGGTAGATCTTGCTGCTGGATTGCCCTGCGTACTGCACGCTCAACCCTGGCGGGCAGGACGTGCCGGCAACGCGGCAACCGGCCATTCGATGCTCAGGCGGCTGTCTTTGCTCACGATCAATTTGCAATGAAACCTTGATGCAATCCCGGCATATGCGCCGGTTAAATACCTGCAATGAAGGCCAAGCGTACGTTGAATGGATTGCAATGTAAAGTAGGGAAGACCCAGCGAAAATCTGTCTCCATAAACAATAGTAATCGGTGGAAAATGGCTAGAATTAAGACATATCGGCACTTGCACTTACTAAATCCTGTTGAAAGCATGTGCATACCGGCAGGAAAAGCCGTCATGTTGCCCCAGGAATGGTGCTGACTTGGGCGCGCCCATCAAGGATCCTCGCGGATTCCCCGTTCCTTTTTTTTAAAGCGGGATCATCGGCCGGGGCAAGCGGGTCTTGGCGCGATCCAGGAAGAGCCTCATGCGCAGAGCCTCGCCACGCTGTAAAGCTACCAGACGCATATGCCTGCGGATGTGGTCGCCATCCTCCAATAGAGCTACCTGGGCCTCGTCGAAGGCGGCATCCTTTTCCAGCCGCTCAATCCGCTCTTCTACGGTGCGGCGAAACCGGGGACTAATCTCAAAGCCATCGCTGGTAGCGCAATTGGTCATCATGGCAGGCTCCTGAAGTGAAAATCCACGCACCCTCAAAAATATTGTCTGAGAAGGCTAATGTTTTCTCAATCTGTGCCGATATTAATGAGGAATATTGTGCTGCGCCAGATTACGGCGGCAGATACGTAAGTAATCAACTGTACAAAAACAGGACAGTATTAACCTCTCTCAAAGGTCTTTTACACAATTTAATCACTTTTCGAGGGTACGTTAATTTTGCGGCACGGTGGTGTAATAGCCTTTACGGACTTGCACCTTCATGCCGTCGCCGCGGCACTCGACGGAAAGCTTGCGGAAGACGCCATCCTGCCTGGTATTCGTAGGTGTGTAGCTGGCCAAGTACTGAGTGCGCAACTCATCTTCGATCTGCTGGAAGGCGGCCTCCAGCTTCTTGCCGTTGTTGCCTACATCGATGAGGCGTCCGCCGGTCTCCTCGGTCATCTTTTTCATCGCCGAGGAGCCGCTGTAGCCGATTTCCCGGTAGAACTCGCGGTCGGCAATGAGGATCACGTAGACGGCAGCGTTCGACTTTTGCGCCGTCGCGATGGCCTCATTGATCTTGACGTGGCTGCCCTCGTCCTGGCCGTCGGTGAGCAGAACCATCGCTTTGCGGCCTGTCTCCTGATTCATCAACTGCGTAGCGGCCAGGTAGACCGCGTCGTAGAGCAGGGTTCCCTTGGGCCTCCCGATGGTGGGGACGGTTCCTCCGCCAGCGCCGGGAATGCCCTTGGCGCCATTGCCTCCCGCTGTGTTGATCTCCGCCTTGCTCATTGCCCGCGCAAGCATCCGGGAGCTGTTGGTTAGATCCTGCAGCAGGTCCACATTTACGTCGAAGGAAAGTAAAAACGCCTCATCCTTGGGCTTAAGCACGCGCTCCAGAAACTGGCTGCCCGCGTCCTTCTCCAGGGAGAGTACACGCTGTTGGCTCCCCGATGTGTCCAGCAGAAGCCCCAGGGTCAGCGGCTGGTTGGTCTCAGCCATAAAACTCTTGAGCGTTTGCGTCACATTGTCTTCCGAGACTGTGCAGTCTTCCTTGTTCAGGTGAGGAACCAGGCTTCCAGCCTTGTCCTTGACGGTAAAGATCACATCCACCAGGTTGACGTTCATCTTGAGGGTGGCCACCGGTTGTTCCTCGTGCGCCGAGGCAGGGGCGGTGCTGACCGGAGGCGCATCCGGCGAGGGGGCAAGCTGTGCCCAGGCCGGAATCAGCACCGGCAGACCAAGCAGCAAAGCGGCAATTCCCCATCGAGATCTCATTTTGGTCCTGTAGACGATATTAGACTCTCAAGAAAGCATACCGGAAGAGTTGCCTCGGGCCGCAACCTTCGCAACTCTGGCGCGTCTGATACTCTGACGATTGCAGCACTGTGTCAGTGGACGGTGAATCAGTTGTGCATCCCCGGTAACCGGCCTGCGCTGTCAACAGGTCACGGACTACCACTCAAGCGTTTAGAATTGAATGAACGGCCACTGTTCACTGATCATTGGAGAATACCTGTGAAGCTAGGTTTAACGGCAATCGCGCTGGCGGCGCTCCTGAGTTTGAGCCCGAATTCGGGCCTTCATATGAGCCCTGTGGCTCTGGCCCAACAGCAGCAACCCCCCGTGCCCGACGCCCCTCAACCCCAGGCGGCAAAGCCATTGGCGTCGGATGTAAACGGCCCGATTACTCCCGGCATTGGCGCTGGGGAAACTCCGTCCGAGCCCAATTCGACCTCCAACGCTCCGGCCCAGCAGCCCGCGCCCGTCAGCCCGGCGCCCTCTAGCCAGGTCCTCTCTGGCCAGGAAAAGGACCAGGTCCAGACCACACCGCCTGAGATGCCCGCCGCTGGGGAGGGCGTCGCGGCAATCACCTTTATCAATAATGTGAACTTCGTCGAGGTTCCGGTCACTGTCAAGGACTCGTCGGGAAAGCTGGTGGCCGGCCTTACCTACCGCGACTTCAAAATCTACGAGAACGACACCCGTGAGCCCATCTCCTTTTTCACCACGGATTCCTTCCCGCTATCGATTGCTTTCGTCATCGACCAGAGCCTGACCTCCGACGTGATGGCCAAGGTCAACAACTCGCTTGGAGCAATCCAGGGAGCGCTCACTCCTTATGACGAAGTAGCCATTTTTACCTATAACAATGGCGCGCAGGACCGCTCCGGAGGCTTCACGGGAGCGCAGAGCGCGCGGGTTCCCTTCGTACTCTCCATGACCAAGTCCGCCGGCGAGGAGATGCTGGTGCCCATCAACGACGGACCATTTTCCAGTTGCAATATCCGCCAGAACGGCAACTGCGTCGATCCCAATCTGCAAGCCGGAAAGTCAGCCGGCGGCAGCACATGGACGCCCATCCCCAAGGAGATTCACACCCTCAACGACGCCATCCTGGCTGCCGCCAAGGAGCTCTCTACCCGGCCCAAGGGCCGCCGCCGCATCATCTACGTCATCAGTGACGGCAAGGAGTACGGAAGCAAGGCCAAATACAAAGATGTACGGGATTACCTGATGCAGAACAAGACGGCAGTATACGGCACGCTGGTGGGCGACTCGGCCCGCTGGGGCGAGGGCTACCTGAGCCGCTACCATGTGCCCCACATGATGACGGACAACATCCTGATCGCATACGCCCACACCACCGGCGGCGTGCTGGACTCCGAGCGGGGCGTGAACGGCATCGAAAAGAGCTACGCCAAGATTGCCGAGGAGGCGCGCGCCTCGTACACGCTGGGCTATTACAGCCACTTGCCGATCATCGACACCAGGACCCGCAAGATCGATGTGCGCGTTGATCGCCCCGGCATGGAAGTTATCGCCAAGACCGGCTACAAAACCTCGGGACAGGACGCGCGCTAAGGTCCCGGCATAGAAGCACATAAAATGAGCCGCTGCGTCTTTGGGCGCGGCGGCTCATTTTTTTGCGTTTCAACTCACGGAATCATCCACGATAGCGCTGAATGTAATCGGGCGTCGCAATCCCTTCGGCCAGCCGCACATCCGGCTGCGGCGCGCCGGCTTTCAGCGACAGAGGCAATACCCCAGCCCAAACGGGTAGCGCGTAGTCCTGCTCATCGTCCATAGGCGGGCCGACGCGAGTCTTTGCCGAAGCTTCTTCGATGGTCAGCTCCAGCACGGTGGTCGCCTTTAGCTCCTGGCTGTTGGGTGAGCGAACCTCGTCCCACCGCCCGGCGATCAGATGCTCGGAGATCACCCGTAGAGCCTCGGTCTTAAGAGCCGGATCATCGATCGCGCGGGCGGTTCCAAAGAGCACCGCGGAGCGATAGTTCATGGAGTGGTGGAAAGCGGAGCGAGCCAGCACCAACCCGTCGACCAGCGTGACGGTAACGCAGACGGGAACGCCGGACTCAAGCGTGCGCATCATGCGGCTGGCCGCCGAACCATGCAGGTAGAGCTTGTCTCCGGCGCGGCCGAATAGCGTAGGGATTACAAATGGTTGGCCATCGACGGTAAAGCCGACATGCGCCACGAAAGCGGCATCCAAAATCGCGTTGACCGCCTCCATCTCATTCGATCCCCGATTGGGCAGACGGCGAAGTGTACTGCGTTCGGTCATCTTGACAATCCTGTGTAGAGAATGCGGCGGCAGACGCCTTGTTCTCGGAAGCTGCCACTGGAATGAGGATCTCCCACGTATTGGTACGTGAAGCCGGTGGGTTTTGGGGAAGTACTAAGTGCTGAGCCGAAATGCGTCAACTTACAAGATGAGCCGGAAGACACAGTGACCGGCTCTCGCTTTCAGTTATGAACTTTTCTGGCATGCGCGGCAAACATAGTCCGCCACTTTAAATCCAAGCGGGTTTTCAAAGCGATTTCCGCAGCGGCTGCAAGTGACATATTCCATGCCTTCCTTTTTCGATGCGGAATCGGCCGGCGTCGAGGTGGAAGGCGGCGCGGCGACTGCGGTCTGTTGCACCGTTGACGCCGGAGATGGGTCATTGACGCCTTTGAGGCCTTCCCTGAAGCCCTTCAATCCCTCGCCCAATCCTTTGCCCAGTTCCGGCAGCTTCTTGCCGCCAAAAAGCACGAGCAAAATGATTGCAATGATAATTAAATGCGTTGGTTCAGTCAGGAAACCCATTGCCTTATCCTCCGCGCGCGGCGCACTCTCAAAGAATATTGTCGCACATCAGTGGTCAGTGAACAGTGGACAGTGGTCAGTAAATGCCCGAGGCCCGTTCGCTGATCACTGTTCACTGACCACCGTTAATTTACTTGCGCGGGCTTGCCCAGCCTTTCGGTCACCATGGCGTAGAAGGCACTCAGGTCTTCCTCGTCGCCCATGGTCAGCCGGCGGTAAACCTTCATCAGCGGAAAGAGTCTTGAGGCGCGCACCTCAATGGCCGGAACCGCTGTAATGCCGCCGGGATACTGGGTCATCTCCCAGACGCCAGCGTAGCGGCGGCGCAACACTTCGCCCAGATAGCTGCCCCACAGCCGCACTTCGAAGTCCAGGTCCAGCTCCGGGCTCTCGCCCACCACGACCAGAATCTCGTCCAGTGTGTCGATGGATTCCGAGGTAAAGTCCAGCTTCTGCTGGAACTCGCTCGTGGCCAACTCCGCTGCCGCCCGCGCATAGCCCTCCATCATCGTCCCCAGGTCGGGGAAGACCGCCGACTCCAGCCGTTTGCGCAGATCGGTCGAGTTTCTCATCCAGTCAGAAAAGTATAAGCCATCTCGCCAAAGCGGAAGGAGGCATGGCGAATCCGGGACAGGAAAATGGCGCTCATTCCGGGTTTGTGGCGGCGCGTAGCTGGTTTATGGCAGACTTGTAACAGTGGTGGAGGGTTCCCCATGAAGACCATAAAATTTCTCGCTCTTGCCGCCGTGCTGGCCCTTACTGCCTGCAAGGCCACCACTCCCACCACGACTACAACTACCACCCCTGTCAGCCGCGACCTCTATCCCGATGCGTCGCAGGCCCGGACCGACCTGGCCGCCGCCCTCAATACAGCAGCGACGACCCACAAGCGCATCCTGCTGGACTTTGGCGGCAATTGGTGCGGCGATTGCAAAGTGCTGGACATATACTTTCACGATCCGGCCAACCAATCGATCCTGGAGTCAAGATTCGTGCTGGTGCATGTGAACATCGGTCACATGGACACCAATCTGGACATCGCCGAGCGATACGAGGTTCCATTGGAAAAGGGTGTGCCTGCGCTTGCCGTACTCGACGAACATGGCAAGCTGCTCTACAGCCAGAAGGGCGGGGAATTTGAAGCCATGCGGCGCATCGAACCCGCTGAGGTCACTAAATTTTTGGTTCAATGGGAGCCGGAGAAGCCCTGCTCGACTGTGATGGTGAATTGCTGAACCGGTCATCACGAGTTAGCCGCCGCGATCAACCCCTCAGTCCGCCGGCTTCATGCCCTTGGTGTTCTGGTAGGTGTAGACAATGCGGTGGGCAACGGTGATGGTGGAGAGGACGGCCAACACCCACAGCACCGGAGCCATGGCGCCCCAGTGGTTGAACACTGCGCCGATAATCACCAGCACGATGCGCTCCGGGCGCTCCATAAAGCCCACCTTGCATTGGCCGATGAGGGCCTCGGCGCGTGCGCGCGTGTAGCTGATCATCAAGGACGTAACCATCACAAAGGCCACTAGGCACACATACCTAAACCTGTTGATGCGGCCGTAGTAAACCAGCAAGCCGAAAAACAGCACCACGTCGGAGTAGCGGTCGATCACCGAGTCAAAGAACGAGCCGAAGACGGTGACCTTATTGATGCGCCGCGCCACACGGCCATCCAACATATCGAAGGCGCCGGCGCAGAAGATCACCACGCCCGCATAGAAGAACATCCAGTCGACATTGGCGGCGTTGGCGTGGCCGAACAGAACAGCGGCCACGATGTTGATGACCAGGCCGATGAAGGTGAGTACGTTGGGCGAGATGCGGGTCAGCGCCAGGCCATGCACAATTTTGTTTAGCAGCCATCCGCAGGCGCTGCCAAAAGCGCTGGTCCAGGTCATTTCGATTTCCCTTGCTGCCGTTCTTTGGCGGCGTCGTCCGTGCTTTCGTCCTCGCCGGATTCATCGTGAATGGTGGTCAGTTTCAAAATTTCCAGTTCGCGCTTGCCGTTGGGAGTAACGATGGTGGCCACGTCGCCCACACGCTTGCCTACCAGACCGCGGCCAATGGGCGAAGTGGTCGAGATCAGCCCTTTCGACACATCCGACTCCTCGCTGGTTACCAGGCGGTAGACGATCTCCTCGTCCTTGGTGGAGTCGAAAACTACAACCGTGGAGCCGAAGCCGACCTTGTCCCTGGGAATGTTGGATAGGTTGACGAGGGAAAGCTCGGCCATGCGCCGGTTGAGTTGGGCAAGGCGCGCGTCCACGAAATGCTGGCGCTGCTTGGCCATGTGATATTCGGCGTTCTCCGACAAATCTCCCATGGCCACGGCCTTCTTGATCTCGGCGGGAAGCTCGTGGTTGAGCTCGTGCTCCAGAAGAGCGATCTCGGCAAGAATCTGCTTTTTGATGTGTTCGGGCATCCGGAGTCCGTGGCGGCGAGCGGCGACTTGCGCCTTCCGCAAGAGATAGAAGAACTTAACTTCTAATTATACGCGGGGATTCGATGCGGCTTCCAGCCTTGGAGTCCATGAAGGATTGCAGGATGAGAGTGGCGGCTACCTGGTCGACTACGCGGCGATGCTGCTGGCGGGCATGGCCGGCTTCGTAGAGAATCTGGTGGGCCTCGCGAGTGGTCAGCCGCTCGTCCCAGAGGTGGATGGGAAGGCCGGTTAACGCGCCAAGTTCAGCGGCAAAGGCTTGAATCTTGGCGGCTTGAGGGCTCACGTCGCCGGAAAGATGCACGGGATTGCCAACTACGATGCCCGAGACGGCGAAGCGGCGACAAAGGCGGGCTAACGAGCGGAGGTCATCACGCTGATTGTGCTTGCGCTCCAGCGTCAGAACCGGCTGCGCGGTAAGGCCCAGTTCGTCGGAGACAGCTACGCCGATGCGGCGATTGCCGATGTCGAGGCCGAGATAGCGAAGATGAGATACAGCTTTCAGCTTTCAGCTCCCAGCTTTCAGCTTACCGGCAGAATCCGACCCTGAATCAAAGAACGTGAAATGAGTGGGAGTACCCCCACCCGTACTTTGGGCGCAACCGACTTGTTTTCTTGATGTTACAGACTGGGTTGCGCTGTAAAATCGTCAAAACAAAGGAGTTCCCTGCAAAGTCGTCCAGTATAAGGAGTTACGTGGTGTTTTGGCCTCTGTAGGCCGCTTCCGGATGATAGGCTGCGTGAAATGGACGTACCGGACGGTAATTGGACGGAAGTCTTCTGGGATCATTGTGCGACAAATGATGGAAATAATCTGCAAGGGACTGGCCCCTTCGACTACGCTCAGGGCAGGCTGTCCAGACAATGTCCTGCGGTGCGGCCAAACGCTCGCTTGTCGCTCGCAAAGGCTGGATGTTCGCAACTGAATGAAAATTGCGCTACAGTTGATGGTATGGCAACGGCTTTGCAAATTCCGCTCGATCAATACCTCGGCAGCAGCTACAGGCCGGACCGCGAGTACGTGGATGGAGAGATCAGGGAGCGAAACGTGGGCAAGTGGGAACATGCACGAGTGCAGTGGCTTTTGGCGGCATGGTTTTTCGCGCACGAGAAGCAATGGGGAATCACGGGCAGCACGGAACAGCGGGTTCGAGTATCGCAGAACCGGGTTCGCGTGCCGGATCTGGTGGTGCTGACAGCCGGAGCGCAGCCGGATGTATTGACTGATCCGCCGCTGCTGGTGATCGAAATTCTCTCGCCCGAAGATAGCTACTCCGACACGCAAGACCGCGCCCAGGATTATCGCGAGATGGGCGTGGAAACGGTTTGGATCATCGATCCCAAGACGCGCTCCGGCCGCATGTGCTCGGGAAAAGAATGGATTGAGGCCGAGCGTCTGGAAGTTAAAGGGACGCCTTTGTATGTCAATCTCTCCGAGATTTTCAGCCAGTTGATTTCTGCCTGAAAAATGCTTGTCCTGCTGTACTCTTGACTCTGATCATCGAGACTTGGGCTGTCCATTATTTTTAGTTGGACCTAAGCCACCGCCGGACTAACCGTCCAGGCGGAAGGAGCATGCGCGACCTGGAGTTCGTGGTATCCCAGTTCTCATAAGCAAGACCTGGGGCACCTTCATTCGTTAATCATGTGACCTGCGCCACATGTGAGGTATGCAATTCGAGAAAATCTACGCCTAAAGGCAGATTCCGATTGAAAGGCTAGACGGGTTGGTTCATCATAGGAAAATGCTTAAAAATCTTTTACACATAGCAGCCTACACGCAATCTGCCGACCAGACGACAGAGCAACCAATGAGCAAAACCCGCAAATTATTATCTGATGAGAACGATCCCTCCATTAGTCCCGATATGGATGACCCAACAGGAATTCCTGTCACTATCCCGGTAATCAAGAAAAGCGCTCTCCTAATGAAAACGGCGAACGACTTCGACCAGATGATAGAGACTTTCGAAAACACTGAACTGCTGATCTCTGAGACACTAAAAAGAGTCGGATTCTCAGATGACACAATTGAACAACACGTGAATGTTATAAGAGCTTGCAAAGAAGAAGTTGAAAAGCTTCTACCACTTCGAGATAATGTTATAGAAATTCAGGACAAAATTCTGACACCCGTCGAGAAAGTAATCGAAACTAGCATTGAGACAAATAATCGCTTTAATAAGACAAGTATGCGCTTCGGATGGGTCGGCATCACCGTTGGCGCAATCAGCTTATTTTTTAGCTTAGTCGCCCCGCGTTTCTGGCCACGGGTTTTTGATCCCACACGAGACCTTGCAACAAAGATTGATAATCTTACGATCGCCATGAAACCAACAATCCAAAACGCAGAGACCGCTAAAGCAAAGATCCTTCTCTATGACACTTTCAACAGTGTCGAAATGCTGTATGACAAAGATGTTGACCTCAAAAGTGTTGGTAGCGTTGGAGGTCTCGGATACGGGCAAAACAGCATAGGGTTTCACCCTAATCTATCTAATGTCTTGGTATACAAACCGGTATCCGTCGATTGCGAAAAAGGATGCCGACTGGCCGTTGAAGCCATGATAAAACTAGATAGAAATATCGATATCCGTCAGAGGCAAATTGATGATCACACCTATCAGCCGTTACTCCCTGTGAAAGTCGAGTACCAAGCAACAAACGATGATAAATGGATAGAGCTTGACCCTATCATGAAATACTTAAAAGTGCCATTGAACGAAAAGAGAAATGAATGGCAGTCAATCAACTCTCCACCTGTTGATATTCCTGCGGAATCTGGCTTCAAAGCCGTGCGTCTATCCTTGAGAAACTACAAGTTAATGAGGACTGATGGCAAACAAAAAGACCTCGTGTACCCAACGAGTTTCGATGAAATCAAACTCATCGTTTTCCGCCATTAGGTCCGCATCAGAGATAAAAATTTCAGATCGCTAATCAACATCCGGAATTCGATCAGTCGACTGTGTCTCTTCAAAAGGGGCTTTGCCGATACTGTACACCCTGCGACCTTGTCCGACGACCCGCTCATCGCGAAAAGCCGCGATGTACGGGGCACAGCTTCTGATACCGCGATGTGTAGGCTACATTCCTCAGCGCCTTATACCTTAATGAGCGGGCTACCTGCCAGATTAATCGCAGATAACGGCCTGGGTACCAAAGTGTAGAAATGGCCTGTTTAGGACACTCTAGCCCGGTACAATCATAGAGAGTGGGTTCCGAAGGGGATTTTCCGCGTTTTTTTGTTGAGAAGGGTTGACTGCAAGAGATGGCGCGCCGCAGACAGACGAGCAGACGAAAAAAGGGTTCTGGCGGAGGCTGCTTGCGGACGCTCTTCGTGGTTTTGCTGCTGGCGGCGGCGGGCGCTGCGGTTGGGGCGGCGGCGTGGCTGGTTTATGCGCCCTTTGGGCCGGAGAGCGAAACTTTTATCGAGATACAGCCGGGGGCGACCACGGCGAAGATCGGACGGCAACTGGAAGCAGCGGGGATTGTGCGCAGCCGGTACGGCTTCGATATTGCGCGCTGGATGAGGCGCGGCACGCTCAAGGCGGGCGAGTACCGCTTCGACCACCCGGTAGCGGCCATCGATGTTTATGCGCGCATGGCGCGCGGCGATGTTTTTACCAAGGCGGTAACCCTGCCGGAGGGCGCGAACCTCTTTGAAATTGCGGCGCGGCTGGAGCAGGCGGGCTTTGGAACGCAGCGGGAGTTTCTCAACACGGCGGCCAAACAGGTGAACCTGGTGGCCGACCTGGACCCCGGAGCAAAGAGCCTGGAAGGCTATCTGTTTCCGGATACATATCATTTTCAGCGCAAGGCGACGGCGGCGCAGATTTGCGCGGCGATGGTGCGGCGCTTTCGCGCGATGGCTGGACAAATAGGATTGAAAGGGAACGTGCATCGAGTGGTGACTTTGGCTTCATTGGTGGAACGGGAGACAGCGCTGGACCAAGAACGTCCACTGGTGGCCAGTGTCTTTGAAAACCGGCTGGCCAAAAAGATTCCGCTGATGACCGATCCTTCGGTGATCTACGGATTGGAGTTGGAGGGACGCTGGCGGGGCGTGATTCACGAGAGCGACTTGAAACGCGATACTCCTTATAACACCTATCTTCATGCGGGATTGCCGCCGGGTCCGGTGGCCAATCCCGGATTGCGTTCGCTGCGCGCGGCGATGGAGCCGGCGAAAACGGAGTATCTCTACTTTGTGGCCGCGGGAGCCGATCCGCAGGGAGGGTCGCGGTTTGCCAAAACCGCAGCAGAGCACGCTCGCAATGTGGCCAGCTACCGGGATGCCATGAAGAAGGCAGGCGCGCGATGAATATAAAGTGCCGTCACGGCTGCGCCGCTGTTCTGGTTTTGCCGCTGCTGTTGTCGGGGTGTTCCCTGCTGCCTACCAC
>Ga0181535_10006378_pt1 | contig 12217 bp, 11 predicted proteins | sample PEATcosm2014_Bin_44_FD_119774 | JGI IMG/M metagenome (GOLD analysis project Ga0181535, IMG submission 119774) | Peatland microbial communities from MTU Mesocosm Facility, Houghton, MI, USA - PEATcosm2014_Bin17_30_metaG | ecosystem: Environmental > Terrestrial > Soil > Wetlands > Peat | place...
ATCCCGGAGGTCTGGCGCAACGAACGCTTTCAGCAGTGCGGCGCGACAGCGATCCAGGAGGAAAACCTCGTCGCCAGCCAGAACGTAACCGGAACGCAACGGCCCGTTGCCTGCTGCGGCAGCCTCAATCTCCGCGATAAATCGGCCCATGGCGCTGAATCCTGCGCCCCAGCGCGCGCTGTTCATTGAAAACTCCGCCATGTCACTCGACTGCGTCCCACCGCCATGAACATGCGGCTCCAGAATACCTCCCGGTGATCTCGACGGACAATCCCAGGCATCAAGTTCGTTCTTCGCTGTGCTTGCAGCTGCAACTCACGAAGTGCGAAGGGGTAACCGTATGGGTACGGGGTTAACCAAAGAGTAAGTAATGCGGTTACCACCGGATTTGCCATGTACTCTCGTAATACCTTCGTGTTTTTCCACTGCAAAGAAAGGTTTGAAATCCATTGCGGTGCGCAGAACTCGCAGCTAGACTAAATCCAGCCTGAGGTTATTTGGCTATCAATATTCCCTCCCCCTCATGGCCTAAGGCGGCGCGGCGATATTCTTCGTAGCGCCGCCTTTTTACGTCTACAACCCTTCGAGCACATCCGCCACCAACGCCCGCGCAAAATCACGCGAGAGCCTTTGGATGGCAGCGGGGCTCTCATCGAGATAGAGGGGCAGATCGGTTGTCGACTGGTATTGCTGACGAAAAACATAGTTCTTGTTTTCGTAGAGAACCTGTCCATCCCTGCCGGTCAGTTTCACGGCCACCACCAATGTGACGAGATAGCTGGACGACTGTTGCGTCGATGTGTTGTACGTCAGTGGAGCCACCGTCTCCTGCAGGATGGTCCCATGCAGCACCACATCCGGATCATTATTGGGGTTGGGTGTGATGCGTAAGCGGGAGCGCGCGGCAAACTCCCGAATCACGGCCTCGGTCATCACCGTTTCGGTGTGGTACGTATCGGTGCGCGTGGCAAAGATGGGCACGGCGAGTGTGTGCGCTTCGGGCGGCAGGTGAGTGGCCGCTCCCAGCGTGTGATAACCGCATCCGGTGAGTGCCGGCAAGCCGAGAGCGAACAAGAAAAAAGCACGCACACGCATGAATTCATCTTATTGCACACCCCACCGTGGATCGCACGGCTACACCCAGGCGACGGCCATCATGCCGAGGCCTTCCGGCGGCAGTTTGAGTCCGTCAGATCGGTTGCGAAAATAGAGCGCATTCAAGCGCTCGGAGTCTGCGAACTCGATCGAGTGAAATCCGGCGGTCCGCAATTCGGAATCCAACTGTTCCGGGGTAAAGAAAAGCTGGAACGGCTCACCGGCCGCGGCCACTCGCGCCGCCAGAGCTTCAAATACCTGCGACGCTCTGGGCTCATGGATTCGGGCGACAGCGCGTAGTCGAAACAGACGGCACTTCCGGCAGGGAGTTGCGCGATCGCCTGCAATGTTGCGCGGAATGCATTGCTGGTCAGATAGGGAACAACCCCCAGCCAACCGAAAAAGCCGCGAGCGCCCAGATTGAATCCCGCTTCGGCCAGTCCTGCCGGTAGCGTTTTGTGTTCAAAATCAAGTGGAACGAAGGTGAGACTGTGCGGCATCGGGATGGCTGTCTCCGCGATGAGCGCACGCTTCCACTCCTGAGTGGCGGGAAAATCAACCTCGAAGACACGCAGATTGGGAAACGGATTGCGAAAAGCAAAGGTATCGAGCCCAGCACCCAGCACCGCATATTGCGTTGCCCCGGCTGCGACCGCTTCTGCCAGCCGGTCCTCTGCAAAACGGCTCCGTGCGGCCATGAACGCACGGAAGGACCGCGCGCTCGGACCCATCTCGCGTTCCCGATCGAAGGTAAAGCGCGAACCCAGCAGGGGCACTGCAACTGGATCCACGAGCACACACGGCTGGTCCAGGACTTGATGAATGGCGCGCCGCAGGGCCACGCGAAAGGCAGTTTTGCTGGCGCGGCCAGTCTCCATCCAATCGAGTGTAGCGTGACTCGGCCAGATGCTTTCCGGGTACCATGGGGCACATGAGCTGGATTGGATGGGCGATACTTTCCGCCATCTTTGCCGCGGCTACCGCGCTGTTGGCGAAGGTTGGTGTGGCGCATGTGGACTCAAACCTGGCTACAGCATTGCGAACGAGTGTCGTGGTTGTCTTTGCATGGGGCATCGCGCTGGCTCTCGGCAAACACGGCGAGATCCGTTTGCTGGATAAGCGGACCGTGCTCTTCCTGACGCTGTCGGGTCTGGCGACGGGCCTTTCCTGGCTATGCTATTTTCGCGCCCTCCAGCTCGGGCCCGCCTCGCGCGTTGCGCCTCTGGACAAGCTCAGTGTGCCGCTGGTGATGGTGTTCGCGTGGCTGCTGCTGGGTGAGAAGCTGACCGCACCTGCCGTGCTGGGCGGTGTACTGATCACTGCGGGCGCCATCGTCATGGTGCTCGGCTGAGCTGTACCTGCTCGCTGGGCGCTTGCCTATACTGAACGGAGCATCCGTTTGCAAAGGAGTCCCTTGACGAGCAGTGTCCAACCCGAGCCTCGACCTGCCATTCGTCGCATTGTTCTCACAGGGTTCATGGGTTCCGGCAAAACCACCGTCGGTCCGCTCGTGGCGGCTCGTGTAGGCTGGCAGTTTGTGGATGTGGACGAGGTGATCGAAGCCGAAACCGCCACCACCATCGCCGCACTCTTCGCTCGAGAGGGAGAAGCTTTGTTTCGCGAACGGGAGCACGCGACAATTGCTCGACTCCTCGCAGGAGACAGGATGGTGCTCGCTCTCGGCGGAGGCGCCATTGAACGGAAGGAAACACGCGATCTGCTGATGGCGACCGCCGGCACGCTTCTTGTTCATCTGGAAGTCGAACTGGCCACGACGTTGGCCCGCTGCCGAGGCACCGAACATGCCCGGCCAGTCCTTGCCGATCAAGCGAACCTCGCAAGCCGCTACGAACGGCGCCTTCCGCTCTACCGGACGGCACACGTCTCCATTCCGGTTGACTTGTTGACACCGGAGCAGGTCGCGACGGCGATTCTGACCGTGTCAGGCTTCTAGAGTACTCGCTGTCCGCAATCGACAGTCCCGCTTGTTATCATCAAAACAGGCGCTTCCGACGGCCTGTTCTCCGGCCATTTCCATGACTCCTGCTTCCCAAGCCACCAGTCCGGTACCGCTCTCATCGCGCGTTGGCCCCGTGCCCGAAGAACGTGGCGAATCGCATGCGAGACATGCCTTGCGTGCCGGAACCACGGCGACGCTGATCCACGACTTCCGCGAGTTGTTCAAGGTGCGCGTGACCGGCATGGTCCTGGTCACCGGATGGGCGGGCTTTTACCTGGGCTCGATGCAGTCCGGCATTTCAACTCTGCAGCGTGGATTGATCGACACGCTGTTCGGCATCGGCCTCGTGTCGGCCGGAGCCGGGGCGCTCAATCAGGCTCTGGAGCGCTCGACGGACGCGCGGATGGTTCGGACCGCCGATCGGCCGTTGCCTTCGGGACGCATCTCGCTGGCACAGGGAATCCTGGCGGGAATTGTTGCACTCGCGCTCGGATCGTGTTGGCTGCTGCTGCATACCAACCTGCTCACTGTCTCACTTGCGCTTCTGACAGCGTTCACTTACGTGGCTGTCTACACGCCGCTGAAACGCGTCACGACGCTGGCAACTTTCGTTGGCGCTTTTCCCGGCGCAATGGGCCCCTTGCTGGGCTGGACTGCGGCGCGCGGGCGGATCGAATGGCCAGCCGTCGCCCTCTTTGCGATTCTCTTCGTATGGCAATTCCCGCACTTTATGGCCATCGCCTGGCTTTATCGGCACGACTATGCGCGTGCAGGAATTCGCATGTTGCCCGTTGTGCAGCCTGACGGCTGGTCCACTGTGGTCGAAGCCCTGTTTTACGCAGTGTTGATGATTCCGGTCAGCCTGGCCCCCTGGTGGCTTGGTCTTGCCGGTCCGTTGTATGCCGTGATCGCGACGGGCCTGGGATTTTTTTACCTGGGCTACACCATTCGGTTCAGCCGCATTCTGCGTACATCCTCCGATACCGAGAGCCGCATGCTGGCACGCGACCTGCTGAAAGTCAGCGTCATTTACCTGCCCTTGTTGCTCACCACGCTCATGCTCTGCGCCACCGCAAAGCGATAGATCGCTATGACAACCGCCGCTCCAGCATCGAATCCGAAATCGAGCACGCGCCCGGCAATTGCAGCAATCCTTTCGGTCAGCGCCGCCGCCTCGCTTTTTCTCTTCTGGCTCATCTATATCCATCCCGCCGCGGCAGCTAGCACCTCCTACGCCTTCCTGCCTGCTCTTAACGCTGTGCTCAACGGTCTCGCCGCGACGGCTCTTCTCATCGGATTTACTTTCATCCGCGCACGCCGCATCGCCGCGCACCGCGCTGCCATGATCACGGCCTTTGCGTTTTCGACCCTGTTTCTGATCAGCTACATCCTCCATCACGCTCTGCATGGCGATGTTCGCTACCCGGCACACGCAGCCTTTCGTACGTTCTACCTCAGCCTCTTGGCAAGTCACATCATTCTCGCTGTCGTTGCCTTGCCGCTGGTGCTCACTACGTTTTTCTTCTCACTCTCAGGGCGCTTCCCACAACACCGCAAGATCGCTCGCTGGACATTTCCGCTCTGGCTCTACGTCTCCGTCACCGGCGTCATCACCTACGTCCTGCTTCGCCTGGCGCAGGGATCGTGATCGTCATGTCTGCGCAAGGCCCAGGGCTCGGAACTCCCGGTCAGCCGAACGATGGAACACGGCAACTGTTGCAATGGGGAGGATCGATGGTTGGCGCCGGTTTGGCCGCGGCGCTGGTGCTTGAAACCGTGCTGGGTGGGTTTTCCCGCACCGGCGCCAGCACCAACACTGGCTGGTTCGCGCTCATCGTCGCACTCATGTGCATCCCGTTCGGCGGCCTTCTGCTCTCACTAGGAGTGGCCAAGTGGCTGCGGAACCGCTCCCTTGCTCGACGAAGCTGACAGTCTGCTATCCTTTCTCGTTTCAGGATGTTCTCGGACAATTTCTCGTGTCACAGGCCTGACAGAAAACAACCGACCGAAATGCGAGCTGAAAGTTCAGTCAAGGTTGCCTTTCGGTTGAAGACAAGGCCGTGATAAGGTCCCCGTAGCGGATTTTTCCGCCAATAGAGAGACCGATGCAGAGACGCACATTCGTCAGCATGGCGACAGGCGCGGCAATGGGATTCGCTTTGAAACCTAGCGTTCTTGCCGGTGAGCAGGAACCACAACATCCGGTCCCCTACCCCGATCCAGCGATAGAAGTCGTTGATCCTCGGTTTGCGAAATATCAAATCATCAGCGCGGCGGTAGAGCGCCTGTTTACGGGTGCGCGCTGGACAGAAGGTCCCGTGTGGATTGGCGACGGCGGATACCTTATCTTTAGTGATATTCCCAACAACCGTATGCTGCGATGGCTAGAGGAAACGGGAGATGTCACTGTATTCCGCAGCCCCTCAAATTACAGCAATGGCAATAGCCGTGATCGTGTGGGGAGGCTGCTCACTTGCGAGCACGACACACGCCGTGTGACACGAACCGAATATGACGGCACCGTCTCAGTGCTGATGGATGGCTTTCAAGGCAAGAAGCTCAACGCTCCGAACGACCTGGTGGTCCACTCCGATGGAGCCATCTGGTTTAGCGATCCCGGCTATGGCATTATGTCGAATTACGAAGGGCACAAAGCTGCTTTCGAACTCCCGGCCAACGTTTACCGGCTCGACCCGATTACGCGCGTGGCAGCAGTTGTGGCCAGCGATCTGGAAAAGCCCAACGGCCTGTGCTTCTCTCCCGACGAGAAATTGCTTTACATCGTGGATAGCGCAATTCCAAAGCACCCGGACGCTCCACGCCCGATTCGGGTGTATGACGTCGTAGATGGCGTGAGGCTGGCGAATGGGCGCATATTTGTGAACATGTCCCCGGGCACTTCCGATGGAATTCGCTGCGATGTGGACGGCAATGTCTGGTCCGCTGCCGGGTGGGCCGGTGAGGACTTCAACGGGGTGCACGTCTTCGCACCCGAAGGCACTCTCATTGGAAAGATTCATCTTCCTGAAACCTGCGCCAATCTTTGTTTCGGTGGCACCAAGAGAAACCGCCTGTTCATGACTGCGAGCCAGTCTCTTTACGCCCTTTATGTCGGGACAGAAGGCGTCCGGATGACTTGATGCAAAGTTTTATCGAGAGTCACCGTCCACGCGAACGTTACTCGCTATTCAGGTATAGGAAAGGTGACCGGCCACTCATGTCTTCCATTCCGGACGTATTACCCCCTTCTATGAGAAGGTCATAAAAGTCAAGGCCGACGTGGCGGCCGTTCTAGTCTGGACATAGGAACCTTTCCGGAAGAGGTGTTGAACAGTGTCAAGGGCGTCCGTGAGGACGTTCATCTTGACCCTTGATACTGTTCAACACCTCCGACACTCGATCAGGGAACGAAGCGGAACGTGTTTCAGTTCAGCTTCGTTCCATATTTGGAGTGGGAATCGTCCCACCGACATCATCTGATTCGTCCTCGAGCATTGTTTCCGAGGCTGTATTGACGCCACCCACGTTGCCTGCCTTCTATCCGCACTCTGATGGGCCACTGCGGGCCCGGTGCATACTGGGGTCCGATCTAAAGCCCAGGTCCATCACAACGATGATGGACCTGGGCTTGTTGGGACGCTGCCATCTAACCGGCGATCTCTAAAGGATCGGGCGGTTACGCGCAGTCGTCCGAACAAGGCGGTGGATGTCATTGTTGTTCAACCTCGTGCTTTGGAACGAACAAAACATATTTGTGTTTTCCCTCTACGCCGCGGCCGATTCGGTGATCGCCTTGCCATATCCAAGCGGCTCATAGACCTCGCCGCTCGACCAGAGCCGATGCAGTAAGACGGCAAGTTTTCGTGCCACTGCGACAGATGCTCGTTTCTTGGCGTTCTTTCCGCCACGCTGGCAGAGTTTCATCCCGAATCGGCGCAATTCGGTGTCCGGCCCGAACGGGCCCAGGATGTATTGCGCGCTGCCCACCAGCAGTTTGCGCAGCATCCTGTCGCCGGCCTTGCTGATACCCAGTTGCGGCTGGCTGTCGCCGGAATCCTCCTGCTGGGGCACTAACCCCAGATACGGTCCAACATCGCGACTTTTCTTAAATCGTTGCGGCGTCTCCAGAGTCAACACATAAGCCAGCGAAGTGACAGGCCCAACTCCATTCACCTGTCGCAATAACTTCGTGTCCATATATTTCTCACGGCCCAGTTTTTCGATGCGCTTCTCGTAGCACTGGATTTCCTCGCTCAACGTCTGGATCAGACGCAGTAAAGGCTCGAGCGTTTCTCGCACTTGGGGAGGAATTTGGTCGGCCGCTTTCTTCGCGAAGCTGATGCTCGAACAGCACGCCACCCTCGCCCCCATGGTCTTTACCATTCCGCGCACCGTGCTGATTAATTTCGTCCGCGACTCGACCAGCGAATCGCGAACTCGAACGATCAGCAGGTCCTCGCGGACTTCAGTGCTGCGATGTTGAATTGGATACAGCGATTTAGGATCCACTCGCCCCAGCCTGGCCAGCTTGGCGGCATCGATCCGGTCATTCTTGCGCCGGCGCCGCTTTCTTCCTTCCATCCGTTGCGCATTGGCAACCAACACTTCATGTCCAAGTCCGGCGATCACTTCCCGTATCCACGCCGAATGCGTTCCGACTTCGATCACCACACGAGATGCCGTCAGGCCTTGAAAGAACTCGCCAACTTCCTGCCGTCTCGTCCGAAACTGGCCCTCGCGAAGCGTCTCGCCGCCTAAATCCAGAATGCAGTAGTTGCTCCACTGATCTCCAAGATCCACTCCCACGGTCAGACAATCCAGATTGGGACGCACTGAATCGCGCTCCTCTCCAGCTGATTCCGAAGCAGGAACACTCTTTCCCTCCAGTTGCTCTCTCAGCTGTGAAACCAGCTCCGTCATTACTTCTCGTGGATCCCGCCGCTCTTCCGCTCGCGAGTTCCTGCGCTTCATCCGGGGTTCACTCTTCTTCATAGAATTGCTATGCTTCTTCACGGGTCGGCCTCCATCCTTCGGGATTGCACCTTTGAGTGCGTTGATCTACGACAGCTTAGCGCTGCCTACGATCGGGGTCGACCTTCTCATCCCATCTATTCGTCAGAGCAGGTTTGCGGTCTCCCACCCATGTCGTCCATTGGTCTTTTGACTGGCCGGAAGACTCTGATGGAAGGGGCAGGGGTGCTGACGGGATCAGAACCTTGGACAGATGACGCGGCAGAGAAAGAAACTGCACTAGGATCAGGGTGCTGAGGTAGGCGCGCTGCTCAGAATTCTCGCCGTGGAGCGGAAGCGATGGAAGTCGCCGAAGCGAATCTGGTTCAGTTCCAACTTAGACATGTGACTCCCTCTCCTCAGGATGATCTGCGCTCCGATCGGGAGTAGGTATTGCTGGCCGCTGATGGAGACGTAGCCGTAGTCCGCACTAACGAAGGCATCGTGGATGGGATAATTTTTCGGCACGTCGTCTGCGGTTTGTGTGATGCGCCGTACCCCGTGAGTGGCGCTGTCGATGTAGACCATACCGTGATAGCCGACGAGGACCACCTGCGTCGAACTGCCCCGGAGAAAGAGATTCGAGTTCTCCTTGACGACGCGATATTTGAAGACCTGCACGGTTCCGTCACCGAGCGCATCGGTTTCAAACCAGGAGATTTCCGGTTTGGCAGCCGGCCGGAAGAGACCGCCGATGACACCGCCGAAGATTCCGGCACTGGAGATGCCAAGCGCAATATTGGAGCTGCTATCGTGGCTCTTTTTGTGGTCTTTTTCGTATTCCTGAAACTTCCAATCTTCCTGATTGTCGAAGTAGTTGAGCTGGCCGGTAAGCGTATCGATGTGTTCCCATGTGTTCTCGCGATTGGAGCCGATAAATCGTTCGGTGACTTGCTGGCACGTGAAGTTTGGCAGGGAATCCCAATAATCGTTTGCGTATTGCGCGGCTTCGGCGAGAAGGGCTTTGAGTTCTTCGTCGGGGGGACGCTGGATGGGATTGGCAGAAACAGCAATGGCCAGCGGACCGGCAGGCCGGGAAATGGACTCAAGAGCTGGGAAACCGCCTGCGGCGGCCGAATCAACGCTTTCCACGCCGCTGAGAGTGAAGGATGTGTCCGACTCTGCGGTCTTTCCACCTTGCGTGAGAAGAGCCTCTACCTGGTATGTGCCGTCCGTTGGGGGATCCAGGGAAAAGCTACGGAGGTAGGACAGGTACTCTCCTCCGGAGACCTGTCGTGCGACCAACGGGGCGCCGCCCAGTACCTGTCCATCACGGAGTACCTTGATCTCCAAGTTTGCCGGTTGCGGCGAGTGAGGGTTGTCGTGCACCACCAAAAAGATGGAGACGCCCTTGTCGCCGGGCGGCAAGACTCCGGAGAGATTTGGCGTGACGCGACTTTTGTCATCGCGCAAGGGGTCGGTCACGTCGTCATCGCCGGAGGGAACGGGATCAGTGCGCAGTACGAGGATCATGTTGCTGAGCGAGGGCGCGTCAGATTTGCTCGATACCTCGAAGGGAATGCGTTGCGCCCCTGCCTTGCGGCTCGAAGTTTCGACCAACAGGACTTCCAGAGTATATTTTCCCGGAGGCAGGATAAAGTGCCGCTGCAGCGAGATGACCTCGCCGCCTTTGGCGCCGGCCTGTTGGAAGGCGACGCGCTGCGGGGTGTCGGAACTGAAGTGCGCGGCAATGGCGCCAACCTGGTCCTTGACGTTGGCGATCATCGTCAGGTGCGCGAGAGAACTGGGAGAGTTTTCGTCTTTCTGAATATGGAGGTCTTCCACGGGAACCTCAATGGCCAGCGTGGTCCTCCTACCCTCTTCGCTATCGCCCATGTCGAGAATTGCTAAACGGAAAGGAAATTGCGAAGGCAACGGCGATTCTTTGAGCAGTTTCAACAGGGGCAGCTCGAACGGCTGCAAGCTGCTCCCGTCTGCCGAGGGGGGAGGCAATGCCAGATAGCCTGTCTGGGTGCGGATCCTGAGGCCTGTGCGGAGCGGCTTGACCACGAGCGGATGAAGTTTCCCGTCGTATTCCTCACTTCTGGGAAGAAAGGACGCCTCGTAATAGGTCGTCATATCTCCGATGAGTTGATGCATGGCCTTCTGGCCCTCTCCATTGAGATATGTACCGCCTGTTGCCTCGGCCAAGCGCTTGAGGTCGGTGTCGACGTGCTTGTCTTCCACGACTTCGAGGGCACGGTCGCCGACGCCATAGGAGGTAAAACTCCTTTCCATGGCGTAAGGCTCCCTTGCGTAAACATCCCTGGCGTGATCCGATGCCATCACGCGCGATCCACGGTGGCTGAGCGAAGCGCCGTCGACAACATTGATTCCGACACCTGCCTGATTGGCCGATCCAACGATGGACTCGATGGCCTGCTTGGCGGCTTCGTTGATCTGCTCCTGCCGCATTGAACTGAGATAGATGATCGTTTTCCTCCCGGCTAGTTCCTGCTGCGACTGCACGAGGGCCAATACGGACGAGAGAGACAGCGAGATATGGCGGTCCTGCGCGATGCGCGTCGAGTTCCGGAGCGCCGCATAGATGGACTCCGCCAGCAAGCGCTCATGAGCCGAGACCCTCTTGCCGGTGGAATCGGCTCCGCTGAGAGCGACCGAGACGGTTTCCTTCTCGGACACAGAGGCATCATCTTTGTCTCTGGATGCGAGGGACCCCGGCGCTGTTTGGATGGCGGTTTCGATCGCGCTGAGGTCGGAGGTGAATCCCTGCTGAAGGTGGAGCCTCGAATCGATGTTGAATACCGAGAATTCAAATCCACTTTCGGAGAGCATGGAGAGAATCTTCAGGGCGGCACCGCGGGCGCTCGAGATCCCGGACGAATTCTTCTGCGGGCGTTCGTCCTTATCCGCAGGGAATGGATCGAAGACAAAGCTAACGAACTGCTTAGCCCCCTGGTGTTGATCGACGAGTCGAAGATTGTCGAGCTTGACGGGAGATCCACTGTCGGTGATGGTCAAGTCGTCCGGCTTGAGGTCGAGGACGGGCTTGTCTCTCTTGTCATGTACGACGAGATAGAGTTGCATGGCATCGACAGCGCTCGACGAGGCCGAGACTGGAGGCGCGACTACCTGCTGCGCGCGCGCGAAGAGAAGCGAAGCTGTGAGAGCAGCGCCCAACAATATGTTCGATGCCAAATGATCGCTCATTCAATTCCGCACCGGTGCGGGAGATCGCTGCTGATACTGCCAAGAATCTTCATTTCCACTGAGCCCATGAAGAGGAGCGCCTTATAATCGCGAATCCTAACGAGAGGCTAAAGTATATATATCTGTTTTTCATGAAAGTATATCTCAATCGAGCGGCTGCTGGTTCTATCCAATTCTGAATGCAGTTCCAGAATTAAGCTGCCAGGCGGTGCACAGTTATGCTGCCACTGGGTCTTAGCAAATGCTGACACCTGAAGAGTTGGGATGGAAAAACCATGACCAGTGGACGCGATTCAGGTCTTGGGGGAATGAAATGACGCTTGGCCCACGCTATCAATCAGTGGAACGGCTTTCATCGGCGTCTATCACGTAGATCACCACGGTGGTCTAAATCGAGTCAAAAAAGATAGTGCTGGGAGTGTCACCCCCCAACCGGACATAACCGTGCGCCGTGAAAGGCGCTGGTCCACAGTGGGTGTAAATCCCACCCGGGAACTGGATCGCTCCACCCGGTAGCAATTGGAGCAGTAGTGGAGGCAACGAAGCTGCTGAAGCCTTCGATGTAAAGGGTCGCGTAGGCGAGCTAGCGATCATGCAGGCCGTAATGGAAGTGAACGCCGTGCAGGCCTCGAAACCGGGAATGCAGGAGCCGACCCTCCGGTTAATTGGGGAAGGCCGCTGTTGATGGGATATTACGAGCGAAACAGTCCCATTAGTCCTGCCGGGGTAGTGGCGACGGCATGTATGAAAACGTGGACCAGACGCAACACGGGAAGCCCCAGCGGTGATCCGCAGTTGGGGATCAACTGGCAACTCGCGAGAGCCAGGCCGGGCTGTTTGGGGTGGCGGAGAGGTTCGTAGTGTGCGCTGAGCAGCGCATTGTTCGGGAGGGTTGAAGTCCCTCCGGCGCTCAGATGAGGGGCGCTGTATCCAAAGGCGGGGTTAAGCGCCTCGCTGGCCGGAGATGAGAGAAGGTATGGA
>Ga0181535_10006381_pt1 | contig 12212 bp, 9 predicted proteins | sample PEATcosm2014_Bin_44_FD_119774 | JGI IMG/M metagenome (GOLD analysis project Ga0181535, IMG submission 119774) | Peatland microbial communities from MTU Mesocosm Facility, Houghton, MI, USA - PEATcosm2014_Bin17_30_metaG | ecosystem: Environmental > Terrestrial > Soil > Wetlands > Peat | place...
TCGGGGTCAGCTGCTCCGCGTCTTCTCCAACATCGTCGACAACGCGCTCAAGTACTCACCGGACGGCGGCGAGATCGGGATCCGTCTGCGGCGGGCGGGCCGGCAGGTCGCCGTCGACATCAGCGACCAGGGGCTGGGGATCGCGACCTCTGACATGGACCGCCTCTTCACCCGGTTCGGCCGGATCGTGACCACGGCCACGGAGGGGATCGGCGGCACAGGCCTGGGTCTCTACCTCTGCCGGGAGCTGGTCCGGAGGCTGGGCGGCGACATCACCGCCACCTCGGTGGAGGGCCGGGGATCCACCTTCACGGTACGGTTGCCCGGAACCACCCGCGGGGTGGCGCGCCCCGCGAGCTGACCTTTCGCCCCCGGTCAGCCTGACGGTGCCCGGGACGTGCCTGGCTTTCCCCGCGCCGCACCGCGTATCTCCCGCGCCAGCCGCGCGGCCTCGACGGCCGCCAGGGCTGCGTCGGCGCCCTTGTTGCCGTGCTTGCCGCCCGCTCGCTCCATCGCCTGCTCCAACGTCTCGGTGGCGAGCACGCCGAACCCGCAGGGCACCCGATGCTCCAGCGATACCCGCGCCACTCCCCCGGCGGCGCCGTCCGCGACCAGGTCGTAGTGGGTGGTCTCCCCCCGGATCACCGCTCCCAGGCAGACGATGGCGTCGGCAGCTCCCGAGATCGCCACCTCCTGGGCCACGAAGGGGATCTCCAAGCTCCCCGGCACCCAGTGGACGGCGATGTCCTTCTCCGCTGCCCCGTGGTCGATCAGGGCGTCCATGGCGCCGCTCAGCAGCCGCTGGGACACCACCTCGTTGAAGCGCGCCACCACGATCGCGATCCGCATCCCGGTGGCGTCGACCCGGCCGTCGTCGACGGTGCGGCCCCCGACCTTCATGGGCGTGATCCTGTCACATCGCCGGCACCTCGGACCCGCGGGGCCGGGGCCGCCGCCCCGTGGCGGAGCCCACCCGCCGCAACCCCGCGACCGGCCCGCGATCAGGGTTCGGTGACCGGTGGGCCTGCGCCGGGATCGGCCGGCGGGTGCGGGGCGGCGTCCCCGGAATCCACGGCCAGTGCCGCGTCGAAGTGATGACCGAGCTTGTCCCGCTTGGTGCGGAGATAGCCGATGTTGTCGGGTGTGGGCGGGGTCACCAGGGGCAGGTGCTCCACCACCTCGAGGCCGTAGGCGGAGAGGGCGAAGTACTTGCGCGGGTTGTTGCTCAAAACCCGCAGCCGCCGGGCACCGAGGTCGGCGAGGATCTGGGTCCGATGCCGTAGTCCCGGGTGTCGACGGGGAGACCCAGGTCGAGGTTGGCCTGCACCGTGTCCGCACCCGCGTCCTGCAGGGCGTACGCCCTCAGCTTGTCGAGCAACCCGATGCCGCGGCCCTCCTGGCGGAGGTACACGAGGACCCCGCGGCCCTCCTTCGCGATCAGCTGCATGGCCAGATGGAGCTGGGCCTGGCAGTCGCAGCGCTGGGATCCGAAGACGTCACCGGTGAGGCACTCGCTGTGCACCCGGCAGAGGACGGGTTCGGGGTCCTCCTCCGAGATCTCGCCCAGGACCAGGGCGACGTGGGGATCGTGGTCGACGAGGTCCTCGTAGCCGACGCACCGCCAGACCCCCCACTCGGTCGGCAGCCGGGTCTCGGCACGTCGCACCACCAGCGCCTCGCTCCGCCGCCGGTGGCGGATGAGGTCCTCGATGGTCACCATGCGCAGGCCGTGCAGCCGGGCGAACCCGTCGAGGTCGGCACGTCGGGCGACGACCCCGTCCTCCCGGAGGATCTCGCAGAGCACCCCGCAGGGCTCCCGTCCCGCCATCCTGCAGAGGTCCACGATCGCCTCGGTGTGCCCGGCCCGTTTGAGCACCCCGCCGGGGCGGGCGCGAAGCGGCTGGACGTGTCCAGGGCGGGTGAAGTCCGCCGCTCCCCGGTCGGGGTCGGCGAGATGGCGGATCGTCACCGCCCGATCGTGGGAGCTGACCCCGGTGGTGACCCCCTCCCCGGCGGCGTCCACGGTCACGGTCATCGCCGTCTCGTGAAGAGACGTGTTGTGGTCGACCATGTCAGGAAGTTGGAGGGTGTCCAGCCGTCCTCCCTCGCAGGCGACGCAGAGGAGGCCGCGAGCGTGGGAGAGCAGGAAATTGACCTGTCCGGCGGTGACCCGGTCGGCGGCCATGCACAGGTCACCCTCGTTCTCCCGGTCCTCGTCGTCGACGACGATGACGAAGCGTCCCTCGCGGATGTCGTCGACCGCGTCCTCGATCCGGTCCGGGCTCATGGCGCCGCCTCCCACCCCAGCCCGCGCTGCACGTATTTGGCGGCGAGATCCGCCTCGAGGTTGACCGGGGAGCCGACCTCCCAATGCCCCGCCGTGGTGGTGGCCAGGGTGTGGGGGATGAGCGAGACGGTGAAGCGGTCGCGCCCGGCGTCCACCACGGTGAGGCTGACGCCGTCGACGGCGATGCTCCCCTTCTCGACCGTGTAGCGTGCCAGGGCGTCGGGGAGGGCGATGGTGACCCAGCGGGCCTCGCCCTCGGAGTGGGTCTCGAGCACGGTGCCGACCGCGTCCACGTGGCCGCTGACCAGATGACCGCCCACCCGCTCCCCGAAGGCGAGCGACGGCTCGAGGTTGACGGCGTCGCCTCTCCGCAGCCTCCCCAGGGTGGTCCGCCGCGCGGTCTCCGGCATGACATCGGCGCTGAAGCCGCCGTCCGCCATCTCCATGACGGTCAGGCAGGTCCCGCTCACCGCCACGCTCTCGCCGATCCGCAGGTCGGCTGGAAGCCGGCGTGCGGCCACCCGGAGACGGCCGCCCTGCGGTCCGACCTCCTCTACCACCTCGCCCAGCTCGGTGACGATCCCGGAGAACACTCGCTCACTCCCCACCCTGAAGCGGCGGCGCGCCGCTCTCGCGGCGCACACAGTACCCGCTGACCACGATGTCGTCGCCGGCGCGCTCCACGGTGACACCGGTGAGCGGTGTGGCCGCGGCCAGCGTGGCCACACCCCTGCCGGCCACGACGCACGGGGCCCCCTCGCCGCCGACGATGCGCGGAGCGATGTGCGCGACCACCCGGTCGGCGAGCTCCTGGTCGAAGACGGACCCGTGGACCCGGGCGCCGCCCTCCACCAGGACGCTGATGTGCTCCTCGTCAGCCAGGAGCGCCAGCACCTCGCCGATCGGGACACGCCCGTCCGCGCCGGGGTTGAAGGCGACCACCCTGGCACCGGCTGCCTCGAGCGCCCGGCGGGCGGTGGCCGGGGCGCCCGCCGTGGTGGCGATCAGGCACCTGCCGTCACCGCCGATCACGCGCGCGGCCGGCGGGACCGAGAGCCTGCTGTCGAGCACGACCCGGAGCGGCTGGCGGGCCGTCCTGCCCTCCAGCCGGGTCGACAGCTCCGGGTCGTCCGCCAGCACGGTCCCCACCCCGACCAGCACGGCGTCGTGGCGATGGCGGAGCAGATGCCCGAGGCGTCGCGCCGTCTCCCCCGTGATCCAACGCGACTCGCCCGAAGCGGTGGCGATCCGCCCGTCGAGCGAGGAGGCGAACTTGGCGGTGACAAAGGGCACCCCGGCCGTCACCCAGCGGAGGTATTGCTCGTTGAGCAGCCGTGCGGCCTCGGCCTCCAGCCCCACCGTGACCTCGACGCCGGCCCGGCGGAGCCTCTCCAGCCCAGCCCCGCGCACGCGCGGATTGGGGTCGATCATGGCCGCGACGCAGCGGGAGATACCGGCGGCCAAGACGGCCTCCGTGCAGGGCGGGGTCCGGCCGTGCTGGCAGCATGGCTCCAGGGAGACGACGAGGGTTGCTCCGCGCGCGGCATCGCCCGCCTCACGGAGTGCGGTCACCTCGGCGTGCGGCCCGCCGGCCGGCGCGGTGCGGCCCCGGCCGACGATCTCCCCGTCGCGCACGACCACGGCACCCACCATCGGGTTTGGACTGGTTGCGTAATCGCAGCTCCGGGCCAGCTCCAGGGCCACCTCCATGGCCCGGCCGTCGCCCACGACGGCGCTCAGCGGGCGCCGCGCAGTCGCGCGTCCTTCTCCACCCGGGCCTGATCCGCCACGCAGAAGCGGGCGGCGGGCATCGCCTCCAGCCGGGCCTCGGCGATCTCTCCCCCGCATACCTCGCAGAGCCCGTACCGACCCGCGTCGAGCCGGCCCAGCGCCGCCTCGACCGCGGCCAGCTCGGATCTCACCCGCACCTCCACCGACGTGTCCAGCTCCCGGTTCAGGGTGTCGGCGGCCTGCTCGGCCGGGAGCTGGTCCGGCCGGACGCCCGCTTCACCGCCCAGACCCCGTCCGGCGGCGTCGAGCACGCCCTCGAGGCGGGATTTCTCCCCTTCAAGTCGCTTGCGAACCGCCAGCATGTCCATGGCGCATCAACCCGCAGCTGAACCAACGTCGCGGAAGGCCGGCTTCTCCTCGGCCTCATGTTTCCAGGCTAACCCTAACCCCTGCAATGGGGGATGCGTCAGGGCGCCCTCTCCAAGGGTCGCCCCCGTCATGCGATCGGCCCCGACGAGCCGCCCACATCCCCCGGGCGGTCCTCGGGGGAGAGCCACACCACGCCGAGGGGGGGGACCGTGACCGACGCCGAGTAGGGCAGGCCATGCCACCCGATCCGTTCGGCGACGACGCCGCCGAGATTGCCCTGGTTGCTGCCGCCGTACGCCTCGGAGTCGGTGTTCACCACCTCTCGCCAGCGCCCGGGAAGCGGTACGCCGACCCGGAAGCCATGGCGGGTCGTCGGCGAGAAGTTGGCCAGGCAGACGAGCACCGGCCTGCCCTCCCCGTCGCGCCGCAGGAAGATGTAGACGTTCTGATCGACGTTGGCGGCGTCGATCCACTGGAAGCCGTCGGGCTCGTGGTCGCGCTCCCAGAGCGCCGGGATCTCACGGTACAGGGCGCCCAGGTCCTGGACCAGGCGCTGCAATCCCCGATGCTCCGCGAACCGCACCAGGTGCCAGTCGATGGAGCGGTCATGGGCCCATTCCGCGTCCTGCCCAAATTCTCCCCCCATGAAGAGCAGCTTCTTGCCGGGGTACGCCCACATCCAGCCGAAGAGGGCGCGCAGGTTGGCAAATTGCTGCCAGCGATCGCCCGACATCCTGCTGAGCAACGACCCCTTGCCGTGCACCACCTCGTCATGGGAGAGGGGCAGCACGAAGTTCTCGGTCCAGGCGTAGAGGAAACCGAAGGTCATCTCGTTGTGGTGATAACGGCGGTAGATCGGGTCCTTGCTCATGTACTCGAGGGTGTCGTGCATCCACCCCATGTTCCACTTGAAGGTGAAGCCCAGCCCTCCTCCGTAGGTCGGGCGGGACACCCCGGGCCACGCCGTCGACTCCTCGGCGATGCTGACCACCCCCGGATAGTCGCCATGGATCGCCTCGTTGACCTCCCTGAGGAAGGAGATGGCGTCCAGGTTCTCGTTGCCTCCGTACTGGTTGGCGAGCCATTCGCCCGGTTTCCGCGAGTAGTCCAGATAGAGCATCGAGGCCACGGCATCGACCCGCAGCCCGTCCGCATGGAATTCCTCGATCCAGAAGCGGGCGTTGGCGATGAGGAAGTTGCGGACCTCGACACGACCGAAGTTGAAGATCAGCGTGCCCCAGTCCGGCTGCTCGCCCCGCCGCGGGTCAGCATGCTCGTAGAGCGCCGTGCCGTCGAAGCGCGCCAGCGCCCATTCGTCCTTGGGGAAGTGCCCCGGCACCCAGTCCAGGATCACTCCCACGCCACGCTGGTGGAGGTGGTCGACGAAGTAGCGGAAGTCATCAGGGCTGCCGAAGCGCGCGGTCGGCGCGTAGTAGCCGGAGACCTGGTACCCCCAGGACCCGTCGAAGGGGTGTTCGGTCACCGGCAGCAGCTCGACATGGGTGAAACCGCTCTCCGCGCAGTACTCGCCCAGCTCCTCGGCCAGCTGCCGGTAGCCGAGCACGTGGCCGTCCGGGCTTCGGCGCCAGGAGCCGAGATGGACCTCGTAGATCGAGATCGGGCGATTGAGCAGGGGCTGGGCCGCGCGCTGGGCGAGCCACGACTGGTCCCCCCACTCGTGTGCGCTCCTCTCGACGATGCTGGCCGTCTTCGGCGGCGCCTCCGCCGCCCTGGCGAGCGGGTCCGCCTTGAGGATCCGCCGCCCATCGGAGCAGACGACTCGGAATTTGTACTTGGTCCCAGCTCCGATGTCGGGGACGAAGAGCTCCCACACCCCGCTGCTCCCGAGCGAGCGCATGGGTTGCACGCGGGCATCCCAGCCGTTGGCATCGCTCACCAGGCTCACCCCCCGGGCGTTGGGGGCCCAGACCGCGAAAGCGACCCCGCTCACCCCCTGGTGGTCCATCACCCTCGCCCCGAGCCGTCGCCAGAGCTCGCGATGGGTCCCCTCCCCGATCAGGTGGAGGTCGAGGTCCCCGAGCGAGGGCCAGAAGCGGTAGGGGTCGTCCATCTCCCAGCCGGCGTTCGCCGTGCGGCATCGCAGCCGGTAACCTGCCAGCTCCTTGACCGGCACGGTCGCCTCGAAGAGGCCGCGTGCGTCCACCCGGCGCATCGGCACGACCCCGCCGGGGTGGGCCACTGAGACCTCGACCACCTCGGGGTGGAAGAAGCGCACCACCACCTGGTCGCCGGTGGGGTGGGGGCCGAGGACCCGGTGGGGATCGCTGTGGGTGCCGGCCGCGAGCCGGGCACAGTCCGCGGCCAGCGAGGTCTTCCGCTCCGCCGTCACGGCGTCGCCGCCAGCAGGAAATGGAGGGGAATCCCCACCCAGTCGGGTCGGTGGCCGAGCTCGTAGCCCACCTCGTAGACCGCCTTGCTGACCTCGAAGGCCCGCCGGACCACCAGGGCGCCGCCTCCCCCGGGGAGGAGCCCGGTGCCGTTCACCCGCTCCAGGTAGGCGGCCCAGAAGGCGTCGCGATTGGCGGCCGCCCACGCCTCACCGGCCGCCGAGAGGTGGTGCCAGAGCGGATCGCGCGGCTGCATGCGCTGCGCCAGCGCCGCCGCGGCGGCGTAATCGAAGGAGCGGAGCATCCCCGCCACGTCACGCAGCGGCGAGGAGCGCCGCCGTCTCGCCTCGACCTCGCCGGCCGGCTCCCCCTCGAAGTCGATGATCTTCCAGCCCTCGTCGATCCGGATCACCTGGCCCAGGTGGTAATCGCCGTGGACTCGGATCGCCAGCCCGCCCTCACCGAGCCGGCGGAGAGCGTCGAATCGGGCGACCAGCGGCGCCCGTCTCTCGCTCAGCGCGGCCAGGGCGCGGTCTCCCGAGGTGAGCAGGCGGTCGAGCTGTCCGGTCATCGCGTCTGCCCAGGCCGCGAGCTGTGCGGGGCCGACCGCCTCCGGCGCGAGGACGCCGCCGCGCTCGGGGTCGGCGAGGGCCAGGTGCAGCTCGGCGGTGACCGTGCCCAGCCGGGCGGCCTCGCCCTGGAATGACCCGCCCTGGTCGTCGACCATCTCCCATCGCTCCCGTGCGGAATCCGTGCCGGACTCCTCGGCCGAGGCGTAGAGATCGCGCAGCGACGTGAGGGCGAGTGTCCACCCCTGCGTGCCGTTGTGGAGATAGGCGTGGAGCAGGGCCTGGAGGGCGGGTGCGCCGGCCCCGCGCCGGTAGCTCACGTGCCCGTGCAGTGCCGGCACGTGGGCGAAGTGCCGCTCCGCCAGGGCCTGGGCCATCTCCAGCTCCACGCTGGGACCGGCCTCGATCCGCCGGCTCCACTTGAGGAAGTCGAGGTGGCCCCGGACGACCGCGGAGTTGCTCTGCTCGACGTCCAGGAGCCGGGGACGATCGGCGGCGTCGGGGTCGATGCCGATGAGATGCCGGCTGATCAGCCGTCCGGCGCGGGTCTCGACCTCCCGCTCCTCCGCCAGCATGCGCCACAGCTCGACCGTGGCTTCGGGGTCGGCAAGGGCGTCGTAGACCAGGAGCGAGCCGCGCGCCGAGCTGGTGGTCCCGATAAGGTGGTCCGGGCCCAGCTCGCCGATCGGGGGGGAGCCGACCCTGATCCCCAGGGGGAGGCTGTAGGTCTCCGGGGGCGCGTCCGCATAGTCGACCCGCCAGAGGGTGAAGAGGACGGTCGGGTCCGCGACCCGCAGCACCGCGAGGTCGTCCAGCTCGATTCGCCCCACCCGGTGCTGCCTGCCGCCGAACCAGCGTGCCTTCAGCAGCCACGACCGGATGTCGCCGGTCGCGCCGGCGATGCCGAACGGCTCCAGCTGCACGGCGCTGGGATCGGTGTTCAGAGCCACCGCGCGGCGGGCCTCACGGAATGCTCTCGATGCTGAACCAGTAGAACCCGTGGGGGGCGAGGGTGAGCAGGTAGGGCAGCTCCCGGATCTTCGGGAAGTGGACCCTCCCCAGCATCTCGACCGGGGTCATCCCGGCATAGCGGCGGAGATCCAGCTCCACCGGCTGGGCGAACCGCGAAAGATTGTTCACGCAAAGGACAGCATGATCCTCGTGGGTGCGGAGATACGCAAACACCGACGGGTTGGTCGCGTTGAGCGATTCGAAGCTCCCCAGGCCGAACACCGGCCAGCGCCGCCGGACCGCGACGAAGCGGCGGAGCCACTGCAGCATCGAGGTCTCGCTGCGCCGCTGGGCCTCGACGTTCACCGACTGGTATCCGTAGACCGGGTCCATCAGCGGGGGGAGGTAGAGCTGGGCGAAGTCGGCGCGGCTGAATCCACCGTTGCGGTCGGCGCTCCACTGCATCGGAGTCCGGACCCCGTCCCGGTCGCCGAGGTAGATGTTGTCGCCCATCCCGATCTCGTCGCCGTAGTAGAGGATCGGGCTGCCCGGCAGGGAGAGGAGCATCCCGTAGAAGAGCTCCATCTGCCGCCGCCCGTTGTTGACCAGTGGTGCGAGGCGCCTCCGGATCCCCAGGTTGAGCTTCATCCGGGGATCCTGCGCGTACTCCTGCCACATGTAGTCGCGCTCCTCGTCGGTGACCATCTCCAGTGTCAATTCATCGTGGTTGCGCAGGAAGATCCCCCACTGCGCGCTGGCGGTCGGCAGCGCCGGGGTGCGCTCCAGGATCTCGGTGATCGGGTAGCGCTGCTCCCGGCGCAGCCCCATGAAGATCCGGGGCATGAGCGGGAAGTGGAAGCACACGTGGCATTCGGGGCGCTCCGCGGTGCCGAAGTAGTCGACCACGTCCTCCGGCCACTGATTGGCCTCCGCCAGGAGAACGCGGTCGCCGTACTCGCGGTCGACGATCGCGCGCAGCTCGGCGATGAAGGCGTGGGTTTCCGGCAGGTTCTCGCAGTTGGTGCCGTCGCGAGCGTAGAGGTAGGGGACCGCGTCGAGGCGGAATCCGTCGATCCCCAGGTCAAGCCAGAAGCGGCAGATGTCCACCATCTCCTCGTGGACCTTGGGGTTGTCGTAGTTGAGGTCGGGCTGATGGCTGAAGAAGCGATGCCAGTAGTACGCCTGGGCGCTGTCGTCCCAGGTCCAGTTCGACGTCTCGGCGTCGACGAAGATGATCCGGGCGTCGGTGTACCGGTTCTTGGTGTCCGACCAGACGTAGTAGTCGCGATGCGGTGAGGCCGGCGACGAGCGGGCGGACTGGAACCAGGGATGCTGGTCCGAGGTGTGATTGAGGACGAGGTCCATGACCACCCGCATCCCGAGGTCGTGAGCGCGGGACACCAGCCCCCGGACGTCGTCCACGGTGCCGTAGGCGGGCAGGACCGAGTAGTAGTCCCTGATGTCATAGCCGCCGTCGCGGAGTGGGGAGTCATTGAACGGCAGCAGCCAGAGGCAGTCGATGCCCAGCCATCGCAGGTACTCGAGACGCTCGATCAGCCCCGGGAAGTCGCCGACGCCGTCGTCGTTGCTGTCCGCGTACCCGCGGACCAGCACCTCGTAGAAGACCGCGCGCTTGAACCAGAGCGGGTCCCGGTCGCCTGCGACCGGCGGCGCCGAGGGATCTGCACGCGGGGCCGGAGCCACGGGGGTCACGGCGTCGGGCTGGGGCTCGGGCGCGGGGGCCGCCATGCCGGAGGTGGGTGCCGAAACCGCCTTGCTCATCGGCGCCGGAGATGGAGCACGTGAGCCGACTGCTGGGCCGGGTCGAGGCGGACGTAGCTCTCCGGCCCCTGCCAGACGTAGGTGGTGCCGGTCAGCTCCTCGTAGGCCTCGAAGGGGATGTCGGCCGGGATCCCGAGCCCCTCCAGGTCGAGCCAGATGGTGCCCTCCTGGGGATGGTGGGGGTCGAGGTTGACCACCACCAGGAGCACGTCGTCGCGGTTCTGGTCCACCCGGCTGACGCAGAGCATGCTGTCGTTCCTGATCTCTTGGATGCGCAGTGTTGGCAGCAGCGCGATCGCCCCACGGTGGCGATGCCGGATGTCATTGAGCCGGGTGATGTACGGCGCCAGGCTGTCCGGGCGGTCCCAATCGCGGGGCCGGAGCTGGTACTTCTCGGAGTCGGCGTACTCCTCACTGCCCGGCGCGGCAGCCACCCGTTCGCAGAGCTCGTAGCCGCTGTACATCCCCCAGGAGGGGGCCGTGGTCGCCGCCAAGGTCGCGCGCACCCGGAAGGCTGCCGGTCCGCCCAGCTGAAGGTACGCGTGGAGGATGTCGGGGGTGTTGACCCAGAAGTTGGGCCGGAACCAGTCGACCCTCTCGGTCTGGGACAGCTCGGTGAGGTACTCGCTCAGCTCCGCCTTGGAGGTGCGCCAGGTGAAGTACGTGTAGGACTGGCTGAAGCCGACCTTGGCCAGCCGCTGCATCACGGCCGGCCGGGTGAACGCCTCGGCCAGGAAGACGATCTCCGGGTGGTGGAGGTGGATCTCGCCGATCAACCACTCCCAGAACGCGAACGGCTTGGTGTGTGGATTGTCGACCCGGAAGATCCGCACGCCACGCTGGATCCAGAAGAGCATCACGTCGCGGAGCGCCGTCCACAGCCCGGCGCGGTCCGCCGTTCCGAAGTCGAGCGGGTAGATGTCCTGATAGCGCTTCGGCGGGTTCTCCGCGTAGCGGACGCTGCCATCGGCGCGGTGGCGAAACCACTGTGGATGTTCGCTGACCCAGGGATGGTCGGGGCTGCACTGGAGTGCGTAATCGAGGGCGACCTCCAGACCGCGGTGCTCGGCCTCCGCCACGAACAGGGCGAAGTCGTCGAGCGTCCCGAGATCGGGGTGGACAGCCGTGTGGCCTCCCTCGGCCGCCCCTATCGCCCAGGGGGAGCCGACATCCCCGGGAGCCGTCGCGGTGGCGTTGTTCGGTCCCTTCCGGAAGCTCCGGCCGATCGGGTGGATGGGGGGGAGGTAGACCACGTCGAAACCCATGGCGGCGATGGCGGGCAGCCGGGCGGCCGCGCTCCCGAAGGTGCCACTCCGGGGCGGTTCCGCCCCCTCCGACCTCGGGAACATCTCGTACCAGGCGGAGAACCCCGCCAGCTCGCGCTCCACCGTGAGCCGCCATGGTCCGGAGCGGGTGGCGGTCCCGCGGTCCGCGGTCTGTCGCATCCGCCTGACCGTCACGGGTCGCGCCGCCTCACCGAGGCGATGCGCCTGCGCCGCGCTCGGGTCGCGGAGTCGGGTGGCCAGGGCCGTCAGCTCCTGGCGGTCGCCGTCCGCGGTGCCGGGGAGGGCTGCCGCCCGCTCGGCCATCGCCGCACCCTCCTCCAGCTCGAGGGCGATGTCCTGGCCGGCATCGAGGCGAATACGGAGGTCGGCAAGCCAGCTGCCGTAGAGATCAGGCATGGCGGCGATCTCGAAAGACCACGGTCCCACCCGCGCGGGGGTGAGCACGGCACTGAAGCGGTCATCGCCGAGCGCTCGCATCGGGACTTCCTGCCAGCGGTCGGTGGTGCCCCCGCCGGGGTCGGGCCGGCCGTGGCGGACCCAGCCCACGACCAGATCGTGACCATCCGCGAAGATGGAGGCGGTGACGGTGAGGGGGACCCCGACGGTGGCCTTCGCTGGCAGCTTCCCGCACTCCACGACGGGTCGCGGCTGCTCGATGGCGACCCGCGCGGTAGGCGTCGCGGCGGGCACCGGTACCGTGGTTGCAGCTCGGGGGCGGCGGGGGGGGACGGTGTTCCTGGACGTGGCCAACGGGCGCGGCTCCGGGGAGAGATGAGGTGCTGCCGGTGATGCGTCGGGGGGCTCTGCCACGACCGGCGCAGCCGCCGAGCGCCGGCGGCACGGTGCCGACATCGTACTCGCGCCTCGCGACCCGCGGGCCGCTCCGACA
>Ga0181535_10006383_pt1 | contig 12205 bp, 5 predicted proteins | sample PEATcosm2014_Bin_44_FD_119774 | JGI IMG/M metagenome (GOLD analysis project Ga0181535, IMG submission 119774) | Peatland microbial communities from MTU Mesocosm Facility, Houghton, MI, USA - PEATcosm2014_Bin17_30_metaG | ecosystem: Environmental > Terrestrial > Soil > Wetlands > Peat | place...
ACGACATATGGCAGGCGTCGGAAACTCTCGGTGATCTTGGATCGAGCGCGAAGGAATCGTTGCCATTTCTTCAAATTCTGTTTTATCACCAGTCGGGAAAAGTTCGCAAATATGCGCATGAAGCGACTCTTAAGATCGAGAAAGCATCAAGCCAGAAATAACCGCCCCCATTCCTATTCCGAAAACCCCGGCGGGGTTCAGCTTGAGGCTCAATTTCATCCCATTAACATCCCGCAAGTTAAGGCAAGGAATTGACAAAAAATGGAGAGCAAGCTGGCGAGTCGAGCACTCATGTCCTGCGGTATGCCCGAGACGCAACCACTTGCGGCATTGACTGTGGTTGCCAATGCAAAGTTTGCGGCCCGCAAACAAAACGGACCCCGGGAGGCTCGTAGCGTCTGCTGCCCACATCCGAGGTGTAAGAGTCAAATTCACCCACCACCTCATTGAGCTATGAAAACGATATTTCCCATCCTTTTAGGCGTGCTGCTCTGGGCCGCGCCGGCAGCGGTGCATGCCCTAACCTACGGCTACTTTAGCTACTCCATAAACACCCCCAATACGAACACCGTCACCATCACCGGTTACAGCAGCGGCGCACCTGTCGGCCCTGTGAACATTCCAGGCAATATTAGCAATCTGACGGTCACCAGCATCGGGACGGAGGCGTTCATTTACTTGACCAACGTGACCGGCCTCACGATTCCCGGCAGCGTCACCAGCATCGGCCAAGAGGCGTTCTATGTCTGCAGCAACCTGAGCGGCAGCGTCAACCTCGGCAGCGTCAACCTCGGCAGCGTCACCAGCCTCGGAAGCAGTGCGTTCGCTTACTGCTACCACCTGACAAACGTTACGCTCGCCAACGGCCTCATCAACATCCCAAATGGGGCGTTCGATGAATGCACCAGCCTGAGCAGCGTCACGATCCCCGGCGGCGTCACCAACATCGGGACAAATGCATTCGATTATTGCACCAACCTGGCCAGCGTCACCATTCCCGCCAGCGTCACCAGCATCGGAGATTGGGCGTTCTATGTCTGCAGCAACCTGACCAGTGTTACGATTCCAGGCCCCCTCACCTATATCGGTTATTTAACATTCGGATACTGCTACAACCTGACAAACCTCACGTTCGCCAATGGCCTCGCCAACATCGGGCCGGAGGCTTGTATCTATTGCACCAACCTGCCCAGCGTCACGATTCCCGGCAATGTTACCAACTGGGGGGATGAAGCGTTCGATCACTGCACCAGCCTGACAAACGTTACGTTTGCCAACGGTCTCACCAGTATCGGGCAGGGTGCATTCGCTGAATGCGCCAACCTGCGCAGCGTCGCGATCCCCGGCAGCGTCACCAACATCGGAGGAGATGCGTTCTTATTTTGCAATGGCCTGACAAACGCCACCATCGCCAACGGCGGCGGCCCCACGAGCATCGGGGTGGATGCGTTCTATGAATGCACCAGCCTGACCAGCGTCTATTTCGAGGGCGATGCTCCCGCCTCTGATGCGACTGCGTTCAATGATTGTAACGACAACCTGATGGCCTATTATCTGCCCTGCACGACCGGCTGGAGTGTCTTCGCCGCCAATGCCGGTATTCCGGTCGTGCCGTGGTGGCAGGCCGTATTGAGTTACACGACCAGTGCCGGCGCCGTCACCATCACGGGTTACTCCGGGTTGTGCGACCCTGTGACCATTCCAGCCACGATCATTCCAGCCACCATCAATGGTCTGCCGGTCGCCAGCATCGGGATGAATGCGTTCTTTGACTGCCCCAGCCTGACCAGCGTTACGATTCCCGCCAGCGTCATCAGCATCGGGGCGGGTGCTTTCCTGAATTGCACCAACCTGACCAGTGCCTATTTCGAGGGCGATGCTCCCGCCTCTGATGCGACCGCGTTCAATGATGACACCAACGCGACAGTGTATTATACACCATGCAGCACCGGCTGGAGTTCCACTTTTGCCGGTCTTCCGGCCGTGGCGGCAACGGCGCAAGCCCAATTCAGTTACACGACAAATGCCGGCGCCATCACCATCGCCGGTTACTCCGGGTCTTGCGGCGTTGTGAGCATTCCAGCCACCATCAATGGCCTGCCCGTCGCCAGCATCGCGGTTAACGCGTTCCATTACGACACCATCCCGACCAGCATCACGATTCCAGGCAGCGTCACTAACATCGGGCAGGATGCGTTCTCTTACTGCTCCAGCCTGACGAACGCCACCATCGCCAACGGCAGCGGTCCCACGAGCATCGGGGCGGCTGCGTTCTTTGACTGCCCCAGCCTGACCAGCGTTACGATCGGCAACGGCGTCACCAGCATCGGGGCGGGGGCGTTCGAATACTGCTCCGACTTGACCAGCGTCACCATCGCCTACGGCCTCGCCAGCATCGGGGAAAATGCGTTCGATGACTGCTACAGCCTGACCAACGTTGCGATCCCCAATAGCGTCACCAGCATCGGGACTTATGCGTTCGAATACTGCTCCGACTTGACCAGTATCAATATTCCCGGCAGCGTCGCCAACATCGGCGACTATGCGTTCTACGCCTGCGCCAGCCTGACAAGCGTCTATTTCCAGGGCAACGCTCCTGCCGCTGATTCGACCTCATTCTATTATGACAATAATTTGACGGTCTATTATTTGCCAGGCACCACCGGTTGGAGCGGCTTCGCCGCCAGCACTGGTCTCACGCCCGTGCTGTGGAATCCGCTGTTTCAAACCAGCGGCGCCAGCTTTGGCGTGCGGAACAATCAATTTGGATTCAACATCACCGGCGCGACCAATTACACGGTCGTGGTGGAAGCCTGCACCAATCTGGCCAACCCAGTTTGGACTCCGCTCCAGACTGTCACGCTCACCAACGGTTCGTATTATTTCAGCGAACCGATGCAGACGAACCTATCGGGCCGATACTACCGTATTGGCGCGCCCTGAGTCCCCGCGCATCGGCGACGGTGACCAGCGGGCGCCAGGCAAACTTGCGGGAAACCCGCGACGATGTGATTCAGAAACAAGGCTGGAATATGCGGTCGCGCGGGACGGCCCCTTTTTGTCAAACAGACTGATAATTTGGGCAACAGCGACGTCCGCCGGATGCAAGGCACGAACGGCTTGCTCTGTTTCGGGAAACGGGGTATGATTTTCCGAACTTGAAACCATTTATGCCCAACATTTTCCCGCGCATTATGGCCATGGCGTTCGCCTGGACTTTTATAACCTGCTTTTCCCCGGCCACAATGGCGGACGGGGGGCAAATCTTGCGCGACCAGGTTCCGGCCGGCGTGAAGCATTTGCACCCGACGGGCCGGCTGGATGGCTTGCAGCGGTTGGATTTGGCCATTGGCCTGCCATTGCGCAATCAGGCTGCGCTGGCCCGTTTCCTGCGCGATTTGCAGGACCCGGCCAGCCCGCAATTCCGCCAGTATCTGACATCCGCGCAATTCGCGGAACGATTCGGTCCCGCCCCGGCGGATTACGAGGCGGTCAAACAATTTGCGCGGGCGCATGGTTTGAGTGTGAAGGGGACGCATTCGAACCGGACATTGCTGGATGTGAGCGGGACGGTGGCGGATATTGAAAAGGCGTTTCATCTCCGTTTGCGCGTTTATCAACATCCGACTGAACGGCGCACCTTTTATGCGCCCGATGCCGAACCGTCGATGGATCTGGCCGTGCCGGTGCTGGGCATCAGCGGATTGGATGATTTTGTCCTGCCGCGGCCGATGAATCTTAACGCCGCCGCCTTCCATTCTTATACGGACACCAATGCGTCGGCTTTTTTGACCGGGTCCGGGCCGGGCGGATATTTTATGGGGAACGATTTTCGCGCGGCTTATGCGCCGGGGGTGGGGTTGAATGGCGCGGGGCAGTCGGTGGGGTTGTTCGAGTTGGACGGGTATTATCCGGGCGACATTGCGAAGTACGAGGCGCTGGCGAAACTGCCGGATGTCACCCTGACCAATATTCTGCTGGACTCGTTCAGCGGGGCGGCGGGTGACAACAATATTGAGGTGGCGCTGGATATTGACATGGCGATTTGCATGGCGCCGGGGTTGTTGCAGGTCATGGTTTATGAAGGCACCAATCCGGATGACATTCTGAACCGCATGGCCACGGACAATCAGGCGAAACAACTCAGTTCCTCGTGGGGCTTCGGGGCGCAGACGGATGCGGTGCGCGAGCAAATCTACCAGCAGTTCGCCGCCCAGGGACAAACCATGTTTCAGGCTTCCGGGGACAGCGGAGCTTATTCGGGAGCGGTGGCGTCGCCGTCCGACGACCCGAATGTCACCGTGGTGGGCGGCACGACGCTGGTTGCGACCGGCATTTATGGGGCGTGGAGCAATGAGACCGCATGGTCGGGGAGCGGCGGAGGCGTCAGCACAACCTACCCGATTCCTGAATGGCAGCAGGGGGTGAACATGTCGGCCTGCCAGGGTTCGACAACCATGCGCAACATCCCGGACGTTTCGGGCGTTGCGGGTATTTTGATCTGGTTGATCGCTGATAACGGCGATCAAGGTCCCATCGGCGGCACGAGCGCGGCGACGCCGTTGTGGGCGGGCTTTACCGCACTGGTCAATCAGCAAGCGGCGGCGCAGGGGCGGGCGACGGTCGGCTTTATCAATCCGACTCTCTATGCGATTGGCCGGAGCAGCGGAGCAGCCCTCGCTTTTCACGACATCGTCAGCGGCAACAACACCAACAGCAGCAGTCCATCCAATTACTTTGCCGCGCCGGGCTACGATCTTTGCACGGGCTGGGGCAGCCCGGCAGGAAGCAATTTGATTAATTTCCTGTTATCGCCGCCGGATGCGCTGAACATATCGCCGGTCACAAATCTCGTCCTGACCGGTCCCGTGGGCGGCCCGTTTGTTTCTTCCGGCCAAAGTTTCGAGCTGACAAACATAGGGACGAATTCGATTGGGTGGATTTCGGGCAACGGCGCGTCCTGGCTGAATGTCTCGCCGGGCGGCGGCACGGTCGCGCCAGGCGGTCCGGCGGTGACAGTGACACCGGCCGCCAGCGCCGCAGCCGACAATCTGCCCGCCGGAAGCTACACGGCTGTTTTGTGGTTCACCAATCTGACGGATGGGGCGGTGCAGAGCCGCGGGGTGACCTTGAACGTGGCTCCGCCGCCGGTCATCACGTCCGTTCCAGTCATTCTCAGTCAACCGGCCAGTCAGAGCGTGTTTCAGGGGGGCGCGGCTGTTTTCACGGTGGCGGCGGCGGGCAACGTTCCCCTGTTTTATCAATGGAGATGGAACGGGACCAACTTGACAGACGGCGGGAACACGGCCGGCTCCGCATCCAATGTCCTGACGCTTCAGAATGTGTCGCCGTTTAACGCCGGGACTTATTCCGTCGTCGTGAGCAACACCCTCGGTTCGGCTGTCAGCAGCAATGCCCTTTTGACCGTGGCCGGATTGACCGGTTCGGGCGTCACGCTGTCCACTCTATATGCGTTCACCGGCAACGCCGACGGCGGGAATCCGAATGGCTTGATGCAAGACACCAACGGGAACTTCTACGGGACGACCCAGGGCGGCGGGTCGAACGATTCCGGGGTTGTGTTTCAAATGACGCCTGGCGGGACGTTGACCACTTTGGATTCGTTCAATTACCTCAACGGCGGAGGATATTCGCCGACCGCCGCACTGGTGCAGGGCGCGGACGGATTACTATATGGCACGACGGAATATGGCGGCACGAAGGATGATGGCACACTGTTCAAAACGACTACCAACGGCGCCCTGACCACCCTGGTCCAGTTTAACGGCGGCAACGGCGCTGAACCTTATCGCGCCATCATACAGGGCGCGGATGGGAATTTCTACGGCACAACCGTGGGCGGCGGCTCATCAGATTCGGGCCTGGTGTTCTGCATGACGCCCGGCGGTACGGTGACCGCACTGGCTTCGTTCAGCGGGCCAAACGGCTTGAATCCAAACGAACTTATTCAAGCGGCCAACGGCGTTCTTTATGGCACCACCTTCAACGGCGGTGCGAATGGGAACGGCACCGTTTATCAGATTACGACCAACGGCGCGCTGACTTCGCTCGTCTCCTTCAACTACACCAACGGCGGTTATCTTCCCAATGCGGGATTGGCGCAGACGCCCGACGGCACCCTCTACGGCGCCACTTACGAAGGCGGCGCTTTCGGCCACGGCACGATTTTTGCGATGTCGCCCTCCGGCGCGATCACGACGCTTTACTCGTTTACAGGCGGGGCGGACGGGAGCAATCCCGCGTCCACCCTGACCTTGGGAGCCGACGGCAATTTTTACGGCACGGCTGCTTATGGCGGCGTGGATGACGATGGCACGGTTTTTCGGATCGCCCCCAACGGCGACTTGGTCACCTTGTTGCAGTTTGACGGCTATGACGGCGCGAACCCAATGGGGGCGCTGGTTTTTGGGGCCGATGGCAACCTCTACGGCGCGGCGGAAAATGGCGGTCCGGCCGACGCCGGGGTTATTTTCCGGCTCAGCATCAATGCGCCCACCCTCCAAATCACCACCCAACCCGCCGACCAAAACGCCTACGTTGGCGCCAATGTTGTTTACAGCGTGTCCGTCGCGGGCAATGCGCCGTTCGCCTGCCAATGGATGCGGGACGGGACAAATCTGACCGATGGCCCGGCTGTCACCGGCTCAACGACCCGCGTGCTCACCCTGCTTGACGTCACCACCGCCGATTCCGCCATCTATTCCGTCACCGTCAGCAACTCCGCCGGTTCGGTGACAAGCGAAGAGGCGGCGCTTGGAGTGATTGTGTCGCCTCCGCAAATCACTGTCCAGCCGGCCAGCCAAAGTCAGAACGTGGGAGGAACGGCCACGTTCACCGTCACGGCGGTCGGAGATCTCCCGCTCTCCTACCAGTGGCTGGAGAATGGCGTTGCTTTGACAGATGGCGGGCAGATCACGGGTTCCGGCGCCAGCGCCCTGACCATTCAAAATCTGGTCGAAACCAATAACGGCATTTATTCCGTGATCGTCAGCAATTCCATTGCCGCCAGCGCGAGCGATCAGGCCGTGCTGACGGTTTATGCGGTCAGCATCGCCGGGACGACGATGGCGTCGTTGCATTCCTTCACCGGCGGGGCGGATGGCGGCGTGCCGAACGGGCTTGCGGCCGGCGGCAACGGCCTCATTTATGGCACCACCCAGAGCGGGGGCGCGTCGGGTCATGGCGCCATCTTCAGCGTGTCAACAAATGGAATTTTCGCCACAGTGGCTTCGTTTGACGGAACCAACGGCTCGGCCTGCATGGCGGGCCTGACCCAGGCCGGCGACGGTCTGTTATACGGGACAACCGAGGACGGCGGAACCAATTTTACCGGCGATATATTCTCAGTCACACCTTTGGGCGTGGTCAGTCGTGTTTACTCCTTCCCCGGCAGCGGCGACATCAATCCAAGCAGCGTCCTGGCCCAGGACGCGCAAGGCAACTTTTACGGCGCGTCGCAAAATCCGCAGACCGGCGACGGCGCGATATTCCAGATGACCCCGGGCGGCGTGGTGACAAATCTGCATACCTTTACGGGCGGCGACGGCACGGCGGCGGTTGACGCGCCGACATTGGGGACGGACGGAAATTTCTACGGCATGACCGGCGGCGGGGCCGCTCATGGTTACGGCGGGGTCTTCAGAATGACAACCGGCGGAACCCTGACCAATCTTTATTCCTTCACCGGCGGGGCGGACGGATACAAGCCCTCCGGCCGGCTGACGCAAAATATCGACGGCAATTTTTACGGCGTGACCCGGCGCAATGTCATCAGCGGGCTTTCCTTTTACGGCACGATATTCAAGGTGACGCCCGCCGGCAAACTGACCACGATGTATTCGTTCAATTACGACGACGGCGAGTATCCCTTCTCCGGCCTGATCCTGGCCAGCGACGGCAATTTTTACGGCACCACGTACTACGCCAGCACCTACGCCGGGGCAGAGAGCGCGAACGGCACGGTTTTCAGAATGACACCGTCGGGCGCGTTCACCACCCTGTCCATCTTCAACGGCTCCGATGACGGTTTGCAACCCGAATCCGCGCTGGTCGAGGGCGCCGACGGCAGCCTGTATGGCACGACGACCGGCGGCGGGCCGGGCAAACACGGCACCGTCTTCCGTTTGAGTTTCACCTCCGCCCCGGAAGTCCTCACCCAGCCTGTCAATCAAACAAATGTCGCCGGCGCAACCGCCTCCTTCAATGTCACGGTCTGCGGCGCGCCGGCCCTGTCTTATCAATGGACGCAAAACGGCGTTGCCCTGACCAATGGCGGGTCCGTCTCCGGCGCGACCTGCCGGGTTTTGACGCTCAACAACCTTGGCTCCGCCAATGCCGGGATCTACGCCGTTGTGGTCAGCAACACCCTTGGGCAGGCAACCAGCGCGGGCGCGGCATTGATTGTTGTGGTTCCGCCGATCTTTCAAACGGTCACACCGGCTGGGGAAACGATTACGTTCACCTGGAGCGCGAGCCAGGGGCAGAATTATCAATTGCAATACAACACGAACCTTGCGACCACCAACTGGATCAACCTGGGCGCGGCCGTGACGGCCACGAATTCCCTCATGGATGCATCGGACAACACCAGCCCGGCCAGTCAAAAATATTATCGGGTGGTTGAGTTCCCCTAGCTGGACTTAAATGCAAGCGGGGAGATTCCCTGGCATTTTGCGGGACGGGGCGGGGATTGGGGATTAGGATTACGACCAAGATTAGGATTGGGATTTAAAATTGGTGATGCGGCGGAAAATATTGGTTATTCGGGGCGGCGCGGTGGGTGATTTTATATTGACACTACCGGTCTTGGCGGCGTTGCGTCGTCATTTCCCGGAGCATCGGATCGAGGTTCTTGGTTATCCGGCTGTGACTTCTCTGGCTCTTGCCGCCGGGCTGGCTGATGCCGCTTCGGCGGTTGAATCTCCGCGTCTTGCCGGGTTGTTTGCGCCTGATGGATCGTGGGCGGCGGATGTGACGGCGTGGTTTGGCGGGTTCGACTGGATTGTTTCCTACCTCCACGATCCACAGGATGTTTTTCGCCGCAATGTGGCCCGTTGCTCTTCGGCGCGGTTTGTGGCCGGACCGCATCGGCCTGATGAAACACAGGCGGTTCATGCGACCCTGCAGTTGCTCGCTCCGTTGCGGCAGCTTGACATTCACGACGCTGACCCGCGTCCGCGCCTGGTCTTTCCCGATGGGGGCGCGTCGTCGGCATCGGGCCGGCTGGCGATTCATCCAGGCAGCGGCAGTCCGGGGAAGAATTGGCCGGAGGCGCGGTGGCGGGAGTTGATGGGGCGTTTGGCAACCGGATCAACCTGCGAGGTTTTGCTTATCGGCGGCGAGGCGGAAGGGGATCGTTGCGCCCGGCTGGCGGCCGGATTTCCGGCGGAACGGGTGCGGATGGCCCGGAGCCTGCCACTGGTTGAGTTGGCGCGGGAGATGCAAACCTGTTCCGCGTTCATCGGCCACGATTCGGGGATCACCCACCTGGCGGCGGCGCTGGATTTGCCGGGGCTGGTTTTGTGGGGGGAAACGGAATTGGCGGTTTGGCGGCCCCAATGCGGCGGCATGAAAATTTTGCGGGACGCAGCCGGTCTGTCAAACATTGCAGTGGACGCTGTTTTCCGCGATCTGGAATCCGGCGCGGCGGCATGATTGCTATTGGGAGGACAATTTTGTCCACCAATCAAAATCGGGCTGGCCGGATTTGGGCCGGTATCTTGCCCGCATGAAAATATTCGCCAGCACGTTTTTCAAATCCCGGTCTGAAACGGAACACCTGCCCTGCCAATGCCGGAGCAGCGAGCAGGTGGACCACAATTCGATTTTCAACCCTTCGCGTTGAATCAAACCCCGCGCTTTTCTGTCGTCCGTGGCCAGGGCGAAATTCCGCGCTTCCGCAATCGCAATGGACTCGGCTTCGCCGTCGTCGAGGCTGAGAGTCAACTCAATGTAACGCAGTTTTTCGCTTTCACTTTCGGCCGCCAGCGTCCGCAAAATTCCCTTTTCGATGAAAGGTTGAAGATCAATCCGTTCCCTCCCGCCGAATTCGGAATTGTGCAAAAATACGGCCTCGCGCGCCGCCGTCTGCGTGATGGCGAAATGCAGTCCGCATCCGCCGGCAATCTCTTCAAACCGCCCGCTGGCCAGCAGGTTGATCAGAACGCAGGCATCTTGGATGACAATGGAAGCCATGCGGCGTGATTTCAGGTTGCCGAGACCGGGGATTCCAAATCCACCGGGATGATTGAAAATTCCCCGCCCTCCTCTGAAACAACCAGGCTGTCCAGTTCCTCCATGATTTCGCGGGCGCTTACGATGTCGGCGCGCAATTTCTTCGCCAGTTGATTTTCCGAAAGCCCGCCTTTTTCAAACGCGGCCTTGGCGAGTAGAAGGTACCTGGACGGCCACTCCGCATGGCGCTTGTCCGACCGCAACAACCCCAGGACTTGGCGGGCCTTATCCGGTTTGAAGTCCCCGGCTTTGAGGCGATCCCAACTGCCCGCCTGAATGCGTTTCAAACCTTCGAGGCGCGCGCACATGGCCTGAACGGACACGCCAAAATAATCCGCCAGCGTAACCAGGTCCGCGATGGTGACGCGCTCTTTCCGGGACATCTCGACTTCCGACAACCGGCGGTTCACTCCCCCGCGGGGCATGAGAAAGTTTGCAGCAAAACTGTCGGCAAAACGTTCGGCCCGGTGCTTTCCCCAGCGCCCTTTTTGCATGATGTCCACGTCCGCGCAAAAACGCGTGGTGAGGAAATGACCGTATTCATGAGCCAAAGACCAGTTGCCGCGATACCACGGATGTCCGATGTTCACCCCGATGCAGCCGCCCAAGCGGTCGTTGTATCCGAAAAGACCCGCCACCAAGGGAGGCATTTCATAAAAGAAAATGCGCAACCCGACCGCTTCTTCAAACACGGCGCGCAAATTACTGATGGGCGCGTTGCCCAATCCCAAACGATTCCGCTCTTCCTGGGCGACGTCCTCCGCAAATTGCTCCGGGCTGATGCGCGAGTCATCCAAAGGGTATTGCCTGGGATAATCCTTGGGCAGCGGCGCCTGGCAGATTTGTTCCAATTCAACGTAGTCCTCGGCCCGCGATTCCAATTCGTGGCAGACCCGCATAAGTTGGTCTTCCGGGAAGGGTGTTTCCAACTGGCTGTTGGGCAGCGCCGCCCGGAATTGGGGCGTCAGCGCCTCCGTAAACGCGCTTTGTTTGACCAATTCGGAGATGTCACGCCCGTAGCACCCTGCAAAAGCGAGCAATTCGTCCGCCGTCACGCGCCGCGCCCCCTTTTCAATCGCCACCACGGTCGTTCGGACAAAATCCAGCTTGTCAGCCACTGCTTCCTGCGTAAGACCCAAAGCGCGCCGGGCGCTTTTAAGGCGTTCGCCGAGGATTTTTGGGTCAATCTTCTCCAGTATGCTCTCGGACATTTTAATCCCTTCGGTAATGGAAGTACATACCGCCTTTTATGACATTTGTCAAATTATATTTTATTAATTGATGACATTGTCATATCCCTGAACAGCCCCCGCAAAGCCGCCTTATAAGGTTGCGGGCGGGGCGATGATGATGTTCAGGCCGCAGCCGCGCAGGGCCTGGACCAAATCCTGCGGCGCGCCGACGTCGGTGACCACGGTGTCGATGCAATCCAGGTCGCACAAGGTCGAAATCGAGCGGCGTCCGAATTTGGTGCTGTCGAAACAGAAAATGACGCGTTGCGCGGCGCGGATCATCTCGCGCTGAATTTCGATCAACAGGCCGTGGGAATTGCTTACGCCGTCAAGCGTGATGCCGCCCGCGCTCATCACGGCCACGTCGGCGTGGATTTTGGAAAAGGCCTCAACCGCCAGCGGCCCGACCAGCACGCCCAGGCGCGGGTAAATCACCCCTCCCGACAGAATCAGTTCGACCCGGTTGGCGGCGGCGAAGAAATTGGCGACGGGCAATGAGTTGGTGATGATTTGCGGCGTTTTGGATTCGAGATTCCTGGCGACATGATAGGCCGTGGTGCCGGAATCAATGATGACGGTCTGGTTGGGGCGGATGAGATCGGCGCAGGCGCGGCCAATGGCTTCCTTTTCGGCCAGTTGATGCGTGTCGCGGGCGGCAAAGGCAAATTCGTCGGAGTGGGGATTGTTGAGGCGCGCGCCGCCATGCACCCGGCGCAAAC
>Ga0181535_10006384_pt1 | contig 12205 bp, 10 predicted proteins | sample PEATcosm2014_Bin_44_FD_119774 | JGI IMG/M metagenome (GOLD analysis project Ga0181535, IMG submission 119774) | Peatland microbial communities from MTU Mesocosm Facility, Houghton, MI, USA - PEATcosm2014_Bin17_30_metaG | ecosystem: Environmental > Terrestrial > Soil > Wetlands > Peat | place...
ACATCGTCGACTTCGACGCCGCCCCATTCGTCCCGTTTAACCGTCGGGCCCTGGTAGCGGTAGTCAGAGGCGATGACAACAAAGCCGGCCTTGGCGATCAGGTAGAGATCGGCAACGTCAAGGCACGAGGTATTCATACCCACACAAGGCTGGCCATTGTCTCGAATGCTGCCAAGTTCGCCGTTGCCTCCGCGGTTGAAGATGACCGCCGGCCATTTCCGCGTGCCTGTGACTTTGGGCTTGATCAGAAGGCCTGGCACGTGCAGCCCATCGCTGGCATAGGTGATTTCAAGAATGTCGAACTGCGTTTGCGTTCGTGCTTCTTCGTAGGCAGCCCGCGGAAAATAATCGCGACCGAAATCGTCAAGAGACTCGTAAATCGGCAAAGGCGACCGGGCCTTCGCACTCAAAATCTGGCCGTCAGGTTCTTGAGCCGTGGCCGCTGTCCGCGCCGAAGCCCACGCCAAGAGCGAGACGAGTAGAAACCAATGGCGAAGGACTAACTTCCGCATTGCGTTTTACCTCTTTACCGTCACTGTTCTGCTGAGATCGCTTGGCAGACTTTTCGCTTTCGCCACCAGATTGCGACTCCGGTGTAAGAAAGCATAGCGAGAAGAAGGCCGAAGAGGCCGATAGCAATCCGGAAGGGCAGCCAGTCGCGAAGATCGCCGTAGTGGATTCCCCAAAGCACCGTCGAGATCGTGTTGCCGAAATGTTGACCTCGAGGAAGGTCTAGTTCGCGAAGCTGGCCGGTATTGCCGTCGAGTAGGATGGTTGTGTCCCAGCCGTGACCGCGCCAGTCAATATCGGACCGCACCGCATAGGTATATGCGCCGTACTCGGGAATGTAGGCCATGCCGTAAGGGCGCTCAACCGTGAAGTGATGCAGATGCGCCTGCTCGGCCATCAATTGTTCGCCCGCAGTCTCAGCCGCTCGCCAGTCGAGTTTGGGAATTTCGAGGGGCTTCGGGAGCATCTCTCCCGTAATTCCATCATCGATGCCGCGGTAGTCGAAGAGCGCATGCGTCACTGGCTCATAGACCTGGCGAAGGCCGAGCATCACACTGGACCAGCCGAAGATTAACAGGAGCGGCCAAAGCCAAAGTCCGTCCGCACGATGAAGATCAAAGTGAATTCGCGCGGAATTTGCGCGCCATTTGACGAGCCACGACTGCCGGAACCGAATCCAGAACGGGCCAGAGCCGCGGGGGAGGGTAAGCCAGATCGCGAGAAGTGAATCGATGGTCCAAATGAGAGCGATCACTCCTACGAATGTCCAGCCAGAACCGGTGCCAGTAGCCAGGGACGTGTGAAGGCTGTAGACGAAGGGGAGAACGCGCCGCCGAAATGGAGCCAGATCGCGCCAGCCGCCTTCCATGGGACTGGAGCCAAGAATTTTACCAGTCCATGGATCGAGAACCAGGTGCGCGACATCGACAGGATACGGCTGGCCAGTGGCCGGATTCAATCGACCTCTCATCATCATGTTTACCTGGTCACCGTCGATCGAATAGTAGGCTGCTCGGAGGTGTGGATATGCACCCTCAGCATTCTGTGCGAAGACCGCGAGCGGGAGCGGCGATTTTCCCGGCTGTCGCGCTGCGTGCAAGTCGGGATTGAGGAAGTGATCGATCTGCGTACCGAACGCAAGGATGGTTCCAGTGATGCCGACGATACAGAGGAAGAGCGCGATCGCGAGACCTGCCGATCGATGGATGAGGTTGATCAAGTCGCGCAGTGTGGTCTTCTTCTTCATGATGAGCTCTTCTCGGGCGCTCTAAAACCGCACTTGAATTGCAGGTAGGACGCTGAGGGGCGCGCCAGGCATGCCTTGGGCGGGATTCACGTTCGCGAAGTAGCGACGGTTGAAGAGGTTTTCAATGTTGATCTGAGCTGAGAGCCGGGCTTTGCCCCAAGCGCGCTCGTAGCCGGACATGAGGCTGGTGACCGCAGTAGAAGAGATACGGTCGGACTCAAATCCAAGCGGGTTGTAATTCACGTCGTAAGCGGTCTGGTAGGCTTGCTCGCCGGAATGCCCGCTGAGGCCAGCGCCGAGACGGAATCCGCGGAGCGAGCCGGTTTGTGGTTCCCACGTCCCCCAAATGCTCTCAGTGAAGTGTGGCGTAGAACCGAACGGAAGACCCTTTTGCGAGGGGATGCCGGACGTAGCAGTGGAATTGGTGTCAGAGGCTGTGATTGCCTGGAAATTCGAATAGCTACCGATGACGCGGAGGGTTGACGTAATCTGGCCGGCGAGATCGAATTCGACCCCCTGGGTTCGCGCTGTACCGATGGCGGTCGTGAGCGCAGGGTTGGAAGGGTCCGGAGCGGGAACGTTGTGCTTGAGGATGCGATAAACGGCTGCTGTCGCCGTAAGTCGACGGTCGAGCCACTCGGACTTAATACCGAACTCAGTCTGGTCTGCGGACTGAGGCGGAAGGAACTTCTGGCCAGGCGCGTTCACGCCGAGAGCGGAATCACCGTAATTCGAGCTGTAAGAACTGTACAAGGATACGTTGTCACTTGGTCGCCAAAGCAGGCCTGCGCGGGGATTGGTCGGGTGTTCGTGCACATCGCTGGTGCCGACATAGCTGCCCGCGTAGTCTTCGAACGATTCGGCCCAGTTGCGGCGGACGCCGCCAAGAACGAAGACATGACCGGGAAACTCCGCGAGGTCCTGAATGTAACCTCCATAGGCGATATAGCCCAAAGTGTTGAAGCCGAGGCCGGAGGGATCGGCGGGCGGAATCGGCTGGTTGTAGTCCGGAGCGTAGATATTGATGAGCGCAGGGAAAACTGTGTTGTAGTCGTAGGCGCCAAAATCCTTCGAAAAATCGAATCCGATGAGGAAGGTGTTCTTGATCGCGCCAAGGGTGAATTTGCCCGGAAGGTCGGCCAGAACTTGGCTGGTGCGATGGTGGAAATAATCTTCGGTGAAGCCGAAGCGGGACAGACTGCCGCTTGAGTCGGCATCACCTGTATAGATCTCATCGAGTGGTGTCGGAGCGTTGACGTAGAAGTACTTATATTCGAGTCGGAGCGGCCAGCTTTCAGCCAGCTGGAGGGTAAGTTCGGGTCGGGCGGCAAACTGAGTTGTCGTGGTTTTATTCGAGCCAGTGTCAATGAAATTCGATGAGTATGGGACTTTGGCCGGGGAGCCAATCGCAACGATCTCACCATCGCTGACCGAAGATGACACAAACGGGATTCCGTTATCGAGGTAGTCGCTGCCTTTCTGATATTCGAAACGAAGGGTGAGGCTGGCAAAGCTACGAGGTTGCCAGGTCACGGATGGATAGAGATTGAATTCGCTGGTGTGAACGAAGTCGCGGAAAGAACCGGCGTCCGTACCATCGAAGGCAACGCGAGTGAGAAGCTTCGTTTCGACGACCGGCTGATTCAAGTCGACAGTTGTTCTGTAGAACTGGTGACTACCGAACTGCTGCTCCACAGTTCCAAAGCGCCCTGGGTGGGGCTTCTTCGTTACGACGTTGACGAGGCCGCCTGGTTCACCCTGGCCATAGAGGACCGAGGCCGGGCCTTTGACGATTTCAATGGACTCGACATTCGCGATATCTTGCGGAAAGCCGGAGTCGGAGTATTCATTGAGGCGCATGCCATCCTGATAAAGCAGCGAGGCGGCATCAAAACCACGGATCGAGAAGCTGTCCGATGTACCGTACCCATCGTTGCTGGGGGCGACGCCGGAGACATTGGTGATCGCGTCGACCAAATTGACGGTTTGCTGATCAGCCAGAACCTGCGAAGGTACAACAGCAACGCCAATGGGGGTCTCCATCAGAGGAATGTCGACTTTGGCGGCAGCGACGGCGTCGGTTGCCGTGTAGGCTGCGGGAGCGGTTACGGTGACGGATTCGAGCTTGCCAGCGACCGCCAATTGAAGAGTGAGGTCCAGGGGCGAATCGCCGAGCGAAAGCGATTTGCGGAGAGGAGCAAAACCTTCGGCCACCGCGTTGAGCTGATATTTCCCGGGCGACAGATGGGGGAGGGTGAATCGCCCTGTTGAATCGGAGTGCGCAGAACCGACAATATGACCGGGGGTGTCCTCAATTGTTACGAAGGCGGAGACGACGACACTGCCCGTCGGATCCTCAATGAGGCCGGTGATCTGCATGAAGCTCTGCTGCGCTCCGGCTAAGGGAACGAATTGTAATTGGAGCAATATCGAAAGGAAGATGAAGGCGCGAACGTGCCTGGCGTGCATGGAACGACCTCTTTGTGGAGCGAGCACTGTGCAACGGAAGATGATGGCGGGAATTCGGCGCCAAAACCTCAGGGATATGTCCGGACAAATCCAGCACAACGTGCCTGTCTTCGCCGCTATCAGTTTTTTATCGCGGCAGCCGCGCCTTCCGGTTGCGACATTTTGTCGCACGTCGAGGATGTCTCATTCTCTAGAATGGAGTTGCTCGCGTCGGCGAGAAGCCGCCACGCAAATCGACACGAATTCGATGAGGTATGAGAGTTTCTGTAACAGATCGACAACAGTTCGCGGAGCAGGATCTGCGCCCGACTAGTGAGCTTGCTCCAGCGCTGGTCTTGCCGTGGCTGCAGAAGCTCCGCTACGGCATTCTCGCCAGTGAGTGCGTTCTGATTTTTATTGCGGCTATATTTGCTCGTGGCGAACTGCGTCTTGTCTGGATCGGCATCCCGCTCGTCATCGCGTTGGGGTCGAATCTTTGCCTCGGCCTTGTCTCGAACCTGATTGGAGCCAGACGGGCGCTCGGGAGCATGCTCGTCCTCGACGTGCTAGTGCTAACAGCTTTGCTTGCCTTCACCGGAGGGCCTGCAAACCCCTTCAGCCTTCTATTTCTCGTGCAGATTACACTTTCCGCTGTCGTACTGAGCAGGGTCTGGACTTGGTCGCTCGGCCTTCTCTCGATCCTGGGATTCGGCTTTCTGTTCTTTTGGCACGCTCCCCTCTCAATGTTTGAAGGTCATCATGCATCCGGCAATTTCTCAGCTCACCTCATCGGCATGTGGATTGCTTTTGTCGCAGCCGCCATCGTGATCTCGCTCCTGGTAGGAAAAGTTTCGCAGACTCTGCGCATCCATGAGCATGAGCTTCTTCGCTTGCAGAGCCTTGTCGCAAGGCAGGAGAGAGTCTCTTCGCTTGCGGCATTAGCTGCCAAAGCGGCGCATGAGATGGGAACACCTCTTGGAACGATAGCAATCGTCGCGAAGGAACTGGAACGACATGCGCGGGATGTCGAGGCCAATGAGCATGTCAGCGCAGAAGCAAAGCTGATTCGATCTGAGGTGGAGCGGTGCAGTCACATCTTGCGTGAGATGAGTTCGCAGGGGGCCGAGTTGACTGGTGAAACCCCCACTCTCATTACAATCGATGCCCTTCTTCAGAAGCTTCGCGAAAGCTTCCCGGAAGCGCAGCGGAATGCCATCCAGGTCGATGCCCCTCCTGAGTTGTCCGCATCACTTCCCATCGAGACAACACGTCAGGTGCTCTCAGCGCTGGTCAAGAATGCCTTTGAGGCTAGTTCAACAGGACAAACTGTCCACGTTGCCGGGGAAGCAGAACCGGGAGTTCTTCGCTTTATCGTGAAGGACTCCGGGACTGGAATGTCCCCTGAGGTGCTCGATCGCATCGCTGAGCCGTTCTACTCGACAAAACGGCCGGAACGAGGAATGGGTCTGGGAACGTTTCTTGTGAGAGTGTTCGCTGAGGATATGGGCGGCGCGCTGATTTTCGATTCTGCCGTGGACCAAGGAACCACTGCCATCCTGGAGCTGCCATTTGCATCAAAAACCGGAGCCTGAAGCACTATCGGCACTGGTTGCCGACGACGACGAACTATTTCGCAGTCGGCTGGGCCGCGCTCTGGAATCGCGCGGATGGGAGGTATTACTTGCGGCCAATAATACCCAGGCACTGAATGTGGCTCAGGAGCACGCACCGGATCTTGCAATCGTAGATCTGCGCTTAGGCACCGAAAATGGCCTGGACGTCGTGCGCCAATTGCGCGCGCTGGACCCAACAATGTTCATTCTTATGCTCACGGGCTGGGGTAGTATCGCCACGGCTCTCGAGGCAGTTCGCGGTGGTGCTGACCATTACCTGAGCAAGCCGGTTGATGCCGATCAGATCATTGCAGCTTTCAATGCCTCACCTGTGGCCGGCACCGATGCAAGCCCGCCATCGAGTGTTCCGAGCCTTGCCCGGGTGGAATGGGAACACATACAGCGGGTGATTGCCGATTGTGGAGGAAACATTTCTCAGGCAGCACGTGCGCTCGGTATTCACCGCCGTTCTCTCCAAAGGAAGATCTCCAAGTATCCACCGGCGCGGTAGACCGCCTCATAGGTTCCAAGTCACTGGAGCAAGCTCTCTTCCTGCGAGCCGCAAAGACCAAATGTTCACCTCTTCAGCGGATTCTGCTTGCGACAATTTGCCGCACCGGCGACTCACGCTTTGGCAAATATAGTTGCGTCTATCGGGAACTTGGCGCTCCCGGTTCGCTGGTCCCAAGCGCGATTGTGCTTGGTGGAATTCGACTCCCCGTTCAATTTTCCGGGCGCCAAATTATCCCGACGCAATGCGAGGTCCCGAATGAATCGCCGATCGTTTCTGCATGGAATCGGATATACGGCCGGAGTATCTTTATCAACCGCGATCCTCAACCAGGCCGGATTCTCCCAATCTTCCACACCCGCAGCCGCGCCCGTCGCCGGGCCCTACAAATTGCCGCCTCTCCCGTATGCGTACGATGCGCTCGAGCCTTACATCGACGTCGCCACCATGCACCTGCATCACGACAAGCACCATCAGGCCTACGTCAACAACCTCAACGCCGCCGTCGCCAACCATCCGGACCTCGCCTCCAAGTCCACCGAAGAACTCGTCTCCAATCTGAACGCTGTTCCCGACGACGTTCGCACTGCGGTCCGCAACCAGGGCGGAGGCCATGCCAATCACTCCTTCTGGTGGAACACCCTCTCGAAGTCCGGCGGCGATGCGCCCAAAGCCGAACTCGCCAGGGACATCGATGCCACCTTCGGCAGCTACTCGGCATTCCAGGAGAAGTTCTCCAAGGCTGCAGCCAGTGTCTTCGGCAGCGGTTGGGCCTGGCTGGTTCTCTCGGGCGGGAAGCTCGCCATCGAAACCACACCCAATCAGGACAGCCCGCTCACTCTTGGGCACACACCGATCCTTGGCATCGACGTTTGGGAACATGCCTACTACCTCAAGTATCAGAACCGCCGCCCCGACTATGTAGCGGCGTTCTTCCACATCGTCAACTGGGACCTTGTGAGTGGGCAATATGCCGCTACCAGGAAAGCACAGAGCACGTAAAGACAACAGTTGGATCAGCTGCCACTCTCCGTCTGTGCGACGCTTAAGGTCCACTTGCTGTCTGACGTGTACCAATCCGAAGTGCAGAGGTCATTTCAATGAATCGAAGAGAGCTCCTTAGGCGTTCCGCAGCCCTCGGCTTGACTGCCGCCGGCTCGTTGGCTTTACCTGGCGCAGCGGCTCCAACGTTCGATACAGCCAAAGAAAGCGCGCCACCCAATCCGCTCACCCCTCCGGCCAACGCGCCCATTCCGGTCGCCTTCCTGGTCTCCGAAGGTGCCGTGGTCATCGATTTTTGCGGCCCATGGGAAGTTTTCGAAAGAGTCAGTATTCCCGGCCGAAAGTATGATCTCTTCAGTCTCTACACGGTGGCGGAGTCTGCCGCTCCCATCACTGCGGGCGGTGGGTTGAAGATCACGCCTAACTATACGATTGCCAATGCGCCCGCACCTAAGGTGATCGTTATCCCCGCACAAAGCCCTGCCAGCGAGGCCAGCAAAGCCTGGATTCGCAATGCGACCAGGAGCACCGATGTCACGATGTCCGTCTGCACCGGAGCCTTTGTGCTTGCGAGCACCGGCTTGCTGAATGGCAAGCCTGCCACCACACATCACGGCGCTTACGTCGACCTTGCAATGCAGTATCCAGACATTCATGTTGAGCGTGGAGCCCGCTTTGTTGAAGTGGGCAATCTGGCTACTGCCGGCGGCCTCACATCTGGAATGGATCTCGCTCTGCGCGTGGTCGAGCGCTACTTCGGCCGGGATGTAGCAAGCCAGACTGCCTCTCTGCTTGAATATCAGGGCCAGGGCTGGCTCAACCCAACTTCCAACGCCGAGTATGCCGAACCCATCAAGCAGACGGCGAATCATCCTCTCTGCGTCGTCTGCGGCATGGAAATCGATCGATCTCTATCCTCGACGTACAAGGGGAAGACCTACTATTTCTGCGTGCGCGAACATAAGCAAATATTCGATGCGTCACCTGAGAAGTTCGCCACCCGATGACAATCCAGCGACTTCGCACTTTGCACGGCCGGTGAACCGCACGCAATCCTCTCGCACTACCACCCGCGCTCAACTCCTGAGGAGTCTCACCTTGCTTTCCCGTCATCACGTTGTCGGCGCTGCAATCTTGTCTAGCGTAGTTTTTGTTTTCGGAATTGGATGTCACAGATCCGCCGACAATCCGCCCGGCGTTGCACTTCACCCAACGAGCACACCCGTCGATCGCTATCACCTTCACGGTCTGGTCCTGGCCACGAGCGCAGCCACCGGTGAAATCACGGTGCAGCATGGGAATATTCCGGGTTTCATGCCTGCAATGACCATGGCCTACAAGCTGAAAGACCCGACGGAGATCCAGAAACTGAAACCGGGCGATGAAATTTCTGCCGATATCCTCGTGCACTCAGACAGCGATGATTATTTGCTTGACTCGGTAACGATCACCAGTGAAGCAAGACGCGGACTGCTGCCTGCAATGCTCCCACCGCATCAATTGATGGTGGGCGAAACAGTACCAGATCTCCCACTAATGAATCAGGACGGCAGGATGATCCGCCTCAAGGATTATCGCGGCAAAGCATTGCTGATTACCTTTATCTATACGCGGTGTCCGATGCCTACCGCCTGCCCCCTAATCACCAGCCATTTTGCAAAAGTCAACAACGTCCTCGCGCGCGACCCAAAGGCATTCAATGCAAGCCATCTCATCAGCATCAGCCTGGACCCCGCCTACGATAAGCCGCCCGTTTTGCGCCAATATGGGCTTGCCTATCTTGACGACAACGCTGGCGCCTTCTCACATTGGGAATTTGCCGATACGACCCCTGGCGATCTTAAGAAGCTTGCCGAAGCGTTCGGTCTCCAATACAGCGAAGAGAACAACCAGATCACGCATACCATGGCAACGACATTAATCAACCCTGACAGCAAAGTCGCGCAAACCTGGGCTGGAAGCGATTGGAAGCCGGAAGATGTTGCCAACGCAGTCAAGGCCCTCGCGTTGAAGGCGGCAAGGTAGCAATTTGGCGATGTCTACTCCGCATGTTCGCCAAGTTCGACTCGTGATCGCAGCATCCCTGCTCTTCATCGCATCTCTGTCGGTTGTATCCGGATGCTCCAAGACACTCAGTGCATCCGAGAAACGAGGCGAATCCCTTTACACCTTCCATTGCTACGACTGCCACGAAGAGAACCAACTGGGCTTGATCAAAGAACCTCCCAAGCTGCACAGACTCTTTTCGCATCACTACCTGCCCGATGGGACCACGCAGGCGAGCGATGAATCTGTGCGCCAAGTCATTGTCTACGGCAAGCGCACGATGCCTGCCTTCAATGGGCGCTTAAACAACGATCAAATCGACGACATCATTGCCTATTTGCATCGCAAGTAGACCATCTGGCGCGAGAAAAGTCGCACTTTTGAAAGGAACAACGTCATGGCGCACATCATTGCAAATCTCCTCATCGCCAGTGCACTCATCCCGACGCCGGACCAGGCCAGGACAATTCGGAAATTGGAAGACAAACTGATCGCTCCCTGCTGCTACTCGCAGACCATCCGTGTTCACATGAGTGCAGAAGCCGGGCAAATGCGCGAGGAAGTGAATGATATGGTGCTCGCTGGCAAGACCGAACAGGACATCATCAGGTACTACAAAGCCAAGTATGGGGAAACCATCCTCGTTGTGCCTGATGGAGAAGCAGGTCAGATTGCCTTCGGTGTTCCAATCACCGTCGCATTGTCCGCATTCGGCCTGCTTCTTTTCGGAATTGGTCGGACGCTTCGCGGGCGAGCCGCACATCACAGCATATCGCCAACGATTCTTCCGGATAACATCTCGCCGAGTATTCTTGAGAGAATTCGGCAGCACGTGAGCGAAGAAATCTCGTGATCGTCAACGTAACGCGAGGAGATCTGAGACTTGAAAAGCAGGCGGGAGTTTCTCAAGGCTGCAGGTTCATCAATGCTGGCGAACGGATCGATTCAACGGCACGATCTGTGCTCTATTCTTGGTACCGATACTACCAACGAATCTAGCTTCATCCAGTGGTATGACGTGGACCGCAACATCACCAATCTCGAAAACGCGTACTGGAACGTGATGGCGAGACCAGTTGCGGAGGAGTACTTCAGCAAGCTCACCTATGTGAATCGACGCAATGTGCCATTCGTTCGTGGAGTGATGCCGAACGAATCTCTGCCAGCAGAGTTGGAGAAGGTGCGATCGTCTGTAGCCCGCCTGATCAATGCCGACGTGAGTGAAATCGCATTGACACGCTGCGGGACCGAATCGCTGCAAGATCTGATCTCGGGCTATAACCGCCTGAAGGCGGGCGACAGTGTTCTCTTCGCTGACCTCGATTACGATTCCATGCAGAACTCGATGCTGTTCCTGAAGGAACGGCGAGGCGTAGAAGTAGTGACCTTCGCGCTTCCCGAACCCGCGACGACAAGCAACATCCTCGCAGCGTATGAGGATGTCCTTCGCAAGACGCCCAAAGCCAGGCTGATGCTGGTGACGCATCTGTGTCACCGGACTGGCCTGGTGAATCCGGTGAAAGAGATCATCGCGCTCGCTCGAAGGCACGGAGTAGATTGTATTCTTGACACGGCACAGGCTGTCGGTCAGATGCCCGTTGACCTCAGAGAAATCGATGCCGACTTCGCCGGATTTAGCCTGCACAAATGGGTTGGTGCTCCGCTCGGCACGGGTGCCGTCTACATTCGCAAGAGCCGGCTTGCCGATATTGACATCTGTCTCGGCAACAGGGAGGATCCGGCCGAGGATATCTCTTCCCGTATTTATTCAGGGACCTATAACTTCGGCGCTATGCTGACGATCCCTGCGGCAATTGACTTTCACAACCAGTTGACGGTGCAGCGAAAGCGAGAGCGTTTGCAGTCTATGCGGGATTACTGGGTCTCACGAGTGCGTGATGTCGAGGGTATCGAAATCCTCACGCCTGATGATTCGGAAAGATACGGCGCTACGACCTCATTTCGGTTAAAGGGAATGCACAGCTTTGAGCAGGCAAAGCAGGTGCAGGACGTACTTTTTGCAAAACACAATGTGTTGACGGTAGCGCGCAAAGGGATCACGAAGGGTGCGGCTGTACGAGTGACTCCCGCCCTCTACAACACGAATGCCGAACTCGACAGGCTCGTAACAGCCATCAGGCAAGAGTATCGACTTTTGACCTAGCTTTATCTGGAGGAATCCGCGCGAGTTGTCCGATTCTTGAACTCGTGAGGACAAATACGACAGTCGTTTTGAGGGATCCACTCAGGTGTGCCATAGCCTGTGCCGTGCTGCAAGTGTCCGGTTGCCACAAATCAATAGGTTAGGTGACCGGATTGGAGTTCTTCCGTGCGGGCTTGTTGTGAAGGTAAATGCTTGATTCTGCACCGGCGGTCACCCGCCTTCCGAGCTCCGAGCTGCTGATCCGGCATCAGCCTAATTCAGCGATCTGATGGTAATTCTGCTGTGCGACTCCGCCTGCAGCAGGTGCGCAAGAGATGTGCCAGAAAACCAGTAACATTCGCGGATGAGACCTCTGAAAGATCGAGCCCCTGCCGACGGCAGGGCTCGATCTTTGGTCTTTTCTGTGCTCAGTTGGATTGCGGCTATAGATCTTTCATAGACGGACCATGCCTTAAGCCCTTCTGCTCCAGATACTTCAAGCCGCCCATTGGACTTTCATGTTTGGGGTTAAACTTTCATTCTGAGTGTCACTCGACATGGGTTTGTCGGGTGACGCCTAAGTTGAAAGTTGCGATCCTGCACAATCAGCGAGTTAGCTTCTCATGCGCGCAGCGAAATGAAAGCGATTTGCCGGTTATCGTGAAAGTTTTAAACAGATCGAGCGC
>Ga0181535_10006386_pt1 | contig 12204 bp, 7 predicted proteins | sample PEATcosm2014_Bin_44_FD_119774 | JGI IMG/M metagenome (GOLD analysis project Ga0181535, IMG submission 119774) | Peatland microbial communities from MTU Mesocosm Facility, Houghton, MI, USA - PEATcosm2014_Bin17_30_metaG | ecosystem: Environmental > Terrestrial > Soil > Wetlands > Peat | place...
CACTCGAGCGCCGATTCGGCATTCGCTCCGGGTCCATCAACCCCAATCTCTTTCAGGACCAGGAATACAAGTTCGGTTCCCTTTGCAACCCGTCAGCAGAGATTCGCAAACATGCCGTCGATCACGTTCTCGATTCCATCGAGATCGCCAAGCACCTCGGATGCCGGGATCTTTCGCTTTGGCTCCCGGATGGCTCCAATTACCCCGGCTCGCAAAGTATTCGCAAGCGCATTGGCTGGCTGGAGGAGGCATTGCGTGAGTCGCACGCACATCTTGGCGTAGGCCAGCGGCTGCTCATCGAATACAAGCCTTTCGAACCGGCCTTCTATCACACCGACATTGCGGACTGGGGCATGTCCTCACACTTTGCGCGGGAAGCCGGCCCGCAGGCGCGCGTCCTGGTCGACACCGGCCATCATTATTCCTCACAGAACATTGAACAGATCGTCGCCTGGCTCCTGCACTCCGGACTCCTTGGCGGCTTCCACTTCAACGACCGCCGCTATGCCGACGACGATCTGACCCTTGGCTCCATTGACCCTTATCAGATCTTCCGCATCTTCCATGAAATCCACGCCGCCACGACAGATGGCATCAACCATGACATAGCCTTCATGATTGACCAGAGCCACAACCTCAAAGGGAAAATCGAAGCCTCGGTTCAGACAGTGGTCACGGCGCAGGAACTTTGGCTCAAGGCGGCCCTTGTTGATCGCGAGCAGTTGGCCGCGCACCAGGAGTCGTGCAACCTGGTCGCAGCGGAAGAGCTTCTCCGTGGCGCCTTCTGGACCGACGTTAGGCCCCTTGCTGCGGAATGGCGCATCGCGCGCGGCCTGCCTGCCGACCCGTTGGCTGCGCTGCACGTCAGCGGTTACGTGGAACGCATCGCCGCCGAGCGAGGAAGCCGCCACTCTGCCGTTAGTAGCTACGCCTGAAATGCGATATGCTTAGTCGCGTGAAGTTTCGCTATTGAAATTGCAGTTGGAGAGATGATCGCTTGCCTAAGACCAGGATCAAACGACTTTACCTGATTCCCATTCTGTCCAAAGCCCTGGATGTTCTGGAGCTGCTCGAACAGAACCATACCTCTGTTACCCTCGAAGATGTTTACCAAAAAACGCAAATCTCCAAGACCAGCGTGTACAGGATTCTCAAGACCCTGGTCCATCGCGGCTATGTGGCACAGGGGCAGAACGGCCAATACCGGCTTGTCTCCCGCCCCCGGCGTTTGCGTTTCGGATTTGCGGCCCAAAGCGCCGAAATGCCCTTTTCCGTCGCTGTGGCGCAGAGCATCACTGCTGCCGCCGCCGCGTCCGGTGTCGAACTGATCTTGCTCGACAACCGCTACGACGCCGATGTCGCCGTGCAGAACGCAGAGAAGTTTGTTGCCAAGCGCGTGGACCTGGCAATCGAATTCCAGGTCGAAGAGCATGTCGCGCCCCGAGTCGCTCACATCTTCAAGAAGGCCGAGATCCCGCTGGTCGCCATCGATGTGCCCCATCCGAATTCCACTTACTTTGGGGTGGACAATTTCGAGGTCGGCTTTGAAGCTGGCTCCATCCTCGCCCAACACGCTGTGCGCAAGTGGAAGAGCAAGGTGGACTGGGTTCTCGGCGTAGGGTTTTCTGAGGCAGGCAGCTTTGTGCAGAACCGGATTACCGGCGCATTCGACGGGATTAAGGACCGTCTCGCCGATCTGCCCGCAGACCGGTTCCTGCAGATAGAAGGCCGCGGTATGCGCCAGCCCAGCAAGTTGGCTGTGGCCGAGTTTCTTCGCAACCGTCGCAAAGGTGAACGCGTTCTAGTGGCTGCTGCAACCGATTCAAGCGCTCTTGGGGTGCTGGATGCTGCCCGCGAAGCCGGCCGCGAGTCAGACTTCGCGATCGTCGGACAGGACTGCATTCCCGAGGTTCTCGAAGAAATGCGCACCGGTTCCAGCGCCCTGGTCGGGTCCATCTCACACGAGGTTGAGACTTACGGGCCGCGCCTCATCCAGCTAGGCATTGCACTGCTGCGCGGATACACCGTGCCTCCCTATAACTATGTCCGCCACAAAGCGGTCACGCCTGAAACCCTGGGAGCTGACGCTGTTGCGGAATGACATCCCAGATTCATCCAGGAAACCTATTCTCTATTGCTTTTACCGGTGATATCTTGACTGTGTCGGTCCAATTCCTCGTACAGTGGTGTTTATGACTTTGGCAACTGTTGCTTCCCCCGCTCTAAGCTTCCTTGAAGACCGCTGGGACCCCAGCGTAGCCGCGACGCTTGATGAGCCTGAGCTCCTGCGTTATCGCTCAAACCTGCTCGGTTCTGACCTGCGCATCACCAACTTTGCGGGCGGCAACACCAGCTCAAAAGTTCCTCAAGTGGACCCGCTGACCGGCCAGACTGTTGAAGTGCTCTGGGTGAAGGGCTCTGGCGGCGACCTGGGCAGCATCAAGCGCGCAGGATTCGCCACACTCTACCAGGAGAAGCTGCTCGCACTCGAGCGGATTTACAAGGGGGTCGACACCGAAGATGACATGGTCGGCATCTACCCCGTCTGTGCCTTCCGCAACAATCCGGTTGCCGCTTCGATCGATACGCCGCTGCACGGCTTTCTGCCCTTTCTCCATGTGGATCATCTTCATCCCGATTGGGGCATCGCTCTCGCCGCGTCCGCTAACGGCAAGGCGAAAATGGACGAGTTCAACAGCGAATTCAATCACTCGCTGGTCTGGGTGCCCTGGCAGCGGCCAGGCTTTGAGTTGGGGCTCATGATGCGCGATGCCGTTGCCAGGAATCCGGGCTGTGATGGAATCGTTCTTGGCGGCCACGGCCTCTTCACCTGGGGCCAGACTCAGCGCGAGTGCTACCTGAATACCCTCACTGTGATTGATCAGATCGGCCAATTCATTCATCGCCATGGAGTCAAAAAAGGTCCAGCCCGCTTCGGCTGCGAGCTTGTTCCCGCCCGTGTTGGGCGCGCTGAACTCTCCACCCAGATCGCGCCCTATCTCCGCGGTCAGGTCAGCACCCAGAATCGATGGATCTCCAGTTTCACTGACGCGCCCGACGTGCTGCAGTTCGTCAACTCGGCCCACGCGCGCGACCTTGCGTTTCTCGGCACCAGCTGCCCGGATCACTTTATCCGAACAAAGATTCGTCCGCTTTTTGTTCCGTGGGCAGCCAACGAAGACTTTGCTGCGCTCAAACGGCACATCGCATCGTCGCTCGCCGAATATCGCCAACAATACCGGGCCTATTACAACTCATTTGCCACTGCCGATTCGCCGGCCCTGCGCGACGCCAGCCCGACCGTCGTGCTGATTCCCGGCCTTGGTATGTTCAGCTTTGGCAAGAACAAGACTGAAGCCCGCATTGTCGGCGAGTTCTACACCAACGCCATTCACGTGATGGAAGGCGCAACCCTGCTCGGCGAGGGCGAAGTGAAGGGACCCCTCCCGCAGTGCGGCGAGGGCATGGCGCCGGAGAGTTTTAAAGTCTTTTCCAATTATGTCGCCCTTCCTGCGATTGAGGCTTTTCGCATCGAGTATTGGGCGATGGAAGAAGCCAAGATTCGCCGCCAACCTCCGGAGAAGGAGCTCAGCCGCCGCATAGCCCTGGTTGTTGGCGGCGGCAGCGGCATTGGCCGCGAGGTTGCTCTGTTGGCTGCCACGCGCGGAGCGCATGTCATGCTCGCGGACCGTGACGAGGCCGCAGCAGCGCGGGTAGCCGGTGAGCTACAGACCGTCACCTCTAAGGAGTTTGTCTCCAGCACCGCGGTTGACATTCGCAGTCGCGAAGCCATCGGCAAAGCGCTCAAGGCCACGGTTGCAGCCTTTGGGGGCGTTGACATTCTCATTAACACCGCGGCACTCTTTCCCTCATCGCCAGACGGCGTCATCCCCGACGCCATGTGGGCTACCACGCTCGATATCAACGTCACAGCCAACTACCTGCTCGCAGATGAATCGGCCAAGCTCTTCTCTGACCAGGCCCTCGATGCGTCGATTGTCCTTACCAGCTCAGCCAACGCGGTCGTTCCCAAGCGTGGCAGCGAAGCCTACGACGTGAGCAAGGCTGCTCTCTCGCACCTGGTGCGCGAGCTTGCCGTCTCTCTCGCGCCTTTGGTTCGTGTCAACGGTATCAGTCCCGCAACCGTTGTGAAGGGTTCCACCATGTTTCCCCGCGACAGGGTCCGCGCCTCACTGACCAAATACAACATTCCTTTTGACGAATCGAAGAGCGACGAGCAGTTGCGCACGCTGCTGGCTGGTTTCTATGCCCAGCGCACACTCACCCGTCAGCCCATCGATCCATCCGATTGCGCGGAAGCAATTCTCTTTTTGGGAAGTCCCCGCGCCCGCTGTACCACCGGCCACCTGATCCCTGTCGACGGAGGCCTTCCAGAGGCTATTCTGCGATAGACTCGAACGTGGGCTGACCTGTTATGCAAGATCCAGCAAGGATTGCCATTGATTTAGGCGCCGAAAGTTGCCGCGTATCCCTGCTTCGATGGCTGAGTGGCCAGCCTTCAATCGTCGTTATTCACCGCATTCCCAACGGCCCCGTCCATCGCGGCACTTCGCTCCATTGGCCTCTCGACAGCATTCTTGCGGGTCTTGAAGAAGGTCTGCGCAAAGCCGCGCAAGCCGCGCCGGAGGGCGTTGCCTCCATAGCCGTCGACAGTTGGGGAGTGGACTACGTTCGTCTGGCTCAGGACGGAACGGCACTGCGCGAGCCATTCTGCTACCGCGATGAGCGCACAATTTCAACGAAAGAGGCGGCTGACCTGGTTCTTCCGCCGATCGAGCTTTACCAGCGAACCGGCGCTCTACCCCTCCGCATCAATACCGTCTACCAGCTTCTGGCTGATCCCGCTCACGGCGTTGATTCGCATTCCCCGTGGGTCACTATGCCCGAGTTCGTTCTCCATTGGCTGGGGGGACGCCGCGTGGCTGAGTACACCCATGCCACCCACACCGGCCTTGTCAATTTGAAAACCGCTGACTGGGACTCTGACCTTTTTCGCATGCTCGATCTTCCTCTCGAAGCCGCCCCACCGATTGTCCGGGCAGGAACCACGGTTGGCCAGCTTAAGGGACCACTCGCAAAGCTCGATGCTTTCCGCAACACCCTGCTCATCGCACCCGCGTGCCACGATACCGCCTCCGCCATCGCCGGCATTCCAACCAACCTCGCCACCACCGCATACATCTGCTCTGGAACTTGGTCGTTGGTTGGCACGCTTACCGACGGGCCGGTTACAACTCAAGATGCATTTGACGCCCGATACACCAACCTCGGCGCGGCGACCGGTGATCTTTGCTTTCACACCCTCGTCAACGGCATGTGGCTGTTGAAGCAATGTATGGAATCATGGAATGCCGATGGACGCGTTTGGCAGATTGAAGATCTGGTTGCCCTGGCGGCTACGTCTGGCTTCCCCGGCATCATCAATGTGGACGCGGAACCCCTGCTTCTCGATTCCGATATGCCCGAGCGGATTAACCATCAGTTGTGGCGGCGGCGCTGGACCACGATTCCAGACGTCCAGGGTAACGAGCCTGTCTTTGCTCGGGTCATCTTTGAGAGTCTCGCCGCCCGTTACGCCTCGGCACTGCAAAGCCTTGAAGGGATGCTGGGCCGCAAGATGGAGAAGATCCACATCCTTGGCGGCGCCAGCCGCAACAAGCTCCTCACCGAACTCACTGCTCAGCGAACTGGCCTGCCCGTCGAAATTGGCGAGCCGGAAAGCTCCACCATAGGCAACTTCGCAGTTCAATTGGCCGCCAGTGAGGCCGAAAACCAACTCATCAGCCCAGAGTCCGTTCGCAAATGGGCAAAGGCCCTGGGCACCGATTCGCTTTGAACTCCATTCGCTAAGCAGGATCAAGCCGGGTCAGCTGATTCGCCGGACCTGGTTACCTTTTTCATTCAAGCTGAAGTTTCAAATTGAAACCTCTGAACGCAATGCAATAGACTGTGCAGGCCTTGGCGAGAAAAGAACCTCTCGAAGGGCTGCATCGACGCTAGCAGGAAGTTCCTTCCGGGCGATCGAATGCTCGAAAGAGAAAGGCGCGTCTAAATGTTCGTCCATCGCCATGGAATTCTGGCTGCTATTGCTGTTTTTGCGGCCATCGCAAGTCTGCAAGTTCTCCCCACCCATGCGCAGACTGACTTCGTCACCGCCGTGACCTCAACTCACCCCATTGCCTACTACCGCCTCGACAACATCACCGGCAAGAGCCAGGTGGGCACGACCACATGGAAATCAACCGATGGTGTCACCTGGGCTGTGCCCGGAGCACCCATCGGCGTCCCCAATAATCATTTTGCCAAATTCGACGGCCACAACGGCAAAATCACCACCACACAGATGGGTGGGGTCAGTGCGACTGCCAGCATCATGGCCTGGGTGAACCTGGCTGAACTGCCCTCGACAACAGGCCACCTCATCTATGTGGCGGGCGAATCCGAAGTCGGAAACGATCTCGACGTGCAATTCGAGACCAACAATTCTCTCAGGTTTTATACGGCAGCTGGAGGGTACATTTCCTTTTCCCCTCCGCCCGCGACGCTGGTCAACCAATGGCACATGATTGTGGTCACCCTCGACACCCCGACACAGACGAGGGCGATTTATTGGGATGGCAAGTCAGTGGCCATGGACAAGGGCGGCGGTGAAGCGGGGAAAAAGAACGTCTTCACCATCGGCGAGAGCCCTGTCTTTACAGGTCGATTCTTGAAGGGCGGCATCGAGGAAGTTGCGCTTTGGAGTCGCGCACTGAAGGCAGCCGATGTTGAGGCACTCTACGCCGCATCGAAGGGGAAGGCACCGGCATCCGGCGCACCGGTAGCAGATAGCACTGCATCTTCTTCGGGAACCGGCACCTCGACTCCGACCACTGGCCCTTTCGCGACAACCGCCAAGGTGGAAATCAACGATGCGAAGGGCCCTATGCAACTGAAGCGTGAGGAGCAGATTGCTTACATGTTTCTCTCTGCCTTTGAAATCATCGAGCATAATTGCCAGCTTACTCTGCAGCACGTTTGCCCGCTTGAACAGACTTTATCAGGTGCATATCCCAAGGGAACCATCATTGAACATCTGAAATTCGATCCAAATAAGTCTGATCCCAACTACAGCTACACCCTGCTGACGAATGGCATGGCCTGGGAGGCGCACGCCAATCCTAAAAGGCCCGGCTTGAAGGGATTCTGTTTCATGGCCAGAGATGTTGGAACCGTAATCGCAACCTACAACAACAACGGGCCCGCCGGCTACACCAGCACCCCAATTGGCGACCGCGGCATGGAGGGCGATTCCTTCGCAACCCAGTAACGAGCTGTGCTGAATTCCGAGCCCGGGACTTGCAACTCCCCGTCCTGGGCTCGGCACAGCTTCTTGCACCTTATCCGACCGCCTGCACAGTCCCCTTGCCAACGAGCTCCTCAACTCGCTCCACCCAGGCCCGATCCGCGGATACGTTCATTCCTTCGGGTTCCAGGATCACCGAATACTCGCCCCTCTTTTCCAGGTGCAACATTACCTTGCCCGGTCCCGGCGACGCATCTGACGCGCTCTTCAACCCTGCAAACATCTCCTCGGTGGCCCTTTCAAGGTTCACGCGTATGCGAATGCTGTTTGGCAGCTTCACCTGCACTTCGTCGAGAGACATAATGGAGCTGATCGCAATCTTTGGCGCTGCGTCTTCATCGCCGGTAAGCACTCCGCGCACCAGCGCCGGCGCCTCCATCTTTAGTTGCCCCTGCAGCTTCTCATAATCCCGAGGGAAGCAGACCAGCTCTATCTTCCCCATCGCATCCTCAAGCCAGGCTTGCGCGTAGAGCTTCTGATCGCGTTTGGTCTTCTGCACCCGCAAACCAAGAATCATTCCCGCCACCTGGATCTCATCTGCGGGGTCTGTCTGGGCGCCCCAGCGCTTTTCTGGCGGCTTCTTTTCAAGTGCATCCGCCGTCGAAATCACGCCGGTCAAATTCCGCAGTTTCTCCGCATATTTATCCAGCGGGTGCCCTGAAACAAAGAACCCAAGAACCTCTTTCTCATTGGCAAGCCGCTCGCCTTCTTCCCATTCAGGTACGTTAGGCAGCTCATCGCCATTCTTTCCGGCTTTAGGTCCCTCATCGAACAGCCCGAACAACCCTGTCTGTCCTTGCGCAGCGTCTTTCTGCGCCTTTTGCGCCAGCTCCATAGCCCTGTCGACTGCCTTCATCAGCGACGCACGGCTTCCCAGTGAATCCAGGGCTCCGGCCTTGATGAGCGACTGAATCACGCGCGAGTTCATCACCCGCAAATCGACCTTTTCACAAAATTCCCACAAACTCTTGAAGTGTCCGCCCACTTCCGCACGTGCCTTCAGAATCGACTCAATCGCATTCCCACCGACGTTTTTCACCGCGGCAAGACCAAACCGGATGGCTTCAGCATGGGGCGTGAACTGCGCGCCGGAGGACTGTACGTCGGGCGGCTCCACGCGGATGCCCATTTCTTTGCACTCGCTGATGTACTTCACCACGTTTTCAGGCTTCGATGTTTCTGAGGTGAGCAGCGCCGCCATGAACTCCACCGGGTAGTGTGTCTTTAGGTAAGCCGTCTGGTAAGCCACCAGGGCATACGCCGCCGAGTGCGACTTGTTAAACCCATACTCTGAGAACTTCGCCATCTGCTCAAAAATCTCGCCGACCGCGTTCTTGTTATACCCAAGCGCTGCGGCGCCGGTAAGGAAGCGGTCTTTCTGCTTCTCCATGCCCTCCTTGCTTTTCTTTCCCATCGCTCGGCGCAAAAGGTCTGCCTCGCCAAGAGAGTAGCTCGCCAGCAACTGCGCGATCTGCATCACCTGCTCCTGGTAGACGATCACCCCCAGCGAATCTTTCAGCAGCCCTTCAAGCTCCGGCAGCATATACTCCACCTTGCGCCGGCCCCACTTGCGCTCGATGAAATCGTCGATCATGGCCATCGGTCCGGGCCGGTAAAGCGCGTTCAGCGCCGTGAGTTCCTCCACGCTGTCGGGCTTGTACCTGCGCAAAATGTCCCGCATGCCGCTCGACTCAAACTGGAAAATCCCTGAAGTCAACGCGGAGTGAAACACCTTTCTGAACGTTTCCTCGTCGTCCAATGGAATTGCCTCAATATCGACTTTTTCACCGCGACTCTGCTCTATTAGCTTCAGGCAATCGTCGATCACGGTCAGAGTCGCCAACCCAAGAAAATCCATCTTGAGCAGTCCCATCTTTTCCACGGCCTTCATGTCGTAGGCCGTTACAATTTCGTCGTTCTTGGTCTTGGACAACGGCACAAGTTCCGTGAGTGGCCGCGGCGCAATCACTACCGCCGACGCATGAACCCCACTGCCGCGCACCAGCCCTTCCAGCTTCTTTGCTGTGTCAATCAGCTCGCGAATCACAGCATCGTTGTCGTAGACCTTTCGCAGTTCCGGCACATCCTCCAGCGCGCGGTCCAGCGTCATGCCAACCGTTGCCGGAACCAGCTTCGCGATCCGGTCCACGTCTCCATAAGGCATGTCCAGGGCGCGGCCGCAGTCCTTGATCGCGGCCTTCGCGGCCATCGTGTTAAAGGTAATAATCTGTGCCACCTGTTCGCGGCCATATTTGCGGGTGACGTATTCAATCACCTCGCCCCGCCGATTCTGGCAAAAGTCAACGTCCACGTCGGGCATGGTCACACGTTCCGGATTCAGAAATCGCTCGAACAGCAGCGAGTTCTGCAGCGGGTCAACGTTGGTAATCTCCATCGCGTATGCCACCAGGGAACCCGTCGCCGACCCGCGTCCCGGCCCCACTGGAATCCCCTGGTCGCGTGCGAATTTGATGAAGTCCCAGACAATTAGAAAGTATCCCGCGTAGGTCATTTGCTTGATGATTGCGATCTCCCGGTCGAGCCGGGCATGATATTCCTCAATCCTCGTTCGCAGGGCGCCACGCTGCTCCAGCATCCGCACCGACGTTTCCAACCGCTTCTTCAAACCTTCGCGGCACACCTGCTCGAAGTAGCTATCGATGGTGTGCCCCTCCGGAACCGCGAACTCAGGGAATGGATTTTCCACCTTCGTCAGCTTGAGGTTGCAGCGCTCCGCAATTTCCATCGTCCGCTGCAGCAATCCAGGCGAGTCCGGGAAGATCCGGCCCATTTCGTCCGCGTCCTTCACAAAAAACTGATCGCTGTCGAAGCGAAACCGCTCCTTGTCATGAACCTTCGAACCGGTCTGCACGCAGAGCATCACGTCGTGCGCGTGTGAATCTTCACCGCACAGATAGTGGGAGTCGTTGGTCGCAACCATGGGAATCGCCAGTTCCCGCTCCAGCCTGTACAACGCTTCATGAATCTTCTTTTCGTCTTCGAGCCCCTGGTCCTGAATCTCGAGATAGAAACTGCCTTTGCCGAAGATGTCCTGGTATTGCTGCGCAACGCCGCGAGCCTTCTCATAGTTCCCCGCGACCAACTCTTCGCATAGCTCGCCGCTGAGGCACCCTGAAAACCCGATCAGTCCCTGCGAGTGTTCGGCCAAATATCGCTTGCTCACGCGCGGCTTGCGATAAAACCCGTGCAGCGAAGCCTCCGACGTGATGCGAATCAGGTTCCTATACCCTTCCTCGTTTTCAGCGAGCACCAGCAGGTGATTGTTGTCGTCCCCTTCGCCCGGCGCCCTGTGGTCCTCATTTTTTGAGATGTAAAGCTCACATCCCAGAATCGGCTTGACCCCTTTGGCCTTCGCCGCCTCAAAAAAGTGGACCGCCCCATAAATGTTCCCGTGGTCTGTCATCGCCACAGACTTCTGTCCCAGCTCGGCCACGCGGTCCACTAGCTTTTGAATGTCGCAGGCCCCATCCAGCAACGAGTACTCCGTGTGCAAATGCAAATGAGTGAATTCAGCCATGATTACCTTGATTTTAGCTGGCGCTCATAGCTTTCAACCCATCAGAACGACGGTTGAAATCCATCTCGCCTGAGGAAAAGCCGCCCGAAAGGAATAGACTCCATTGATATCCACCAACGGAGCAACTGCATGTATGAAATCGGTCAAAAAGTAGTGGTGATCTCGGATAACGCAGTCGCTTTCGACGCAACCATTTTTGCCAGAGCCAAGGGCGACAACGGACAGTCAGCCTACAAAGTCGGCGCTCCCGAGCAGCCTGGCGAGTGGCATAAGGCTTGTGACATCTTCATTCCTGAACAAACAGCAGAGGAAGAGCGCGACTCCTGGAACCACTTCCTGAAGAGCTAGCCGAGCCCAGTCCCCAGCGGCTTGCTGAAGACCAGCGCTGCTCTTCCATTCGGATAGAAATCTTCTTCTCTTCCCTCGCAACGATATCCATGCACTTGATAGAGCCGGATCGCTCCTGAATTTTCCGCATCCACGTGCAGCCACAACTCCTTGGCCCCGGCTCCAACCGCAGAGCCTTCCAGCTTGCGCAGCAGTTCGCCGCCGACACCGTTGCCGCGCAAACCCGGCATAACCTCAATGGTTGCAATGTAAGCAGCCACCCCGCCCGCGTCCCGTGCCCATTCCACGATGGCAAACCCTTGAAGGCACCCGCTCTCTTCCGCAACCCAGGTCGCAGCATCGGCACGAATCACGAGCTGTTTCATGCACTTGTGGCCAAAGCGAAATGGCGGTTTGAAGCAAGCCACCTCAATCGCGTATACCGCGTCAAAATCCCCGGATCTGTAGAGACGATAATCCACAGGCCAACATGAAGCCATTATTTGAAAAAAGAACCTCTCACCGCATGGGTGGAAACGCACCCACGCACTGCGCCATCCCGGTCACTGGATCGATTGAAATCAACGATGCCCATTGAGAATGATTGAGCGGCGGAAGCGCCGGCGCCGGCGATACCTCGACCTCTGTTCCTTTCAAGTCGAAGTTCACGTGCGCGACTCCCGCCTTGGTGAATTGCGAATGAACCTGCCCAGGCTTGATGTCCTTGATGGTGACGGCGTCCAGCGTGATCTCCGTTGTGTGTGCTGCATCCTTGCCAGCAATCAGCACGTCGCCTGGGGTGAGGGACACAATATTGCGCAACGTGATCGCCTTGTAGTCCGGAATGCGGTCGCCCAAAACTCCCGGATCTACAAAGCCCTCGGTGGTGCCATTGTTGTAAAACGGGCTGATGGCGATGGGCATTGGAACATTCTTCATGCAGATGTTCTCATAGGTCAGGTCGTGCACCAGG
>Ga0181535_10006390_pt1 | contig 12202 bp, 14 predicted proteins | sample PEATcosm2014_Bin_44_FD_119774 | JGI IMG/M metagenome (GOLD analysis project Ga0181535, IMG submission 119774) | Peatland microbial communities from MTU Mesocosm Facility, Houghton, MI, USA - PEATcosm2014_Bin17_30_metaG | ecosystem: Environmental > Terrestrial > Soil > Wetlands > Peat | place...
GGGCTGGCGGTTTTGAGGGATCGGAAGTTTTCGACGCTGACGGCGGACGATGGGCTGACAGACGAATTTGTTCTGGCGCTGGCCGAGGATCGTGGGGGTGCGATTTGGGCGGGGACGCGGGGCGGGGGTTTGAATGCCGATCGCGGCGGAAAATTCAAAGCGCTGACGACGGCGCAGGGGCTGACCAGCAACATTGTGCTGACGGTGGCTGCGGCTGCCGATGGTGTTTGGGCGGGAACGCCGGATGGACTGGACTTGATTCGCGGGAATCAGGTGCGCGTGTTCACCACGGCCGATGGTTTGGCGGATGATTTTGTGCGGTCGCTGTACGTGGGCGCGCGCGGGGAGTTGTGGATCGGGACGCGGCGCGGGCTTTCTCGCTATGCAGGCGGGAAATTTACGACGTGGACCGCGATGGATGGGCTGGGCAGCGATCTGATTGGCGCGATGGTGGAGGACCACGACGGTTCGCTATGGATTGGGACGCTGGGTGGGCTGAGCCGTTTTCGCGATGGCCGCTTCACGAATTTCACGACGAAGGATGGGCTTTCGAGCAACGTGGTGACGGCGCTCTATGAAGATCGCGAGGGTGTGTTGTGGATCGGGACGAATGATGGTGGGTTGAATCGTTGGCGGAACGGGAAGATTGTTAGCGTGGGGCAAAGGCAGCTGCCGCAGCGGGTAATTGGGATTTTGGAGGATGGCAGCGGGTATCTGTGGATCAGTTCCAATACTGGGATTTATCGTGTGAGCCGCGATGCATTGAATCGCGAGGCCGATGGGGGCGAGGCGGCGGAGGCGATGCGGTTTGGCGTTGCGGATGGGATGCGGATCAGCGAATGCTCCAGCGGCGGGCATCCGGCGGCGGTGCGGCTCAGAGATGGTTCATTGTGGTTCGCGACGCTGAAGGGGATCGCGCGCGTCGATCCGGAGCACATGCCGGTGAACCGCGTGGCTCCGCAGGTTGCTGTGGAGCGGGTGAGCGTGGACGATGCGCCGCAGGCTTCGATTGAAGACCTGACGGTGACGCCTGGGCACAGTCATTACGAGTTCGACTACGCGGGGCTGAGCTTTGTTGCGCCGCAGAAGGTGGAGTATCGGTATCAGCTCGAGGGGTTCGATCCAGGCTGGGTGGATGCGGGGACACGGCGCGCGGCATATTACACAAACTTGCCGCATGGGCGGTACACGTTTCGCGTGATCGCGCGCAACAACGATGGAGTGTGGAGCGAGGCGGCGGCAACGGCGGCGCTGACCATTGAGCCGCACTACTACCAGACGGCGTGGTTCCGGCTGCTGGTGCTGGCGGCGATGGCGGGGCTGGCGTACGCGGCGTGGCGGCGGCGGCTGCTGCACGTGGAGCGGGAATTTCAGGCGGTGCTGGGGGAGCGGGCGCGCATTGCGCGGGAGATTCACGATACGCTGGCTCAGGGGTTCGTGGCGGTTTCGGTTCATCTGGAGCTGGTGGCGCAGCTGATGCGGAACTCGGTGGACGCGGCGCGAGAGCAGCTGGAGCGGGCGCAGGCGCTGGTGAGGAGCAGTCTGGACGATGCGCGGACTTCGATTTGGGAGCTGCGAGGACAGGGCGCCGGGCGCGAGGGCGAACGCGAAGATCTGGCGGTGCGGCTGCTGCGGGCGGCGGAGGAAGTGACGGGACGCGCGAAGTCGAAGGCTCGGGTGCAGATGCAGGTGGCGGGAACGAATCATCCGCTGGATGAGGATGTGGAGCGGGAGCTGGCGCGGATCGCGCGTGAGGCGGTGACGAATGCGGTGCGGCACGGCGATGCGGAGAACATCGTGCTGCGACTGGAGTTTGAGGGGAGTATGTTCGGGATGGAGATTCATGACGATGGGCGCGGATTTACGGGGAAGCCGCCGGATGGGGCCACTGGGCATTTTGGGCTGACGGGGATGCGGGAACGGGCGTCGGCCATTGGCGCTACGCTGACGGTGGAAAGCAGTGCGGGCGAGGGAACCACGGTGCGGGTGGGCCTGAACGACTCGCGGACCGCGGAGACGGAGAAGAATACGTAACGATGGCGGATACAATTAACATCCTGCTGGTGGACGATCACCACATCGTGCGCCAGGGATTTGCGGCGCTGTTGAAGACGGTGCCTGGGTTTGCGGTGGTGGCCGAGGCCTCGGACGGCGAGCAGGCCGTGGAACTGTTCAAGAAGCACAAGCCGGATGTGACGCTGATGGACCTGCGGCTGCCCAGGATGAATGGCGTGGAAGCCATCACGCGGATTCGCACGGATTTTCCGGCGGCGCGGATTATTGTGCTGACGACGTTCGATGGGGACGAGGATATTTATCGCGCGCTGCAGGCGGGGGCGAAGGGGTATTTGCTGAAGGGGATGGATCTGGCGGAGCTGACCGAGGCGGTGAAAATTGTGCACGCGGGAAAATCGCGGATCCCGTCGCGGGTGGCGGAGAAGCTGGCGGAGCGGATGGGTGGACCAACGCTGACAGCGCGCGAGCTGGAGGTGCTGCGGCTGATTGTGGCGGGGAAGAGCAATAAGGATATCGGGGCGGCGCTGTTTATTTCGGAGGCGACGGTGAAGACGCACGTGAACAGTTTGCTGGGGAAGATGGGCGTGGAGGATCGGACGCAGGCGGCGACCACGGCGCTGCAGCGAGGGATTGTGCATCTGGACTGATCAAAACAGGGATTAGGGATTAGGGAACAGGAATCAGGGATAAACGATGAAGTGGCTGGACGAGAATCGGCTTCGAGGTTGGATGGTTGCGGGTTGTTTGGCGGTGGCGCTCGCGTGGTGTGGGTTGGCGCAGGAGACGCGGGCTGCGGAGTGGCGGGTGGCGAATGACGCGGAGTTGCGGTCGGTGATTCCGGCGCGGGCGCCGGTGGTCGAGGAGAGGATCGAGACGGAGATGCGGTCGGCTTCGGGGATCACGAATGGGCACGGGAAATATATTGCGGGGGTGGTGCTGATCACGGCGGGCTATTCGGCGGAGGGTAAGTACTCCCACTTTTTTCTCACGCAGGTTCCGCTGAAGCTGGGTGCAGACACGCGGCTGGGGCCGGGGGAGTACGTGCTGGGTTACGAGCACACCGAGAACAATGTGTTGTTGGTGCATTTTTATGAGGCGGCGACGGGCAAGCCGGTGGGCAGCGTTCCGGCGGGGCTGCTGGCGGGGGTGACGCGAGTGGAGGCGTTTCGCATCTGGCCGCCGGGAGAGCGGTCCGCGATTCAGATTGGGCGGTTCGGGTTCAGTTATCAGATTGGGAGCTGGTAAAAGCATGGCGCAGAGTGTGTCGCAGAAAGAACAGAAGGTGCTGGAGGCGCTGAGCGAGAACTGGCAGGCGGAGATGCGCGGCTTCCACACGTACAACACGCTGGCGGAGCGCGACGAGGATGCGGTGCGCAGCAAGGCGCTGCGGCATATGGCGGAGGCCGAGGCGCAGCACGCGGCGATGTGGGCGAAGCGGATCCGCGAGCTGGGCGCGGAGCTGCCGAAATACGATGGCAAGGCGACGGGGGACGCGGACACGCTGGTGAACCGGCTGGGGGGCCCGCAAATGGCGCTGCGGCGGCTGGAGATCGACGAGAGCCGGGACATTGCGCGCTACGGTCAGCAGCTGAAGGAACTGGGAGACGAGCCGAGCATCGCGATTCTAAAGGTGGTAATCGCGGACGAGCAGGAACACTATCGCGAGCTGAGCGAGCTGATCCGGCATCGCTATCCGAAGATGGCGGTGAGCTCGGAGATGGCGCGCAAGGAGCTCGACGATCTGCTGACGCGGCGAAATTCTTCAGGAAGGCAGACGGCGGGGTGGATCGGCGACGCGATTTATGGCGTGAACGACGGGCTGGGCGCGATCTTCGGGATCGTGTCGGGCGTGTCGGGCGCGACGCTGGGCAACAGCCACTGGGTGCTGCTGTCGGGGATTGCGGGGATGGTCGCGAGCGCGTTGTCGATGGGGTCGGGCGCATACCTGGCGGCGAAGAGCGAGCGTGAAATTTACGAAGCGGAGCTGACGCGCGAGCGCGAGGCTGTCGAGATGAATGGGCCGGAGGCGCGCGAGCTGCTTTCGCTCTACTACCAGGTGAAGGGGATTCCGCGGGACGATGCCGATCACGTGGTGGGGCATCTGGCGGAGTCGCCGGAGCAGTTCACGCGGGCGCTGGCGGCGGAGCGGCTGAACATGACGGAGGAGGGATTGAGCCAGCCGCTGGTGTCGGCGTGGTCCGGAGCCCTGTCGACGGCGGTCGGCGCGTTCATTCCGATTTTGCCGTTCTTCTTCATGACCGGATATCCGGCGGTGATCGCGTCGGCCATCGTGTCGCTGCTTGCGCATTTTGCTGTGGGCGCGGCGAAGTCCCTGATCACGGTGCGTTCGTGGTGGGCCAGCGGTTTGGAGATGACGCTGGTGGGCGCGGTGGAAGGCGTGGCGACGTATGTGATCGGGATTGGGCTGGGACGCCTGGGCGCTTAGGGGCAGCCCACTCTGCTCGTCAGCCCATCCGCAGCCTTGTATCATGAGGACAGGCCGTCCGCTCGGTTCGCCGGAATCCCCAACTCTCCATGACGTCTTGCTCAAAACTATGGCTGTGAGTTCCGCGGCATCCACGATCGAACCAGGCGTCGCAGCCCGTGATCCGCAGGCCGCCGACGGCCCACATCCGCATCTGCACGCTCCGCGCGCCGGCGAGACGGCTTCGCTGTTGGTCGACTATCGCGAGCTGTTCAAAGTGCGCGTGACCCTGATGGTGACGCTGACGGGGTTCGCGGGGTTTTATCTGGGGTCGATGCGGTCCGGGATCAGCAGCATGCAGCCGGGCCTGGTGGCGACGCTGCTTGGGATCAGCATCGTTTCCTGTGGAGCAGCCGCGCTCAATCAGGCCATCGAACGCAGGCTGGACGCGAAGATGCTGCGCACCGCCGATCGGCCGATGGCCACGGGGCGCATCGGTCTGGCGCACGGCATCGCGGTGGGCTTGCTGGCCATCATCGCGGGAACCCTGTGGCTCACCTGGCAGACCAATTTCATCACGGGCGGCCTGACGCTGCTCACGGCATTTCTTTACGTCGCGGTTTACACCCCGCTGAAGCGGTTCACGACGCTGGCGACGTTCATTGGCGCGTTTCCGGGAGCCATGCCACCGCTGCTGGGCTGGACCGCAGCGCGCGGCGTGATCGAGTGGCAGGGCGTGGCGCTGTTCGCGATCCTGTTTGTCTGGCAATTCCCGCACTTCATGTCGATCGCGTGGCTCTATCGCGAAGACTACGCGCGCGCCGGCATTCGCATGCTGCCGGTGGCGCAGCCCGACGGATGGTCGACCGCGCTCGAGGCGCTCACGTATGCGGTGCTGATGATCCCGGCGAGCCTGCTGCCGTATTGGCTGCACATGGATGGCCGGATTTACGCGGGAATCGCGCTCGTGCTGGGGCTGTTCTATCTCGGCTACACGATCCGCTTCGGCCGCATCGTGCGGGCGAAGAACGAGTCCGAATCGAGAATGTATGCGCGCGACCTGCTGAAAGTCAGCGTCATCTACCTGCCGCTGCTGCTCACGGCGTTGATGCTGAATGCGAGATGACGCAGGGATCGGGGATTCGAGGTTAGGGGTTAAGAACCCAAGGGCGATGCCTACAGCGACTACCAGTCCGAAATTGAATCCGAAACCCAGGCCGTCGGCCGCGGCGCCGGTCGCGGCGATCATCGGCGTCAGCATCGTTGCCACCCTGTTCCTGTTCTGGCTCATCTACGTGCATCCGGCGTCGGATGCCGCAGCCGTCCACTACACGTTTCTGCCGAATCTCAACGCGCTGCTGAACGGACTGAGCGCCATCGCGCTGCTGGTGGGCTTTTATTTCATCCGCACGCACCGCATCGCCGCCCATCGCGCCAGCATGATGACGGCTTTCGTCTTCAGCTCGCTGTTTCTGGTTTGCTACATCGCCAACCACGCGCTGCATGGCGACACGCTCTACCCGGTGCACAATCGCGTGTATTACGACGCGTACCTGCCGATCCTCATCAGCCACATCCTGCTCGCGATTGTCGCGCTGCCCGTCGTGCTCATCACGTTTTATCTTTCGCTCTCGCGGCGGTTCGCGGCGCATCGCAAGCTGGCGCGCTTTACTTTTCCGCTGTGGCTCTATGTTTCTGTCACCGGCGTGGTGGTGCGGGTGATGCTGGTAGCGGCGTTTCGTTAGCGTGATGCCCCACACGCAATCGGATTCCCCCGACGACGGCACGCGGGCCCTGCTGCGGGCAGGCGGCGGAATGCTGATTGCCGGTGCGATTGCCGCGATTCTCACCGCCACCGTATTCGGGGGAATCAGCCGCCAGGGTCCGCACTCTAATACCGGGTGGCTGCTGCTGATGGTGGCGATGTCGTGCCTGCCCTTCGGACTGATGCTCTTCGCGCTGGGCGCGGCGAAGTGGTTCCGCAACCGGCGACTCGCTCGCGAGCAGTCTGTCAGGTAACCGCGGTGGTTCGCGCGATTTCCGGAATCTGTGGCGCTGGCTCGCCCGGCCAGGATAGGCTCGTCAACAGGATGACCTTGCATCGAGCTCATCGGCTCCGATGCCGCCCCAACGTCTCCCCGTGTTTCGCGACAAAAATTCGCGGCGCGGGTTCAACGAAGTGCTCGAAGCCGGACCCTCGTCTCGCCTGGGCCTCCGGCAAGGAGAGAACGCATATGAAACTCACGGGCCGATTCGCCATTCTGGCGGTGTTTGCCAGTTGCTTTTGTCTCGCAACCGCGTTTGCGCAATCGGCTCCGCCTGCGCAGTCGCAGCAGCCTCCCCAGGATCAGGGCCAGCAGCCTATGACCGGCGTTTCGCAGCCGCCCGCCGATGACACCATCAAAGCGGACGAAGATGCGCCGCCACCGGTCGCCGCGCCTGTTCCCAAGCCCTCCGCGGCGATCCCGATGACACCGGCAAGACCGGCCGTCACAGCGCCGCAACCCGGCGATCCGGACTACGGCATGGTCACCTCGGCCCCGTCCTCGACCGCCGCATCGCTGACCAGGCGGGCGTGGAATCCCGACGATGAGATGGTCAATGTGGTTCCATCGAATCCCAACGAGCTGGCCTCCGGCACGAACATCCGCGTGCGCCTGTCCCAGGAACTGTCCACGACGGAAGCGCGCCCTGGCGAGGCGTTCCACGCGGTGGTCGACCGGGATGTATATAAGGAAGGGCGCGTCATCATTCCGGCCGGTGCAGAGTTGCGCGGCAGAGTCGTCGGCGTTTCGCAGGGGCATCACCTTGGCCCACATGCAACTCTTCGCCTTCGTCCGGAGACGATCGTGCTGCCCGATGGCACCGCGTATCACCTTTACGCGCAGGCGGTGCAGTCGAAGGCCCCCAACACGCGCACCGACGATGAGGGCGGAATTCAGGCCAGCCCCCATTACAAGAAGGATGCGGTCGAGTATGGCGCGGGCGCGGGCGCCGGAGCCGTCGCGGGGGGCGAGCTAGCCGGTCCGGTGGGCGCCGGGGTCGGATCGCTGGTGGGTGCGGGCGTGGTCACGGCCCACATGATGATGACCAAACCATCAGCAGCCAATCTGCCGCAGGGGTCGATGCTGGTCTTCAGCCTGACCGAGCCGATGGAACTGACGCCGACTAAGAACTGAGGGGCAGCTTTTTTGGCTGGCGCCGGCCGACATGGGAAGGTTGAGGCATTTTCCTGGGTCCCGGGCGCGCCTCTCCGATTTTCCGGAGTCTGGTTTCCAGCTGCCTGAGAGTGCGGCGAAGCTCCTCCAATTCGTCGTCGAGAACGTAGCCCGGTATATCCAGACTTTGACGGATGACCTGAGCCGTGATTCCGGCCCTCTGGATCGCACGTTCACCCGTAGCCGTGTGTCCCCAGCGAAAACGCGTCTCGGCGCAGTCGCAAATCGCCGCCGCAAGAGAGAGCCGAGAACGGATTGCCTGCACGCGCGTCTGCCGCGACTCATGGCGGAGCCGCCGAGTCTGCCAGACGTTCTCACGCGCAGAACGAAGGAGCCGCACGTCTGGCTCCCCGGAGAATTCCGGCAATCGCTCCACGGCGCTCACCGCCGCGTTCTCGAGACGTTCCAGCCGGCGCCGCAGCTCGGTGGCCTCTTCGCGGAAAGCCGTCACCTCTTTGCTCAGCGTCTCGACGAGCGACGTCCCCGGGCCTTTCATGCGAGTGCGGGTCCATGTGTCCAGTTCCTCGGGAAACGCGAGGATCGCGTGGGTGGATGAGTTTGCCGGCCGTCGCACCGGCAGCGCGGCGTCGCGTTCCCAGCGCTGGACGGTGCGCACACCTTTGCCCAGATACTGACCGATCTCCTTCCACGATGTGAGAGCGTTGGCCATGGGCCCAGCTATCGGGGCGCGGGATTTGGCAGAAGCCGCCCGGCCATTATTATGCGCTCAGACTCGACTATTTTCGTCGGGAAACGGAGTGAAATCGGTTTGATGCGGTCACACGATTTGTCCTCGAACGCGGGCCGGCGCTGGGGCCCAGTATCGATCTTGCCACGGACTTAGTTACCCATGGAATACCAATAGGTAACTTCCGTAGTGATGATGCGGTATATTTACCGAAAAGTAATAACAAGAACATTAGTTATGATTTGCATACTTAAGTTACATGCTTTTCCCGTTATGGGAGACGATTCTGCTCTGCGCCACTTTTTGGCGTATCTTTTCACGGCTTGCATGGCATCCGAGCTTGACACTGACCTTCACGTGTCCAATACTGCAAGACATCTACAGCCTGACAGAAAGTTAGCCGGTCTGAGTCGCTTCACCTTTTCCCCTCTGCATCATTGGAACCGCGCGCCGCCCCTGGCGGCTCTGACGAATTCTCTGGAAATCGCTGAAGTTCAGCTGGAAAAACGGTCATGGTTGCGGAGTTCTCTTGCTGACCGCACCTCCTCCCCTTTTCCTTTCCGGCCTCGACAGCGGCGTGCGGTTCCGGGCCCTCAACGCTGGTCAACCGCTCACAGGAGGGCATCCACATGGTCAGTAATTGTGCAAATCCCGGATGCGCAAAACCTCTGCACTATTTAAGGGAGGGACGAATTTATATCTTTGACGGGTCTGCCGGTGGGACCGACCCGAACCAAAAACGCCAGCGATGCCTGGAGCACTACTGGCTTTGCGGAGTCTGCGCGGAAACGCTGATGCTGGTGCAGGATCCGCACGGATCGATCCGCGTTTTGCTGAAGCCTGCGGCCGTCCGTGCAACGGACGAGCGGCTCCCCGCCTTCGGCTCGATGATGGCGTCTTAAAGCACCCTCCCCCCCCAGGCGACAGGCGCTCCGCCTCCCCCGCGGGGCGCCTGTTTCTGTTTGCGCGCGTCCCGATTTTCCTGCAATCTGACAGTCAGGGCGCGCCATGCATCGCCTCTACATCCCCGCTCCGCCGCTGGCTGCTTTCATTCGCTGCTTCTGGTACGCAGAAGGGGCGCCGCAGCCGCACGTGCGGGAGCGCCTGATGCCGAATGGCGAGGCTTCGATCGTCTTCAACCTGCGGGACGACGAGATGCGCCTCTACGATGCGGACCGTCCGGAGCGATACACCTCCTGTGGAGTCGCGGGCCTGACCGGCCCCAGGACCGGCTGCTTTGCCATCGACACGGCCAGCGAGGATCGCGTCATCGGAATCCAGTTCCAGCCTGGAGGAACGTTTCCGTTCCTGCGCGAGCCCGCCTGCGAAGTGGCGAATCTGTCGGCGCCTCTGGAGGATTTTTGGAGCGGCGCAGCCCTGGAGATCCGCGAACAACTGCTGGCGGCGGAATCCGTCGACGCGATGTTCGGCCTGCTTGAGCGCAGCGTGGCGGCGCGACTGGTTCGGCCGCTCGAACTGCACCCCGCGATCCGGTTTGCCCGGGCGCACATCTGCCGCGCGCCTCAGGTGGGAACGGTCTCGGGAGTGATGGATCGCATCGGCCTCAGCCAGCGGCGATTCATCGAGCTGTTTCACCAGCAGATGGGGCTGAGCCCGAAAGCCTTCTGCCGCGTGCGGCGCTTTCAGGGCATTCTGGAGGCGGTCCATGGAAGACGCGAAGTGGACTGGGCGCAAGTGGCGCTGGATGGCGGATATTACGACCAGTCCCACCTTATCCACGATTTCCAGGGGTTTTCGGGAATGACGCCCGCGTCGTATGTGGCCGCCGCGGGCGAGCATCTGAATCACGTGCCGATGGCGTGACGGCCGGTCGGGTCACCGCCGGGGCGAGAACGGGTTCAGCACCTGAACCGGAAAATGCTGAAAGTCGCGTACATTTCTGGTGACGACGGTCAGGCCTCGCACTCTTGCGGTCGCGGCGATCATCGCGTCTTCGAACAGATCATCGGTCTTGCCAGCCATCAACCTTGCCCACTCGCGAAATATGGAGCCGTCCATGGGGATGATCTCCCATGCTCCGGGAAGGTCTTCGATCCAAGCCTCGATCTCTGCTGCTTTTCGAGGATCCTGTCGTCGCGTCCTCTCGGCGCCTGCCTGTAATTCGCCAATCGTGAAGGCCGGTAGGAAGACCTCGGTGATAGAGACGGTGTCCAGCCATGCGATCACGCCCCCGTGCGGCCGTGTCTTGCGCAATTCGGAAATGACGTTGGTGTCGAGCAGGTACATCTAGTCGATCCCAGGGTTTCGCCGCCGACGCACTCTGCCTCGTTTCGGGATCATCTCCGCGAAACCATCAAACCGCGGGGTCGGAGCCAGAAGCCAGTCTTTCAGTGTTGGACGCGCGGCAGCCTTCAACCTCTTCCATTCCTCGATGGGGACGACCACCGCTGTCTCGACTCCCCGACGCGTCACCACCTGCGGGCCGTCACGCAGGGTCGCCTCGATCAATTCGCTGAATCGCGCCTTCGCATCCTGCAATTGCCAGGTCATGGTATTCGATATCTCCTGACTAGTCATATCACTAGTCAGCGCTCGTGGCAAGGCCGTTGAGCCTGGACCTGGTCAAGTTTTTACAATCCACCCAGGATGGCAGAGAGTGACAATGGTGCTCATCACGAGGAGCGAGACCATGTCCCCAGTCAAACCTATTCCCGAGGGCTACCACAGCGTGCAGCCCTATCTGCATATTCGCGGCGCAGCCCAGGCCATCGAGTTTTATAAGCACAACTTCGGCGCGATCGAAATCATGCGCATGCCGCAGCCCGATGGCCGCCTCACCCACGCTGAAATCCGCATTGGCGACTCGGTCGTGATGCTGGCCGACGAATTCCCGGAACGCGGCGTCCACGGCCCAGCGCACTACGGCGGCGCGCCCATGGTCCTTATGTTCTATACCGAGGACTGCGATGCGACTTACCAGAAAGCGATCGCTGGCGGTTCGAAGAGCCTCCGCGAGCCCACCGACCAGTTCTATGGCGACCGCATGGCAGGCATTGAGGACCCCTTCGGCTTCCAGTGGTACATCGCCACGCACGTCAAAGATGTTTCGCCGGAAGAAATGAAGGCGGCCATGGCGGGGCAGGCATCGTGACAGCCGATGATTTTCGCCGTCTCGCTCTGAGCCTGCGGGGGGCTGAGGAGCGGAGCCACATGAACCATCCGGATTTTCGAGTGGGCGGAAAGATTTTCGCGACCCTCAGCTATCCGGACAGGGACTGGGGCATGGTGAAGCTGTTTCCCGATCAGCAGGCGGAGTTCGTCGCCGCCGATCCGAAGATGTTCGTGCCGGTGAAGGGCGGGTGGGGCAAACAGGGCGGCACCAATGTTCTGCTGAAGGAGGCGACGAAAGAGCGTGTTCTGGAGGCGCTTTCCGCCGCCTGGGAAAACACGGCTCCGAAGAAACTACAAAGCGAGAAGAAGGTCAGTCCGGCCCAACGAAGCTTATCGGCAAAAAAGCTACGGGCCCGACGCTAGACTTCGCGCCGGCCCTCAAGGGCGCGCGTCATGGTCACCTCATCGGCGTATTCGATGTCGCTGCCCGCGGGCACGCCGGTGGCAATGCGCGTGATGCGCACGCCCGAGCCGCGCAGCAGGTCGGCAAGCCAGCTCGCCGTCGCTTCGCCCTCAACCGTCGGCGACGTCGCGAGGATCACTTCGTCGAGGTCGCCGCGTTCGGCCCGCACGATGAGATTCTGCGTGCGCAGATGCTCAGGACCCACGCCGTGCAGAGGCGACAGCGTGCCGTGCAGCACGTGGAAGACGCCATTCCACGAGCGCGTCTTCTCGATGGTGCCGATGTTGGTCGGCTCCTCGACCACGCACACCAGCCGCTGA
>Ga0181535_10006396_pt1 | contig 12194 bp, 9 predicted proteins | sample PEATcosm2014_Bin_44_FD_119774 | JGI IMG/M metagenome (GOLD analysis project Ga0181535, IMG submission 119774) | Peatland microbial communities from MTU Mesocosm Facility, Houghton, MI, USA - PEATcosm2014_Bin17_30_metaG | ecosystem: Environmental > Terrestrial > Soil > Wetlands > Peat | place...
GTCAGCCAGCGTCTCTCGCCGAAAATGGGCGGCGGACGTTACGCCCTGCTCGAAATCATGGGCCACAATCTCCGCACCGAGGAGACCGTCCGCCTCGGCGAAAGCGAGGGCAAGACCTTTTACGAAATCATCGAGTCAAGCTACACCTTTGGCTGGCGCACGTTTGACCAGGCCTGCATCGAGGCGTTTGAAAAGGGCATCATCACCGAAGAAACCGCCCTGCTCTATTGCAGCAAGCGCGGCGTCGTCTCGCGCGGCATTGACAACATCAAGAAGGAACGCGGCGAAATCACCTCGAACGTCGGCTCGCTGAAGATGCGCAGCGGCGGCTCTGCGGAAGGCGAAATGCCGGCCTTGACCGGCCTCAAACTCAAACAATAAATGTCCGACGCCTTCGAAACACAATTCATCACCGCTGCGGACAAGCCCGCGCTCCTGGCGCTGTCCAACCCCGAATGGGTTGAGATCGCAAAACGGGTGTTGAGGGACCTCGGCTACAAGGTGCATACCACCGGCACGCACCCGGAATTTTCCACGCGCTTCAGCCAGGTGCGTTATCATGTGGTCATCACCGAGGAACTTTTTGCCGCAATCACGCCCGAGGAAAACCTGACGCTCAAGCGGCTTCAATCCATGCCCGTCAGCCTGCGGCGTCACGCCACCGTCATTTTGTGCGGCAACTCCTTCAAGACCTTTGACCCGATGCAGGCGTTTCGAAGCAGCGTCCACGCCGTCATCAACGGTGCCGAAATGATCCTGCTCAAACAGCTCGTGGAAAAGGCCGTGGCCGACAACGAGATTTTCCTGCACAGCTTTCGCGAAGTCCAAAAGCACCTCACCTCGCTGTAAAGTTGGCAGGTTCCTGGGTGGGCGCCGGATTAAATTGCCATTCGCGGCCGGGATGCAATCCGAACTGGATCAATTCCGCGATGTCCTCCCTGCGCTCGCGCAACGGCGGCAGGTTGAGCACCACGACGCTGATGCGATAGTAAAGGTCTTCGGGAAAATGATTCTGTTTTATGGCCGCCTCCAGATCGCGATGCGTGGCGGCGATGACACGCACGTCCGCGGGATGGTTTCCTTGCCGCTGAGTCGTTGCAGGTTTTTCTCCTGCAACACGCGCATCAGCTTGACCTGCGTTCCGGGCGTCATGTCACCGATCTCGTCGAGGAAAATGGTTCCGTGATCCGCCTGCTCGAAACGTCCGATGCGCCGCGTTTCCGCACCGGTGAATGCGCCGCGTTCGTGACCGAACAATTCGCTTTCCGGCAAGGTTTCCGGGATGGCCTCGCAATTGATGGCGACGAACGGCTCGTTGGCGCGGTCGCTGTGCTGGTAAACAGCCCGTGCGAGAGTTCCTTGCCGGTGCCGGTCTCGCCGCGGATCAGGACACCCACGGGCTTGGCGGCGATGCGCCCGATTTCCTTGTTAAATGGCCTGCATGGGGCGAAATCAAAAAATACGTTGACCAATGAACGCAACACTGAAAGACTAAGGCTCGTTTTATGATTTCAAACGAACGTCCATCGCCTTACGGCCAGCGTCCCTACCAAAGCCAGGGATACGGCGCGCCAAAATACTCACAACCCAGAGTGCCGGTTGTTGAAGACACGCTCAAGAGCGCAGAGATCCAGATCGAGCGGAAATTTTTTTCGTTCATCCTCAAGGAAAATCCGCGCGGGCGTTTTCTTCGCATCACGGAAGAGGTTGGCGGACGACGCAACATCATCATCATCCCCTCGACCGGGCTTGCCGAGTTCAAAAAAATCGTGGACGAAATGGCAAAAGCATCGGATGAATTGCCGCCGAAGTCTGGTGGTTGAAATCTGGAGTCCGGTCTTCGCTTGGATTTCCTGCAATGGTCAAAAATGCAAGGCGGGAATTGTGGCGTTGGGATATTTTAAAACCCAAGGCGTTTTGAAATTGAGCATGGCAGATGATTGGTTCACTCCATCTCCATTTTTTTGATTTCTTCCCTGATCATTCCGGTTGCCCGATGCTTGGCAAGATAGACTTGGGCGATGGGGATGGAAAAAGTTTTTGCGACTTTTTTTGGCGGCCATTCCTTGTTCACGCAAAGGTCGAAGATTTGATATTTTTGAGGTTCAATCCGGCGCTTGATCCTGGTGATTGCGGCGTCCAGCAGGTTTTTCTCCCATTCAGCATCCCATAGCGCGTTCATGTCCGGACTTGCAGGGTCAATCATTTTGGCAGGCATCTGGTTTTCGGCGTCATCTGAAGACGGATGGGAAACGGACAAAACCGAGCGCTTGCGAAACTGGTCGGCCATGCGCCAACGGGTTGTGTTCAGAAGCCATGACTTGAACGATCCCATTTTCCGGTCATACTTGAAGTTCGGCATCTGCCTGGCAACGGTGAGCATCGTTTCCTGCACGACATCTTGGGCTTCCTCCTTCGTCAAGCCGCCGTTGAGGGCGACGCCGTAGATGAGCTTCCAGTAAGTGTCAAAAAAATTCCGCCAGCTTGAATCGTCCTGCCAGTTTTTGAGGCGTTCAAGCAGCGTCGTGCGCGTCGGAATCAATTCATCGGCTGGTTGGGCCACAAGTTAAGTAATGCAGGTTCAAGCCGCTGTTGGCAAACAAGAAATAAATGAATAACCTCCGTCCGCCCTGCATATGAAATGTAATAATAAATGATACGGAGAACTGCTTGGACACGGCGCATAAAATTATTCAGAAAAGCTTCGGGATTGTGATTTTGGCCTGTGTCGCGGCTTGGGGCGGAATTTCCACCGCCCAAGGCGGCCAGCCCGCAAACGAAATCCGAATCCTCGGATTTCAAGGCGCGGTGGAGGTTTGTTCGGGCGGCGCTGCGGCTTGGATTTCCGTCCAGACCAATCAAGTTCTGCATCCGTTTGACCGGCTGCGGACCAGCATTAACAGCCGTGTCGCGCTCCTGTGGTCGGACCAGAGCGTTGTGCCTTTCGGGGCATTGACGGAGCTTGAAATCCTGCCGCCAGATTCAGCCGGCTCGGAATGCGGACTGCATTTGATCCGCGGCATTCTTTCCTTTTTCCACCGCGACAAGCCCGGACAAATCCAAATCATCACGCGCGGGGCCGTGGCTGGCGTGGAAGGGACTGAATTTGTGCTCGCCGTGGACGACGCGGAGCGCACTAAATTGTCCGTCATTGACGGCAAAGTTCACTTTGGCAACGAACAGGCCGCGCTTGTCCTTACCAACGGCCAGCAAGCCGCCGCCGATTTGGGAAGGGCGCCTTTTCTCATGCCGGGCTTCATTGCCAACAATCTTTTGCAATGGTGCTTTTATTATCCCGCCATCCTCGATTTGAACGATTTGCCGCTGACACCTGACGAACAAAAAAACACCGGCGAATCGCTCGACGCCTATCGCACGGGCGATTTGGAGGCCGCGCTGAAAAAATATCCGGCGCAACAATCAGGCTCCGAGGCCGTGAAAATTTATCACGCGGCGCTGCTGCTATCCGTCGGCAACATCGCCGGCTCGGAAGACATTTTGTCCTCGTTGCCGGACAATTCCGAACGTCCTCAACGGCTGGCCGCCGCATTGCGCGAATTGATCTCCGCCGTGAAACGGCAGACCGCCGCTCCAAATCCGAATCCCAGGCTTGCGTCCGAATTTCTTGCGGAATCCTATTATGAACAATCGCTTGATGTTCATGGAACTTCCCTGGAAAGCGCGTTGAACCTGGCAAAACAGGCCGCGACCAACTCGCCGCAGTTTGGATTCGCGTGGGAGCGCGTCGCAGAATTGGAATTCAGTTTCGGACGCACGGGCAAAGCACTTGACGCCTTGAACAGAAGCCTCGCGCTTGCGCCGCGAAACCCCGAAGCGCTCACGTTGAAGGGTTTTCTTCTTGCCGCACAAAACCAGACCCGCGAGGCGGTCTCGTGGTTCGACCGTTCACTTGAGGTGAACCCCGCGCTCGGCAACACATGGCTTGGACGCGGCCTTTGCAAAATCCGCCTCGGCGATGCGGACGGCGGACGTGAAGATTTGCTCGTCGCCGCCGCGCTTGAACCGCAACGCGCCGAATTGCGGAATTATCTCGGGAAGGCTTACGCCAATTCCGGCGATTTCCCGCGCGCGACTAAAGAATTTCAACTCGCAAAAAGGCTGGATCCGGACGATCCGACTTCATGGCTCTATTCCGCATTGCTGGATCAGGAAAGAAACCAGATCAACGACGGGATTCGCGATCTGGAAAAATCCGAGGAATTGAACGACAACCGTTCCGTTTACCGCTCGCAACTTTTGCTGGATCAAGACCGCGCCGTCCGCAGCGCGAACCTCGCCACGTTGTATCGCGACGCGGGAATGTCCGACGTGAGCGTGAATGGGGCCGCGCGCGCCGTGAATTATGATTACGCGAATTACTCCGCGCACATGTTCCTGGCGGACAGCTACAACCAGTTGGGCGATCCAAACAAAAACAACCTGCGCTACGAAACGCCCGCCGAAAGCGAGTATCTTGTCGCCAATCTGCTTGCGCCGGTGAGCGCCGGCACGCTTTCCCCGACGGTTTCACAGCAGGAATATTCCAGGCTGTTTGAACGGGACGGATTTGGGATGGTTTCGGACACGGAGTATTTAAGCCGCGGCGCGTGGACGGAATCCGGCGCGCAATTCGTCACGTTCGGAGATTTTGGCTACGACCTGGAGGCGTTTTATCATTCCGATCCCGGCCAGCGGCCCAACAATGACATCGAGCAGCGTCAGCTTTCCCTGACGCTGAAACAAAAGTTCACGCCGCAGGACAGCCTTTATTTCAACGTCCAGCAATATGAAGCGGAAAACGGTGACACATTCCAATATTACAATCCCGGCATGGCCAATCTGAATGTCTATGAAAAGGAAATGCAAAATCCAAACATCAGCGTCGGCTTTAATCATGAATGGAGTCCCGGCGTTCACACTTTGTTTTTGGCAACGCGGCTGGACGACACCTTTTCGCTGACGAACTCGGCCGGGCCGACACTGCTTACATTCCATCCGGCATTTGCGCCTGCTGTCCCGGTGCTGACTGCGGTATGGGGTCTCACGATGCGGGAAAATTACACGAACTGGCTGACGATTTATTCCGCCGAATTGCAGCAGATCTGGGAACAGGCGGATCATACGACCGTTGTCGGCGCTCGCATGGAGTATGGACACTTTGAGACGGCCAACCTGCAAGACACACCGTCAACTTTAGGCGCCATATTTCCACCTGGAACAATAGCGCAACAGGACTTCACTTCCTTTTTCAGACGCACCAGTTTTTACGGCTATCACCAATGGCAGATTTTCGAGCCGTTGCAATTGATCGGCGGAGCAACCTACGACCGCATCATATTCCCTGAAAATTTTGAAACCGTGCCGCTTTCACAGAACGAGGCGACTACAGAGCAGCTTTCCCCAAAGGCCGGGGTGATATGGACGCCGCTGGAAAACACGACCGCCCGTTTTGCCTACACACGCTCGCTGTCCGGCGCGACCCTGGACCAGAGCTACCAATTGGAACCGTCGCAAGTGGCGGGTTTCATCCAAGATTATCGCAGTGTCATCCCCGAATCCATCGCCGGGCCAAATTCCGGTGCTGGAATTGAAACTTACGATGTTTCCCTCGAGCAGAAATTTCCCACCGAAACTTATTTTACCATTTCCGGGGAGATTTTGAAATCCACGGTTGACCGCGTTGATGGAGCCTTTGACTATAATCCCTTTTCCTTCACGCAGCCGTTTCCCGTTCCATCCGGGCTGAACGAAGATTTGGACTATCAGGAAAAATCGCTCCAGTTCACCGCCAACCAGTTGCTCGGCAAAGAGTGGGCGCTCGGCGCGCAATACCGTTTAAGCCGGGCGGTCTTGAATGACAACTTCGTTGACGTGCCGGAATCGGTTATCGGCGGCTTCACGGATTTCATGCCAAGGCAACAGACCGAAGGCGTGCTACAGCAACTGGACTTGACCGCCATCTGCAATCTTCCCACCGGATTTTTCACCGAGGGTGAAGCCCTGTGGTCCCGCCAAGACAATCAAGGCTACACGCCGGATGAGCCGGGCGACGATTTCTGGCAATTCAACCTGTTTGCCGGCTATCGTTCGCCACGCCGGGGAATGGAAGCGACCGTTGGCCTGCTCAACATTGCCGGACAGGATTACCAGCTCAACCCGCTCAACATTTACAACGAACTGCCGCGCACGCGAACGATTGAGATGCGCCTGCAATTTAATTTTTAAGAGCGTGCCTGAAAATCAGAGTTGAATTTTCTTGCTCATCGTCAGTTTTGGCAGTTTTTTGAAGATGACGACGAGGATGATTCGACCCCGGTGAACCAAAGCCATCGTTCTTCGGATGAACGTGCTTCTTCATCCGATGAACGAGGTAGTTGCTTGGAAGAAGGCGCGGGCGATTGGTTAGTGTCGGCGCTGTGCGCCGATTTCGAGCCGCAGGCTCGACACTACAGCCCTGGGAAAATTTCAATTGTCCGGGGGCGCGTTTGTGAAGATGCCGGAGGGGAACATTCCCTGGAAGCTGCGGATGGGATGCAGCGGCATCAGCAGAAAATTCGGCCAATACATCAGTTCGCTTTTGGGATCCTTGAGGGTGCCGCTGATTTTGTATTCAAACAATTTGCTCACCGGCCAGAGGATTTTGGTGACAAGCGGCCCGACAACGGAGGTGTCGCGCAGCGGCTCCGCAGTGACGTGCGCGTTCACTTTCCAGTCCAGATCCATCGTCCCCACATATTGCAGCCGCGTCATCGTGGAGCGGATTTCCAGCGAGTCGGTGTAAAACACCCCGTTGGTGACGGCAAAGCGGGCCGTGGCGTCCGTCGCCCGGCTGTTGCCCAGGCCGGGCCAGACCTTGTTGAGCGCCGGCGACAATATGCCGAAAAGCGGAATTTCCCAGATCAGCCCGTCGTGCAGGCTGGCGTGGCCGTAGCCGTTCCACGTCCTCCAATCCCGCGTGTCCGCGCGCGTCACGACCAGCCGCCCCGCCAGCGTGCCTTCGAGGGAATTGGTGGGCGATGACAAATCAACGGCGAGCCGGTGAAGACTGGCATTATCCACGTTGACGGCAAAATCGTAGTCGGCGCCTTCGTGCGGCACTTGAAAATCGAAATTTGCAAAACCGTTTGCGCTGCCCTCGTAAAATGCCGCGACGATGTTCGTCACCGTCAGCCTCGTCCCCTGCCAGTGAATCGTGCCGGTGACGTTGGTGCTGCGGAACTTCATCCATTCAAACGGCGCGCCGTTGATGACTTCAAATGTCATGTCCACGTCGTCCATTTCAGGCCCGCCATGCAGGTCGCGCAATGGAATCTGGCCGTTGACTCGCGCGCCGGGCGGCTCCAAAAAGTGATACGGCTGCACAATCTCGCCTGTGCGCCGGCCGATGGCGCGCGCGATGGATTGCGGGTCGGCGGTGCTGAAGCCGTTTGTGAAATAAAGCAGCCGCGTGTCGAAATTCAACGTCACGCTGTCCGCCGCCATCATCTGCCGGCGCGTATGCATCAGCGGGTTTGAAAATTGCAGGATGCGGTTTGTGTAATTGAACGCTGACGCCACGCTGCCGAAGGATTCGCCACGGACCATGAAATTGGTCAACGCCACGCGCCCAGCCGCGCTGAAGCTGTTGAAATCGTCCAAACGTCCGCACCCCCCCGCATCCAGAAAAATCGGGCGGTTGAACGTCAGGATGTCGAGGGCGTGTGCGGCGTTGGCTGCGGCCAGAAATGGCCGGGCGAATTCCGGCTCGATCGCGCCATGAACCCGCCACCGGCAAAATCCCGCCGTGTCATCCGCCGCGCCGCCGTCCAGTTCGAGCCGCGTCCGGGACTGCATGACGCCAAGCTGGACGGTGAACGAACGGATGTCCCGCGCGTCGCCGTTGACGACGAGGCTCAACTGCGGCGAGCCGTTCAAATGGATTTGGGCGAGCACGTCCAGGAATTTTTGCATTTGCGCGGGGCGGTTGGTGGACTGGCGACCCTGGAAAATTTCCCAGCGGGAAATTTCCGGGGCATGCGCGATTTCGCCGGACAGGCTGAGCTGCGCGCCGGCAAAATCGGCGCTGAAATTGTCGAGCGACCAGGTGTCATTGGTCTGAAACCGCAAGCCGGCATGGATGTGGTTGAGCGTCAGCGTCCGGCCTTGCGGGACCGGCCAGAGGAGTTCGCCCTGGCGCAAAATGAGGCCGTCAACCTGGAACTGCCGGCGCAGCAGCGCACGGTAGTCCAGGCGCAACTGGATTTCCTCAAGAGAAAGCGACGGGCCGCCTGTATTTCTGGCGTCGCCAATGCGGACATTTTCGGCGACAAGCCCGCGCACGACCCGCAAACGCATCCTTGAAAATTCAACGTTCACGCCGCGCGAACGAAGCGCCTGCACAAGCCGCGTTTTCAGGAAATCCGGCAGCCCGACACGGTTGACCCACGCAAAGGCGCAGACCGCCGCCAGCACCAGCGCCAGCGTGGTGATGCGGCACCAGCGGAAGCACACGCGGCATTTGCGCCAGAAGCCGGGTCGCATATCACGGAATCCCGCCTTGCGGGACCGGAATGGTGAGGTAATACGAAACGAACTGGTAAAGCCCCGGCGGAAAAAGAAAAATCCAGCGCTCGCCTTCCAGCGTGACTGAGGCCAGCGCGGTCTGCCACTTTGGAAATTCCGTGCCGAAATCCACGGAATGTTTCTCACCGTTCTTCAATTCAAATGTGACTTCCAGATTGTTCGTGTTCATGCCGAATTTCTCCGGCTCGGCCACGTTGCGCCCGATCCAGGTGACGGCCGCCAGATTGCCGAGAGCGGTCGTCGTGTCTTCGATGTATTTGCCCACGATGACGCCCTGCGATCCGGCGGCGAGCGACCATTTGTCCGGGCCTGCGTGGATCATCGTGCGCGTCATTCCATTTTGATGGAGGGTGATTTGCGCCACGTCGGCCGGCGTGAAATTCCAGATTTGCCGGTCGCGGAACTGCCAGCCCGTTCCAAACAGGCTGCTGTCCCCCAATAGATTGTTGAAGTCGTCCGCCGTGACGGAATAAATAAAATCCTCGCCGGCGCGGCGGACAAAAATCCCGTTGGTCTGCACCGCAAAATAAAGCTGGGCGATGACGGCGTTGCTGTCGCCGATGGCCGAGCGCAAAATAATCTGGCGCTGCGGCGCTGCGAGTCCATAGGCGGCCCAATCGGTCACGACATCCTTCACAAAATCTGCGATGCGCAGGCCGGTGATGGTTCTGACGAACTGCTGGACGGTGCCGGCGTCCGCCGGATATTTTTCGCCGGCTACTATCCAACCGTTCGTTCCCTGCCGTTGCAGCGTGAAATCATTTTCACCGCGCACTTCAATCTCGGCGACGGGCGCGGTCAGTTCGAGCAGGCGAGGGTCGCGGAAATCGTTCACCGAACCGCGCCAGGGCGACAAGATTTCCCCGGCCGTTGCGACGACGGCGTTCCAGCTTTCGCGCTTCGCATAAACCTGCGTCGCGTCGTTGGTGAGGCTTTTCCCGGCGTGGATGGAGGTGGAAAAATTCGTGCCGCTTCCAAGCCATAAATCCAGGCTGGCAGGCTGCAATCCGAACGGGGCCAGGTCTGCATTTGTGTCGTCCGTGACAAACTGGGTGATTCGCGCGGCCTGCAATTGTTGCAGCGCGCCGGTAATGAGGTCGTTGTTGGCACGGGCCTGCAACGGCCTCGTCATATGCCAGAGACGGTTTGTCGCGTCGCGATGCAGCTCGATGGCTATCGCGTCATTGGTCAGCACGATGGAATCAATATCATTTTGCCCGGCGTCCACGAGCGCGGTGCTGCGCCAGTCGGCGGCGGAGCGGGGAATCAATTTCAGCCAGCCGGCGTCGGCCACAAACACGCCGTCCACGCCCACGACGCGGAGATAAACCTGGTCGCCGGGCGCAGTCATGTTGCCGACATTCAACTGCCGGCTCTGGCCACTGGCCTGGATGACGATGGAGGCATGCGGGTTGTCAAAGCCGAATTCGGTGTCTGAATTTTTATGTTCGCGCAGTTGCGCCGCGCTGATTTTGGACGGCGTGAGTTTCTGAAGAGCGTCGAGCAGTGCTTCGATTGCCGCAGGCTGCGCCGGATAGGAAATGGGTTTTGACAGGAGCCATGAATTGTCTGCGCGGTCGGCTTGGATTTCCAGCGCGCCGTTCGGGATGATCTGCACGCTCGTGACGGACTGCATCTGCAAGCCGGGCAGGATGGCGCCGGCAACGCTTGCAGTCGGCCGGAAGTAGTGCTGGAAAATAATAATGAACGCGGCGAGCATCGCAGCGACGACAAACCAGCCCCATGTGCTTTTCGTGTTCATTATTTTCTGCGCGCGAACCAGACGATTCCGCCGAACAGCAAAATGGCCCCCGGCAGCGCGCCGAGCAGGAGCCACCGGACATTTTTTTGCTGTGCTTGGGTCATCGTCAGCCGAAATTCCGTAACGGGCCGCGGCCCGACGCCGTTGAGCAGCATTGGACGGTCCAGCAGCCAGTTGACAGCGTAGCCGGCGAAATCTGCGTTCGCGCCGGCTTTGATCATCTGGTTGTCGAGAAAAATGGAATCGCCCACGACGACCATGCGCGTGGTGCCACGCGTGCTGGCAATTCCGGGGACGGCCTTTTGTTCGACGGCGACCATGAGCGGATAACCGCGAGGCGCGGCGGCGGGATCGCCCGCGAGCGTGGATTGCGGGCTGGAAAAAACCAGCGCATCCACCTTCGGCGCGTCGGCGGGCGGATTTTGCGAACCCACCGAGCCGACGGGCCGCGGCAAAACCAATTGCAGCGCAAGCCCAGCCAGCGGATTGACGACGGGATGCGAACTGAAATTGTAAATGATCACGTCCTGACCGGAAGTCGTGTTCTTCGGGTCATGTTCTTCCACCGTGTCGCCAAGGACGGCGACGCCCCAGCGCGCGAGGATGGAATCAAGCCCGGTCGGCTCTTTGAGAGACAGATAATTGAAGAGCAGGAACAGCCGGCCGCCTTGCGCGAGGTATTGGTCAATTTTTTGAAGTTCCGTTTCCGAAAACGCCCCGCGCGGCCCGGCAATGATGAGCAGATTGCAATCGTCTGGAATTGTATTTTGACCGCGCAAATCCAACGGCGCATTCGTGACGTAATTATCCCGGAGAATCGCCCCGAATTTCAAGTAGCCGCTGTCGCCAGAATCATCCGGCGACGGCTCGCCGTCGCCTTGCAGAAAATACGCCTTGGGCTGCTTCGGATTTTCCAGCGCGAGCAGCACCGTCGTGAATATCAATTCGCCGTTGAAGGCGATGGGCTTGTGCGTGAATTCAGGCCTTTTATCGTTTGGATCTTCATTTGGGATTTGTTCGAGCGTGGTTTGGACGAGGCCGTCGCCGGGAACGATTTTGACGCGATTCCCGCCCGCATCGAAGATGATGAGATTTTTGTCGCCCTGCGAATTGAAGAACTGCTTGTATTGCTCCTTGGTTTTCTCCGCTTCGCCCGCGTCAAGCGTATAGTCCACGGTCTTCACGGAAATGTTCGGGTTTGCCGATTGATATTCTTTCAGCAATGTAACGATCTCTTGATACCACTCATCGCTCTTGTCGTAATAAACCGTCACGGCGACCTGGTTCGTGAGCGAACGGGCCACGATCAACGTGCGCGAGGACAATGGCTGCGCCTGCGAACTCAAATAAAACCGACCGGAAAATTTCGCGCCGAGATAATTCACCATCACGACCACCGCCAGCACCAGCGCCGTGCGCACAACCACGTCCAGGCCGATTTTCCAGCGGCGGCCCGGCGAGAAACTGAATTGTTTTTTTTCAGCCATCTTGTTTCATTTCCAGCGTCGGCTTTCCACCACGCGCAAAGTCAGGAACAAAAAGAAAAACGTGGCGGTCACATAAAAAACCGTCGTGCGCGCGTCCACAACGCCGCGCGCGAAATCATCCATCTGATCGAACAAGCCGAAACAGGATAGAACCTGCGACTGCCATTGGGCCGTGACAGGAATTAATCTCGCCAAAAAACTCAGCGAAAACAAACTCACGCCCAGCACAAAACTGATCATCGCCGCCGCCATCTGGCTGCGCGAAATGGCCGACGCAAAGCATCCCAGCGACAAAAACAGGCAGCCTGTGAGAAAAATCCCAACATACATTCCGCCTACCGTGCCTGCATCCAGTGCGCCCGATTGATTGGTGAAATGCCTCA
>Ga0181535_10006397_pt1 | contig 12191 bp, 12 predicted proteins | sample PEATcosm2014_Bin_44_FD_119774 | JGI IMG/M metagenome (GOLD analysis project Ga0181535, IMG submission 119774) | Peatland microbial communities from MTU Mesocosm Facility, Houghton, MI, USA - PEATcosm2014_Bin17_30_metaG | ecosystem: Environmental > Terrestrial > Soil > Wetlands > Peat | place...
TCAATCTGGCGGCTCTCGAGATCGAAGGCCAGTTTGGGAGTCATGGGCGGAGTCCAATAGCTGGCGGCGTAGTTGACGCGCACCCCATGCTTCTCCTGCGAACGGCGCTCGAGGCGGGCCAGCAAGGGGCGCATCACCGGATACTGATTGCCGAAGTTGGCAAGAAAATCCAGTGTTTCCCTGGATTGGTTGGTGTGGCTGTGCAACGAGATGCCGGTCTTGAAACCTTTGGCGGCCTCTTTGTCGCGCCACAGATAGGAGATGGACGCATTGGGCATGGCTGCTCCTTTATCCGCGATCGGGAAACCGCGTTCGTGCCCGGGTTCCTGAGGCCAGTGTCGAGCGAGAGCCATAAAAGGACGGTGAATATCCGGAGAATTACCCTTCAATTGAAGGATGTACCCGCAGAGTTAACTACAACTTCAGATGATACCGGGAAAGGGGCGGAATTGCTCTGGGGTTGAATTGCTTGACGGAAGTACGCGTAGTGACTATTGTAGCTACATATGTCGTTCGATCTCGGCAATCCCGAAGAGGAGTGGCCCGAGTTCGAATGGGACGCAGCCAAAGCCAAAAGAAATTTGCGGATACATGGAGTGAGTTTCCCAGCCGCCTCCGGAGTATTTCTCGATCCATTGCGGTTGGAAGATTCGGACACTCGCGAGGATTACGGCGAGGAGCGCTATTTCACTGTTGGATTTGCGAGCCAGGTACTGCTGGTAGTTGCGGCTACGTTGCGAGAAACGAATACGAATTATCTCCGCGAGAAAGGCAAATCGAAATGAGGAAAAAGAATACCGAAACCGTCGTTTTCCGCCTGGATCCCAGGAATCCGCCTCAAATGACGGCTAACGAAATTCGCGCTCTCAAGCGGATGCCGAATAAGGCGATCAATTACAGCGATATTCCCCCGCTGGAGGGTCACAAGTGGACAACGCCGGGAGCGCTTGTGCCAACGGAAAACAAGAAACAGGTTACTCTGCGTCTCGATGCCGACGTGGTTGAGTTCTTCCGCGCCACGGGCAGGCGCTATCAGAGCCGCATGAACGCCGTTCTGCGGGAATACGTGCAGTCGAACCGGAAGGCCAGTTAGCGCCTTTTTTAGATTCGAGCTATTTGCTGGTTTTGGCCATCTCAGGGCTGAGAAAATCCTCGACTGTCCATCCGGCCATAAGATCTTCGTCGTGGATCCGGGCGCCATTGGCCGGATGCGTCCCATGCGCGGCTGCCAGCTCGTCAGCCAGGTAGTTCTCCGTCAGTCCCTTCCGCAACAGGTCGAATGCCTGCTCCGGCGTATCGGCAAACTGGAAGAGCTCAAGGTCTTTGGGCGAAATGGCCCCAGTATCGACCAGCGCTTCCAGGTTAATTATCTTCTTCCAGTAGTCCGAGCCATAGATGACGACGGTGATCTTCTTGGCGAGCTTCTTGGTCTGGGTGAGGGTGAGAATTTCAAACATTTCGTCGAGGGTGCCGAAGCCGCCAGGGAAGACCACCAGAGCCTTGGACAGGTAGGCGAACCACAACTTGCGAATGAAGAAGTAGTGGAACTCGAAGTTGAGCGAGGGAGTGATGTAGGGATTGGGCGCCTGCTCGAAGGGCAGCCGGATGTTGAGTCCGATGGTTTTGCCGCCGGCCTCCCACGCGCCGCGGTTGGCAGCTTCCATAATGCCGGGCCCACCGCCGGAGGTGATGACGAAGCGGTGTTTGCGGGAGGGAATCTTTGACGCCCATTGGGTGAGCAGTTGGGCGAGACGTCGGGCATCCTCGTAGTAGCGGGCCATCTCAACGGCAGCTACGGCTCGCTTGCGCTGGAGATCGCTGGCTTTGCCGGCGGCGATGTCGGGCGGGCTGGCTGGCTGTTCGTGGCTTGGCGCGGGCTGGCGCGAGCCGGTATTGTCGAGCAATTCGAGGGCGTGATCGGCCTCTTCGCGGCCACGAAAACGCGCCGATCCGAAGAAGACAACTGTGTCCTGAATCTGCTCTCGGCGAAAGCGAGCGAGGGGCTCAAGATACTCTGCGGCGATGCGGAGGACGCGGCCGTCGGCGCTGTTGAGGAAGGTGGTGTTTTCGTAGGCCAGCGGGGCGGGCTGGAGGGGCGGCGGCGTGCCGTTGCGTGGAATGGTTGCCGTAGCCTGGGGCAGCACGGCGCTTTCGCTCTTCTCTGTTCCCTGGCCGATTTTTTCCGATTCCTGCTGTTTATCGTTCACGATTCATCTCCCGGCGGCCAAGAATGTCGTGGAGCGCAATCCAGAGATTCAACAGTCCCAGTCCCGAGACGATTCCTCGGACCGCTCCCATGGCGGCGAAATTGGAAAGGAGGGGGTACTGCATGAAGAGTGGATTCTGATCCCAGAAGGCGGGCGACCAGGGCGCGTAACAGACAGCCAGTCCGATATACATGCGCAGCATAACTCGGAGAAGCAGCTCCATGCGCTCAAGCCATCGAGGAATCCGGTGCGGCACGGGCCGTTCCGGCTGCGGCGCTGCAGACTCTGGGTCAACTGCTTGCCCGGGCAAGGAAGCCGGACTCACAGCGAGCGTAGACGATGTCGATTCCGGCTGCTGGGACATTCTCATTTGGACGCCCACCGCTTCGGTTTGAAACTGCGAAGAGGACACTAAGGACAAGACGGGAAAACCCTGTCTGGCCTGGGGACGCCGTATTGCAACGGTAACACAGCCGGGGTTGGGATGAGGCTGGGCCGCAAGGGAGCAGCTCCGGACTGAGGCCCTCTTGAGCGGCGATTCAAGGACGCGAATCAAGGCTGCGATTCAAGGCCGCAGAGCGGCTTGCACCACTGGCGGGGGATTCGACGAGATCTGATAATTCCCGTAGTCGATGGTGAGTACCGCGATGCCACCGACGCGGACGCTGGTTTCGCTTACGACCTGACGCGGCATCCAGAAGCCGTTGGTCTTCACGCCGGTGTAGTGTATCCGGGTTCGCGAAATCCAGAAAGACGGGCTTTTGGCCGGCTCGGTTTCCATTTTGACCGTTGCAAAATCCGCGGCATCCACCCAGATCTTGCCGCGATAGAGGAACTTGCTGGGCACCAGAGGCTCGACCTGCAGAACGTAGGCCGAGCGCCCTTCCAGAGTTTCCTGACCGAGCAGGCGAAACCGGTAATTCGCCGTCGTCAGGGCCGTTGATTTCCGCTGCTGAAAAGCCTCTCTTTCGCTGTCGACCGCCCGCTTGAGGACTTTTTCAAGAAGGAATTTCGATCCGCTTTGCGAAACGATCACGAGGTTTTTCCCGGAAGCACGGTCGTAATCAACCGCGACATCCATCCTGGCTTCAACCTTGCTGGAGAAGCCGCGGTAGACCACTTCGTAATGGCGAATGGTTTTATAGGACGTCAGATCTTGGGTTCGCTCGAGGTCGCGGCTCTGCATCCGATCGACAATTTGCGTGGCCGACAGAGCAGCGGGAGGGCGCGCATCTACGCTCTCGGGCCTGCACAAAGTTGAGGTTGCAACAAGGGCAATCGCCAACAGGGGGCCTGCGAAACGCGGAATGACCATAGCGCGATGGTATGCCAGCGAAGATCAACCCTGCGTAAATCCGATTTGGTGGGATGGAAAAAGGGGTATCTGGAAATACACGAGGGGAGCAGACACCGATTCCGTCGATCGAGCTGACTTCTGTGAGGGATGCGAAGGGATTGACACGCCGGTTTGAAGGGCGCGCTGTCTGCCGCGGAGGTTTCGATCCCCGGATCTATGTCTCCGGCCGCGAAGCCCTCAAAAATCGGGAGGCGCACATCCCGGTCGGGATGGCGCCTCAAGGACCTGCTGCAAACGAGGAGCTAGAACCGGTAGTAGACGCCGCCCATGGGCTCAAGCGATTGGGTGAACACGCCTGTTGCGGGATAGATGGAGGAGACGTTGGGCGCCTTGTACAGAAAGTCGCGGACCTGTGCGCGGACACCGAGATGGCGGCTGAAGTCAAAGTCCACGCCGCCGCCAAAGTCATACGCACCCCGGATAGAGGTGTTGTTGCCAAAGGGTGTGGGTCCGGGGATCGCAATATAAACGCCGGCGCCAGCCACGGCAAATGGGCGGAGATTTCCGAATTTTTTCGAGACGACATAGTTCAGGGCGACTTCGGCTGCGTTCCCGGAGATTGCAGCGGCGGGGTTCTGGCAGACAAAAGCGCAGGCGCCGGCCTTGGGAACGTAGGCCTGATCGGCGGTATTGAAGCCGAAGGCCAGTTCGTAGCCAACAAGCGGCTTGACGATCTGGCGTATTTCGAGCATGCCGCCCATTCCGTTCGAGGGTGTCTGCTGGGTACCGTTGCCACTGGTGCCGCTGGTGAGGGCCTCATAGAAACTGGCGCCTACATCCAACTGCGCGTCCGATTCTTTGGCGGTGCGCGCTTTAGCTGCGGGGGCGCTCTTCGCGCTTGCCGGAGCATCGTCCTGGCCGTACGCCGCGGCGCCTGAGAGCGCTGCCATTCCAATCAAAATAAAGGTAGTCAGCATCCACTTCGTTCGCATCATCGTCTCCGAATTCGATTTCACCCTTGTTCTGCATATCTGGACCGGAAGGGAGGGTTGCCGGGAAATGCCGAAACCCTGCTCCCCGCCGGGAGTTGGCAGAACGTTTGATGACTTGCTGGAGCAGTACTCCAGGAAATAAGGCGTCTCCGTCATGGTACAAGGCGGCTCTTCGAGTCCACCCAGTCCCAGAATCACGGAGGCTGGGCATTGTGGCGAAAGGCCAATCCGATTATATCGGCTTTGATCCGGGGCATTTGGCGGTCAGGGTACCGGGCAAGCTCAATTGACCCATCCGACGCCCGAGGGCACCTTGGGTTAGCAGGATTCATCGATCGGCAGGCCAGAAATCCAGCGCCGTACCCGGTTGCTTTTCATTCAAGAATCAGAGGAGCCGGTCGGACGGCTATGCGCGAGCATCCCGGTTTCGAAGCCACAAATATAATTCGACAATTGAGCAAAACGGCTCAGACCGCCCCAGGGATTGGGCTTATCTTGGGGTTGTGTGAACACTCTTGCGTTTCCGCCGGAAACGACAGGAGAATGACCGGAGGTGTAGTCTCCGTCGCACACAAAGGGCCAACGCTTAACCTGGCAACCGGGGATCGCCGCGATCCATGCACAAGGATCCCAGTTGGAGCCAGCCGTACCAACGCGACACCATTTCCCAGTCATGCGTTGCCGGGGTGCAGGCCGGAGATTCCACTACGAGGATCACCGGCTTGCAGCTCGAGTCTGATTTCGATTGTTCGTGTCGCGACTGGCAGCAGTGCCAATCCGCTCCTCAATCTTCGCTAAAAATCAGTATCCCGAAAGTCGGCAATGGTCCTTTGCCGCGCCCTTCTGTCTTTTAACCACCATCCCTTCACCAAGCATCAGCTTCCGCAATACCCATTGGCCCGTAAAGTGTTGCATCGGTGCGACAATAGCATTAGCGGCAGGTTCGTCATTCAAGTCGAGCCGGCGCAAGGAAAACGTTGACTATGTTGCGCGTGCTTTCTACCCATCTTTTCCTGAATCAAAGGCTTCATCCGGGACTTCTAGAGCACGCCGAAACCGCGGGCGCGCAGGCCGTGGAGATTTTTGCCGCTCGCCAGCACTTTGACTACACCAGCCGCGAACACGTGACTGAGTTGGCAAACTGGTTCCGGTCAAACACGCTTCAGCCCTTCTCGATGCACGCGCCGCTCTATCCCGACCGCGAGATGGGCCGTTCCGGGGCGCCCGGGGTGAACGTACTGCATCCTGAAAAATCGCGCCGCATCGATGCCATGGACGAGGTGAAGCGCGCACTTGAGACGGCGGAACACATTCCGCTACAGAACTTGATTGTGCATCTCGGCGAGCGGGATGATGCGTGGTCGCCGCGCAGCATTGAGTATGCGATTACCGCCCTGGAGCATCTGGGTGCGTTTGCGCGGCCACTCGGCGTGCGCCTGCTGGTCGAAAATCTTTTGAGCGAACCCACCACGCCCGTACACCTGGCGATCATTCTGGAGATGGGCCACCTGAATCATATTGGGGTCTGTCTTGACCTGGGCCACGCACACGTGACGGTTGGTGTGGCGGAGGCCATTGGCACGCTGGGCGCGCGCATCGCCTCAGTTCACGTGCACGACAATCACGGCCTGAAAGACGAGCATCTGTGGCCCGGAGATGGAACCATTGACTGGACGGCTGCGGCCGATGCCCTCGGGAAGCTCGAAGCTCCTCCCGCCATTGTGCTGGAAATCAGTCAGAACCTGGGCGAAACTCCGCTTACGATTCCCGCCAAGATCGAACAGGCTTTCAAGCGATTTGCGTGAGAGCCGGGGAGGCCGGGAATTCGCCGACGAGCGACGACGCCTGCGCACGAAAAAGCTGCACCTCGCGGACCACGTCAAAACTTGTTCTCATGCAAAAGTCATCGTTGGCCAACTTGCAACCGCACTGGCGCGGGCCCACTGCAGGAAGAACTCGACGAGCTTCTGACTCCAAAGCAGACTCTGGGCTCAACTACCTGAACAGTGGCGGTGACCGACGAGCTGAGTCCATCGCCGGACGCGGTGACCACAAAACTCGACTCTCCCGGAGCGGCCAGGCCTGAAGCTGTCAGCGTGAGCGTGACAGTATTCGCGGTCCCGTTCGCCGCCGGGGTTAATGGATTCGCCGACCAGACAGCCGAGAGACCAGGTGCGAGCCCCGTAGTCGAAAAGCTCATGGTTCCTGCAAACGATCCGGCTGGAACCACCGTGAGAGTGACGGTCGCGACGCCGCCCTGGGCTACCGTTATGAGATTTGTTTCCGGGGCCAGCGCCAACTTTGGCGGCTGCTCGGTTGCCGGAGCCCAACTGCCAAGCAGAGCTGTCGCGTCTACGGAGCCGAGCCCGGTGGCCAGGTTGTAGGCCGCGCCATTTGCCCAGAAACCCGCCACGCCGGGGACGCTGTTATTCCCCGAGGTCGTTGGGTGGAAGGGATAGCTCTCCGCGTTGACGAGCGAATAGAGTTTTGGATTCGCGCTTCCCTGCCCCAAACCGCCCATCCGTTCGACGACCAGAGCCATGATGCCGGCGAAGGATGGCGCGGCCGCGGAGGTCCCGGAGATCACCCAAGTTGAACCATTTTCATTGATGATGTAGCCGTCATGGGCGGCGGCGGAAAGCGCCACGTCCGGCACTGCCCTCATGCCATTGGAGGCGCCGGCGCCCACAACGGCGGCCTGCCAGCCCGGCTGCGCATACACATGGCTTGCCCCCCCGCCCGAGGCCCACAAACCTTGACCGCTGTTCGCGGCGCTCTCATTCCACACTTCTTCGGGAATGTACCCCAGAGCTGAGCCGTAGCCGGTGGAGTTTGACGAGGCCCAGTATTGCGAGGGGTTCGCGCCCTCGTTGAACTCGGTGCCGCCGACGCAGGTAGAGTAGGGCGAGCTGCACACGCCGTTCACTGCCGCTTGCTTGCCTTTGGTTGAAGCAGCCTCCGAACAGCCTGCTGCGCCGGCGTCTCCGGAGGAGACGAAGACCGTCATTCCCTGGGTGGCGGCTTGCTGCCACAAGCTGTTGTAGAAGGCCAGCTCGGAAGAGCCCATCTGCTGCTCGCAACTGCCATAGCTCACGCTGACGATGGGCGCTACGGCGTGATTGACGATGTATTGCGAGGACAGGTCGATGCCGTCGGTTGAAGAGGTGGAGGCCGCTGTGACCAGCGAGATCGCGGCCGCCGGCGCAACTGCGCCCGCCCACTCGACGTCGAGGGTCGACTCATCCTGGTCATTTTCGACGAGCCCGGGGTTGTTTCCTACCACGATCACGGATGGAGTGTTTGGGGGGAGCGCGGAGAACGATCGGAACGCGGCAACGTCACCCAGGTTGATGTTGCTTCGTCCTGCGATGGCGATTGAGATTCCAGCTCCGGCGGTGCCCGCCTGGTAAAGGGGACTCAGATTGTAGATGGTCGCAAAATCGGCCGGGGACAGATAGTGAGTGCTCCCGGCGGAGTAGAGTGGGCTCGGCCCAGAAGCATTTTGCGCGGGGAAAGGTGACCGCATGTGAATCTGGGATGTGCTGCGAAAATCGCTGAATGAAACGACCCCACTTACAACTTGACTAAGCGCGGCTGGAATCTGCGGATCCTGTGCGTTGGCAATATGTGCGATCCCTTCGACCTGGTAATTGTGAATCTCGGTGTGGAAGGCATCGAAGACCTGGCCCGCAGTTCCGGAAAACACCACCAGCCGATTGCCAGCCGGAATCTCGTCTACGGTGAACCCATGCGCGGCGAGCCATGCCGTTATTTGCGCAAGGTCTTGCGCACTGGCTCCGAAGCGGGTTCCAAACCTGGCGGGAGTCAGCCATTGATGAAAGAGCGGCGAGGTGGGATTCTGCTGCGCCTGGATCAATGCGTCTTGCTCTGCCTGCTGGGCGGGTGACGGCTTGAGCAGCAGAAGCATTTGGTCCATGCGGGTCTCGGCACTTACCGGGCCCTGGTCGAACTCCGGCCGCGCTAAAGGGCTCACGTTGCCTGGGAGTGTGACTGCTTGTGTCTCGTCGAGCTGGCCTGACGGACGCAGGTTGACGACAGGATGCTCGGATGCCTGAACTGGACCGTGGACAAGGCCCGGCGTGGGTGCGGAGCAGCCGGGTGAAGCGAGCGCAAGGGCTCCTGCGAGCAATAGGAACAGGCGGGTCACTTGGAAGGTCTCTGCCTTTCAGGACCACGGGGAGTGAGGCTTATTGCTGGGAGTAACTCCGCAGTCCTAGTTGCTGATACCTTCGGAGCGGAAGATAGGGAGCGTTAGCTAATTGATTTCCATAGTTGGGCTATCTAATTAACGAGGTACCTGGAATTGGTTTGAAAAAGGACAAAAGGTACAGAAATGACTCAATGCGCAATCCGAACAAGGCGGCTGCGCTTGAGATTCGAGGCCTGCAATCGGGAGATGCGGACTAGCAGATGCGTGGTAACTGCTCGCCGATTTGGGTGGGGATTACGCGATTGGCGCCCATGGCGGTGCGGGCGACTAACATGCGTTTGTGCTCGCCTGTAACCTGGCCGATGCGGGCTGCATTGCTGCCGAGCGGATGCGCGCGGAGAATTTGCAAGATCGCGTCCGCGGCTTCGGGCGCGACGATGAAGACCGCCTTGCCTTCGTTGGCCACATAGACGGGATCGAGGCCGAGCAGCTCGCATGCGGACTGAACTTCGGCACGCACGGGGAGACTGGCTTCGTCGATGGAAATGCCTACGCCGGAGGACTGGGCAATTTCGTTCAATGTCGAGGCGAGTCCGCCGCGGGTTGGATCGCGCATGGCGTGAACAGCGACGCCGGCCGCGTTGAGCACTTCGGCGATCATGCCGTTGAGCGCCGCGCAATCGGAACGAATCTGGCTCTCGAACTCGAGGCCTTCGCGGACGCTCATGATGGCCATGCCGTGGTCGCCGATGGTTCCGGAGACGAGCACCACGTCGCCGGGTTGCGCGCGATGCGGGCCAACCTGGATGCCTTCGCGCAGCACGCCTATGCCGGCCGTGTTGATGTAGCAACCGTCGCCGTGTCCGCGTTCGACAACCTTGGTGTCGCCGGTTACGATCTTGACGCCGGCGGTGGCCGCGGCCCTGGCCATGGATTCGACGATTGCGGCAAGTTGAGCGAGGGGAAATCCTTCTTCGAGAATGAAGCTGGCGCTGAGGAAGCGCGGAATGGTGCCGGAGACGGCGAGGTCGTTCACAGTGCCGTTGACGGCCAGTTCGCCGATGGAGCCGCCGGGAAAAAAGAGCGGCTGCACGACGAAGGAGTCAGTACTCATGGCGAGCCGTCCGCTGCCAAGGTCGAGCACGGCGGCGTCGCCGAGATTTTCGAGAGCGGGATTGCGGAAGGCGGGCAGAAAGAGATGTTCGACGAGTTCGTTGCCCAGCTTGCCGCCGCCGCCGTGACCCATGACGATGTTGGGATAGCCGACGAGAGGTAACGGGCAGGACCAGTTTGAAAAGTCAGGCGTCGTCTTCAAAGCATTGGGTCCGGCGGTCTTGAGGGACTCAGGCATGGGCAGCTCCGCTGAGCCCGGAGCCGGCAGCCGCCAGCTCTTCGGCGGAGATGAAGCGGCCGTAGTTATAGTACGCGGCGCATGCGCCTTCGCTTGAGACCATGGTGGCGCCGAGCGGATGGCGCGGGGTGCATTCTTTACCGAAGGCCGCGCACTCGGCGGGCTTGATGGCGCCGCGCAGCACGTCGCCAGCCTGGCACAGAGGCGACTCCTGGGTGTGAATACCGGTGATGTTGAAACGCTGCTCAGCGTCGAAGCCGCGATAGGCCTCGCTGAGACGCCAGCCGCTTTTGGGTATGACGCCGATGCCGCGCCAGGCGCGGTCAGTGACTTCAAAGACTTCGGCCAGCAGCTTTTGCGCGGCGCGGTTGCCTTCGAAGGTAACGACGCGGCTGTAGGCGTTCTCCACTTCATGCTTGCCGGACTCGAGTTGAAGGACAACGCGGCGAATGCCATCGAGTAGGTCGAGGGGCTCAAAGCCGGTGACGACGAGCGGGATGCCGTACTTTTCTGCCAGCGGCGGATACTCCCAATAGCCCATGACGCTGCACACATGGCCAGCGAGCAGAAATCCCTGCACCTTGTTTCCGGGTGACTGAAGGATGGCCTCAATGGCGGGCGGCACCAGAACGTGGGAGACGAGAAGCGAGAAATTCTTGAGGCCGCGACGCTTGGCCAGGTGGACGCTCATGGCGTTGGCGGGTGCGGTGGTCTCAAAGCCGACGCCAAAAAAAACAACCTGGCGATCGGGATTCTTCGCGGCAAGTTCGACGGCATCGAGCGGCGAATAGACCACGCGAACGTCGCCGCCCGCGCCTTTGATCTGGAACAGATCGGCGTCGGTACCGGGGACGCGGAGCATGTCGCCGAAGGAACAGAAGATGACGCCGGGCTGTGCGGCGATGGCCAGGGCTTTGTCGATGAGTTCAAGCGGTGTAACGCAGACGGGGCAGCCGGGACCGTGAATCATTTCGATTCCGGCAGGGAGCATCTGATCGATTCCGTTGCGAATGATGGAGTGGGTTTGGCCGCCGCAGACCTCCATGATCTTCCAGGGGCGCGTCGAGACCGAGTGAATCTCCCGCGCCATGCGCTGGGCAATTTCGCCGTTGCGAAACTCGGTGAGGTACTTCATTTGCCGGAGCAACTGCCGTCTGGGCAGTTGGACTGGGGAGATTTGGCGGCACGGGCGAAGGCTTCATCCTCGGTGGCCAGTTCCTCGTCCAAAACGCCCATTTCGCGGAAGTCCCGGAGCGTTTGCTCGGCGGTTTCCTCGTCGATTTTGGAGATGGCAAAGCCTACGTGGACAATCGTATAGTCGCCTACCTGGACCTCGGGCACATAGTCAAGACAGACGTTCTTGACGACGCCGCCGAAGTTGACCCGGCCGACGCGGATGAGGCCGTCGGTCGAGATCTCTTCCACTTTTCCAGGAATGGCTAAGCACATGGCAACTACGTTATACCTTGGCAGCCGCCACGTGCTTTGTGATTTAAATCACATGAAGGACGATTTAGATCCGCTCAAGTGCGGAGCCGTACGTTAGTCGGAGACCATGAGCTCGCCGGGGAGGATGGGGCGGGTGCGGGGCAACATTCCGCGCCAGGTGGCCATGCCCATGAACATGAGGGTGCCAACAAAGACGACAAGCTTGATGAGGCTGCCTTCCTGGGTCGGTCCAACATTCGACGGCAGAATCTTCCAGACGATGAGCAGGATGGTTTGCGCGATGGTGACAGCCCAAACGGAGCCGTAGAAGTAGCGGCGCTCGGTGCCTTCATTCTTGGTGGAGGGACCGACGCGGGGCAGCTTGCCCATGAGGCCGAGCAGGAGAATCAGCGCGCAGAGCGGAGAATATGCATAGGTATAAATCTCCTTCATGCGCCACTCGCCCGTAAAGGCGGCGATCGCCAGGCCCGTCGCATTGAGCAGGGCGAAGCTGATGACGGCGTTCCACGCGAAGGTGTAGCAGATTTTGCGGTACAGCGGATTTGGCTTGTCCTCGTCGAAGCGCAGGATGTAAGGCCGGGGCTCAACGCCGGGCAACTGGCCGTGCCAGCCGGCGATGGCGGTGCCGACCAAGACGGTAGCCAGCCAGGCTCCATTGGCCAAAGTAAAGCCGTGTGCAAACAGGCTGAAAGTGAGGGGACCGGGGGCAAGGAAAAAGACCCAA
>Ga0181535_10006400_pt1 | contig 12188 bp, 10 predicted proteins | sample PEATcosm2014_Bin_44_FD_119774 | JGI IMG/M metagenome (GOLD analysis project Ga0181535, IMG submission 119774) | Peatland microbial communities from MTU Mesocosm Facility, Houghton, MI, USA - PEATcosm2014_Bin17_30_metaG | ecosystem: Environmental > Terrestrial > Soil > Wetlands > Peat | place...
AAGGGTGTCGAGCTTTCGCAGCATTCTTTCGCAGATGTGGCCAAACACCGCGTCCAATCGGAAGAACAGGCCGAAGACTCGCCGCTGCGTGATGGAGGGCGTCAGATAGATATCGCCGGTGCGCAAGCAGGTAAAGGTGGATTCGTCGCGCGCCAGCGTCCGCTGCACAAAGGTCGAGCCGCTTCGAAAGTTCGAAACAATGAAGAGCGGCTTCTCGACCTTCTGTTTCCGGTAGGCGGGGAAGAAAATTTCATCGGCGATGAAGCCCATCCAGGCCGCTAGCAGGACGCATCCCCAGATTGGATAAAAGAGCAAAAGGAAGATGAACCGGTCGCGGTTGAGGGGCCCATTCGTTCCGGTGCTCCGATAGAAGGAACGTACCGTCTGGCGCCAGAACAAACGAAAGTTGAAGGTCATCGGACGGCGGAAACTCCCCAGGCAAAAATGGAATGCTAATTCGGCATCTGCGTGCAAGCGATCAAGCTGCCTGAATGCGCCGCCCACGATCTCTGCTGGTCCTGAATGCCGTTTCCCCCACGATCAAGGAGAGTGCGACTGCTGTCAAGAGGAAGTTAGCGAATCAAGGCCCGGCAAATGCAGTCAACACAGTCATCGGGAGTCTGGAGCGTCGTGTGGAGATGAACTTCAGGGGCAAGAGGCGGCTCGTAAGGGCCATCGATTCCGGTGAAGTTCTTCAGTTCTCCGCGCCTCGCTTTGGCATAGAGGCCTTTCGGATCGCGCCGCTCACACTCCGTCAATGGCGTGTCAACAAAGACTTCATAGAACTCGCCGGACTCGAAGAGCGAGCGGGCGTGATCGCGCTGAGCACGGTAGGGGCTGATGAACGAGACGATCGTGACGAGGCCGGCGTCGACAAGCAGGCGCGCGACTTCTGACACCCGGCGAATGTTTTCATTGCGATCGGCTTCAGAGAACCCGAGGTCCTTATTCAGGCCAAGGCGAACTTCGTCACCGTCGAGCAGATAAGTGTGACGCCCGGCTGCGTACAGGCGTTTTTCGAGCGCGTTCGCGATCGTGGATTTACCGGCCGCGGGAAGACCGGTGAGCCACAGGCACAGCGGCTGCTGGAGCTTGAGCTTGGCGCGGGCGTTCTTGTCAACGTTCATCGGCATTCGAGCAGAGGCGTGGCTCGATGCTCAGCGAGCGAATCGATCCCGGATCGGGCCGCGTGTGTGGGCGTCTCAGACTTGCTCCCCAGTATAAAGGTGAGCGGGTCGTGTAGCGCGACGAGAATCGCTGTTCTGGCTTCGGTCAGTGTGCCGGTGTTCTACGCGGGGCATGGAACATGCAAATGCGCGGCTCGCGGCTTGGAATCCGGCCGAAGTAGCCGGGCATCTACATGCAGGAATGCCGGCGAAGCCCGAGGCCAGTGCGATTCGTTTGATCATGCCGTGTTCCCGCCCGCGCGCTCAAAATCGGCGGCAACGCCTGTATTGTTCTATCCGGAAAGGCGATCGAATAGAAAAAGAACCCGCCCATTGCCCAGTTGGACGCGGTCAGCGACGGCGAAATGCGGTGCGAATGCGCGCGTCAGGTCATCCTCAGTCAAATGACCGTAGAGATCATCGCGGCCACGCAGCCATTCCTGAAACATGGGGTCAGAGGGTGGCACCCACTCCAGCAGGAGCCAGCGTTGTGTAAGGGCTGCGCAGAGACCGGCGATGCGATCCAGTGGCAACTGATGACGCAGGATGAGATGATGCACGACTGCGAGCATCAGCACCAGGTCAAATCTGCCGGTGAGGCGGTCAAGCAGGGAAAAGTGTTCGCGGTTGCGCCATCCTGCCGCGGGCGTGGGGCGGGCAATGTCCGCGATCAGGGCTGTGATGGGCTGGTTGCGGTGCAGGGCAGCGCGCCAAAGTTGTTCGAGAGCGGCGGCATCACTGTCGAGGGCGACGACACGCGCGCCGGCATCGGCGGCCAGCAACGAATAAGTGCCCGTGTTGGCGCCGATGTCGAGAACCTGCTCGGGTCGACATCGTGCCAAAACGCTCTTGACGAATTGCTGCTTTTCTTCGACGTCGGCGGGGCGATAGTGTCCGGCTGTTTGTTCGTAGCGGCTCCATTGGCTATGGCCGCGCTCGCCGGCCGCGTACCGGACTTGCATATCAAGGCGCGCGATGCGCTTTTGCAGGACGTGCCGGGCGAGATCGGGATCGGTGGTGGATGGAGCTTTTTTCGAGGCGGCTCCTGGTTTCCCCGGCCGCTCAAAGACTGTGGCCAGTGTGATGACATCAAGCAGCTTGGGATTCATCCGGCGCCAGCGCGGCAGCGCCTTGTAAATCTGGCGCGGCTCATAGCCATCGCGCGCAAACAGAGTTGCCTGGAGCGGCCAGCTCAAATACTTTGCCGCCAACAGAGGCAGCAGGAAGGTGCGCACAAACTGCCCGTAGGCCAGCCAGACACTGGAATGAGGATCGCGGCGCTCGAAGGATAAAACGTCCACGAGGATGGGGCGCGGGCCGGAAAAGAGAATGTTGAGAGGAGTGGCGTCTTTCAGAGTCCACCCCGCGTCGATGGCGTGGCTGGCCACGCGCAGCGTGAGTTCCGCGGCGGCTTGCCACTGAGCGGTAGTCCACTCCCATGGGTAGCTGATGGGATCGATGCGCGGATGTTCAAGCCAGAACTCGCCGGAAGAAATGCAGGGATGGGAACCGGGCTCGGCAACGCGGCTGGATATCAGGTCGCCACTTTGTTCGAGAGTTTTGCGCAGCGGTGATGCGAGAAACGCCCGAGTCTCTTTCTCAGCCGCGGGGCGAATCCGCCGCAAGGCGCAACCTTCCGCGAGCCGGAGTTCGCCTGCCGGATCGCGAAAAGTCAATTCCAATTCAGTGTTTACGGGCGGGGGCGCTGCCACTCGACCAGAATACTACTCTTCTGGACCATTACGAGTTTTGCAGGTCGTCGCCTTCCATGGCAACGGACTGCTTGTCCGATTCGGACAAAGGAGCATCGCCGGAGCGGAAGAGGGAGTAAATCTTCCGGCGCAAGTACCAACCAGTGGCGACGAGCGCGGCCCCGGCGGCCTGAACGGCTAAAAGACCCGTGCCCGGATCGGCGTAGGCGTATGCAGGGCGCTCGAATACCAGGACGGCACCCACGAGAATCAAGACAACCGGAAAGATCTGAAGTAGTTTCAAGCGGCTCACAGGCGGCTCCTGGACGGATGGCAATTTTCGTTCGGAAGCGCAACCAATTCAATCCGAAGTCGAACTCGAGCAGCCATCTGTTATGGTGTAGACGGCAAACCGGCCGTCGGTGTTTACAGAATTGCAGACATTCTCCGGTGAAAGAAATAGGACTTTCGAGTGTCGTACCTCAGGATTCAATACAACTTTCGCGCCAAAGAACTCCTACTAGAGGCAACCCTCCACGGGGCAGCCGCATCATCTTCAGTTCTTGATTGACAACTATGCTTGCGCTGGCGCTGCGGAATCCGGTTTGGACTTGGGTGGATCTTTTCGCCCTGGGGCGAGGATGGCGTGCAGGATGGTGCCTTCCATGCGGGGCATGAACTCGACTATGCCGGCAGCGCCGATATCCTGGATCAGCCGATTAATGATCTTGTACCCGAGATCGCGGTGGGCCATCTGCCGGCCTCGGAAACGAAGGCTCGCCTTCACCTTGTCGCCTTCGGTGAGAAAGCGGACCGCCTGATTCTTCTTGGTCTGGTAATCGTGCTCGTCGACGGTCACCGAGAACTTGACTTCCTTGACGGTGATGACTTTCTGGCGCTTGCGCGCCGCGCGTTCGCTCTTTTCCTTTTCGTAAAGAAAACGGCCATAATCCTGAATCCTGCAAACGGGCGGAACCGCATTGGGCGACACTTCAACCAGGTCAAGGCCGCGTTCGCGGGCGATGCGGAGGGCCTCAAAAGGCTGAAGGATGCCAAGCTGTTCGCCGTTCTCGTCGATGACGCGGATTTCGCGCGCGCGAATTCGGTCGTTGATGCGAATGAAGGACTTTGCCGCTCGTTTATCGAATGCGATGGTACTCCTCCGAAGGCGCGCCGGGCGGGCCGGGGCAGGGCGCCCCATTGGGCCGCAGAGCAGCGACGCAACCTGAGTATAGCATTGGCTCGGCCCTCAGAAAAAAGAGGTTAATGGCTGGGAATGCCGGCTAGCGAGCTGTCGGAGTGAAGGCCGGTGACGCGCACATCGAGCAGCTGATTGGCAGGGAAACGGGCGTCGAGATTTATCGGCAGAAAGTTCTCAGAAAGTGCCGCGGTGTGGCCGAGCGCGGCGACCGCTTCCGGCGTGTGGAGCGTGATGGCGGCGAGGTCGCGGCTGACGAAGCGGGTGCGATGAGCCGCGGTCTTTTCGGCAGCGACAGCGCGGAGCGCGGCCGTACGCTCTTCAACGGCGCCCGGCGGAACCGGCGAAGCTTGGTGGAGGGCCCACCCAGGAGTGCCGGGTCGCGGTGAAAAGGGGAAAAGGTGCAGGTAGCCGAAGGGCAATGCGCGCACGAAGTTCAGCGTTTCTTCAAACTCTCGATCCGTCTCGCCGGGAAAGCCGACCATGACGTCAGCGCCGAGAGTGAGGTCGGGGCCGGCTGCGGAAAAAAGCGCGGAGACCTTGTCGGCATAGTGCCAGGGGCGGTACCGGCGGTGCATGCGGCGGAGCACAGCGTCGGAGCCCGACTGCAGCGGGAGGTGGGCGTGGCGGGCGAGGCGGACCCCGCCAAACTCGCGCAGCAGATCGATCAGATCGCTGTCCCAATCCATCGGCTCGATGGAACTGAGTCTGAGGCGCGGCAAGGCAGTCCGCGTGAGGATTTCGCGCACCAGCGTTGCAAGTGAATCTTGTCCAAGACCAGAAGAAGAATCCCGGCCCCAGCGGCCGAGGTTAATCCCCGAGAGCACGAGCTCCTTGCCGCCGGCGGCGACGAATTCCTCAACTTGGCGAAGGACCACTGCGCGGGGCAGGCTCCTGGAGGGGCCGCGCGTCTGAGGGATCACGCAGAAGGTGCAGCGATTGCCGCAGCCCTCCTGAATTTTCAGGTTGGGGCGCGTCTGCGTACCCGGCATGAGCTGCGCGTCTTCAAGGAAGGAGTGAGCGAAACGGTCGTCAGCCCAAATGGGAGCAGCTTGCGGAGTTCTCGCGGACATGAGCGATGACACCGGGACAAGCGAGGGCGGAAGGGTTTCGGCTGCGCCAATCGCCAGGTTGAAGATGATCTCCGGCGCAAGGGCCTTGTGGCTGTTGCCAACGACGGCGGCGACACCGGGCATGCAGGCGAGTTCCTGAGGCGCGCGCTGGGCGTAGCAGCCGGTGACGACGATCCTGGCCGCGGGATTTTGGCGATGCGTACGGCGGATAAAGGCACGAGCCGCGCGGTCGGCCTCGGCGGTCACGCTGCAAGTGTTCACGACGACCACGTCGGAAGCAAAGGGCTGGTGTTCAGCAAGGGATCGCAGATGCCCGGCGATGGCCTCGCCATCAGCGCGTGCCGCTCTGCAACCGAAGTTCTCGATGAAAAAGCCCGCCATCGTCCCAGTCTAATGAATCCAGGGCCGCGCGGCGACTCGCGAGGATCAGGCCAGACGATTTAGGCTTGGAGCGGATTTCAGCCGAGGAGAAACAAATGCGCCACACTCTTCACTTCTCTCGAATCGCCAGTATCGGAGCCTGTCTCGCCGGGGCATTGAGTCTGATCTCGTCCTTGCCGGCGCAGGTCGCGCCGAAGCCCCGCATTTTGGTTTATACGCGCAACTACACGCCGGACGGCAAAGGCTACGTGCACGACAATATTGCGGCCAGCGTGGCGGCGATTCGAAAGATGGGCGACGAGGCTGGGTTCGAGGTCGATGAGGTGGACGCTCCGGGCGTCTTCACCGATGCCAACCTCCGCCAGTATGCCGCGCTGGTGTTCGCGAACAGCAACAACGAGGCATTCAGCGACGACACGCAGCGCGATGCATTCAAACGCTACATCGAAGCCGGCGGTGGATTTGTCGGCATCCACTCGGCCTCCGGCTCGGAGAGGGACTGGCCTTACTTCTGGTCGGTGCTGGGCGGAAAATTCGCGGCTCATCCCCGCCAGCAGCCGTTCACCGTTCGGGTCGTCGATCGAGACTTTGCCGCAGCTAAGGGGCTGCCCGCGCAGTTTACATGGACCGACGAGTGCTACTTCCTCGATCACTTGAATCCTGATATCCATCCAGTTCTGGTGACAGACCGGACAAAGCTTGCCACGCTCGAGCCGATGACCATTGACGCAGCGAAGTTCCCTATCGACTTGCCGCTCGCGTGGTACCACGAATTCGACGGCGGGCGCGAGTTTTACCTGGCGCTTGGCCACAACAAGGAAGACTACGGGAATCCCATCCTCTACGGGATCATCAAGAACGGGATCCTTTGGGCGATGAAGGCCGGCAAGTAGGAAGTTGCGGAGCGAGGGTATTTTTCAAGGCGCGCGGAGTGGGGCTTAGTCAAGCTGTTCTCCGGTATACTGAGGGTGAACAGACATTCTTTGTTTCATTTGTTTGCGCCTATGTCGTACTCCTCGACTGCCTATGTTCCGGTTCCTGTCCGGTCTGCCGCGCGGGGCGGGACGTGGCGCCTTGCCGGATACGTCTACTTCACTTTCATCTGCTATGTTTCCATAGGCTTGCCGCTGGCGGTCCTGCCGCCGTTCGTGCACCTGCGCATGGGCTACAGCGCGGTGCTTGCAGGCCTCGCCATCAGCATCCAGTACATTGCTACATTGCTGAGCCGGCCGTGGGCGGGGCGTATCTCCGACCACATGGGCGCCAAGGTCTCAGTGATGTGGGGGATGGCCTGCTGCACGGCGAGCGGCGCATTGCTGATGGGCACGGCGGCTCTGCATGGAGTGCACTGGCTCAGTTTTGCCGTCCTGATTGTGAGCCGGCTGACGCTGGGAGTGGGCGAGAGCCTTGGATCGACGGGATCGACGCTGTGGGGCATCACCAGCGCGGGCCAGGAACACACAGCCAAGGTGATCGGGCTGAACGGCATCAGCACCTATGGCGGCATGGCGCTGGCTGCGCCGCTGGGAGTGATTCTGGATCAGCAGTGGGGCCTGGGTTCAATCGGTTTGGTGACGATTCTGATTGGTGCCGTCAGCTTTGTCCTCGCATGGCGCAAGGAGCCGGCGGCGGTGGTACATGGCGAGCATATGCCGTTCGCTCACGTGCTGGGGCGCGTGGCTCCGCACGGCATGGGACTCGCGTTGGGGGGCGTCGGCTACAGCGTGCTGGCCACTTTCGTCACGCTGTTTTATGTCAGCCGTCATTGGAGCGGCGCGGCTCTCTGCCTCACCGCGTTCGGCGTCGGGTTCATCGCCGTGCGCCTGCTGTTTATTAAGACCATCAGCCGCTTCGGCGGCTACCCGGTAGCGATTGCGTCACTGTTGACCGAAGCCGTGGGGATGATTTTGCTGTGGCAATCGACGACGCCATGGATGGCCATGGCGGGCGCGGCCGTGGGCGGGTTAGGACTGTCGCTCATCTTTCCGGCAATCGGCGTGGAAGCAGTCAAGCGGGTTCCGGAGTTTAATCGCGGAACGGCGCTGGGCGTCTATACCGCATTCTCAGACGTGTCCTTCTTTCTTGTCGGGCCGATTGCTGGAGCCATCATTGGCTGGTATAGCTACGCCAGCGTGTTCCTGTTCGCGCTGATCAGCGTGCTGGCGGCGTTGGGGATTGTGATGGTGTTGAAAGCCGCCAGTCGCCAGCAGCCAATTAGCCGGTAGCCCTCAGCAAACAGCAGACGGTGGCGGCCTCCATGGTTTGTCTGTAGGTAGTACCCCCCTCCCCCCCTATGTCTTGCCGCTAAGTTATTTCGAATGAGCGACTTATACCCTCGATCACTTGCTCTAATCCCATGAAAACAAAGGGGTTAGAATGCAAAATATCTGCAATCAACGACTTAGAGGTGCTTTATTGGGCTTTGTGCCGGTTCCGGCGGCAAACTCTCCGCGAAAAAAGGATGGCGACCGCAGAGATCGGCTCGCGAAAGCCTGCCTCTGGGCCGCCCGGTCCTTTGAAAGGAGATTCTCTTCTTTGACTCTGATATAAGGATAGCGATTTCGGAGAAATAATCGGCAAACTTGGGAAAGAATATCTTGCGCGGAGATGAGATTTGGAATCAGCGAGTTGGCGAGCTGGTGAGGCGACGAGATGCCCGGCGGGGGCTTGACAGCGCAGCGGAGCTGGCGGAGTTGGCGGTGCTAGCGGAGCTACAAGGGACCGGAGGTTGTCGGAGGGGCGGCACGGGTCCGGATACTGAGGCGGGGTGGGAACGTCCCGACTGTCCCCAGGTTTCCCGGGTTTGATTTCTGCGCCATCGGTCTACGTCGATGGCGAGGCGTACCGGGGCAGTGTTTGTTGCGGGTTTCGAGCTGCGATTTCTCCCGCAAGAAAATGACACTCGACCCGCCGGATGAAGACGTTGCCCGGATTGTCTTTATTGAGAATCTGGAAATGCGTGTAGAAGCTGTGACCATCCATCTCAACGTTCAGGCCGCGTCGTTGGCACTTTGGACAAACTTTCACCTCTCCGCCCTCGACTTTTGCTCCCATGGGAAGAACTGTGTAGTCAGAGATCAAAGTTTCTCCTTCCCTAATCTTTGAATTGTGATCGCGTTCGGAGGTTGGGGAACTCACGTTCACCGCCTGCTGACCCTCACAGGCACGCGGTATTCGGACTATAGGCGGCACGGACAGGGCTGAGAAGACCACACAGTGAATTCGTCATTACGCGGGTACCCGCGCGCGGTAACTAAGGTGGGAGGGGTGTTGGGGGCTTCAAGTAAATTGTCGTGCGCACGGAGATTTGGCATCCTGGCGGCGGGCGAGCAGCTGTTTGAGATGAGAAGCACGCCGGTCAAGCGCGCTCAGGATGAAGCGAGGGGAGATTGTTGGTGAGAACTGAGGAGCGAGGCCGAGCGCGTGCGTTGCGCACCCAGCGCGACGACGGCGAGCGCAAGGACCATAAAGAGCACATGGCTGGCGAGGGCGACGACCTTGGTGCAGGGGACGATCGGACCCTGCATGAAGGCGTGCGCACCGTAGACCAGCGCTCCGCCGGCGCCGACGCTTAGGGTATGCAGAGGCGTCCACGCGCTGCGATGAGAAAACAGACCCAGCCCAACGAGAAAAAACAGATCGATGGCGAGCATGAAGGCGGGGGCGGCCCAGTCCCACTTCCATAGAATCGGCGAGAGCATGATGGCCGCGCCGAGAAGGAATGCAGCGACGCCGGTGATGAAAGCTGGAGGCGCGGGGAGGGGTTCGCGGGTTGAATCGGGCTGGCGACGAGAAGCGGGCGGGATGAGGAAGGCAGCGGCGGCGAAAACGACAACGACGAGGGCGGACACAATGAACTGCGCGGGCGTGGCGCGGAACGGGTCGTGATGGAATGTGTACCAGGTGTTGTAGACGGCCCCCGCGGCGAAGAGGACGGCGGCGACGGAAAGGCCAATGTTGCCCAGCCAGGGCGTGCGGGAGCGCGAGGGAAAGAGCCCTTCGGTGAGTGCGATGGAGACACCGATGCTCCAGAAGGCATGGACGTTCAGCATGAAGAGGGTCCACCAGGCGCCGGTGCCGAGCGAGGGAATCCAGCCGTGGGAGAGAAGATGCATGTGCATCCCGTAGATATCGGGGTTGAAGAGCGTTTGCGTAGTGAAGGCTTCCTCAACGATTGCGTAGGCAGCGCCGAGAAGAGGGATGGCGGGCCAGCCGCGGCCGGTGCGGCGAGTGAGCTCGCGGATGAGAATCGCGCCGCCTCCGTACATGGGCGCAAGGACGATGAGCAGAGGTAGCCACGTGGCGGGAAAATCGCCGAGGAGGAATTCAGCGACGAGGGGTGCGACAAAGAAGAGGGTGACGGCGGCAAGGACGGAACGTTGCGTGCTGGACATAGACGCCTCGATGGAACGAGAGAAGTGTACGCCGGGATGTCAGATGGCGGCGGTTCGCAGCTCATCGTTCACCGACCATCGTGGGGCATGACGCTGGGTCAGGGTCAAGGAGAAAAACAGCTTCCAGCTGCTAGCTTCTAGCCTCCAGCCAGAGAGCAGAGGGAAGAGAGAAGAGAAAAGAGAACAGAGCAAGACAACGACGCGGCGAGGGTAGGGATTGGGTTGTAGATTCGGACGCAGCCCGAGTTCAAGATGCAGGTCCTTCGACTTCGTCCGCCACGGCGGACTTCGCTCAGGATGACAGGGTAGATTTGGGAGAAGAAGGCATGCGAGCCCCTGCTATTCTCTCGTCGAGGATTCTGTCATGGCTGAAGGCGCAGCTTTCCCCTATGAGACACGACTCAATGTTCTCTACAAGCCGCTTGAGCTGATTGACGTGTTCGCGGTTCCGGGCGCGAACGAATATAAGTGGTTCAATCAAACCCTGTGTAAGGTGAACGGCTCCGTGGTGCGCATGGCCGCGATTGAAGGCGAATACCACTGGCACAAACACGACGAGGAGGACGAGTTCTTCTACGTGGTGGATGGAGAGCTGCTGATCGATCTTGAGGATCGGACTGTTGCGTTGAAGCCGGGGCAGGGATTTGTGGTGCCGAAGACAGTTTTGCATCGGACGCGCGCGCCGAGACGGACGACGATTTTGATGGTTGAGAATGCGGGGATTATTCCGACGGGGAATTGAAGTGGTGCAACCGGCGTTTTCGAGGATATTTGCGCAATAAACGAAGTTGAGCTGTGCTACCAGGCGGGCGCGACTTGGTTCGTGCTATCCCACCCTAAACGCCCAGCCACCCCGCGGACGAGGGCCTGTCCGCGGGGACCCCGGTTTGCGCGTTTAGGATGGGGCACCCAGTTTTCGTGCGGGTGCGAGCGACCTAAAAACGCAAAACGGCCACCCCGGAGGGTGGCCGATTTGGTTTTAGGTGCCGCGTGAGCGTTAGCGCTCGCCCTTGCGCCAGTTGACCAGGTCACCAAGAGTCGTGGTGGAGCTGGAGACCGGTTGTTTGTGCGGCTGCTCTCGCCTGGAATCTTGCCGAGAACTGGACGGCTCAGCGGAGTGTGTGGACTCGTGACTGCTGCCCGTACGCAGGCTCAGGCCCACCTTCTTCTCCTCGACGTTGATCTTGATGATCTTGAAGTCGTGCTCCAGACCCTGCTCAAGCGGGGAGTGGCCATCGACGGGATCACCGGCCTCGGAGATGTGGCAGAGACCTTCGACGCCCTCGGCAATTTCAACAAATGCGCCGAATTGCGCGGTGCGCAGAATCTTGCCGTGAACTACGTCGCCGACGCGGTGCGTGGCGAAGAAGCTTTCCCAGACATCGGGCTGCAACTGCTTGATGCCGAGTGAAAGGCGGCGATTTTGCGGCTCAACGCCGAGAACAACAGCCTTGACCTTCTCGCCCTTCTTCACGATTTCAGAGGGGTGCTTGACGCGCTTGGTCCAGCTCAGGTTGGAGACGTGGACGAGACCGTCAATACCATCCTCGATTTCGATGAATGCGCCGAAATCGGTGAGGTTGCGGACGCGGCCCTCAACGATAGCGCCGACGGGGTACTTGTCCGTCAGGCTTTCCCAGGGGTTTTCGAGAAGCTGCTTCATGCCCAGGGAGATGCGGCGGTCCGCGGGGTTCACGCTGAGAACAACGGTGTCGACCTCATCGCCGGGCTTGACGAGCTTAGAGGGGTGCTTGAGGCGCTTGGACCAGGTCATCTCAGAGAGGTGAACCAGGCCTTCAATGCCCTGCTCAAGCTCAACAAACGCACCGTAATCGGTGACGGAAAGCACGCGGCCATGGACCTTGGCGCCGACAGGATAACGCTCGGTCGCATCAAGCCAGGGGTCAGGCGTCAGTTGCTTGAAGCCCAGCGAGACGCGCTGCTTTTCCTTGTCGAATTTGAGAACCTTGACCTGAATCTCGTCGCCGACGTTCACCAGGTCGCGGGGATGGGTGAGACGTCCCCAGCTCATATCGGTGATATGGAGAAGGCCGTCGATGCCGCCGAGGTCAACGAATGCACCGTAGTCGGTGAGGTTCTTGACCGTGCCGGTGAGAATCGAATCTTCGGCAAGGTGCTCCATGGTGGCAGAGCGCTTGGAGTTCTGCTCTTCCTCCAGGATCTCCTTGCGGCTGACCACGACGTTGCCGCGCTTCTTGTTGAGCTTGATGACGCGGACTTCAATCTGCTGGCCGAGGTAGGTATCGAGATTGCGCACGGGGCGA
>Ga0181535_10006401_pt1 | contig 12188 bp, 10 predicted proteins | sample PEATcosm2014_Bin_44_FD_119774 | JGI IMG/M metagenome (GOLD analysis project Ga0181535, IMG submission 119774) | Peatland microbial communities from MTU Mesocosm Facility, Houghton, MI, USA - PEATcosm2014_Bin17_30_metaG | ecosystem: Environmental > Terrestrial > Soil > Wetlands > Peat | place...
CAGTTTCACCCCACGGCTTTATCTCTGCCCGGCGTGCCTCGATTTCTGATTTCAGAAGCACTGCGAGGGGAGGGCGCATACTTGCGCAACGACAAGGGCGAGCGCTTCATGGAGCGCTACCACCCTTTGCTCGAACTCGCGCCGCGCGACGTAGTGGCGCGCGCGATTGCACGCGAGGAAATGAGCGACGAACCTGGACACCCAAGACTCGTCCATCTGGACATACGCCATGTTCAAGGGCTCGATGTGCACCATCGCTTTCCATGCATCAGTGCATTCCTCGCTCGGTTCGGACTCGACCTGGCGCGGGACCCGATCCCAATCCGGCCCGCGGCGCATTACCTGATGGGCGGGATTAAGACCGACCTCTCGGGACGGAGCAGTTTGCCAGGGCTTTATGCGGCCGGCGAAGCAGCTTGCACCGGCGTTCACGGCGCCAATCGGCTGGCGTCGAACTCGCTGCTTGAGGGGTTGGTTTTTGGAGCCCGTGCCGCACGGGCCATGCTTGCCGACGATCTGCCTTTGATTCCCGTGGCAGACCAGCAAGCGGCCACCATTCCGTTGTCGGACGCCGAGTCAGAATTCGTCGAAGTCCAGATTGCCGGCTTGCGCCACGCCATGTGGATCTGCGCCGGGTTGCTTCGAGACGAATCCTCGCTCCGCGATGGCTTCACAACTCACATGGAGATTTCAACCCGGCTTGCGGAGCTCGCAAGCAAGCGCAAAGGCAGCCGTCGATTGAGCGAGGCACACGCGCTCACCTGCGTCTCTTACGCCATTCTCTATTCGGCGTTTCATCGCGAAGAGAGCCGCGGCGCCCACTTCCGCAACGACTTTCCCAAACGGGACGACGAACATTTCAAAAAGCATTCGAAGTTGACCGTTGGAGGCTTTGCGGTGCCCGATCAGCGGTTTGAGTTCGAACCGTGGTAGGGCTCAAGTGCCCGAGCCCTGATCCGTGTTCCCTGATTCCTGTTCCCTCATCGCCGCCATCCACGAAACGAGCGCACACGTCGTCAGGATTGCGCCAATGATTGCAAGCGAATAGAGGATTGGCACATCAATCCAGCGTGCAGCAAGCATTTTCAGTGCAATGAATCCAAGCATTGCGCCAAGCCCATAGTGCAGATAGCGGAACCGGTCGAGCAAATCAGCCAGCGCGAAGTAGAGAGCGCGCAGTCCGAGCACCGCTGCAATGTTCGACGTGTACAGCACAAAGGGGTTGTGCGAGATTGCAAGCACCGCGGGGATGGAGTCCGTGGCAAAGATCACGTCTGTGACCTCGACGGCCAGAATCACCGGCAGCAGCGATCCCTTGGCCGGTTGAAGCTTGCGGATCCATTCCGGAATGGCTGCCTTCGCAGAGCCGCCGCTGGCCAGGCGCCAGGCCGCGTAGAGAAGGAAAAGACCGAAGATCCACGTAATCCAGTCAAACCGTTTCAACAGCGTAATGCCGGCAAGAATAAAAAGCGCGCGTAATACCACCGCGCCCAGCACGCCCCAGAGCAAGGCATTGTGCTGTCGCTTCTGGCTGATCTGGAAGCCTTGAAAGATGACCAGGAAGACGAAGAGATTGTCCACGCTGAGCGAGGTCTCAATGGCATAGCCGCCGACCCATTCAAGGGCAGGCTGCCGACCCTGTGTGACGCCGATCCAGACCGCAAAGCAGACTGCGGCCAGCACAAATCCTGTCGTCCCCAGCCATGCAAACATCTGGGCGTGGCGCGTTTCGTGGCGATGGCCAGGAACGAAGGAATCAATCAGCAGCAGCGCAGCTACTGCCACGTGAAAACCCACCCACCAAGTCCAGGATGCGCCGGCAATCATTTCTGGATGGTATAGGAAGGAAGCTTTCAGCTTCCAGCCTCCAGGTCCCAGCCGCTCACTGGAAGGATGGATATTGAGGAGCCAGAAGCTAAAGGCTAGATGCTGAAAGCTGCTTATCGCTGATCAATAAGCCGGATCGTTTCCAGAAACACATCCCCATCAATTGTCAAGCTGCGGGCGGTGATCTTGTCCATGGTGTCCTGAGCTGTGTGGTGGAAGCTGTTGCTGGGGCCGTAGTCCAGGTCAATCACATCGATGGAAGGCACGCCACGCGTGACAAAAGCCATGTGGTCGTCGTCGACCGGGCTTTCCGTCTGGAAGAAGAATCGATCGTAGCCAAATTTCTTTGCGGCTTGCGTCATCAGCGCGACCAGCCAATCGGTGGAGCGGGATTCGCGCTGAATGTCGAGGTCTTTGTCGCCAATCATGTCGGCCAGGATGAACGCCTTGATGCGGCTGAGAGTGCCGTCCCTGCCCCAGCGGGCCGCCAGGTGCCTGCTTCCGTAAGTGGAGTCAGATGCGGACCAGCTTTTGATCGCCTCCTCGCCGTCGAAGAAAACCAGCCACACTGAGTAGCCTTCAAGAACCTTGGCTCGTGCCGATTCTGCTCTCAGCTGGTCGGCGATGGCGAGGAGCAGTCCCGTCGTGGACCCGCCATCGTTGGCACCCACAAAGTTGATGTTGCGCAGCCAGTAGTTGGTCTCGTAATGCGTGCCGAGAACGATCACGCCGTCTCTTTTGCCCGGGATGCGCACGATGAAATTGCGCATGGCGACCGGTCCGATGGGCGTGTTGGCTGTGAACGTGTCTTCTTCAACCTGATCGTGCTTGAGCTGGTCGCGAAGGAAGGCTTCAGCTTTGAGATGTCCCGGACTGGTGGGCCATCGCGGCCCAATGGCGACGAATTGGCGTGCATATTCCAGAGCCTTGGCACCGTTGAAATGCGTTTGCGCACCAACTGCCATTGGGGCCAGCAAGATCAATGCCGGCGCAAGCCGCTTGCAAAGTGATGAGAAGGGCAGAATCATTTGGCTGTTTCCTTGGCTTGCTTGGCCTTGCGCCTCGATGGGTGAACCCACCAGGCCACTCCAATGCCGATCAGGTACAGCGCTAGCATGGGAATGGCATAGATGCACATCGTCCATGGATCGGGGCTTGGGCAGATACAGGCCGCCACCAGAAACACAATCAGCACCGCGTAGCGCATGTTCCTCCATAAGAACTTTGGACTGACGATGCCGAACATGGCTAAGAAAAAGATGAGGATTGGCATCTCAAAGCTGATGCCCAGGCCCAGAATGATCGAGAGGAAAAAGCTGCTGTACTCCTCAATGGTGACCATCGAGGTGAAGTTCTTTCCGAAATCGACAATCAGGATCTTGAGCGCACCGGGCAGAACATAAAAGTACCCGAATGTCGCGCCGCCTAGAAACAAACCCACCGTGGCCAGCATGAAGGGAACTACGAACCGGCGTTCCTTCTGGTAGAGCCCCGGCGCAATGAACATCCAGACCTGAAACAGAATGAAGGGCGACGCCAGAATCGCTCCCCCAACCAGCGAAACCTGAAGCTGCAGGTTCAACGGATCCATGGGGTGGGTAAAGACCAGCGTTTTACCGATGTGCGTCAGCGGCGCTTGAATGAAGTTGACCAGGCGGTCGCGCAGGAACCAACTGCCGAAAAAGCCGATTGCAAGGTAAATGGCAGAGCGGACGATGCGCTTGCGCAATTCGTCCAGATGCTCCATCAGGCTCATTCCCGGTAGTTCGGCGCGCTGAGTAACCGCCTCTCGTGCCTTGCTGATTGCGTCCGCTGGATCAACCATGGTGGGCCGCTTGCTCCGGTGATGGGGTAGGGCCCGCGCCAGCCTGTTCAGCCTCGTCTCCATGCAAATCGTCGGCAATCGCGTTGATGGCGGGGTCAGGTGTCGGACTGAAATCGAGACTCGCCTGAACGCTTGCACCCGGCCCCACCGGATATGGCGCTTCGAACGGCTCTCCGTTGCGGGTTGGCTTTTCCGCTGGGATCGGCTCGCCTGTGGCGGGCGGCCGGATTAGGGAATTCGCCTCACCAGGCACCGTTGTGCCTGCAGGTTCAGACTCTTTCTGCGACGGGGACTGAGTCTGGTCAGGATATGTGCTCTCCATGACGGATGTAGCGGATGGAACAGCCGTTTCAACCGTCGCAGCAGGCAGGGCTGGAGCCGCGACAGCAAGGGCCGCCAGCCGCTCCTCTTCCTTCTTCCGTCGATCAGCATCCTCAGCATTCCGCAACTCTTCTTCCATCTGGTACTTGAAGTCGTTGGAGGCTTTGCGGAACTCGTACATCAGCTTGCCGATCTGACGGCCGATTTGAGGCAGGCGTCGCGGTCCGAAGACCACCAGCGCAATCACCATCAGAATCAGCGAGTCGGCCATGCCCAGGCTGCCCAATTCAATTTTCGGCGGCATCACCATCGAGAACAATGATATCCGAGCGGAACGAAAGTGGCCCTGCGGGAGTTGGCACCCGCCTAAAATCGCTGGTTGCTAAAGGTCAGATGGGCTTGGGTTAAGCGAATTCAGGCTGGCGCAAACCGCTACTGCTTTACAATTGGATGTATTGGAGTTGCTCCCGCGGGGCCAGATTCTATCGAATCCCCCACGAAGCAGCGCGCGTCCAATGATTAAGAGGCTGCAACATCCCCGTGGATGGGGACGACCTGAAGGACACGGCAAACTGGCCGGCTTGTTCAGGAGTGTCAGCGCATCCGCTGCAGCCGTGATTGCTTTCAACATCTCCGTCCAGTGCCTCCAATGGATTAAAGGGCGTGCTGGACTGAAGGCGGATTCGAGTGAACCTGGTTCTAGACGATTTGACGGCGGTCGCCACGGCGACTGGCAGCAGTTGCAGCCTTGAAAACTACCTGACGCTTCCCGACAACACCATGGATGCGCGTATTGCTGATGCGCGGGCAAGGCTCGGCACCTCAACCATCCTGTTGGGTCACCACTACCAGCGCGACGAAGTGATTCGCTTCGCAGACTTTACGGGCGACAGCTACAAGCTTTCCCGCATCGCATCGGAAACCCAGGCGGATTACATCGTTTTTTGCGGTGTGCATTTTATGGCAGAAAGCGCTGACATTCTGGGCCGCGATGATCAGCAGGTGATCCTACCCGACCTGAATGCAGGCTGCTCCATGGCCGACATGGCCGAAATCTCGCAGGTTGAAGCCTGCTGGGAGGCGCTCGAGCGCCTTGGACTGGCAGCCGACACCATTCCCCTGACTTATATGAACTCAACCGCGGCCATCAAGGGCTTTTGTGGCGAACGCGGCGGGCTGGTTTGCACGTCGTCCAATGCGCGCGCTGCCTTTGAGTGGGCGTTTGCGCGAGGCAGGTCGGGGCCTTCAACGAGAGGTTCCGGCCCTTGGGGTGACAAGCGGATTCTCTTCCTGCCTGACCAGCACCTGGGCCGAAACACTGCCTTTGCCATGGGAATCCCATTAGATTCAATGGCGGTCTGGGACCCCTGGGCGCTGCAGATCGGCCAGGTTCAAGGAGGCCAGACAAAGGAGAAGCTCGCCGCCAGCAGCGTTATTTTGTGGAAGGGACACTGCGCGGTTCATCAACGCTTTCTACCTGGCCATGTTGACCAAGTGCGGGCCAGGTACCCGGGCATCCAGGTCATCGTTCACCCGGAATGCCGTTGGGAGGTTTGCCAGAAGGCTGACGCGTTAGGTTCAACAGACCGGCTCATTGCAGTGGTGGAAAAGGCGCCGCGGGGCGCAATGTTCGCTGTCGGCACTGAGATTCACCTCATCAATCGCATGGCCCGCCGCTTTGCGGAGCAAGGCAAGCGTGTGATCACCCTCGACGACACTGGCTGCCTTTGTACCACGATGTATCGCATCAGTCCGCAGCACCTTGCCTGGGCGTTGGAGAGCCTGGTCGAAGGGCGAGTGGTCAACCGCATCCAGGTTCGCAAGCGCGTGAAGCACTGGGCGAAAGTGGCGCTGGACCGGATGTTGGAATTAGGGTAAGGCGGGACTATTTCTCACTGAGCAACTCGGTGAATTTGAAATGATTCCCAAAATCGTCTGATGCGGGGCGAAGAGATTCCGACTGTGCAAAACCCGCTGGATTCCTGGCTGTTGCTGACTTCTGTATCGTGTTCTCCACTCCCTCTCCATCACATTTTGTCGTATCCTGTAAGCAGGGAATGCCATGAAGACCTTCACTCTGGAAGAAGCACAATCCTTGCTGCCGGTGCTTGAATCTCTGCTCAAGCGTGCAATCGATGGCCGCAAGGCGGCCGAGGCGGTCGAGGCGAATTTGACCGACCTGTCACGGCGGATCTATCTCTCCGGTGGCATGCGCGTGGATGGATTGAGCGTAGCCAAACAGCGCGCCGAGATCGAGGGGCATATGCAGCGGGTTCAAGAGAGCCTGGCCGAAATCGATTCGATTGGAGTGCAGGTGAAAGACATCGAAGCTGGCCTCCTGGACTTCCCATGCCGCATTGACGATCAGGTGGTGCTGCTTTGCTGGCGCATGGGTGAGCCTGCAATCGAGCACTGGCACACTGTCGACTCCGGCTTTCAGGGCCGCCAGCCGGTCGACGAGCGTTTTCGCCGCCGTTCTGCCTCAGGTGGCCGTCTCAACTAACGCGCCATGAGATCGCCTTTCTTTTGAGCACCCAATCCCAAGCGCTACTCCGCGGGTCGACCAAGACCGTTTCCGAACCATCCGCAGCACCGGCAACGCAGAGGGCTTCATCAAGATTCCGCGCTGAGCGAAAGTCCTTAAGGATTCGTCTCTAGATTTAGCAACCTTTGCAACGGATTCAGGCCTCCTCAGGAGCGTTACTCTGAGAGAGGCTTCGGGGGAGCCGCGATGATGAGTAGAGGTTGGAGACAAGCGCTTCGATGCGCCGCGCTGCTTCGGGCTGGTTTTCTAGGCGCCGGTCTTCTGATTGCGGGTTTTCTTTCTGGGTGCGGAGATTTCTGGCAGGCTCCGAGCAGTACCACGACCACGACACCCACCGGGTCGTCGAGTGGAGTGTTTTACGTTCTGAACCAGCAAACGGCCCAGATTGCCGCGTACTCCATCGTTTCAGGAACGCTGACGCCAGTGAGCGGCAGTCCATACACCCTGCCTGGGTCTGCGGAGCCCCTTGCCATCGCCATTGCGCCCAATGGCGCGTTTCTTTATGTGAGCACGCCTCTCGATGGCATTTTTCTTTACACCATTGGATCCGGCGGTGCACTGACGCTGGGAAACAGTTCCTCAGCAATCTCCGCCGACCTGGCAACCTCAATGCGAGTGGACGCAACCAACCAATGGCTCGTGGAAGCAGGACCGGACCAGGCGATGCTGAATGCGATCGCCATCAGTTCCAGTACCGGGTTGGCCACTTCAAAGACTGAGCAGACGGTTCTGCTGCCTGCAGCCACAATTCACCAGCTCACCATCTCGCCGGACAATACACACATCTTCGTTGCGCTTGGCGGCAGCGGAACCGAGGAAGCCATCTTTGCCGCTGGAAACGCCAATCCGTTCGGAAACACGGCAAACATCCCAGTGGTCAATGCAGCCGGCGCAGCTCTTTCAGTGGCTGTGGACCCGCAGAACCGGCTCGTTTATGTTGGAGAGACTGCCGCGACCTCCGGTACCAACTCGGGTGGCCTGCGGGTGTTCAACTACAACACGCTGGCAGAAGTCATGGGTTCACCCTATGCATCGGCAGGACTCGCCCCCTATTCCATCCTGCCGGAAGCAAAAGGCAATTATGTGTACGTTGCCAATCGAACAGTCAGCGGCAGTTCCTCAGGGAACATCGCGGGATTCTCTTTCACGTCCACTGGAACTGTTTATTCACTCACTGCTTTGGCAAATCCGGTGGTCACCGGGGTAACTCCAGTCAGTCTGGCTGAAGAAAGCCTGGATACCTATCTGCTTGTGGTTGATTCTGGCGGTAGCCCCGATCTGGAGGCATACACAATGAGCTCGGGCGCGCTCACCTCCGCCATCACCTCCGCGACGGGGACAGACCCAGTCCAGCCCGGGGCAATTGCTTCAGCGCCGTAAAGGCATTTCCCTCGACCTCTGATATTTGCAGCCGGTTCTCTGCTATCCTGAAAGGGACCGCCACCGGCTGTGCTCACGCCATCTCAAATCTTTTTCGTCCCTCCTTCAAGGCGCTTCGGAGCCGCGATATTTTCGTGGTTCCTCTGCTCATTGCTTTTCACCGCCTGCGGATGCAGCCGGTTCCATCCGCCGCCGCACGAGACCGTCTATGTCTCGGCCAGGCAGATGTACCTTCACGACCGGGTGGCCGCCGTCTCAAACCGTGTGGCTGAAGTGGTGAACGGCCAGCCGCTCGAGATTCTTGAACACGGCAGACGATTCCTCAAAGTGAAAACTCAGAAAAACGAGATTGGCTGGATCGAGGAACACGCCGTGATCGATAGCAAGATTTACGGCGCATTTATTGAACTCGCCGGCAAGCACAAAGACGATCCCGTGGTGGCCACGGCAACTCTGCGCGACGACCTTTACCTGCATGTCCTGCCAGGCCGCGAAACGGAACATTTTTATCTGCTTGCCGGCAACGCCAAGGTTCAACTTCTGGCGCGGGCATCGGTTCCCAAGACGGCCGCACCGCCTCCGGGGCCAGCTGCGAAGCCAGCAGTCCCCCAACCGGGAAGCACTCCAGGAGCATCAGCCCAAAGCTCATCAAATCAGAAGGTGATCGCTCCCAAGGCTGCGCCAACTGTCACCGCATCCGCGTTCGAGCCTTCGCCCATCGTGATGGAGGACTGGTGGCTGGTTCGGGACGCAGCCGGGCACGCCGGTTGGATGCTTGCCAGCCGCCTGGATGTGGATGTCCCGGATTCGGTTGGCGTCTATGCAGAAGGTCAGCGAATGGTAGGCGCCTACATCCTCACCAAGGTCAAAGACCCTGAATCTGACACCCCGGATAACGATGTTCCTGAGTATGTAACCGTGCTAAGCCCACCGGGAGCTGGTGAGTCCTTCGATTTTGACCAGGTACGAGTATTTACCTGGAGCCTGAAACATCATCGTTATGAAACGGCATTCAGGCTCCATCCCATTCAGGGTTATCTGCCGGTCAAGACGGGTCTCCAACCTGGCCCGACCGGCAACGTGCCGGTCTTCAGTTTTCAGATTGCAGGCAGCTCCAACATGAACGTCGATCCTGCAACTGGAATGGCCAAGCCCGCAACCATGCGCACCATCCACTACATGATGAACGATACACTGGTGAAACGTATTGGCCCTGACATGGGGCCGATTCCCGTCGGGCATCTCGAAGGCGAAAAGCCGAAAGCTGCGATGACGGGGAAGAAGAGTCACAGATAAAAATCCGAGAAAGGTCGACCTCGATTCCGTCCAAGTCAGCAGATTCGGGTTCCTTTGAATATGGTCACTGAAGATCCAGGCGTAAGGGATGCGGAATCTGGTTCGTTTTTTAGAACTTCCGCAAAGTCGGTACCGTAGACCCGGCCCGCATCTCCTGAAAAAGTGGCCCGCGCCGCTTCCAGGACCTTCCATCTTGGGTGCTGAACCTCATATTCGAGGCAACCCCCGTCCTTTTGAGCCGCATAGCCCCAATAGTGCTCCGTGATGAATTGACTTGCAGAGCCCTCGTGAGGAAGGAAGCTGGTTCCTTCTGTCTCAATTTTGACGGAACATCGATCCGCACCTGATCCCCAGCCGCACTCGGCTTCAGCGATCTCATGATTGGTCCGGGTTTCAATTCGATGCGACATCGGCACGCATGAATAGTTCTCATTGAACGCAAATCTCGCGATAGTCGCTACTGCCCGCCGCGGACAAGCTCTAGAATAAAGACGCCGCCGCGCCTCTCTGCTCGCTTCACATAGAACCGAAGATTTACCTCTTCAAATGATTGGTGAAAAGGCACCTTGCCGCAAGGAACAAATGGCTGGAGCAGTTTTGAATCTACCGCGTAGTTGAGCATCAGAACGTTGCTCCATTCAGCAGTCAGAAACGTGCTCCGGCGATTCATGGTTGTCACCTGCGGTGCATCCAAACCGACTGGTACCTGGGTTGGTCAAAGGCGAACCCGCGCACGCACCGATTATCCCCGCCTGCGTAACTCCAGCTCAACCACTCGCTGCATTTCGGCTTCTGGAGCTGGCTTGCCGGTCCAGATTTCGAATTGGCGCGCGCCCTGTTGTGCAAACATTTCAAGTCCGCTCACGATGGGGATTCCGCGCGATTTCGCCAGCTTCAGCAGCGGCGTTTCCAGTGGGTTGTAGACCATGTCGAAGACCAGTCCGGCATTGAGCTCGTTCTCCGCGATGGGCAGCGCATCCTTGGTGCCGGCCATGCCGCAGGGCGTGGTGTTGATGAGCACGTCAAAGCGGTTCTTCGCGAGCAACTCGTGCTTGAGCGATTTGGCCTTTGCTGACCGGGCCAGGGATACTGCTGTTTCATGGGTGCGGTTCACGACAAAAACCTCGGCTCCCTGCTCCACGAGGCCAAACACGGCCGCCCGCGCCGCACCGCCGGCGCCCAGCACCGCGACTTTTGCGCCCTTGAGTCGCAGACGCTTTTCCAGCGGCCGCACCACTCCGGCTACGTCTGTATTGAAGCCATAGAGCTTGCCATCGGCGCCGGTACGCAAGGTGTTGCACGCGCCAATGCGGCTGGTAAGCGGGTCCATATTCGCCAGGTGCGGCAGCACTTCCTGCTTCAAAGGCATGGTCACGGCCACGCCACTCAGAGGCAGTTCACGCACCAGGGTCAGCAGGTCAGCAAGTGCGCGCGTCTTAAGTGGCAGCAGAATGGCATTCACGCTTTCGCGGCGAAAAGCCGCATTCTGCATCAACGGGGAAAGCGAGTGGGCGATGGGATTGCCGGCTACCCCAAAGATCCTCGTCGCCTGGTCAAGATGTTCAAGACGGTAGAGGTCGTTGAGCGTTCCCGCCGTCACCTGGCCCGGTGCTGTCGCGGTCCCATTGGCCATGGAAGCAAATGTAAACACGCCACCTGCCCTGGGCCCCAGCACACGGCTGACCAGCCCCTCCTCGCCCATGGCGATGCCCACTACCTGGGCTGACACAGACCGGTCTTCAATGAGCCGCAGAACGGCCAGGTTGTCGGCCAGCGTTCGGGCCGTTGAGACCACTTTGACATAATCCGGCTGAAACACCTGGATCCTGTTGGCTGCCTGTTCGAGGCTCTTCGTGCGGGTAAAGTCGTGGAAGCTGATCAACAGCGCAGCTCCAGCAGCACGGAGACCAGCCCGAAACTGGTCGAGCTTCTTTGGCGCTGCTTCCTCTGCAGATTCGACTTCAAGATCGACAATTTGGCAGCCAGCCTCGGCAGCACCAAGCAGCACTGCAAGTTCCGCCGCCAGAGGTTGCGCCAAAAGGCCGCCAAACTGTTTGCGACGGCAGGTGGCAATGGCGACCACATCCCGGTGCGCGGACAGAAAGTCCTTCAACTTGGGCAAAGCCGCAGCTGGCTTGGCGAGCGAATCCAGGCGAAACTCGATGAATCTAGAGTCTTTAAGTACAGATTCTGCCCGTTCCACCAGCTCGGCAGGCGAGCTGGCCTGGATGGCAACACACAGTTTCCCGAGGCGAATTCGCGGGCTGGCCGAAACCGGGGAAGGCATTGGCATTGCAACGGACGGGATTTGAGCTGCACGCACCATAGCGATCAATTGACGCATCTTAGAAGGGTTCTGTTATAGATGCAACAGTGGATTGCCGTAAGTGACGAAATTCTAACCCGTATGGTGAGACCCCGCTAACCCCAACCCGCTCTTGTATGGCAACCTGAAAGTTTGAAGGAGTTTGCGTCTTATGCCTGCTGAAAACCTTGCCTCCGTCGCTCCCGCCGCCGAAGATCTCCACGCCTGGGATGCAGGCGGAGCCACATCTGCAGATGCGCTGAAAACCTGGGTGGGGGTGCGGCTTGCTGCCCATGAGGCCGCCTTGACCGCGTTGCTTGCGGTGGAAGGCCCCCGCACGCCTGAAAACTCGCTGCGACTGTATGACGAGGCAATCGAACAACTTAACCTGGCAGGCGCGCAGGCCGGCGTGCTGAATTCTGTCGCCGCTGACAAGGCTTTGCGCGACCAGGCCCAGCAGGAAGCGCAACGGGCAGCCATGGCTGGCAGCGCTCTCAGCCTCAATCGCCAGGTTTACGACGCTCTAGCTGCCATGGACATGGCCGGGGCGAGTCCCGCAACCCAGCATTACGTTCAGCGCACCCTGTTGAGCTACCGGCTGGCTGGTGTGGACAAGGATCAGGCGACGCGCGACCACCTGCAATCCCTTCACGAGAAGGCGACGCACCTTTCGCTCGACTTCAGCCGCA
>Ga0181535_10006405_pt1 | contig 12179 bp, 10 predicted proteins | sample PEATcosm2014_Bin_44_FD_119774 | JGI IMG/M metagenome (GOLD analysis project Ga0181535, IMG submission 119774) | Peatland microbial communities from MTU Mesocosm Facility, Houghton, MI, USA - PEATcosm2014_Bin17_30_metaG | ecosystem: Environmental > Terrestrial > Soil > Wetlands > Peat | place...
AGACGGCGGACAGAGTTTCAATGACTCAATGACCCGATGGCCAAATGACCCGATCCGCCGAAGACACCATCGTCGCGATTTCCACCCCTCCGGGTCGAGGCGGTCTAGGGGTCGTGCGCCTTTCCGGTCCTCGCGCCATCGAGACTGCCACCCGCCTGATCAAGCTGCCGAACCTTCCGCTCGAAACACAACACGCAACGCTCGGGGCATTTTTGGAAGCGGACTCGGGGAGGGTGCTCGATCAAGTGGTGGTGACGTGTTTTCGCGCTCCACACTCCTACACGGCGGAAGACGTGGTGGAAATCTCCTGCCACGGCGCTCCCGTCATCTTGCGATATCTCGAGGAGAGGTGCCTTGCGCAGGGCGCGCGCGCGGCGGAGCCGGGTGAATTCACCTTGCGCGCCTTCCTGAACGGGCGCATCGACCTGACTCAGGCGGAAGCGGTGCGCGACTTGATCGACTCGCAAACGCTCTATCAAGCCCGCGTTGCCGCCCAACAACTTGAGGGCTCCGTCTCCACGCGCCTGAAACCTCACAAGCAGGTGCTGCTCGACCTCATCGCCCGCCTCGAAGCGGGAATCGACTTCGCCGAAGACGACGTCGCAGTGATCGAGTGGCAGGAGATTCTTACCGGGCTCGACCGCATTCGCCACGATTTGGAGAGGGTCGTTGAGGGCTACGAGTATGGCCGCATCGTGCGGGAAGGATTGACGCTCGCCATTGTGGGACGGCCGAACGTTGGCAAGTCAAGCCTGTTCAATCGCCTCCTGAACGAAGAGCGCGCGATCGTAACGGCTATCCCCGGAACGACACGCGATCTCGTTGCCGAGACGGCCAATATTGGAGGCATTCCGCTCCGCTTTGTGGACACGGCGGGCATCCGCGAAGCTTTGGACGAAGTTGAGAAGATCGGTGTGGAGCGCACCTTTTCCGCAATAGCCGACTCTGATTTGCGGCTGATGGTGGTTGATTCCTCGACACCATGGACGGACGGTGACTCCCGGCTGCTGGAAAAGTTGCATCCACTGGGCTCGCTGCTTATTGCCTTAAATAAGTCGGATTTGCCGCCGCAAGTTTCGGAAGTAGAGCCGGGCTTTAGCCCGGCACCACTGGCCCAACACGACGGCTGTCCATACCTAGAAGAAGTCGCAGGGCTAGGGAAGGCGAAGGCGGGAACGACATCCTACGTCACCGTGCGTACGTCCGCACTAACCGGCGATGGAATTCATGAACTTAAGGAGAAGATTCTCGCTCTGGCCGTCCCGGCGCGCGACATAGGGCCGGAAGGTGAATTTATAACTAACCTGCGCCACCAGCAGCTCATCAAGGAGTCCCTCGCGGGTCTCGCCAAGTCCAGGGAGGCCGCTGAGCGACAAACACCCCACGAAATGCTCCTTCTGGACCTGTACGACGCGCTACGTCCTCTTGACCTCATCACCGGCGCCACATATGCGGACGACATCCTCGATATTATTTTCAAGACCTTTTGCGTAGGAAAGTAGAAGGGAACCGTTCATCAGTTTATTCCCCTAAGCCTCCCCTGAGCGTCTCCTAGTTCTTGGCTGCTGCTGCTTCCACCTTGGTTGTCTGTGTATAGGCCCGCAAATACGGAATCACTGGGGTGACCCGGAAGGGTAACTTCTCGCTGGCATCAACGAGCGGAACCGCCTTCCGGGTGGTGAAGGCAGTGGATCCATCCCAGGCATTCACCTGCACCCGAGAGCCTAAGGGCAGGGCGGCGATCTGGTCCACCTTCCTGGGGGTTAATTCGGGAGCACTGCTGATCAACGCGGCCATACGGACCACCTTATCGTGGTCGGTCAAACCATTGCCCAAGTGGGCGCCGAAGAGGTGGGGATCGTAAGGGGCAGCGTCCGCCGCCGCTCGCAGAAACAAGCCGGCTTGTGCCAGCTTGTCTTTGTAGGGCGAATTCTTAAGGAACTCAATCCCTTTCGCGTCGGCCGCCGCTTCATCGCCGCGATCCCGAGCCACGTCCAGTTCGGCGAGCAATTGCACGTCGGAGATCTGAAGGCGGTCGTTGAATGCGTATTTGGTATCCAGCTTCTGTCCCAGAGCAATATGCGCGAGATCGTGCGCAAGAATCATGGCCAAACTTGGTTCATCGGGCAGGACGTCAATGAGGCCGCGGCTGAGGACAATGGTATAAGCCAGGCTGAATGATTCCAAGGTCGAAGTCAGCATGACGCGGCAGTGGATCGGGGGGAGGTTTTCGAGATGGTTGGTCGCCACCAGGTTATTGACCACCGTTTCCAGAACCTTATCTACGGGCCCCGGCGGTGCAATGAGCCTCGCCTTTTCCAGCCGATCGAGCAGATTGTGCTCAGCATCCATGGTCACCTGCCGCGCGCTTTCGACGGGAGACAAGTCCGAGGTGGCTTCGCTATCGTCGCGGACGGGTGCGGGCGCATCCACCAGAATATTGGTCCACTCCTGCTGCTCGGGATGAGCGGTGAGGTCATAACCCCAAAACCTTGTTTCCGCCTTATAGCGGAACCGCTTACCCATGTCTGACTCCTGGCTGTAAACGTATACAGGCAGCCACACTCCGGGTTGGAGATTCTCTCGCCAGCAATCGAAATGAACGTAAAAATCCCCAAAGCGAGGATGGATTCGCGTGCCGTTCAAGCGAACTATTGCGTAGTTCTGATCGTCGACCCAAATCCGCCCTTCAAAGGCTCCTGGGAGTGCATGGGCACGGTCCAGCGGATGGACGTCTATGGCCAAGCAGCGAATGTCACCCAGGTATTCCCAGCGGACAGGTTCGAAGGCATAGTGCTTTTGATCAAAGTTATTCTCGTCCACCACCAGGGGTTCGACGGCGAATTCATTCACGTGGAGGTGAGCTCTAAGCAACTCGGGGCCGCGGCGCAACCAGTCCAAGGTAGTATCGGGAATAAAGGACTCTTCCATCGCCTTGTTGTCGAGCTTCTTACTGAACTTTAACCGCCCCAAAAAATAGGCATCTTCTTTGGACACATCGCCCAGTTCCGAGTCCGGCTGATAGTACTGGAGGTACGTCTCGACACGCGGAGAGTATTCCGTCAGTTTTGTCCGGGTTTGCCACTCGCTGGCGATGATGCGGTAAATGATGTTGGAAACTTCCGCGGGAACAGGCTTATCCTCAGTCTTCTGGGGCTTTGAGTGGTCACGCCCCGCTAACGGCAAAACCATCGGGGTGGCAAGAATGAGAACCAGAACTAACCAGCCGGCCCGGCCTACGTGAAGGCTAGACATGAACTTTCCTCCCACTAACTGGATTGGTCGGCCAATCGAAACTCGATGCGCAAGGTCGCGGGAAAATCCGCCGGCTTACCGTCGCGCAGAGCTGGCTTGAAGCGAATTTGCGAAGCCGCCTGAACCGCCGCCTGATCAAGCCCATGTCCCAGGGATTTGACCACGCCAATGACTCTTATCGAGCCGTTGGCTTCGAAGACCACGGAGAGCGCGACTTCCCCTTGAACTCCCAAGCGTCGTGCCTCCTCCGTATAAGTCGGGTTAGGCTTGGAAAAAATCTCGACCGGTTGGAAGACGGTGGGCGGGGGCGCAGGAAGCTTTTCCCCCGGGGATGGCGCGGCCGCGGCTGGAGTTGCGAACCCGCCCGTGGTCACCTTGGGTCCCCCGGGCCCTCCGGAACCAGTTCCCGGCCCCGCTACCCCGCTGCCAAATCCGGCGCTGGCCACGACTCCCTGAATTCCGTGAGCCCCGCCAGTCCCGTTTCCGACGCCAGGACCGTCGGGAAGCCCAAAGGATCCCAACTTGGGGACGTTACCGGGATTATCCCCTTGCGCATTGCCAGGCAGTCCCTGCGGACTCCCAAACCCACCTGTCTGCACCTCACTCGCAGGACGCTTTATCGTCACCTTTTCCGCGGCGCCGCCAAACAGACCGGTGTTTACCGCCACTTGAGCCTTCGGCGGAGGAGTCGGCTCTGCAACTGGTTTGGGCAGCGCGGGAGGCTCCGGGGCGCTGGGAACCGCGACGGAAACCGGAGGTCGATTCTTGGGTATTTCCAAATGGAGCACGGGGGCATCAGGGAGTTCCGCGGGCGTGGGGGGTTTTACCTGGGGGACAAACACCCGCGCTACCTGGACCGGAGGTTTCACGACGCGTTCCGCCGGCGGCTCCGGTTTAGACAGCCATGTCACAAGGAAATGCCTGTTGGCTAGGGGTAACTCTTCAGGGAATAAGATCCCCAGAAAAATAAGCAGACCAATTCCCAGCGATTCGGCGAGTAGACCGCAGACAAAAGCGACGCTTCTTTGTTTGCGTCCTTCCTGAGAAGGACCCAAAATGCTAAACATGATTTAAGTCCCCTTCCCCTTGTAGAGCCCTGAGAGCCTATCTTCGCGTCAGGGCCGCATCGCCTTTGAGACACGAAACAATCCCTTCGTTTTGCAATTCTCCGACCAAAATGCCTGCGCCTATCCCCTATCATGTCGACAAAGATGATGTATTGCCGGCAGACTGCGCCATTCGGTAGATTTGATTCGACATGACGGTACCACGACGGCGAAGAACCCTTTGCCTCAAGTTAGGCAGAAACTCCGCGGGGATTGGAATTATAGCAAGCAGTGCGAAAAGGTGATCATTGGTCAAGCGAGTGAAAATACAGCCTTTCGCTTCCTCTGGCGAGGTAAAGCGCCGCCACAGAATCAAATTGCTCAGCACCTCAAGGGTGGTCCATTCGACGAGAAAAAAGTGCCTCGTGTTCCTCTCCTTTGTGGCTTTAGGACCATCATAAGCCTGCTTTCGACGCTGTAAATCTTACCGTGGTATGTAAGAAATGCAACGGGATTTCAACCCATGGGGTGGCGCCGATGAATCGAAGATTGCTTCGACGATCCCAGCGCAGCACGACTGACCGCCTTATGCTAATTCGGATCTGAGCAGAACGCAGTTTGCGTGAGACTGCCCAGCGATCCATTTCTTGACGCCGCGGCCGTCTTGCCGGCTCATGCAGAACCAGGTGAGTCCCTTGGCGCTAATGTTTTTAACGAACTCGATTATATGTCTACAGCCTGCTCACCCCTCTCAGTGGCGAAGTTTTGCCAGGTAAGAATCCAGTTCGCGCACGCGGAAGAGTTTGGCGAGCAGCGCGGTGGTGACGAATCCCACCGAGCTCACGATCACCAGAACCGCCAGCGCGTGCAGAGTGGTTTGCCATCCGATGCGCGACTCGAGCGCTTGGGTCAGCTTGAAGCACAGTCCCGCGGCAGCCAACGACGCGGCGGTGATCTTGAGGAAGAACCACACCATCTCTGCTGATTCCGGATTCTTGGTCCTGCGGTTCAGCAGGCCGAAAAGGATCACCGTGTACGCGATGATGCCGGCAGAGCTCGCCATTGCCAATCCTAAATACTGGTACTGATGTCCCAGCCACCAATAGAGAGGCAGATTCAGAAAAGTAAGCGCCGTTCCAGTAATGGCGGGCGTCAGCGTATCGCGCGCCGCGTAAAATCCCCGCGCCAGGATGTTCTGCGCGCCCCAGGCAAACATGCCCAGGGAAAAGACGGCCAGGGCGACGGCGATTGCGTGGAGGTCAGCAGGCTTTAAACGCGTATGCGAATATACAAGATAGACCAACGGCGATGTTTGGGCGATGGTAAGTGCTGAAATAGGCATCAGCAGCAGGATCAGCCCCTTCATGGTAGCGTTCATCGTTCGGTTTAGTTCCTCCAGCTTGCCTTCCGAGTAAAGCTGCGCCAGGAAGGGAAAAGACGCGACTCCTACGGCCTGCCCCACAACCCCCAGGGGAACCCTCATCAAGGTTTTGGCATAGTTAAGCCAGGAAATAGAGCCGTGGATTAGATAGGAGCCAAACCAGCGCATAACCCAATCGTCCGTGAACACCAAGGAGAGCGCCAGCATGATGGGAATGGTGAGCTTGATGAACATCCAGAACCCCGGGTGACGAATGTCCAGATTGGGTGAGAAACGGGCGCCGGCGCGTTTGGCACCGTATACCTGAAGCAGGAAGTTCCCCGCTACGGCTCCGCCCAGAACGCCGACAGCGAATCCGGTGATCCCGATTCGCGGAGAGAGCAGCACGCCGCCCAGGATGATTCCGAGGTTGTAAATCACTGGAGCCAGCGAGGGGACTACAAACTGGCCCTTGGCATACTGGACGGCGCTGAGGATGCTGCCCTGATAAAAGCAAATTTGCGCCGGCAACATCAAGCGTGTCAAGAAAACGGCGCGAGCTTTCTCTGCCGGACTGAAGCCCGGAGCGATCAGTCCCATCAGGTGCGGGGCGTAGATTTCACCCACTATGACGAGGGCTGTTAACAAGGTCCCCATGAATGTCACCACCGTGGAGAAAACATGCCACCCCTCATCCTCGCGGTTTTCCGCGGCGAACTTGGTGAAAACCGGAATAAAAGTTGCGCTCAGCGAAGCGCCTGCCACCAGATAGTTCAGGAAGTCCGGCAGGGTGAAAGCCGCGTAAAAGGCGTCGGTGACGGCATTCGACCCCACCTGGTGGGCAACAGTCCAATCGCGAAGAAAGCCCAGAACGCGGCTGACCAACACGCTTGCCATCACAATGCCGGAAGCCTGGGCAATGCGCCGCGTTAAGTGTGTGGAGGTCATCCGGAAAGATATTACACAGTTTGCTAGTCTGGCAACGGGTAAACTTCAATAAGGCTATATTTGATCTCAATCCTCACTGCGAGGGTATGGAAAGCGGGTGTAGCACTTACTACAGCGGGCCATCCTCGGGCTCCTCAGCAACCTTTCGTACCATCGGCGGTGGGACCGGTGATAGGTGGAACTCCCACAATTTGGGCACAAGCGATCGTCGTCAATTTCCTCAGTCGCTTCCGCCACGCTCACCGACGCTCTGTGGGGCCGTTCCTCATGTACTTGAGGTTCTCCTTGGGAATTCGCTGTACTTTCTGTTTTGACCGCGACATACGACTGCCCCTTCGCTTCCGCGATCTTGCGATTGAAGTGCTCCGTCAGTTCTTCGGCCGTCAGATCATCGGGGTGAGGCCGGTTTCGGTCATGGCGCTTGAAGATGCGCTTGCGATTGCAAAACGAGCACCGGCGCAAGTGGTAGCCCATATTCCAAAGTCTGGTGTAGAGGAATCCGTGCCGGACAGATTCAGTCTTGGTTGTTCCACACCGAGGGCACGGGTCCGCCATTTGCACACCTTTAAGCCTTGGGGTCCCGCGTCACGGCGAACCGACAAACGAGGGATTGTCTTCGCCGGAAAACCTGACGTCCATGCGGGGTCTGGGGTTGCGCTCCTTCCTAAACGCAACTCAGCCTGAGTATCTTTGCAACCAAACGGTAATAATCTAGCACAGCGAGGCACGATTTCCAACCCGCGCCGCCTCCGCGCGTCGCCCTGATTTTGCTCGTAGGTCTGGCTGTGCGGCGGCCTTCTGGCGGCACGTCCGGCCCAAGGCGAGGGCGCCACGCGGTTCGTGGTCGGCCACCTCCCTTCGGGATTTTTGAGCCCAGATTCGATTGCATTTCATCCGCTTTGGCCTAAACTGTTGCTCGAAGGCGCAGTTCATTTGACCTGGGCAGGGAGGAAACTTGCTGCATAACCATCCGGGATTTTGGCGATTCATCATTCTGGTATTGTTTCTTAGCGATGCGGGCGCAAGCGCAACCTTCCTGCGGGGAGCCCAAGCCGCAACGAAAATCCTGACGCTCCATCTGCGTTCTCGCGTGGAGCCTTTCAAAGGAACCGGCGACTGGCGCGAGGTCAACTTCGAAGCGCAGTTCCCTATCGATTCCACTGCCATCGTGATCTGCGACATGTGGGACAAGCACTGGTGCTCGGGAGCGTCGGCCCGGGTGGATATCCTGGCGCGCAAAATGGCTCCTGTCATTGATCAGGCTCGAGCCAGCGGCATCCAGATCATTCACGCCCCGTCCGACGTGGTGGGCTTTTATGCCCAATACCCGCAGAGGATTCGAATTCCCAGCATCCCCGTCGCCGACCCGCCCAGAGGTTTGGACTTGCCCGACCCGCCTTTGCCCATCGACGATGCGGATGGTGGATGCGATACGGCAGATAAGTTCTACCAGGCGTGGTCGCGTGAGCACCCTGCCCTCAGCATAACCGGTGACGACGTCATCTCGGCGGACGGCAAGGAGATTTACAGTTTCCTCGCGCAGCGCGGAATCAAGAATCTCCTGGTCATGGGAGTCCATGCCAACATGTGCATTCTCAATCGGTCCTTCGCCATCAAGCAAATGACCCGCTGGGGAATTCACTGCGTACTGGTCCGCGACCTTACCGATTCCATGTACGATCCTCAGGATCGCCCCTATGTTAGGCACGACCAAGGGACGGAATTGGTGGTCGAGTACATCGAACAGAATTGGTGCCCCTCCGCGTTGAGCACGGACCTCGTCCAAGGCCTTCGGCATTAGCGCGGATCTCACCATGGTCAGTACTGGTTGAATTCCGTCGCGCGGCGGAAGGCCTCAACGTAGTGGCCATCCTTTCGTGTCTGTTGGTTCTTCAGTTCTTCCCCGGCTTTGGCGCGGTCGGCGGGCTCCCAATCGGGGCGGTACTTGGTTATACCGGGCTCGAACTGGCTCACCTGTTTGAGCGCGGCATCCACCTTAAGGTCGACGACGCCATCGATGTTCACGAAGCTGTTCGCTTCCTGAGGCGAGGGATAGAAGAAGAACATCAGCGGCACGCGGTAAGGTTGGAGTTCGAGTTGGAGCTTCTGGTTGGGAAAGTAGAGCCAAAACTCCGCGGCGCGGACGGCGTCGATGGTATTGAACGCCGCCATGCGATGGTCGGTTTTGTGCCAGCGTTCGTACCACTGGCCGGGATCGACGCTCAGCAGGACGTCCGGGCGCACGCGCCGGATGATGGCCGTGGCTTCTTCCACCAACTTCGGCTGCGGCGCGTATTCGAGCATGCCGTCGTCATATCCCATCCACGAAATGTTCTCCCTGGGAGTGCCCAGCATGCCCTCGGAGACTTCCTCTTCCTGCTTGCGGATCCGAGCCAGCCGCTGTGAGCTCATTTCCGGATCGTACGACCCCTTATCGTCGTTCGTGTAGATGACGATGTAGATGCGATTGTGGTTCCGATTCAACAGGGCAATGGTTCCGCCGGCGCCGAATACGTCGTCATCGGGATGCGGAGTGAAAAGCAGAACCGTCTTTTCGTGCAAATCGGTCAAGCTCGTTTCCTGCGCCTTGAGCGATGCGCACAGCGCCAAAGCCCCAACCAGACACAACACCACTGTCTTCATCCAACCCTCCTCGGTCGGCCCGCGACCTTCACGAGCCGGAAATTCCATCCTCTAAATCAGGCTAGGCCTCGCCCAGCAGCGACTCGGCAATCTTAAGCCACTCCTGTTCAAGCGGACTTTGGGATGGAGGCTTGCCCGCTCGGCGGTACCAGTAAGCGGCGTTGGATGAATCTCCCTCTTTGCGGTGTAAGTAGGCGTGAACCCAGGAGCCCGCCGGGCCCTCATCCTGCTGGGCCGATTCATGGGCGCGATCCCAACTGCCCTTCGCATCCCACCACAAACCGGCGAGGGCGAGGCTCAAGCTGCCGGGCGGCTCTTCAAGCTGAAGGCTTTGGCGGAATTCCACAATTGTCATGAGGGTAAGATTAAACCGTTTCCCGCACCCCATCAAGGGCACAACGCTCAGAGATCTTGCGGAGACGCTGTCGCGCGTATGGAGGCCAGATTCATATACCTCATCGCATGATACTTGACCGCCAGCGCCACAGAATGCTCGTCGTCCGAACTCCTTACCGCTTGCCGGCGTAGATTGCGGGAACCGCTAAAATGAAGCGGAACACATGGCAGAAATCCGGGCGATGGAGTCCCCACACCCGAAAACTGCAATCGGCGGCCTCCCGCTTTTCGTGTCCGGTCAAACTGATCCGAAGAAAGTCCCCAACAAATCCGAGATCGCTTCCGGGATGTTCAACGGCAGGAAGTGACCGGTATCGAAGAATCGCACCTGCGCCGCTGGAATCGTCTCGGCCGCTCTCTGAGCAAAGCTCTTGGGAATAGCCCCATCGCGCTTGCCGTGCAGAATCAGGGTGGGAACGGAGATTTTGCCGAGCAGCGCGGCGGTCCTTCCCAGCACTTCTCGGGGGCTGCCCCAACGCACCAGCCACGTCAAGCGGCGTGCGCCCGCCCAGCCGCGGAAAGGCTTTCGAAAGCTTTCCAGAATTGCCGGCAGGGCGGAGTCTTGCCGATCGATGATGGATTGAATGCCGCCATTCCAAATCAGCAGGACCATCACGGGTGCAGCAAGGTCGCCGATGACGGGCGTCCGAAGCAGATGGAAGAACCACGGTGGCTTGAACTCGGGGAATACCGGCGGCGAAAGCAACGCCAGGCGCCGCGTCCGATCGGGATATGCTGTGGCAAGGTGTACGGCGATGGTCGCGCCGGCGTCGTGTCCGGTTACATTCCACGAAGCAAACCCAAGATCCTGGCGCAGGCTGTCCATCTCCTCCGCCAAACGCCTGGGATCGCGTGAACCATCGGGCAAGGGCGGCGACGCACCAAACCCGGGCAGATCCACCACGACGCATGTATACCGATCCTGCAGGCGTTCCACGACGAAGTCCCAAAGCCGGCCCGCCGTGGGTATCCCATGGATGAACACTATCGGCGGGCCGCTTCCGCGCACCCAATAGTTCATCGTGCTGGCCTTTCGCCGGATCGCCCTACCTCGTCGTCGCCACTTGCAGCCGCCTCGCCCGCACCCCAGGGCGAAGGGCGCAGCAAAGCCGCCCGAGCAGCGCCCAGCTTTCCATCCAGACCCAGACACCCTTGATGATGACGCCGAAACACAGCATCGACATCCATCCTTGCGGCCGGTATTTTGAATAGAGGGCGTTTACGACGTAAGAAAACGCCGTGTAGATTTTCTGCGCCGGCATCACGCCGAGACCCCAGCGAATCGAACTCTCGTAAATTGACGTCTCAATGCTGTGATTAAACGCGCGCCCCATGCGCTGGAGATTCGTGTTGTAGACCTGCCGCTGATGAGCTGTCAGCGAACCGCTCTGGTGGGAAGAGAGAATGAAGTTCGCGCCCTCTCTGGCATGACGGAGAGCCGCGGTGAAGCCGTTCGCCGTCAGCGGGTCGGGCAACGACGCAGCTTCCCCAACGATCAACCAGTTGGGGCCGCAGGCGTTGGCGTAAAGATAAGATTGGTACGAAACGGCATGGACTTCCGCCTCGCGCTGCTCGTCCAGCAACCGCTCAAAGCGCGGATAGGCCGCAAGAGCGTCCCACAGGATCTGATGAGTATCCAACCCCTGGCGGCGTTGCTGCTTCACGAACTCCGCAGTCATCACGCAGCCCACGCTCGTCACTTTCGGCGAAATCGGGATTTCCCAGATCCAGCTTAAGTATTCGTCCGCGACGATGTTGGCATAGAAAGTTGTGCCTTCGGTGCGGACCGGCGTATCGAAGTGGCACCACAGACAAACCTTCCTTTTGCCGTAGTCAATCTTTGGGATGTTGAATTTCCGCGTGAACAGCCGCGCCCCGATTCCGGAGGCATCGATAAACCAACGCGCTTCCACTCGCTTCCCGGCGGCAGTCCGAACCGCAGTAACGCTGTCCCCATCACTTTCAATTTCGATGACCCGGTCCCAGAGGAACTCAGCGCCGGAATTGCAGGCGGTTTCAAAGACGCGTTGGTCCAGCACTTGCCGATCCACCTGGAGGGTTACGACTTCGAAACCTATCGGAGGTTTTTGGAACCACATTTCCGGCTGGGCTTGGTAGGTTGGGCGGTCGGGAGAAACGATTTCAATATGCTTTTTGTAAGTCGCCACCTGATCGGCGATCAAAGACTCCCTCGAGATGCCCAATTCCTTCAGCACTCCCGGACCGGACCAGTCGAGCGACTCGCCCACGCGGGCGTGGGGGAAGGGGTCGGGCTCGATGCAGAGCACCCGCAGTCCGCCGCGGCGCAAATGGATGGCCGCAGCAAGTCCCCCTGGGCCCGCGCCGATCACGACGGCGTCGTAACTTGGGGCGGCGCCGTCCGTACGGGCAGCGCCGGCATCCTCCCCTGGATCGACCGGTAGGTTCTCCGACGTGGTGACCGGGCCACGTTCCGGGGAATTCGTCATAGCTTTACCTCCTCAGGGATTCAAAATCTTTACCGGATCATCGACGCCGACGGAAGCGCCGAC
>Ga0181535_10006407_pt1 | contig 12177 bp, 10 predicted proteins | sample PEATcosm2014_Bin_44_FD_119774 | JGI IMG/M metagenome (GOLD analysis project Ga0181535, IMG submission 119774) | Peatland microbial communities from MTU Mesocosm Facility, Houghton, MI, USA - PEATcosm2014_Bin17_30_metaG | ecosystem: Environmental > Terrestrial > Soil > Wetlands > Peat | place...
CCTCGAGCTCGGCATCGTTCTCGCGCAGGCGGTCGAGCTGGCGCTGCACGTCCTCCTCGCCGACGGCGAGCCCCGGCAGCGTGACCTGGAGGCCGTCGTAGCCGGGGATGGCCACGAGCGGGCGCACCTGCACGACGGCGTCGAACGAGACGGCGCCGCCGTCCTCACCGCCGGTGATGTCGATCTCGGGCTGCGCGATCGGGTCGAGCTCGGTGTCGACGACGGCGCGGGCGTAGAAGTCCGGCAACGACTCGCGCAGCGCCTCGGCGCGCAGCGCGCCGGCGCCGCCCATGCGGGCCTCGAGCACCTTGCGCGGCACCTTGCCGGGGCGGAAGCCCGGCACGCGCACCTGCTGGGCGAGCGACCGCACGACGTCGCCCAGGGCTCGGTCGAACTCGGGCTCGTCGATCTCCACGCTCAGGCGGACGAGGTTCCCCTCCAGTGGCTCTGCAGTGGCACGCATCACGAGCCGATCACTCTACCGGGCACCAGACGCCTCCCCGGCGCCGCATCGGCCGGGTGGCGGGCGCCGGCGCCGGGGGCGGGCCGTCCCTGCCTAGAACATGAAGTTCATTGCGCCGAGGACACGGCGGCCGATCGCCGCGTCCCCCGTCATCTCGACGCCGCCTGCGGCCTCCACCTGTGCCGCCGACGCCCGGCCGCAGCCGAGGCGCGTGAAGTCGATGCTCGACAGCGAGAGGGTCACCGCCGCGTCGACGTCGTCCCCGACGGGCCGGGCCCGTCCACCCTCGACTGCGATCGTGAAGGCGCGCGCGTCGCGTCCGGGTCCCGAGACGTCGAAGCGGATCGCCGTGCCCTCGGGACAGCCGGCCTGCTTGCCGACGACGAACGGCATGGCACCCTGCACGCGGTCGAGCGAGAGGGACGAGGCCCGGTTCCCGCTCCCACCCGGGCCGTCCAGGGCGCGTCGGGCGTCCTGCTCGTGGACCCAGCTGTCGAAGGCCCGCACCTCCATGAACACCGCGTACGGCACCTCGCCCACGGGGCTCCAGCCGACGGCGGCCCACTCGTCGTCGCTGCGCCGCTCCATCTCGGCCAGACGGGAGCGGGTGACCTCCAGGAACTCGGTGCGGACGACGGCACCCGGCAGCGGCCGCCGCACGGCGACCCAGCGCTCGTTCATGGCGGCCACGTCGTTGCGCACGTGCGCCCCGAGCGGGCCGTCCCACTCCGGTGGGGCCTCTCCCAGGAGGGAGCGCTCTATCCCGATCAGATGTGAGAGCTGGTCCTTGACGTCCCAGCCCGGGCACTCCGTCGGCAGCGCCCACTCGGAGGCCGACAGCTCGTCGCAGGCCTCCGCCAGCGAACCCCAGGTCTCCGCCAGCGCATTTCGGGCCAGCCGCCCCCGCCGGAGCCACGCACCGTCCTGACCTGCGCCGTTGCTACTCACGAGGCCGACCCTACCCCCGGCTCGTGCCTGGGTTCGCCTGACCATCCCCCATTCCTGGCAACCCCCCCGCTACGTTCGACTCCCGTCCGAGGCCATCACCGACCGAAGGAGTTGCCATGGCTAACTACGAGGGGTACTGCGTGAAGTGCCGGGAGAAGCGTGAGTTCGACGGCCAGGAAGTCGAATTGGCGAACGGCCGCCGCGCCGCACAGGGCACCTGCCCGGTCTGCGGCACCAAGATGAACCGGATCCTGGGCAAAGCCAAGGTCTGAGGCGCCCCACCACGCCGGCGGACGAGCACCCCGCCGGCGTGAGACGATGCAGGGCATGCACGACCTGATCATCACAGGGGGGACGCTCGTCGACGGGACCGGCGCGGCGGCGCGGGAAGCCGATGTCGCAGTCGACTCCGGCCGCATCACCGAGGTGGGCACCGTCCAGGGCGGCGCCACCCGGACCATCGAGGCCGACGGCCTGCTGCTCACGCCGGGGTGGGTCGACGTCCACACCCACTACGACGGCCAGGTCACCTGGGACTCCGAGCTCGCCCCGTCGTCGTGGCACGGGGTGACGACACTCGTGATGGGCAACTGCGGCGTGGGGTTCGCCCCCGCCCAGCCCGACCGCCACGACTGGCTCATCGGCCTCATGGAGGGGGTCGAGGACATCCCCGGCACGGCGCTGGCCGAGGGGATCCAGTGGGAGTGGGAGACCTTCCCCGAGTATCTCGACGCGATCGAGCAGCGGCGCTGGACGGTCGACGTCGGCACCCAGGTGCCGCATGCGGCCGTGCGGGCCTATGTGATGGGCGAGCGGGGCGCCCGCAACGAGGCCGCCACCGCCGAGGACATCGAGGCGATGCGGGCGATCGTGCTCCAGGCCATCCGGGCCGGGGCGCTGGGGTTCTCCACCTCGCGCACCATGGGGCACCGGGCGATCGACGGCGAGCTGGTGCCCGGGACGTTCGCGGCCGAGGACGAGCTGTTCGGCATCGGGTCCGCCCTGGGCGAGGCGGGCGCCGGCGTCTTCGAGCTGGCCCCGCTGGGCTCGGCGGGCGAGATGCTCGAGGACGCCTGGCAGGAGGTCGACTGGATGCGCCGGCTCTCGGCCGCCATCGACCGTCCCGTCTCCTACGTATTGCTCCAGCACGACGACGACCCCGAGCTGTGGCGCAAGCAGCTGGCGGCGTCGCTCGAGGCCTGCGCGGAGGGAGCGCGGCTCTTCCCCCAGATCGCCGGCCGGCCCACGGGGATCGTCTCGGGACACCACACGACGGTCTGCCTCTTCAAGGACATGCCGGCCTATCGGGAGCTGCGGGCCCGGTGCTCGTCGGAGGACGAGCTCGCCGCCGCGCTGGCCGACCCCGACGTGCGCCGGTCGATCGTGTCCTGGACGCCGTCGTCGACGGCCGAGGCCGAGGCCATGGAGAGGGCGTACCAGCGCACGTTCGTGCTGGGGGACCCGCCCGACTACGAGCCGGGTCCGGAGCGCTCCCTGGCGGGGTTGGCCGCGGCGCGTGGCGTGTCACCGCTTGAGGTCGCGTACGCCGAGATGGCCCGCGACGGCGGGCAGGGACTGCTCTACATCCCGATCCTCAACTACGCCCTCGGGAACCTGGACCACGTGCGCGAGATGATGCTGCACCCCCAGGGGCTGATCGGGCTGGCGGACGGGGGCGCCCACTGCGGGACGATCTGCGACGCCTCCATGCCCACCTTCATGCTGACCCACTGGACGCGGGACCGTTCCCGCGGCGAGCGTTTGCCGCTCGAGTACGTGGTGAAGAAGCAGACGCACGACACGGCCCGCCTGTACGGCCTCGGGGACCGGGGCACGGTGGAGCCCGGCGCTCTGGCCGACTTCAACCTCATCGACTACGACGCGCTCTCACTGGGCGCGCCCTACGTGACGGCCGACCTGCCGGCGGGCGGTCGCCGGCTGCTCCAGAAGGCGTCGGGGTACGTGGCCACGATCAAGGCCGGCACCGTGACGTTCGAGCAGGGTGCCGCGACCGGGGAGCTGCCCGGACGCCTGGTGCGCGGCGCGCGCTGAGCGCAGCCGCCCTCCGCGCCCCCTCCCGGTCGCTCCGTCGCGCTGTCCCGCACGGCAGACTGCACCCCGTATGGACGCGCCACTGACCGAGTACGCGCTCCGTGACGACATCCACATCGGCTACCAGGTGTGGGGGGCGCATCCCGGGGCGGGCCAGGCTCCCCCGGTGGACGTGCTCGAGCTCAGCAGCGGGCTGATGATCTCCATCGACGAGGCCGTCGACGAGCCGAATTGGCTCCATTACACCGAGCGGGTGGTGGAGTTCTCCCGCCTGATCCGCTTCGACACCGGCGGGCTCGGGTTGTCGGATCCGCTGCCGGCAGGCTCCCAGCCCTCCATCGAGGGATGGGGCCTCGACGCCCTCGCCGTCATGGACGCGGCCGGTTGCGCCACGGCGGTCCTGCTCGCGTCCACCGGAGGCGCCCTGCCGGCCCTGTGGCTGGCGGCCGTCCACCCCGAACGCGTGAGCTCGCTGGTCATCGTGAACGGGACGGCGCGGGTCGGCCAGGCGGAGGACTACGGCTTCGGTGTGGCCGACGAGCAGGTGGCTGAGGCGGCCAACATCGACGTGCCGCTGGTCGAGGGCGACGTCCCCCAGGACATCGCCGTCTTCGCGCCCAGCCTGGCCCACCGCGTCGGGTTCCGTGAGTGGTGGGAGCGGGCGGCCCGGCGCGGCGCCAGCCCTGCCACCGCCATCGCCTTCAACCTCGTGACGTTCTCGGCGGACATGCGAGGGTGCCTGCCCGACATCTCGTGCCCGACGCTCGTCATCGCGCGCACGGAGAGCTACGCCAACCTCAACGAGCACGGGCGCTACCTGGCCGAGCACATCGCGGGCGCCCGCTTCGTGACCTTCCCGGGGCCGGACCTGTTGCCCTGGGCCGGCGAGTTCGACTCCATCGTCGACGAGATCGAGGAGTTCGTGACCGGGGGTCGCGGCGTGCACGCGCCCACCCGCACCCTGGCCACCGTGCTCTTCACCGACATCGTGGACTCCACGGTGCGCGCCGCCGCGGTGGGCGACCGGCAGTGGCGGGCCGTGCTCGACGAGTCCGACGTCAACGTCGGCCGCCTCCTGTCCCGCCACGACGGCGTCCTCGTCAAGACGACCGGCGACGGGATCCTGGCCCGCTTCACTTCACCGGCGCAGGCGGTGCGCTGCGCCGCGGCCATGGTGGAGGCGGCGCGCCGGAGCGGCCTGCAGCTACGGGCCGGGTTGCACGTCGGCGAGGTCGAACTGCGCGGCGACGACATCGGCGGGCTGGCGGTCCATATCGCATCGAGGGTGAGCGCCCTGGCGGGCGCCGACGAGGTCCTCGTCACCGGCACGGTGCGCGACCTCGTCGTGGGGTCGGGCATCGCCTTCGAGGACAGGGGCCGGCACGACCTCAAGGGTGTGCCGGGCGAGTGGCAGATCCTCGCCGTGGGGCGGGCCTAAAGGCAGATCCCATCCACGCTCGTCGTGAGGGGCCGCGGGTGACCGAGGCCGGGTCCGGTCCGTGCTAGGTATGGAGCGCCGATTGCTCGGGGCACCGTGGACGTCGGGAGATTGCTGGCATGGCACAAGGGACTCGACCTGCGGCGTCCAACCGCACGCCCGGGCATGCGCAGGCGGCCGGGACGGGCAGACCGGGATCGCGCCGTCGCCGGCGCACCCGGTTCGACGCCCCGCCACCGCGGCCGTTCACCCTCTCGGGATGGGCGCTGCTGCCCCTGCGGGCGTTCCTCGGGTTCACGTTCTGCTTCGCCGGGTTGCAGAAGCTGGCCAACCCGAACTTCTTCAACGCCAACAGCCCGTCCGGCATCCAGGCCCAACTGGTCGCCTCCATCAGGATCAGCCCGCTGCACCTGCTGCTCGCACACCTCCTCCGCTTCGCCGTGCCGATCGGCGTCGTCATTGCGCTTGCGGAGCTGGCCGTCGGGTTGGGAGCGCTCCTCGGTCTGTGGACCCGGGTGGCCGCGGCGGGCGGGATGGTGCTGTCGCTCACCCTCTTCCTGACGGTGAGCTTCCACTCCTCGCCGTACTACACCGGTGCAGACATCGTCTTCCTGTTCGCCTGGATCCCGCTCCTGCTGGCCGGCTCGGGCGGCGTGCTGTCCCTCGATGCCGTGATCGCCGCCCGGGTGGCCGCCGAGAACAGGAGCGGTCCGCCGACCGTCGTCCCGATCCGCTTCGAACTGGTGCAGGGGGTCTGCGGCAATTACGAGGACGACACGTGCACCGCACGGGGGGGCCAGCCCTGCGACGTCCACCGCTGCCCCTTCCTGGTCGACGAGCGGGGCAGCATCGTGCAGCGCGGGCCCGACGCGGTGGACCGGCGGACCCTGGTCCTCGGCGGGACCGCCGTGGCCGCGTCCGCGGTGATCGGCGCCGTGGCCGCAGGGGCGGCCGCGGGGCTCGGCCGGGCCGTGGGCGGCGTCGAGAGCCCCGGCGGGGCTGGCACGTCCGCCCTCTCCCCCACCGGGCCGAGCAGCGGCGCGGGCACCGCGCCCAGCGGGCCGAGCACCGGCGTGGGCACGACCTCGACCACTGCGCCGTCCGGGGCGACGGCGACCACGGCACCGGCTGCCGGGGGCACGCGCATCGGCCTGGCGAGCCAGGTGCCCGTCGGCGGCGCCGCCACCTTCACGGACCCGGCGACCGGTGACCCCGGGCTCGTGCTCCAGCTGACCAGGGACCAGTTCGTGGCGTACGACGCGGTCTGCCCGCACGCCGGTTGCACGGTCGGGTACTCGCCCGGCGCCAAGCTGATCGTGTGCCCGTGCCACGGCTCGGAGTTCGACCCGGCCACGGGTGCGGTGGTCAACCCACCCGCGCAGCGGGGCCTGACGCCGATCCACGTGGCGGTCAGCGCCGACGGCTCCCTCCTCGCCGACGGCTGACCGCGGGTCGGCCCGCTCTCAGTCCGGCCTCCCCCCGGTCCCCAACCGGACGCGCCACACTTCCTCGCACGGCCACCGGCTCGCCCACTCGTAGGTCATGTGCGAATAGCGGGTGCTCGCCCCGACCGGGGGGCGCAACTCCATCAGCTCGAGCACCTCGAAGCCGTTCGATCGCAGGAGGCGGATCCACTCACCGTGGCTCAGGCAGAACTCCGTGCAGTCGGGCTCGCTCCAGTCGAGGCGGTGGAGACCGAACTGGGGACGGCGGAGCCACTCCTCCGCCGGTTGGCCGTCCCCTTCGGGCGCGCACAGCATGGAGAGCGCGCTGTTGCCGAGGAAGACGAGCTCACCGCCCGGACGCAGCACGCGGGCGGCTTCGGGGATCCACCGGTACGGGTCGGCCCAGATGGCAGCCCCGTACTCGCTGATCGCCAGGTCGAACGCGTCGTCGGCGAAGGGCAGGTGCTCGGCCGCACCACGGATCAGCGGGAAACGCAGGCCGAACTCGCGCTGCAGGTCCCCGGCGATCTCCAGTTGGCTGGGCGTGGGGTCGAGCGCGACCGGGCGTGCACCGCGCCGGGCCAGCCAGGCCGAGATGTACCCCGTCCCGCACCCCAGCTCGATCGTGCGCAGCCCGCCGACATCGGTGGGAAGGAGACCGACCTCTGCGTCGGGGATCGCGAAGATGCCCCAGGTCGGCTGCTCCCGGGCCCACGCCCGACGCCCGGCCAGACGCTGGTCGTCGGCCTGGCGGGTCCAGTCGGCCACGTTGGCCTCCAGGTAGTCCAGCGACCCGGTCCCGCTCATCGCAAGGTCGGCCCCGGCCCCACCGGGGGGCGGAGGCTCGCCATGGGAACGAGAGGCAGGCATGGCGCCAGTATCGCCTCGAACAGACCTCTGCGTCGCGGGCCCACGCCGTGACGCGCGGGCCCGTGCCCGGTCCCAGGGAGTGTCGGTGACGCCAACTACGATAGGAGGGCTCAGCGGAAAGTCCTTCGCGAACTGTTCTGCGGCCTAGAATTTCGCGGAGCAATTGCACGGGATGTGGCGCAGCTTGGCAGCGCGCCTGCTTTGGGAGCAGGAGGTCCGGGGTTCAAATCCCCGCATCCCGACAAACGGAACGGAACCGGGTCTGTCCCACTGGACAAGAATGCGGCGATGGCCGACACCGGGGTGGGACGACGCGCCGGCAGCGGCATCGTCCTGTTGACCCTGGCGTCGGCGCAGTTCCTCATGACGCTCGACAGCTCGGTCATGAACGTCTCCATCGCGACGGTCGCCAAGGACGTCGGCACGACGGTCACCGGAATTCAGCTTGCCATCACGCTCTACACGCTCGTCATGGCCGCGTTCATGATCACGGGCGGCAAGATCGGCCAGATCCTCGGACGCAAGCGGGCCTTCATGATCGGGTGCGTCATCTACGGGGTGGGCTCCGCCATCACCTCCATCGCGGGCTCGCTGCCGATCCTGCTGCTCGGATGGTCGATCCTCGAGGGGCTCGGGGCCGTGCTGATCATGCCTTCGGTCGTCGCACTCGTCGCGACGAACTTCGGACGCTCCGAGCGGCCGCGCGCCTACGGCCTGGTGGCATCGGCGGGAGCGATCGCAGTGGCGGTCGGGCCACTGCTGGGCGGCTTGCTGACGACGTACGCCAGCTGGCGCTGGGTCTTCGTGGGTGAAGTCGTCATCGTGCTCGGCATCCTCGCCCTGAGCCGGCGCATGGCCGACTCCCCGGCCGTTCCCGGCACGCGGCTCGACCCGATGGGGACACTCCTCTCGGCCGGCGGCCTCGGCCTGATCGTCTTCGGCATCATCCGCTCCGGCACGTGGGGATTCGTGCAGCCGAAGCCCGAGGCGCCCCAGTGGTTCGGCACGTCGCCCGTGATCTGGCTCATGCTCGGGGGCGCGGGCGTCCTGGCGTTGTTCGTGCTGTGGGAGAACAGGCAGCTGCGACGCGGCGGTCCCGTCCTCGTCGACCCCCGGATGCTGCGCGTGCCGCAGCTGCGGGCCGGCCTCACGTCCTTCTTCTTCCAGTTCCTGCTCGAGGCCGGCCTGTTCTTCGTCCTGCCGCTGTTCCTCTCGGTGGCGCTCGGGCTCTCGGCCGTGGCGACCGGCGTCCGCCTCCTCCCCCTGTCGGTCACCCTCCTGGCTGCCGCGGTCGGTGTGCCTCGGCTCTTCCCACACGCGTCGCCCCGGCGCGTCGTGCGCGTCGGGTTCGGCCTGCTCCTTCTCGGCATCGTGGTGCTGCTCGTCGCGCTCGACTCGGGTTCGGGTCCCGAGGTGGTCACGTGGCCGCTGCTGCTGGCCGGGCTCGGGATCGGGAGCCTGGCGTCGCAGCTCGGTGCCATCACGGTGTCGTCGGTGCCCGACGAGCAGAGCGGCGACGTGGGCGGGATCCAGAACACGGTGACGAACCTCGGCGCGTCCATCGGCACCGCACTGGCCGGCGCCGTGCTCATCTCCGTCCTCACCACCACCTTCCTCGGCTCGGTCGCGAGCAACGCCGCCATCCCCAAGGAGCTGTCCTCCCAGGCGCAGGTGCAGCTGTCGGCCGGGGTCCCCTTCGTGAGCGACGCCGATCTCAGCGCGGCGTTGCAGGACGCCGGGGTGCCGCCCGCGGCGGCACAGGCGGTCGTGGACGAGAACGTGAAGAGCCGCATCAACGGCCTGCGCGCTGCGCTGGCCGTGCTGGCGCTCCTGGCCCTGGTCGGCCTGGCGACGACGGGCCGGCTGCCCGACGCCCCGCTGCGCGGCGAGGAGGCGGTGACCGGCGTCTCCGGGCGCGGGTCCCCGGACGACGAGGTGTAGGAACCGGCGGTCCGCTCAGGCCCGCCGGAGGGTGACACCGCACCAGGCGCGCTTCCGGCACGAGGGACAGGTCATGCGACGGTCGAACTTCCCCCGTGGCAGCCACACGCCAAGGGGGAACTGGAAGATCAAGAGGTCCAGCACGCCCACGTGCGAGGTCTGGCGGCACCGCTGGCACTCCACCGTGAACACACCGCGCTCGTCGAGCGGGTTCCCCGACGTGGAGGCCAGGCTGTCGGGCTCGGGGCGGGCACCCGAGTAGAGGGCGCGTTTGCCGACGGGCAGCGCGAGGGTCGTCCCAGAGGAGCCACGGACCGCCGGGCTCCCAGGCTCCGCCGCCGACGGCACCCAGAACAGGGCGCGCTTGCCGAGCGGATCCGGAGAGCGCTCGCTCCGCGGCCCGGCCACGTCAGGCGCTCTGCATGGCGTCGTACACGCAGGTGGAGATCGTCCGGTACGCGATCGCTCCCGGCGACAGCGGGGCGTGCTGCAGGACCGACTGGCCGAGTCCCGGCGCCTCGGCGAAGCGCACCGACTTCGGGACGGGTGGCAGGAACATCGGGAGGCCGTAGCGCTCCTCCACCTCGGACAGGACCTGGCGGGAGTGCGTCGTGCGGCTGTCGAACATGGTGGGGATGACCCCGAGCACGCGCAGCTTCTCGTTGGCGAACTGGCGCACGTCCTCGATCGTCTCGAGCAACTGGCCGACGCCGCGGTGGCTGAGTGCCTCGCACTGCAGCGGCACGATCACCGCCTCCGCCGCCGTCAGTCCGTTGATGGTCAGTACCCCCAACGACGGTGGGCAGTCGATCAGCACGGCGTCGTAGCGGTCCAGGACCGGTTCCAACGCCCGGGCGAGGACGTGCTCGCGGCCGGTGCGGCTCAAGAGGTGCACCTCGGCGCCGGCCAGGTCGATGGTGGCCGGCACGAGGTACAGCCCCGGGACGCCCGGGACGGCCTTGACGACCTCGGCCAGGCGGGACCGGCGCACCAGCACGTCGTGCAGCGACGAGTCCAGCGCGTCCGGATCGAAGCCGAGGGAGAAGGTCAGGCACGCCTGAGGATCGAGGTCGACCACGAGCACCCGGTGCCCCTGCTGGGCCAGCGCCACACCGAGCGACTGCACCGTCGTCGTCTTGGCCACGCCGCCCTTCTGATTGGCGACGGCGACGACCTTGACCATCGCCAGAGTCTAGGACCGATACCCGCGCCGTTCTCCTGGGCCACGGAGGCCGAGGAAGTGCACCGACCGGTGCAGGGTCGCGCTCCTATGAGTGGAAGGCGGCCTCCTCCTGGGACACGTCGGCGATCAGGTTGCCGAGCGCCAGGTTGACGTCCGAAAGGTGGTAGCCCCAGCTGGGGCCGAGCGCCGGCGAGTTCTTCACCGTCGGCCGCGGGTCGCCGGGCTCCGACGTCGTCGTGACCTGGAGCCAGGATGCCCCGTCGCTCTGCTCGCACTGCGCCGTGTACAGACCCGGGAACGCCACCCACGGCGTCGACACCAACAGATGGCGCACCTTGGCCGTCACCCGGGGGAACAGCGGGCTCAGACCGCCCGCCTGGGCCGAGAACGTCACCGGGTTGACGCAGGCCACCTGCTGGCCCGCCTTGGCATGCTGCTCCGACTGCAGGCTCACGCCTTGACCCGGGCGGCCGAACATGGCATCTGCCGGAGGAGGCGAGCCGAAGCTCGAGTAGGCGACGACGCATCCGGTCTGCACGGCGGCCCGGCAGGTGGGGATGTGCTGGAAGCTGCCGCCGACGTCGCGACCTTCCGGCACCTGCACGTTGCCCCCCAGGATGATGGCGGACACCATCTGCTTGCGCAGGGTCGCCGACGGGTCGACCTGCGTGCGCAGCAGCTCGACCAGCATGGCGGCACCCTGCGAGTGACCGATGAACACGACGGGCTTGCCGTCGTCGTCGTGGGCCAGGAAGTCCTTCCACGCCGAGAGCACACTGTCGTAGGCGGTAGCGATGACGGTGGGGCGGAACGCCGCGCCGTCCTTCAGCGCGCCCTCGGTCTCCTGGCGGTACATGGGCGCCCACACGTTGCAGACCTGAGAGAACTGCGAAGCCTGCGCCACCGCGGCGTCGATCTCGGGCGGCTGAATCGCCAGGTTGGCGTTGTTCCCCGGCTCTTGCGAGGACGTCGGGTACACGTAGAAGCAGTCGAACTGCGGCGCGGTCGGTGTCGGCGACGGAGTGGAGACGCTCGTGGTGCCCTGTGCCGTGACGGTCGTCGTGGCACGGTCGTAGGCGCACGGGTCACTCGGCTGGCCGGGCTCGCACAGCCAGACCGTGGAGGACCCGGCGCCGGTCGCCCGTGTCGCCGCTGCCGCGCCGGGCGCCGGGCCCATGACCGGCACCAGCACATAGAGGAGGCCCGCTGCGGCGGCGGCCAGGGCCGGGGACGATGCTCGGCGTCGGGGCCCGGTGCGCGTGTGCGTCAGCGTGGCCATCTCCACCGTCCTCCCCGGCTCCGAGGGCCCGCGGGCCCGAATTCCGCCGGTCAGGTTAGGGGGTTGGGCTCCAGCCGTGCGGACACCGCCGGCCGGTCACGGCGTGCGGCCTGCGCCGGACCCGGGGACAGAGACGTGCGGCCGAGCGCATAGGGTCGAGCGCAGCCCGTACAGCAGTGCCGTCCTCTCGCGGGTGACGGCACACGCCCGGCAACAGGAAGCATCGAACAGGAAGAGCGACGTGGCAGTTGTCCGGATGAACCAGAAGATCGTGGTCGGCGCCGTCTTCGTGTCCGCCATGTTCATGAACATCATGGACATCACGATCGTCAACGTCGCGCTGCCGACGATCGGTCGTGACTTCCACATCCCACCGACGGCCGTGGACGGGGTCGTCATCGCCTACCTCGTCAGCCTGGCCGTGTTCATTCCCGCGTCGGGATGGCTCGGTGACCGCTTCGGCGGCAAGCGCGTGCTGCTGACGGCCATCGTCGTCTTCACGGTCGGCTCCGTGCTCTGCGGCCTGGCCCAGAACATGACCCAGCTCGTGGCCTTCCG
>Ga0181535_10006408_pt1 | contig 12175 bp, 17 predicted proteins | sample PEATcosm2014_Bin_44_FD_119774 | JGI IMG/M metagenome (GOLD analysis project Ga0181535, IMG submission 119774) | Peatland microbial communities from MTU Mesocosm Facility, Houghton, MI, USA - PEATcosm2014_Bin17_30_metaG | ecosystem: Environmental > Terrestrial > Soil > Wetlands > Peat | place...
AGCCGTTACCTGGCCGTGGGCGTGCTCGCCACCGCCGACGCCAGCACGACCGCGACGGCAACCGGCCCGCTCGGTGGCGTGGAGCACTCCGCCGGCCAGTGGGTCGTGGCCGGATCGAGCACCGCGACGGCCGACGCCGAATCCTGGACCACCTCGACCCCCGACGACCTGGTGGGCGCGGTCGTCGTCTACCCGCTGGGGGCGCCGGCACCGCCGGTCCACAGCTTCCAGCCCGGCAGCGTCCAGGTGGCCGCCGGCAACGGTGATCGGTCACTCGCGACCAACTTCTCGATGCGGGACGGCGACCTGCTGGTCGCCGTCGAGACCGCCCAGTGCCCCGCCGACGACTGCGCGCTGGCGGCCGGCGTCATCGACAGCCAGGGTGATCACTGGAGCCGTGACCTGGCCACCGTCACCCCCTCGGGGGATGCCGAGCAGACCGTCTGGAGCTGGCAGGCGACCGGGCTCAATCCCACCTCCCCGATCACCATCGAGACTTCCGGGCAGGTGGCCGACGCCAGCGAGACCTTCACCCTCATCGACTTCCCGGTCAGCGCCACGAGGAGTGGCGGCACCGCCCGGGCCAGGGCCGAGGCGGCCACCGCCTGCACCGGCCTGGACACCACCGCCGGCTGCACCATGACGCTGAGCGGGTTGGCCGGTGAGACGGTCGACATGGCCATCTTCTCGGGGGCCACCGCGGCCACCGCCAGCGCCGACCTGCAGTCGAGCGCGACGCCCGGCTTCGGCGGCGTCTTGACGAGCGGTCCGGGCGCCTACCTGCAGTGGGTGGACGTCGACGACGTGACCGCGCCCAGCCTGACCACCGCCTGGACCAGTTTCGGCCCCGACGACGTGCTGGGCGGGCTGGTCGCCTACGCGGTCGGCTGAGCCCCGCCCCGGCTACCCCAGGCCTCGGCCCCGGCTGGACAGCCCGCGGACCTCGCGGACGGTCCAGCCGGTCCGGGAGAGCCGCCCCAGGTCATCCGGCCGGACCGGCACCCAGGCCCGTATCGAGCCCTTGGCCACCCGCCGGGTCACGGTGCCCCCGTAGGCGGCGGGGCCGCGCACCGCCACCCCATGTCGCCAGATCCCCAGCCGGGGGGTCTCCCAGGCCGCCTCCATCCAGTGTCCCTCGAGCACCCGCCAGCAGGCCTCGGCGACCTCCGCCGGCGGGGCCCACCAGGTGAGGCCGACCGCCCCCTCGCCGACCCCGACCTGGAACTCCTGGAGCATCCGGCGGTGCCCGGCGGGCAGCCAGCTGAGCGACCCGGTCACGTCCGGCTGATGGAGGAGGGCGAAGGCCACGGTGAACCACCACGGGCCCGCTGTCTCCAGCAGTTCCCGGCCAAGGTCGATGCCGCAGCGCCGGGCCAGCCCCTCGAGCAGCCGTCCCCGCTGCCACTCGTCGCCGAGCACCTCCGCCCGTTCGGCCTCCGGCACCACCCAGGCCAGGCATCGCTCCGCCTCCTCGAGGGGCGGGATGTCGGCCGCGGGGAACGCCCAGGGGACCACCCGGGCCAGCCCGCGGCCGGCCCGCAGCATCATCCCGAGACCGACGGAATCGACCCCCGCCGCCACCTGCGCGTCCGCCGACCGGCGCAGGTCGGGACCGGCCCGCTCCCAGCCGTCGCGCCCGAGCGCCCGATCGACGAGCTGCGCGGCGCCGTGCTCCTCGGTGGTCACCACCCCATCATGCACCGGCCCCCGGGAGCTCCCCTCTCCCGACGGCTAGCCCACCTCGGGGACGAGGGGCTGGGATACGCCCGCCAGTGGCCGGCGCCACCGGGCCGCCACCCGGCGCGCCAGGCTGAGCCCGGCGGGTCGGAAGTCGGTGGCCCAGAAGGCGGCGCCGAGCAGCCCGAGCTGGGCCAGCGCAAGGCAGCTGGCGCACTCCGCCGGCCATCCCCCGTCGCCCGCGCAGAGCACGAGGATCACGGCTCCGATCGGCAGGCCGGCGACCTGCACTCGCCGCATGGCCACGAACGCCGCGCAGACGGCGAGGATGGCGACGGGCAACCCGGGTGCCTGCCGGGCGCGCTCGACCGCCTGCTCCAACCGGCTGAGCATCGCCCACTCGTGGGATCCGAACCAGACGATGACGATGGCGAGCGCGCCGCCGCCGAAGATCCCGAAGCCGAGCACCGTGGCGGCGGCGAGCGCCAGGACGCCCACCCCGAGGGCGCCTCGGGCCCACCAGAAGTTGCTCCGCCCGGTCAGTCCACAGAGGAGGCGGAGCGGCGGCCCGAACAGACAGCGTGCCAGCCACCCGTCCAGGCCACCCGCTTCGACCATCCGCTGAGCCTACCAGTCCGGGGCCGCCATGCCTCGAGATAGGCGGTAAACGGCGGGATGACCCCGCGCTTCTCCATGAGCGCCGCGGGCTCGGGGGAGGGTGACGAGAGCATCGCATCCATCCCCGCCGGATTCGTCACCTGGGCGGTGAGCGCCACCTGGTTGCTGCCGTCCGCCCCTGCTTGCCCATCTTCCAGCGATCCAGATCAGCGACCGCGTGCACGATCACGACCTTGGCCATGAGAACCCTCCCTGCCCGCGCCCCGGAGCCGACCGGGTTACCGACGCGACCTGTGAGGCCGAGGTATGCGACCCGCTCCCCCACCGTGGCAGGCGCTGGTCGAGATTCCCCTCTCGGCCCTGCCTCACCCACCCGACCCCAGCTTGCCAGCGCCGCCGCCGGCTCCCCGCCCACGTCCGCGCGGACGTGACCACCACCGGCCGAGCCGCGCCCCAAGGAAAGGGTGTCGTCGGCACCTCGCCACCAGGCTGGACGCGCCTCCGGAAACGGCCAGTGGTCAGGTCGGTGACGATCGCGTCTCGGCAGCCCCCAAAGCCCCCCGGCCGCCAGACCCGATGCTACCCTCGCCCCCATCAGCAGCCATGCACGCCCCGCGGGGCACAGCCCGCGTGCCGGGAGGCGGAACCGATGACCACGCCCAAGGCGTCCTTCCTACTCAGCTTCTCGGACCGCTTCCGCCGCCGGTCAGGGCAGAGGGGTCAGGGCATGATCGAGTACGCCCTCATCCTGATCCTCATCGCCATCGCGGCTGTCATCGCCGTGACCGTGCTCGGACAGCAGACCAGCGACTCGTTCGGTAGCGTCACCGCTGGTCTGGCCGGGAGCACCCACGGAGGCGCCCCCGCCGCCCCCAAGACAGCCCAGACCATCACCATCACCTCCACCCCGGTGAGCCCGCAGGCGGGCGGCACCTACCAGATGATGGCCACCGCCAGTTCCAACCTCGCGGTCAGCCTCACCACCAGCTCCGCGGCCTGTGCCATCACCGGCACGACGGTCCTGCTCCTGGCGGCCGGGTCCTGTGAAGTTGACGTCAACCAGGCGGGCAACGCCACCTACGCGGCCGCCCCCGAGGTCACCCAGATCATCACCGTGGCCGCCAATCCCAACGACGACTTCACCACCGCGTGGAGTGGTGATGGTGGCGGCAACGGCTGGTCCGTGCTCGGCAGCCAGGCCTCCATCGACTCCGACGAGACCAACCAGCCGGGGCTGACCATCACCGCCTCGACCCCCGGCAGCAGCTACTGCCCGTCGTGGAACACGCTCTCCTGCGACACCGAGGGTATCTACAAGGCGGCACCGAGCGGGCCCTTCACGGTGACCACCGAGGTGAACGCCACGCTGAGCAACCACTGGCAGGAGATGCTCCTCTTTGTCGGCGACGCCGACGCCACTGACCTGCTGGACGTGGGCGTGGTTCAGAACAGCAACGGCACCGACTGGGTCGCCAGCCAGGACATGACCAACCCCGAGTACGTCGCCACCCACGCCGATGTGCAGGTCAGCCAGACCGAGCCCATCTATCTGCGGCTGGTGGTCAACTCCAGCACCGACATCGACGTCGACTACTCCTACAACGGCTCGGGTTGGACCACCCTCTCCACCGACATCACCAACGCCAGCTTCAGTGGCGGCGTCACCACCGTGGGCCTAGCCGTCGTGAATGACAGCAACAGCAGCCAGCCGCCGGCCCTCTTCGACTGGATCCACTTCACGACCCCCTAGGCGGCCACCTTCCCGGCGCGAACCCCGGCTGGCGACGTTGCCGCCGGAGCCTGTATCGGCAGCGCCCGGGGACGTGGACTGGGGGTGAGGGTGGCCCGCGCCCCCGGCACCGCGTGCTGGATGGCGTCGGCGAGCCGCCGCGCTTCGTCGGTGCTGAGCTGGATGTTGGCCCGGTCGGCGCTGATGTGCACGCTACCGTCGGCCGCGACGAAGAGGATGGTGGCCATGTCGCTATCCGCCTGTGTGAGGAATGGGGTGTCCAACGGCCAGGCCGGGCATCAGGGCTCCTCCGGAGGCAGGCCGAGCCCATGCTGGTGGGCGAAACCTTCGCCGTGGGCGGCGCAGACCCTGATCTCGCGGCGGGCGAGGCGCCGGTTCCGCCCGCTCGCGAAGCCGCTGACGATGACGTAGGCGGCGGGCTCCTCCCGATGGTCGAGCCGGCCCAGGGCGCACCCGAGCTCGTGCCGGATAGCGGCCTCGACGTCGCCGAAGGCGACCCACTCGGGGTGAACCTCGGCCCAGTGCCGCTCCCGAGCGACGATCGCCTCCCGCTCGGCGCGGGTGAAGCGCCGCAGCTGCGGATCCGGGGCAGGGCTCATCCGGATGCCTGCCCCGCGGGCCCGATCAGCTCGTAGCCGAGTGCGGCGGCTCGCCGGGCGCACTCCCCGCAGGCGTAGTGGGCCTGGTTGAGCGCGGAGAGGATGATGGCCGCGGCGGGTCGGTCCGGATGGAGATGACAGTGGCTCTCCGCGAGCCCGGCGAGCATCTCGCGCCGCCGCTTCTCGACCCCGCCCAGCACCCGATGCAGACCCCGTGCGCTCAACGCGGGGCCCCGAGCTGCCCGAGGATGTTGAGGTTGGAGGTGACCACGACCCACATCAGGGTGTCAAGAAGGAGAAACGCGACGAGCCGCCCGCGGAGCGGTAGGGGCGGCACCCCCCAGAGCACGGCAACCAGGATGACGGCCTTGTAGCCCCAGAGCCCGGGCACCCCGTAGGCGTTGAGGAAGATCCGGGTGAGCGGGTTGAGCTCCACCAGGTGGTGGGCGAGGCCGTAGATGGTGGAGAGCAGGTCGATGACGCTGAGCCCGACGAACCCCGCCCAGCCGATCAAGACCGCGATCTCCCCAATTCGCTGCACCCCCCGGACCTCGGCCCGGGCCGGGGCGACGGCGCTGCTCACTGCTCCACCAGCCGGGTACCCAGGCTCTGGGCGAGACGCCTGGCCTCCGGTCGCGAGCCCCACCCGGAGGCCCATATCTGGCTGCCCTTGAGGTAGACCTCGTAGAGCGGGACACCGTCGACGAGAATCGGCCCCGCGTCGTCAGCGTTCTGGCGGAGGAGCTCCACCACCTGGGCAGTGGCCGGGCTCGTCTGACGCTCCCGCACCACCCGGTGCTCCTCCACCGTGTCCCTGAAGGCGATGCCGGCCCCCTCGATCAGGCTCGCTCCGTAGGGCGGCTGATGAGCGGAACTCACGCCCGTGCCTCTCTCCTCGGCCACCTGTCCTACCTCCGTCATCAGGACCATCAGTCGCAGCCTATCGCGGCGGCCCCGAGCTCCCTAGCCGCGCCGCGGGCCTCCCGCTGACACGCCGGACCGGGATCTGCCAGACGACCGGCCCTGCGGAGCGTGGTCATCCGTGATGACGCCGCCAGGGGGTGCCTCCCGGCGGCTCAGTACCGCCTCGCCCCTCGCTCCCCGCAGCCATCGCAGCGCATCCACACCCCGCAGATCGTCCCCACTGGCTGACCCTCCGCATCGTGTCATGCCCTCACCCCTGCCTGCAGCGACTCCGGGCCACGCGGGGCAGCGCTAGATCATCCGAGGATCCCGCCCGTCACCGACCCAGAAGGTTGCAGTCCTCGCAGCCCAGCTCGATCCCGCAGTGGGCGCGCCCGTCAGGCTCCGCCATCCGGACCGCGTAGTGCCGGACCGAAGCATGACCGCACTCGGGGCAGACCACGTCGGCGCCGTCCTGGATCATGGGATCCTCCCCGTCCACCTCCTCGGCCGCGCCGGGCTCGTGATCCGCCATCACCGGGGGCCGAGGAACCGCAGCCCGTCGACCCCCGACCCCTCCGACGGGTCGCGGCCCGCGCGCTCCACCGCGCCCACCACCGCCAAGGTCGCGCAGAGGAGAAAGCCGACGCCCAGGCCGATGACCGCCGCCATGGCCGGCGTCGAGAGGGGCGAAGCGACGATGGTCATGACCAGAAAGGCGGCAAACGAGCCCACCCCGAGCGCGGTCGCCGAGTACAGCACCCACCAGCGCGCCATCACGGGCATCGTCTCTCCCCTGGCCCCGTCGGTGACCGCACCCATCAGCGCCTCCTCGTCTTAGACGGCGTGCCGCGACCGCCGGACCGTGGGGAACGGGAGCTCCCAGAGCGCGACGATCATCGCCCAGTCCAGCTCCTCCGGCCCGGCGTCGGCGTGCCCGGAGCGCATCATGGCCGCAAACTGGGCCTGCATGTCGGGGCGCAGCAGGCCCGAGCGATCGTGGGCGAGCAGCGTCATGAGCGGCTCGGTGGTCTGCAGGAAATGGCTGGCGGCGCAGTTGGCGCAGAGCCCCCGCCCATCCAGCGCGTGCCGCAGCAGTCGGGCCTCGGGGTTGGCCGCGTCCGCCACCCGGCAGGGGCGCCCGCAGCGAAGGCACCTCACGAAGCGGGTGGCCAGCTCCCCGCTCACAGCCCGTGCTCCCTCCCCACCGCCACCCTGGCCACCGGCGCCGCGGCCGCGACCAGGGCCGCCTTCTCGGGACCGAGCTGATCGGTGGTGCAGTCGCCGGGCAGTTTGTCGCCGCGCAGCTCCCGCATCGAGGTCCGGGGCTCGACCAGCCGGATCCCGACCGTGCGGATGGGGAGGTACTCGACCCGCAGCACCACCGGCTCGCCCCTCTCCAGCATCCCCCCGATCCGCCGGATGTCGGCGTCGACCAGCCCGCTCCGGACCCGGCAGACCTCGATGACCGCCCCGTCACCGGGCCGGACCAGCCCCAGCGACACGCTCCCGGTCGCGCTCCCCTTGTGGACCGCGATCACGAAGGCGTCCAGATCGGAAAGGTACTTGTGCTTGCGGATGTCCTGCGTATCCCCGGCCTGGTAGCCGGCCGAGTGGGTCCGCACGATGACCCCCTCGCCCCGCTTCTCCTCGATGCGCTGGACGACCGCCCGTCCCTTCACCGGGTCGGCCTCGGAGACGAGCAGCTGGAGCTTGGCGTCGCCCTCCATGGTGGGGCTGCCCGCCGGGACCAGCCCCGCCCCGACCATGGCCGCCTCCAGCACCCGGATCCGCTGGCTGTACGGCCAGTGGCGGGCGTCCTCGCCCTGCCATTCCAGCAGGTCGAAGGCCACGTAGGTCCCCGCCCCCTGACCGGTCAGCCGCTCGCCGTCGATGACGCAGGCGACCCCGAGCCGGGCCAAGCCGCGGGCCCCCTCCGGAACGGTGGAGACCAGCTGGCCCAGGCGGTTGAAGGCCTCGACCTTGCCGGCCGCGTCGACGACCACCAGGCAGCGCTCGCCGTTGACCTTCTCGCTGACCCCGTAGCCCAGGCTCGCCACCGCCTCGGCCAGCTCTCTCGGGCTGAGCGGCATGACGTGGGCGGTCTGGTAGCGGATCTCCCGCACCCCGCCGACCACCGACGGCACCCCGAGCGAGGTCGCGGTGGCGCCGCCACCCGGGCCGAAGGACCGGATCCCGTAGTCGGGGTGATCGAAGGGGACGGCGACGTACCCCTCGCTCTGCTTCTCGCGCACCTTCTTGGCGAAGGCGCTGGCCGCCGCCGCCTGGCTGCCGCACGGCTTGTCACCGACGCTGAGCCCGGAGCCCCGCCGCCCCCAGGTGGAGAGGAAATGACCGTCACTGGTGAAGGCGCCGGCCCACACCTTGTCACTGGACCCGCCGCTGAAATGCCCGGCCCACTCTTCGATGACGGCCACGGCCACTCCTTCCAACTCTGCAGACCAATCGCCGATCCTTGCCTAGTCTGCCCTGATCAGGGCGGGCACACCACCGTGAAGAGGCGCACCCCCCGCCTCGGCCGTCCGCGAGGACTTTCGGAGCTCCGCACCCGGGACGCAGCTCGACCGCGCCGGCCAGAAGAACCGGGCGACCGCCTGCCCACGGCCCGCGTCCAGCAACCCAACCACGCTACGACAGGACGCCCGCTTCAGCACCCTCCGAGGAGGCCACCCCCCATATTGGGGGTTGCCAAAGCCCGTCGCACCGCCCACGGTCGAGACCTCAGCGCCGTCATCGAAGGAGACCGTATGGGCCGCGCCGCAGCGCTGGCAGCGGGTCTCCGGCGCGGGCTGTCACACCTCCAGAGAGGGTGCGTCGCCGATCTGCCTCGGGACGACGACACCGGACGGCCGACCGTTGCCCCGAACCCACCCGAGGGCCGACCAACGCCACCGGAGGAGCCCACATGAGCAGATTGCCCAGCCTGTTCGCGACCAGACGCCGCCGCCTATCCATCCTCGTCGGCCTGCTGGCGATCATCCCCGCCGGGGTGCTCGCCAGCAGCGCCGCGACCACCCCGCCCGGCCCCTACACTGCCTGCTCGGGTCCCAAGGGTGTCCTCGCCGTGGAGACCAAGGGCAAGTGCCCGAGTGGCTATGTGGTAGTGACCATCGACGCGGCGGGCCCGGCCGGGGCCCCGGGTGCCACCGGGCCTGCCGGGGCGACCGGGCCTGCCGGACCGGCCGGGGCCACGGGATCCCCGGGCAGCAGCGGGTCGCCCGGCGCGATCGGGGCCACCGGCCCTCCGGGGCCGAGCGGCAAGGCGGGGTCCACCGGGACGCCGGGCGCCGGCGCCATCGTCACCCTGCTCGCCGCGGGCAACCCCAACTGCCCCACCGGCGGGGCCCAGATCACCGACGGCAACGGCGACACCGCCTACGTCTGCACCGGCACGACCGGTGACCCGGGCTCCGCGGGGGCGCCGGGCACGGGTGCGACCGTGACCGCACTCGCCGCGGGCAACCCTAACTGCCCCAGCGGCGGGGTTCAGATCACTGACGGCAACGGCAACACCGCCTACGCCTGCACCGGAGGCCCGGGATCCACCGGACCAACCGGTCCGCCCGGACCCACCGGCCCTCCAGGAGCCACCGGCTCGTCCTCAGCCTTCGTGGCCAATGCTCCCGATGCCCCCTGCTCGACGGGGGACATCGGCATCAACACCACCCCAGGGGACAGCTACGGTGAGCTCTTCAACTGCGTCGCCCCTGACGACTGGCAGGGCATCGGCTCCGCCCTCCTCGCCTCGGGCATCCTGACCGGCCAGATGCCCGACGTCCCCTGCCAGCCCGGAGAGATCGGCATCAACACCGTCCTCGAGGACGGTTACCCCTACGGCGAGCTCTTCAACTGCGAACTGGGAGGCCCGCTATTCTTCGGTTGGTCCGACACCGGCTACACCGCCGACTCGGGGGCGCGCGAGGCCACCTACCAGGAGACCGACACCTTCCTGGGTACCGGAACGCGGGGCTACGACATCACCTGCCCGCCGGGCCAGCCCTTCGCGGTCAGCGGCGGCGCGACCTGGACCGGCTCAGTCTCCTACCCGTTGGCGATCTCCGAATCGTCCCCCCTCGTCAGCGGCACGACCCCCGAAGGCTGGGAGGTCACGGTCTGGGACGTGCTGGGCGGTTCGGTTTCAGATGACGTGACCGTCTACGTGACCTGCACCTCCTGACCGACGGGCAGAACCCCGATAGACCAGCTCCTACGACCCCGTCCCGCCAGCGGCTAGGCAAACCGCTCCTCCAGCCGGCGATACCGGCCGGCGGCGATCATCTCCGCCACCTGGGCCGCCGGGGCGTCATCCGGGATCTCGGAGACCACCACCGCGTCGTACTCGTCGGAGCCGCTCCCCGCCCCGGCCGGATAGTGCGTCCCCGACCACATCTCCGAATCCAGGACGCCCCATTCGGTCCAGCCCTGACCCTCGGCCCCCGGACCGTCGCTCACTCGGAGTAGCCAGATGCCGCCACCCGTGTACATGGCCTCGGCGACGAGCCCACGCTGACGACAGGCCTCCGCCCGATCCTCGTAGAAGGTCCCCGGATCGACCGCGTTCGCATCCAGATCCATGACCGCATTCTGCTCGCTGTCCGGCCGGCACACCAAGGCGCCCACCCGCCCCGGCGAGAACCCGGAGATCGGCGCCCGCACACCATCGTCACGCCCGATCGGTGAACCGTGACGCCCTGACCATCCCGACACCATTGACGCGGACGATAGGATAGATCGTAGCGAACCGACCCGGGGAGGGAGCCCTCATGGAAGCCATCGCCACCGCCACCGCCGCCGACCCGAACGTCTACCTGGACACCCCGAGGATCCGGGTCAGCTGGGACCCCCACCTCCGCTGCATCCGCCTGGAGTACCGGGAGTGGCACACCACCCAGGAGTTGGACATCGGCATGGAGGCCTTCCTGCGGGCCCTCGAGGAGCACGCCGCGACCCGCTGTCTCAGCGACTCGCGCTTCCGCCGGGTGATCCAGCCCGACGCCCAGCGTGTCCTCACTGAGCGCTGGATTCCCCAGGCGGCCGCCCAGGGCCTGCGCCGGCTGGCCATCGTCCTCCCCCAGAGCCAGCTCACCCGCACCACCCTGGAGCCGGTCGTCACCGTCTACCGGGCCTACGTCGAGGTGGCCACCTTCGGTTCGGTCGAGACGGCCGAGGCGTGGTTGGCGGCCGGCTGACCGGCACCCGCCAACCTCGTCAGCCCAGCCCCAGCCCACCCTCGGGGCCGCCCCGCGGAGCGTCCCCCGGGGAGCGCCGCGGCCCCGCCCGCAACCCCCACGCCTCAGGGGTGAGCGGAGCCGTCTCCCGCTCGTGGACGACCGGCCCGTCGTCCCCCGCCCAGTCACCGGTGAAGAACTGGGAGCGGTCCTCGTGAAAGCGCAGCTCGGGGTGGCCGGGCACGTCATAGCGCTCGCCGGCGTCGACGAACTCGGCGAAGTGCCGGCCGGCCACCGAATCGAGCCAGAGGAAGAACCGTCCCTCGGTCCAGCCCCGCCGGTTGGCCTGGTGGAGGGCGATCCCGTCCGCCAGCGCCCGGCGCTCGGCGTTCAGCTCCCGCCGCGCCTTGAGATAGCCCCAGCCTCCCCACTCCGGGTTGGCGTAGCCGCGCTGGATGGCGTCCTCCCCGAGCCCGCCCGCCGCTGTCTCGGTCACGTCACCACCTCCGGTTGACCCGCACCCGAACCAGCCTAGCACCCAGGCACACCACTCCCCGACCCCATCCCGACCGCCCCCGAGGAAGGTCGGAATCGGTAGCAAGGACCCTGGCCGGAACGGTGTGAAAGGCCCTAGCGCACACTCCGAGCCGACCCCACAATCGCACCCATGGGAACGCCTGGCTCCCGCCGCTGGCGAAGCCCGCCGCATAGTAGAGGGTGAGACCTCCCCACACGATGGCGAGAATGAGGAAGGGGCTCATATCGTGGCCCCTGGCCCTGGCGGCGATGGCGGGGGGGCTCATCATCCTGTCGGCCTGTGGCGGCAGCTCGAACGCACCGACCGCGACGTCGCCGGCCTCGGCCAGCCCGACCGCCTCCACCGTCTCCTACCAGGTGGCGCTCGGAACCAACAACCCCGTCCAGGGCGACTGCACCACCAACACCCCCGAGACGGCCGCCCCGGTCGGCTCGGTGACCCTGCTGCTCAGCCCCAACGCCTTCGAGGCCGAGGTCAGCCTGCAGAAGGGAGCTCCGAGCACCACCTACTCCCTCTTCCTGCAGCAGGTCCCGGGGTCATGTCCCCAACCCGAGGCAAACGGCGGCAGCCTCACCACCAACGCGAGCGGCAGCGGCCAGGCGTCCTCGACCATCCAGCGGGTTCCCGGCGCGACCACCTTCTTCGTCCAGCTCGTTCCCACCGGGTCCGGACCGCCCGAGTACACGAGCGGACGCCTCTCGGTCGGCTCCTGACCTCTCCACCGCCGCCAACCCACTTCTCAGCCAGTCGGGTCCGGGACGCCCTCACCAGCCTCGAGCTCGGTCGGCCCGGCGAGCCGGGCGAGCGCCTCCACCAGCGGCATCCAGGAGCGCAGGTCGTCCTGGATCTCCGAGCTCCGGCTGAGCTTCTCGCGCAGGTCGTAGCCCTCGCCGTCGTGCGC
>Ga0181535_10006411_pt1 | contig 12173 bp, 8 predicted proteins | sample PEATcosm2014_Bin_44_FD_119774 | JGI IMG/M metagenome (GOLD analysis project Ga0181535, IMG submission 119774) | Peatland microbial communities from MTU Mesocosm Facility, Houghton, MI, USA - PEATcosm2014_Bin17_30_metaG | ecosystem: Environmental > Terrestrial > Soil > Wetlands > Peat | place...
TATCGATGCGTAGCGTGGCATTGAAGACCACGCCGGAACCGCTGCCCGCCAACGCTTTCACGCGAATCTGGGAGCCCGGCCGAAAGTGGTCGAGCACCTCATTCAGGCCGGTGATCTCATACACTTCCTCGCCGGTAAGCCCGATGGAGTCGTAAGTCTCTCTGGCCGGGAACTGCAGCGGCAAAATACCCATGCCCACCAGGTTCGAACGGTGGATACGTTCGAAGCTCTCGGCGATGACCGCGCGCACGCCCAGCAAGCGCGGGCCTTTGGCCGCCCAGTCGCGCGAGGATCCGGAGCCGTATTCCTTGCCGGCCAAGATCACCAGGGGCGTCCCCTGGGACTGATATTTTTCGGAAGCTTCGAATACCGGCATCTGTGTGCCGTCGGGCAAATGGCGGGTAAATCCCCCTTCGACGCCGGGAACCAACTTATTGCGCAGGCGCACATTGGCGAAGGTGCCTCGCACCATGACCTCGTGGTTACCGCGACGCGATCCATAACTGTTGAAGTCCTTGAAATCGACACCATGGTCCAGCAGATAGCGTCCGGCGGGGGAATCTTTCTTGATCGACCCGGCGGGCGAAATATGGTCGGTGGTGATGGAGTCGCCTAGCTTCAGCAGCACGCGCGCGGCACGAATATCCTCGATCGGCGGAGGCTTAAGCGTCATGCCGTCGAAGTAGGGCGGATGGCGGACATAGGTCGAATCCGGTTCCCAGGTAAAGGTCTCGCCGGCGGGCACTTTCAGCGAGCGCCAACGCTCATCGCCTTCAAAAACCCCGGCATAAGCGTGACGAAACATTTCCGGAGCCATGGCCTGTTGCATGGCCTCATCCAATTCCTTCTCGCTGGGCCATATCTCTTTCAAGAACACCGGCTGTCCGCTGGGGTCCGCGCCCAGAGGCTCGCTGAAGGGATCAAAATCGATGCGGCCGGCCAGGGCAAAGGCCACCACCAAGGGCGGAGACATCAGGTAATTGGCGCGCACCTCGGAGTTAATGCGGCCTTCGAAGTTGCGATTCCCCGAGAGCACAGCGGCCACGACCCAATCGTTGTCGTTGATCGCTTCCGAAACTTCCAACGGCAGGGGTCCGGAATTCCCAATGCAGGTGGTGCAGCCATAGCCCACCACGTTAAAACGCAACTTGTCGAGGAACGGCAGTAATCCCAGACGCTGATAGTACTCGGTGACCACCTTGGAACCGGGAGCCAACGAGGTTTTCACCCAGTCCGGCGGTTGCAACCCGCGCTCAACCGCTTTTTTGGCCAGCAAACCGGCGGCAATCATCACCGAGGGATTGCTGGTATTGGTACAACTGGTGATGGCGGCAATCACCACGCTACCGTGGTGGAGTTTACTCTTGGCGTCGTCCGCCGGCTTGGCTGCCGCGGGCGAAGCTTGATCTTCAATGCCCACGGCGGTGGGACTGCCCCCCTCCCCTTCCCAGCGGCCAATGGGCTTGGCCGCGTTCGTCTTGGGACGCAGCAGCGACGGTAACGAGGCCTCGAACGACGCTTTAGCCTGTGACAACAGCACGCGATCCTGGGGACGCTTAGGTCCGGCAATGCAAGGCTCGACCGTGCCTAAATCCATGTGAAGATTCGTGGAGTACTTGGCCTCCGGGGTGGTTTCATTGTGGAAGAGGCCTTGTTCCTTGCAGTAGGCCTCGACCAGGGCGACCTGTTCGGCGGAGCGTCCGCTCATGCGCAGATAGCGCAGCGTTTCCTGATCGACGGGAAAAATTCCGCAGGTCGCGCCATATTCGGGCGCCATATTGGCGATGGTGGCGCGATCGGCCAGCGGCAGCTTGGCCAATCCGGGACCGTAGTACTCGACGAACTTGCCGACCACACCTTCCTTACGCAGCATTTCGGTGATGGTGAGCACCAGGTCGGTGGCGGTAGCGCCGGCGCTCAGCGTGCCGCTCAGCTTCACGCCAACGACTTGCGGGATCAGCATGGAGACCGGCTGGCCCAGCATGGCCGCTTCCGCCTCGATGCCCCCCACGCCCCAACCCAGCACACCCAGGCCGTTGATCATCGTGGTGTGCGAGTCGGTGCCGACCAGCGTATCGGGATAGGCGGTCTGCTTGCCGTCAGCGGAATGCACGAATACGACGCGCGCCAGGTATTCGAGATTCACCTGATGCACAATGCCGGTGTCCGGCGGCACAATCGCGAAATTGCGGAACGCCGTCTGGCCCCAGCGCAGGAAGGCATAGCGTTCCTTATTGCGCTGAAATTCCATGTCGGCATTCACCTGAAAAGCCTGAGGCGTACCAAATTCGTCCACCTGCACGGAGTGATCGATCACCAGTTCGGCCGGCTGCAAGGGATTGATCCGCCGCGGATCTCCGCCCAGTTGCTTCATGGCATCGCGCATGGCCGCCAGATCCACCACCGCGGGTACGCCGGTAAAATCCTGCAATAAGACGCGACTCGGCGTAAAAGCAATCTCCTGGCTAGGGATTTGCTCCGGCGCCCAACCTACCAGCTTATGGATATCGCCGGCTTTGACCGAAAGACCATCTTCGGTACGCAATAGATTTTCCAGCAAAATACGCAACGAAAAAGGAAGGTGCGAGGTGGAAAGTTTTTGCTGATCGAGCGCGTCAAGACGGTAGATTTCGTACTGCTGTTCGCCAACGCGCAGCATGGAACGGCTGCCAAACGAATTCGTGCTCATGGTTCCTCTCTCTTTCGCGGACACGGAGGAATATCTTGGCGAACGCACACCCCACAGCGGCGCTCACCGGGTCAACAGAGACAGAATTCAGGAGTCAGGAGTTAGGAGTTAGGAGCCCGGGACTTCTAACTCCTAAATTCTGTCTCCTAAATTCTAACTCCTAACTCCTAACTTCTAACTTCCTCCTAAAACAACCCGTTCTGCCGGTGAGGCGGCTTGATGCCGAAGTGATCGTAGGCGAGTTGGGTGGCCACGCGTCCGCGGGGGGTTCGGTCGAGGAAGCCAATCTGGATCAGAAAGGGCTCGTAAATCTCCTCGATGGCATCCGGTTCTTCCGCCAGCGCCGCGGCCAAGGTATTCAATCCGACCGGTCCGCCCTGGTACTTCTCGATAATGGCCAGCAGCAGGCGACGATCCGTTTCGTCAAAGCCGTGGCTGTCTACTTCCAGCATCTCCAGAGCCGCGCGGGCGGTATTTTGGTCGATGTGGCCGGCGGCACGCACCTGGGCGTAATCCCGTACCCGGCGTAACAGGCGATTGGCGATGCGGGGTGTACCGCGGCAGCGGGTGGCAATTTCCATGGATCCGGATTGATCGATATCCACCTGCAGGATCTCCGCCGAGCGCCGGACGATGAACGCCAACTCGTCGGGCGTATAGAATTCCAACCGCAGCACGATGCCGAAGCGCGAGCGGAGCGGAGCGGAAAGCAGGCCGGCGCGCGTGGTGGCTCCCACGAACGTAAATGGCCTGACTTCAATCGTATGCGTACGGGCCGAGGGTCCCTGGCCGATGATGATATCCAGCTTGTAATCTTCCAGCGCGGAATACAGCAGTTCTTCCAGCACGGCCTGCATGCGGTGCACTTCGTCAATGAAGAGCACCTGCTTTTCCTTCAGATTCGTGAGCACAGCGGTCAGATCGCCTTTGATCTGCAGCGCCGGGCCGGAGGTTTGCTGGAAGCTGGCCGCCATTTCGTTGGCAATGATATTGGCCAGAGTCGTCTTGCCTAATCCAGGCGGTCCATAAAGCAGCACGTGATCCAGAGCTTCTCCGCGCGAGCGCGCCGCCTCGATCGCCACCGTCAGGTTTTCTTTGATCTTCTTTTGTCCGATAAACTCCTTGAGGAGTTGGGGACGAAGCTTGAGTTCAAAAGAAGAATCGTCCTCGACTGGAGCGGCGGAAACAATGCGCTCCGCGAGTTGCGAGTCGCGAGTGGCGAGTCGCGAGTGACCCCCCTCGGGCGAATTGGATTTCGACGTGGGCACGAATCTGAATCCTAAACCAAAAAGCAGTTTCAAGTTTCGAGTTTCGGGTTTCAAGTCCGGAATCAGCACTCAATCAAGTTTCAGGTCCCCGGGTTTCGCGAATCGCGTGGCCATCTTGCCGGACTGGGAACCAGACACTTGAAACTTGAAACCGCCTCTCCGCCGGGCTTGAAACTCGAAACTTGAAACTCGAAACCGGTTTTCCGGCTCGCAACTCGCAACTCGCCACTCGCAACTGCCTTGGCGAGTATGATTACTACCGAGGCGGATACGAGGTTCGGCTTCGCCGCTACGGAAAGGCATCGGACTATTCATGCGCAAAGCGATTTCTACCTACGTGTTTGTCAGGTCCCGGCTGCACCCGGGAATGTTGGATAGGCTGGTGCAATCGGGAGCCGAGGCCATTGAGATCTTTGCCGCCCGCGGGCACTTCGACTACACCGACCGGCAGCAGATGAAGGAAATCGCCAACTGGTTCAAGCACAGTGGAGTTCCTCTCAATTCGCTGCACGCGCCGGTTTACATCGATGCGGACTGGGGCCGGACCGGATCCCCGGCCATCAATCTGGTGGATAACGACAAGGGCCGCCGGGTCTCGTCCATGGATGAAATCAAGCGCGCGCTGGAAGTGGCAGAGCTGATTCCCATCAGCTTCCTGATCCAACATCTGGGCACCGCCGGCGAAGAATTCGATCCGGAAAAATTCGAGCATGCCCTCAGTTCCATCGAGCATCTGCACGCCTTCGCCAAACCGCTCGGGGTCAAAGTGCTGCTGGAAAACATTCCCAACGAAATTGCCGCCCCGCAAAAATTATTGGAATTGATCGCCACCTTGCATCTGGACGATCTGGGCGTGTGCTTCGATTTCGGCCATGCCCACATTATGAGCAGCGTGGAGGAGGCGTTCCAGATTTTGAAAAAACATATTCGTTCCACCCATGTTCATGACAATTTAAAAGAGAAGGACACCCATTTATTCCCGGGGGAAGGCAATATCGACTGGAAGCAGGCCATGGCGCTGCTCCGCGAGGCCCCGCACATTCCGCCGCTGTTGATCGAAGCCGACGGCGAAGGCCGCAAAGATATTTGGGAGAAGTTTCCGGAGTCCTTCCGGGTGCTGGAAGAAGCAGGAGTCAGGAGTTAGGAGTTAGGAGTTAGAAGTTCGGACGGGGGTTTCTTCTGACTTCTAACTCCTAACTCCTGGCTTCTGATGAGGAAGGTGTTGATGAGCACAGAAACGGCAGTGATCACCACGATTCACGAGATCGGGCAGCACGAGGGCCAACTGGTGACCGTGCGGGGATGGCTGTATAACCTGCGCGAGAGCGGCAAACTTCTGTTTCCGCAGATCAGGGACGGCAGCGGCGTGATTCAGGGAATTCTGGCCAAAAACCAGGTTGCCCCGGAATTGTTCGAGACCATCAAGAATCTGACGCAGGAATCTTCGGTGATGGTCACCGGCCAGGTGCGGGCCGATAAGCGCGCGCCCGGAGGCTACGAACTGGATATCAGTGACGCCACCGTGGTGCAGCGCGTACCCGACGACGATCCCTATCCGATTGCCCTCAAAGAGCACGGGGTGGAATTCCTGATGGAGCACCGCCATTTGTGGATGCGCTCGCCCCGGCAAGCCGCCATCCTGCGCATACGCGCGGAGATTATCAAGGCGGTGCGCGATTTCTTCGACGACCGCGGTTTTATTCTCACCGATCCTCCGATTCTGACCCCGGCGGCCTGCGAGGGCACCACCACGTTATTCCCCGTGGACTACTTTGAAGAACAGGCCTACCTCACCCAGTCGGGCCAGCTTTATGTGGAAGCCACAGCCATGGCATTAGGCAAGGTGTATTCCTTTGGGCCCACCTTCCGCGCGGAAAAATCGAAGACTCGCCGCCACCTGACCGAATTTTGGATGGTGGAACCTGAGATGGCTTACGCCACCATTGACGACGTTATGGCCTTAGCCGAGGGATTGGTGACCTCCGTGGTGCAGCGCGTCCTGGAGCGCCGCCCGGAGGAACTCAAGACCATCGGACGCGATGTCTCCATACTGGAGAAGATCCTGGCGCCGTTTCCGCGTTTGAGCTATGACGACGCGGTAAAGATGTTGCAAGAGGCGCATGCGGCAGGCAAGATTGAGAACCGCTTCGAGTGGGGCGGGGATTTCGGCTCCCCCGACGAAACCTATATCTCCTCGCAGTTCGACCGCCCGGTAATGGTCCATCGCTATCCCACGGCGGTGAAAGCGTTCTATATGGAACCCGATCCGCAGCGCCCCGAAGTGGCCTTGTGCGTAGACGTTCTGGCGCCCGAAGGCTACGGCGAAATCATTGGCGGCGCGCAACGCATCGGCTCTTACGAGCTATTGCTGAAGCGTATCCACGAACACGGCCTGCCGGAGGAAGCTTTCAAGTGGTACCTCGATTTACGCAAATATGGCGGGGTACCCCACGGCGGCTTTGGCATGGGCATCGAACGCGTGGTAGCTTGGGTTTGCGGTTTAGAGCACGTACGCGAAACTATTCCGTTTGCGCGCACGTTGCACCGATTGTATCCGTAGGGAGGGAACGCGGAGATCGCAATGGACGCAGAGGAACCGCCCGAAAAAGAGCAGCCGCAGATGAACGCTGATACGCGCAGATCGGAAGTTAAAGCAAGGCTTGCCTTAGTATCCCATCAGCGTTCATCTGCGTTAATCTGCGGCTATGTTTTTTCCCGCCGTTGCGTCCTTGGCGTCCTCTGCGTTCGTTTTGTGCAGGGTTTTCGGCACACGAGAGCGTCCCATGTCTGAAATAGATCCTCAAGCTCGAAGCAGGAATTCACCGGTGGTGGCCGACGGCATTGTGCCGCGCAAGATTCGGGTGATTGGGGTACCGCTGGATCTGGGACAAGCCCGCCGCGGCGTGGACATGGGTCCCTCGGCGGTGCGTGTGGCTGGCCTGGAAGCCCGTCTGGAAGCGCTGGGCCATCTGGTCGAAGATGCCGGCAACATCACGGTGTTCCAGCCGGAACAGAAAAACGAAGGCAACCCCAAGGCCAAGTATCTCAAGGAAATCACCGCTTCCTGCACGAAACTGGCGGAGCTGGTGGTAAAGACTCTAGGCGATGGCGAAATTCCGCTCACTCTCGGTGGCGATCATTCGGTGGCGGCCGGCAGCGTCAGCGGCGTAAGCGAGTTTTACCGGCGCCAGCAACAGAAGATCGGGCTGATCTGGATCGATGCCCACACGGATATCAACACTCCGGAAACCTCTCCCAGCGGCAACGTTCACGGCATGCCCCTGGCTGCCCTGGTGGGGCTGGGCCCGGTGGAACTGGCCAATATATTCGGGTATTGCCCCAAAGTGGCTCCGGAAAACTGCGTAATCGTCGGCGCCCGCGATATCGACATCATCGAGCGGGAGAATGTGCGGCGTGCCGGGGTTGCGGTCTTCACCATGCGCGACATTGACGAGCGCGGCATGCGTACCGTAATGGAGGAGGCGCTACGGGTGGCCGGCCATGGAACCGCCGGTTATCATGTCTCCCTCGATATGGATTGGATCGACCCGGAAGACGCCCCGGGAGTCGGCACCCCCGTCCGGGGCGGAGCCACCTACCGCGAAGCCCACCTGGCCATGGAAATCATCGCCGATCATGGATGCCTGCTCAGTTTTGAAGTGGTCGAAGTGAATCCCGTCATTGACGAGCACAACCGCACCGCCAATCTGGCCGTGGAATTGGCCTGTTCTGTCTTCGGGAAAAAGATCCTTTAGACAGATTTCAAAGTTTCAAGGTTGAGCGCCGTTATCAGCCAGGTGGCAGAGAAGGGCAATTTCGAAGCGACACAAGGATACCCATTATGAATCTCCGCCCTCAATGAAATTGCCGGTAGCATAAAGAAATAATTGGGGAGCTTTCTGCGTGTGGCCGATGTCCTAACCTTGAAACCTTGAAACTTGTTATTCTCAGTTCATGTCAAAGCTACGGGTTGGCGTTCTGTTTGGTGGGCGCAGCGGCGAACATGAAGTGTCGCTGCTTTCGGCGGCCTCGGTTATCAAGGCCATAGACAAGAAGAAGTACGAAGTCGTTCCTATCGGCATTACCAAAGATGGCCATTGGGTGACGGCGGAACATGCGGAACAATTGCTGCAGGGCAAGCCGCTGGCAGGCCGTCAATTGCGCGCCGGTGATCCGGAAGCGACCCTGACCGCTACCGTACTAGCCAAGGGCGAGGCCATCATTGTCCCGCCGGTTCCCGGACATGGGTTGACCCCATTCCAGGATGACGCTCCCCATCGCCGCCTGGAAGATCGCGTGGTGGATGTAGACATCATCTTCCCGGTCCTCCATGGCACCTTTGGCGAGGACGGTACCGTACAGGGTCTGCTGGAGCTGGCCGACCTGGCCTACGTCGGAGCCGGGGTCCTGGGCTCTTCCGCGGGCATGGACAAGGATGTGATGAAGCGCCTGTTCCGCGAGGCCAAACTGCCGATCGTCAAGCATGTGACGGTGCTACGCAGTGAATGGGAGAACAACCGGCGCAAGACCCAGAAGCGGGTCGAGAGTGCGTTGAAGTATCCAGTGTTCGTAAAACCCGCCAATCTGGGCAGTTCTGTGGGCATCAGCAAGGCACACGATGGTCGGGAATTGGCCACCGCCATGGACGAGGCCGCCAAATTCGATCGCAAACTGGTGGTCGAACAGGGCGTGGGCGGCAAGAAGGGTAAAGCCCGGGAATTGGAATGCGCCGTTTTGGGCAACGATGAACCGCAAGCCTCCATCGTCGGCGAAGTGATTCCCATCAAAGAATTCTACGATTATGCCGCCAAGTATCTGGACGAGGGCTCCAAGTTGGTGATCCCCGCCAAACTGACCAAAGCCCAAACTCGTGAAGTGCAAAAGATGGCGGTACGGGTGTTTCAGGCGGTTGAGGGCGCGGGAATGGGACGCATTGACTTCCTGATGGAACCGGGTAGCGGCAAGATCTATGTGAATGAAATCAATACGTTGCCAGGCTTCACGGCTATTTCGATGTATCCCAAACTATGGGCGGCTTCAGGCCTTCCCTACCCGGAATTGATCGATCGCTTGATCCAACTCGGGATTGAGCGGCATCAAGACAAAATGCGGAACCGGTACACGCTGGAGTAGTTGCGAGTGGCGAGTGGCGAGTTGTGAGTTGCGAGGAGCACCGAGTTGCGAGTTGTTAGTTGCGAGTTGCGAGCGTGGCGGGTCTATCAGCTCTGCTGTGTAAACTCCCCTGCGTAAGAGACCCTGTTCTTTAGTTGGCCCGTTAGAACGGCTCCAAATCTCCCACAACGCGTGCGGCCACTCGCAACTCGCCACTAGAAACTCGCAACTGGTTTTCACGCTCGCAACTCGCAACTAACAACTCGCAACTCTCCCGTGACTCGCGACTCACTGGAGGTTGGGTGGAATCTGATAGCCTTTTTCGCGCAGGCGGGCCAGGACCCGGTCCAGCATGCGGTTGCCCCATTTTTGACCGGCTGCCAGCATCTCCTGCTGGATCACCGGCATTTCGCGGGCGACCTTCTGGCCAGTGGGAGTTTCATAGAAACTAATGAGGTCGCGAATCTCCTGCTGGGTAAAGTGCTTGCTCCAGATGGCGGAGGCCATTTCCGCCATGTCGTTGTCGCGCACCTCGACCCGAATCTCCTGCCACACCTGATCGGGTACTTGCGGCATGGAAGTTTTCAGGGAGGGCACCATCAAATCATAGGCTTGGTTCGCTCCCTGGGCCGCTCCGGTAAGCCGCAACAACCGGACAATATCATCATGCTTGGTTGCCGCGGAACTTTGCGCCGAGGCCACGGAAAAGGCCAGCGGCATCAGGACAACTAAAATCAGCAGCGGCTTGAATCTCATCTCGTCTCCAGTAAAGAGAGAGACTAACACGAAATTTACTCCGCTTCCGCTTCTTCCAACTCGACGGTATCGCCCAACTGCACCGGTTCCAGGGAAAACGTGATCATGGCGGTGGCGCCGCCGGAATGGGTACTAAGCACGACCGCTTCTCCGACGACGCGACGAGGGAGTTGGTTCGTCTGGTTCTTCTTCATCTTCGGAGGATTCTGTTGGCTATCGTCCGTCAAATCCGCCAAATAAACGGCGGCATCAACTTGGTCCAGCGAACCGGGACGATAATCGCGGACCACGCGCAATAGATCCCCGGCTTTTAGCCCCTGCGCCGCGCCCACATTGAGGTAGATGGCGTGGCCGGAGCTCAAATAGGAATCAAAATCACGCGCCGCCATGATCCTTCCGCTGACCCGGGCGGGAGCTGCCGGCAAAAGGCCCATGGTGGAGCGCGCCCGGTATCCGACCGGCGACCGTTCGATAAACGGGACCACCAAGTCGCCCGGCATCAAATCCTCACAAGTAAATTCAGCTTGAGCCACGGCGGTATCGGTCCCTCGGATTTCCGCCACCTTGGCATAGCCGATATCGCGGTAAATTCGTCCTGTCTTCGCCAATAAATTACGCGCGGCCGGGAAGGGGGAATAGCGATTAAAATCGGCGACCTCCCGCAAGATGCTGACTCGCGTTCCAGGGGTATATCCCCCGCCTCGCAGAAAGACGAATTCTCCGGCGGCATAGCGCGTTTGAATCGGGGTTTCCTGCCCGGCGCCAATAAAGTGCTCCCGAGACAAGGGTTTGGCGGAAACGAAGCCGGCACAATATAGGTCCGCTTTGGTAACCGGCACCCTGGGTTCGGCGATCTGGGTGGTAAGGTGAATGGGCGCAGGAAGGCCTTGCACACCCACGTGGGGGGGTTGCTGGCCGCTGGCCGCCACGGCCACCAGCAGTAGAGCGATTGGCAGTACACGTTTCACGTAACCTCCTGTGCCATAACCCTTTGGCGCTGACTGCGGGTTCGTCTAGCCGGAGGCCATACTTTTAGCCCCTGGAGCGCACCGTAACAAAGTGGCCTAACCCGGTCAAGGTAAAGCTGTTAACCGGCATGGTACGAAAGTACAATTCCATTGCCTTCCAGCGGAGTAATCTGTTATTGCATCTTGAATGGTGCCAGCAAAGACCGCGCCGCCTTCCATGAAGAAAGCCGCTCCCAATTCGTATGTGCCGCGCATACTCCCTTTACGTTTACCGCGGGTATGCGTCTCAATCCTCGGCGCCGACCCGGACGAAATGCTGGCGAAGGCAGAGTCGGTTGTGCGCGAAGACCCCTTCATCGAGTTCCGTCTCGACTACCTGAAACATCCAGCCGCGGCGATCCCTAAGATCCGCGATTTCTTGGAGTTACACCCAGGGAGCATTCTGATTGCCACCTGCCGGCGAACTCCGGGCGGCGGTTTATTCAAAGGATCGGTAGCTAGCGAAGTTGATATCCTGCTCAAGGCGGCTGACGCCGGTTGCCAACTGGTGGACGTCGAACTGGAAAGCGCCCAAGTCATGCGCGCCTCCGACCTGGACAAGTTGCGAGCGCGGGCCGGTATCGTACTCTCCGCTCACGACTTCCGGGCCACGCGCAAGTTGGAAGAAACCTTCCGGGCCATGCAGGCCTTTCCCGCGGACTATTACAAGATTGTCAGCACTGCTACCCGCTTGCTCGACAACGTTACGATGATGAAGTTCCTGGAGGCCAAGAGCCACGCCCACTCGGTGGTGGGGCTGTGCATGGGAGAACAGGGGATCCCCAGCCGTCTGCTGGGGCTGCGAGCCGGCAGTGTATTTACCTTCGCCGCCGCCCTTCCCGGCGAGGAAACCGCCCCCGGTCAGGTGACGGCTCGTACCCTCCGCGAGGTTTATCGCATCGACCAACTCGATGCCGCTACGCGCATCTATGGGGTGGCCGGCGATCCGGTGGCACAATCTCTTTCGCCCGTGATGATGAATACGGCTTTTCGGCGCGAGAACCTGAACGCGGTGTATCTGGCCCTGCATGCCAAGTCGATGGACGATCTGCTGGCCTGTGTCCGCGAGATTCCGATTTCCGGTCTCAGCATCACCATGCCGCACAAGCAAGCCATCGTCGAACATCTGGATAAAACCGACGCGCTCACCCAGAAGACCGGCGCCTGCAACACGCTGGTGCGGGCCCAGGATGGCCGCCTGTTTGGATTCAATACGGATGTGTCGGGTATCGTCAATCCGCTCGCGCAGCGCCTGCCCCTGGCCCATGCCAAGGTACTGGTGATCGGCGCCGGCGGCGCGGCGCGGGCCGCCGTCTTCGGACTCAAGGCCCAGAACGCCGA
>Ga0181535_10006414_pt1 | contig 12172 bp, 9 predicted proteins | sample PEATcosm2014_Bin_44_FD_119774 | JGI IMG/M metagenome (GOLD analysis project Ga0181535, IMG submission 119774) | Peatland microbial communities from MTU Mesocosm Facility, Houghton, MI, USA - PEATcosm2014_Bin17_30_metaG | ecosystem: Environmental > Terrestrial > Soil > Wetlands > Peat | place...
CAGTTGAGGGTTGAACCCATGATCGCGCCGTTGACGCTGTAACGGCATTGGATGTTCTTATCGAGGGAGGCGTAGGTGCGCCGGTTTTTCATGGCGTCGAGAATGGCCGCTTTCGTCTTGTTCGTCGCCAGGACAAAGGTGCGCGAAGTGTGATGCGTGATGCCCCAAAGCCCATGGTTGTCATTGCCGCAGACCGGCGACACCTTCCAACCCTTGTCCAAGGCGTTGATGAACCCCTCGTAGTGGATTGATTTATTGGAGTTGATGACTTCCAACAGGGTGATGATGCCGGTTATTGCCGGGTCGCGATAGGCCCAGTCATTGTATTGGTGCGGGCCGGGGTGATTGAAGCTGACGACCACCGGGCCGTCGCCGTTGGCCGGGACGGTTTTGAGCCACTTATACAAATAAGGAAGGTCAACGCCGGGGGCCAATGCGTTCAGGTATTCTGCGCTGTTAATGACATTGAGGTGTCCGACGCCGCCCGGGCCGTTGTTCTCGGAATGTTCATAGCCGGCCAGGGCCACGAAATTGGCATCGGTCGCTTCGGCGGCGGCCCGTTTCGTGTCCACCCATTCGGCGTTGGTGGGACTGACAGGATTCAAACCGGCTTCCTGGGAATGGTCGCTCGTGACATAAAAATCGTAGCCACTCGCCTTGGCCAGGGCGAAATGGGCCGCCGGCGGGCCTTGCAATTTCTTCCAATCCGGTTGCAGAACCGCGTTGGTGGCGGGGTAATGCACTCCTTCAGGCGTGACAAAAAGGACCGGGGCTTTTTTTCCGGCCGGAGCAGGCGCGTTGCCCTTGCCTGATTTCTTTTTGGCGTTCACCCATTGATCGCCATGGGACCAGGTATAGGCGGTGTGCGAGTGCGTGTTGCCCGAGTAAATTTGATAGACAGGGGGTGGCGGGTTCGTCTGGCCTGCGGACAACATGGCTGCTATGCTGAAGGCGCAGAGCAGCAAAAGCCTCGTGTGTTTCATAGAGAAGCCGAGTTTATCCCCAAAGTTAAAAATGACCATTCAAACCGTCCGGCGATTCCGATTTGCCCGGCCGGCGGGGGAGGAAAGCCGCCCGGGTTATCGCGCCTTGTTCTACTTGACGCTTACGTTTTAAGGCTCGACTTTAGGGCGGGTTGGTTTTACCGTTGGCAGAGACCAGGACCGAATCAGCCTGGGGCGGTGGAATTTGATTTGGGCGCCGATGCAGGCTTCCGGAACGACACAACGACGAATGACAATGGTGTGAAATGCGGATTGTTTTCCCGGGGCCGCGGCGGCCCTCCCTGGCGAAATCCACAGACATTCCCGGAGTCCGCCGTTTGGCGGAAATGGCAGCAATGGATATCCAATATAAAATTATCGGGGGAGATGAAACCGAATACGGACCCGCTTCACTGGCGGAGTTGAAAGACTGGATTCGCGACGGGCGCGTTGCCGCCATGACCAAAGTCTGGCGGAGCGACCTTTCCATGTGGTCGCCGGCGGACCGTTACACGGAATTGCACGACGAACTGGCCCGCCTGCACGCGACAGCGGCGGCGGCGGCTGACCGCGCGCTTTCTCCGGCCGGTTTTTGGATGAGGCTGGCGGCTTATGTCATTGATAATATCGTGCTGGCCCTCATTTTTCTGGCGGTCTGGGGCACCGTGGCCGGGCCGCAACACTGGCAAATGCCCGTGCCGCCGCAGACCCTGACCGACGCCTCGATGCAACAATTTCGCGAGCAATTCAACCTGTGGCTGGATCGGGCGCTGCCGGTGTTTTATCCCATATTCATGATTTATGACGTGCTGCTGAACGGGCGTTACGGGGCCACCCTGGGCAAGATGCTGGTGGGCGCGAAAATAACGATGGTGGACGGCGCGCCGATTGGTTACAACCGGGCGCTGCTGCGCTGGCTGGCGGCCCGTTTGAGCGATTTCTTTTTCATTGGATACCTCCCGATAGTGCTGCGGCCCGACAAACGGGCCTTGCACGACTTGCTGGTGGGAACGAAAGTTGTTTACAAACGATGAATTGGACGGCAAATCGCAGAATGGGCCTGGTTGCGCTGGTGGTATTGGCGCTGGATCAGGCGACGAAACTCCTTGTCCTGCGCTTCCTCGGCCCCACGCAGGAACGGGTCGTCATCCCCGGCTTTTTCAGGTTCGTGCATTGGGAAAATTCGGGCGCGGCCTGGAGCCTGTTCCATAACCGCAACAGTTGGCTGGCCGTGGTCTCCATCGCCGCCCTGGTCGGACTGTATTGCCTGCGGCGCCATTTTTACGTCCACCTGCCTCTCGGCCGGTTCGCGCTGGGCCTGATTTTCGGGGGCGTCACGGGAAATCTTTTCGACCGGCTGCATTATCATCAAGTGATTGATTTCCTGCGTTTTTATTTGACCCGCCACAGCGGCCAGGAGATCGGTTTCCCCGCCTTTAACATTGCCGACAGCGCCATTTGCACGGGGGTGGGACTGTTGATCCTGATCTCCTGGAAATACGAGCCTGACGCGGATCACGACGCGCCGAAGTGCCGCGAGACGGTGCAGGACGGCTTTCGGGCCGATCATTAGGAAGACATCCATTGCCCACCCCGCCACCAACGACCTTGACCGTTGGCCAATCGCTTCCCCAGGAACGATTGGACGTGTTTCTGCGCGACCAGATTCCCCAGGTTTCGCGCGGGACCATCCAGCGGCTGCTGACGGAAGGGCGCATTCAAGTAAACGGGCGCGCAGTCAAGCCGACCCATCACCCGTGCGCGGGCGAGATAATTTCGATTGACTGGCCCGAAGCCAGGCCGGACCGGGCGGCGCCGGAGGACCTTCCGCTGAACATTCTGCATGAAGACGATGATTTGCTGGTGGTGAACAAGGCGGCGGGAGTGGTGGTGCATCCGGCGGCGGGCCACGCCGAACATACGCTGGTCAACGCCCTGCTCCATCATTGCGCCGGAAAGCTCAGCGGCATCGGGGGCGTGGCCCGTCCGGGCATTGTTCATCGGCTGGACAAGGAAACCAGCGGCTGTTTGGTGGTGGCGAAGAATGACGCCGCGCACCTGAGTTTGTCCGCCCAATTTGCCGGACGGACCGTGGAAAAGATTTACCGGGCGATTGTGTGCGGACAGATGCCGCACGCCCAAGGGGAGATCAACGCCGCCATCGCCCGCCATCCCAAGCAACGCAAACGCATGGCGGTGGCGCCGGGCAACGGGCGCGCGGCGCACACCAGCTACCAGGTTTTGCAGCAATTGAAAGACGTCGCTTTTGTTGAAATGCGGCTGCATTCGGGCCGGACCCATCAAATCCGCGTCCATCTGGAACACATCGGATGCCCGGTGCTGGGGGACTTGGTCTATGGCCGGCGCCAGAATGCGCGAGTCAAACAGCAGACCGGTTACAGCGCGCCCCGCCAGTTGCTCCACGCCGCCAAGTTGGGGTTCATTCATCCCCGCACCGGACAGACGATGGCATTTGAGGCGGAGTTGCCGGTGGATTTTACTGTCGCCCTGGATTTTTTTGGTGTAAAAAACCGGCACTAATGAGCAAACTTGGGTATCGGCCTGTCAAATGTTTGTGCGCGCGACAAGCCAGAGATGGAGCCGGTTATGGATTCATATAAACATTCCTGCCCGTTTTGCGGGCAACATGTGGAATATACGGTTGAGTATTGCGGCAAACAAATGATCTGCCCGTTTTGCGGGAAGCTGATGACATTTCCGGCCATTCCTCCCGGCGGGAAGCGGCCTTTGCGCCTCAAGCGGGCCGAAGTGGTTCAGAGGAGAAAATGGTCTTTCAACCTGAAAGACATCATGATCTTCCTGCGCGAGTTCGAGCATTGGAACATCGTTTGGGCCGGAGTGGTGCCGTTTGTCATCATTGCCGGACTGCTGGTCGGCGCGGTCGTGCTGAAAAAGAATGCGGGGGAAGGACCGGCCATGCCCGCAATCGCCCCCGTGGTTGGGACCAATCCGAACAGATGGCAGCAAATGACCAATCAGGCGCGGATGGAACAAGTGATGCAGGAACGGCTGGCGGCCGTGAAACAAAGCCACGCCGCCGTCAAGGCCGCACAGCAGACTCTCAACAGCATCAACGCCCGCTATCAAGGCCGGGCGCTCGACCAATACGCGGTGCAGAATCAAGTGAAGGAAGTATCCGCCGCCAACAAAATTCTGACGCGGGCGCAGAGCACGTTTGAGATGGAGCGAAGCTCCTTTGAGGCCGCTTTTTTGGAATACCAAAGAATGGGCGGCAAAATGGATTACCGCAGTCAATTACCCTGACGCAAGTATGCAACCCGCGGATTTACAACAAATCGGCTCTGAATTGGCTGTCAAATGGGACGACGGCCAGGAAAGTTACATCGCGCTGGAAACGCTGCGCCGGGCTTGCCCCTGCGCCGGCTGCAAGGGCGAACGCGATGTCATGGGCAACCTGCATAAGGGGCCGGATTTGACGCTCACGCCGCTGTCTTTTCAACTGCGACGAATCGACCGGATTGGCGGGTATGCCATCCAACCGGTCTGGGGCGATGGCCACAACTCGGGCATTTATTCCTTCGACTATCTGCGCCGCATTGCCGCGCCGCCAGCCTGATCCCCGCTTTCGGGCGGCCTGGCGGGCCGGGGCGGCGGCAGATTTACTATTTTCCCAGCAGTTTATCCAGGGACTGGCTTTTGGCGTGTCCCAAGGAGAGCGATCTCTGGTAGTGCCAGCGCGCAAGTTCCAAGGAGGGCGGTTTGTTGCCGGCATACACCACGGCCAGATTGAAATGGGCGTCGGCATAATTGGGGTCGTCCCGCAGGGCTTTGCGCAACGCGCTTTCCGCCGCCGGGCGCAGGCCTTTGTCGGCCAAAACGCAACCCAAAAAGTTTTCCGTGGCCGCATTGGTGGGATTGATTTTGGCCGAGAGGCTCAAGGCGTCCAGAGCCTCGTCCAATTGATTCTGGCGGTAGCGGAGAAGACCGAGCAAATACAGACAGCCCGGATCTTCGGGATCAATCGTCAGGGCGGTTTTCACCGTTTTTTCACAATCCGTCAACTGGCCGGCGGAGAACTGGGCGTTGGCCAGGAAAGCGAGGACATAAACATTGGAGGGGTCCTGCTGCAATACCTGGGCGAACTTTGCCTCGGCCGTGTGAAAATCGCCGTTGCGGGAGGCGCGCAAAGCTTCCCCCCAAACAGCGGCGGATTCCGGCGGCAAATCCCGGGCGGAATGAACGCGCTTAACCATGTTCGTATTTGATGCGGTGGACGCGGCGGAAACGGCATTTGAATTGGCAGCCGGCGCGCCTTTGGCAGCGAGAGGGGCGGCGGCGCCATTTTTCAACAGAGCCAATTCGTCCGCGGTGTAAGGCACACGCTCGGCTTCCAGCGCTTCAACCCGCGCCTGAAGTTGTTTTACTTGCCGGGCCAGGAGATGCGGATCGCCGGGAGTGCTCGTTTCTTTGACATAATGCTCCAAGTCGGCCAGCTTTTTTGCCAACTCGTCGCGGCGCTGTTCGGATTGTTTCAACGCGGCGCGCACAGTGGGAAGTTCCCCGTTGCGATGGGACTCGGCATCGGCCAGGTCCTCGGTGCGCTGGGCGAGTTCCTCTTTCAGTCTGTCGCGTTCCACAACAAGGGCTTTGGTCTCATCCGTGGCGGAGGCGGGATGGGCGGTTTTGAGCGTGTCCAACTGGCTGTTGGCGTCGGCCAGTTTCTGCCCGGCGGCGGTCACGGCCTGGTTGAGCCGGGTGATTTCGGACTCGTCTTTGGCAACCTCGGCAACGAGGTGTTTTAACTGGTCGCTTTCACCGGCAACTTGTTTGGGTTTTTCCGGGGGCTGATTCTCCGAGGGCTGAATTACCGTCGGATGCGCGGCCCTCAATAATTCAAGCTCGTGATTGGCGTCGGCGATAATCCTGGCGTCCTTCGCCCCGGCTTCGCGCAATTGGGCCGCTTCTTCCTGGGCCTTCTTCAACTCGGCCTCGGCCTGCGCCTTGGCGGCGGCCTGCTGACCGGATTCGAGGGCGTAACGGGCCTTCAAGGATTCCAATTCATGGCTGGCCTCGGCCAGTTTTTTCTCCGACGCGGCGGCGTCGGCCTTGGCTATTTCCAATTCGTCCTTCGCCTTTTTAAGCTCGGCTCCGGCACGGGACTTGTCCTGCGTCGCCACCTCTTTGACGGCGGCGGTGTGGGAGGTTTTCTCATGTTCCAGGGCGACGGCCAGCAAATCCCTTTCCTTCTGCAAAATCACGATTTTAGCCTGGGCTTTGGCCAACTCGTCCGGGCTGACGGCGGCCGGCTGCACGGAGAGGGCTTCCTTGAGTTTGTCCGACAATTCGGCATTGGATGCGGTCAAAACGCGGACTTGCTCCTGATAACCGGCATTTTGCTGCTTCAAGGCAGCGACCTCGGACAGCGGAGCCGCCGGGGTTGCGACGGGAGCGGCCGGGGCCGGCACGGCGGCCGGCTCGGCATTGGTGGAAGGCAGATATTTCTGCAGCTCCTGGATTTTTCCCGCCAAATAATCCAGGCGGAATTTAACGATGTCGGGATTCCAGGACGGATGATCGGCTTGCAGCTTTTGCAACTCGGTTTGCGCCTGGATGTAGCGCGGGGCGGCGCTTTCGGGATGGCCCCCCTGCAACAGTGAGTCGCCCAGCAGAACCTCATTATAGATGTCGAGATATTGCTCGTCCGAACCCGCACCCAAAGCGGCACCGGTCAGAAAACACAGAAAAGCCAGCGATACGATCCATCTCATATTTTCCCCATCCTAGCCGTGCGGACAATAATTTGGCAATTTATTCCGTCTGGCGTTTTCCCCGAAATTCGTGTTGCTTGACGGTATGAAAATCTTTTGGCCGGTTTGGTTTTGTGGCGCGGCCGCGTTCCTTTGTGCTTCGTGCGTTTCAACCCGGACGGACATCATCCCGCTCCATCGTTATGAATTTGACCAGGCCGAAATGGGCGTGCCTTTCCGCATCGTCCTCTTTGCCCCAAGCCCGGCCATCGCCAGCAACGCCGCCAACGCCGCCTTCCTGCGGGTCAAACAGCTCAATGACATCATGACCGACTACGATTCGGACAGTGAATTGAGCAAACTCTCGCGCACCTCCGGCCAGGGCCAGGCCGTTCACATCCACCATGATTTATGGGTTGTGCTGGAACGGGCGCAAACCCTGGCGGAACAAAGCGGCGGGGCGTTCGACGTGACGGTCGGCCCCTGTGTCAACCTCTGGCGGCAGGCGCGCCGCGAAGGAACCCTGCCCGACCCGGCCCGGCTGGCCAAGGCCCGCCTTTCGGTCGGATATAAATATATGCAATTGGACCCGGCCCGGCGGACGGTCACCCTGCTCGCGCCCAACATGCGGCTGGACCTGGGCGGCATCGCCAAGGGCTACGCCGTGGATCAGGCGTTGCATGTGTTGGACCTTATGGGCGTGGGCAGCGCCCTGGTTTCCGGGGGAGGCGATTTGGCGGTAAGCGGGGCGCCGCCCGGCAAACGCGGCTGGCGCATCGAATTGCCGCCGCTGGACGTGAGCAATGCGCCCCCCGCCCGCTTCGTCAATCTGACCCACGCCGGTCTCTCCACCTCCGGCGACCTTTTTCAACGGCTTGAAATCAACGGCAAACGCTATTCCCATATCATCGACCCGCGAACCGGAATAGGTTTGACAGACCACAGTCTGGTCACGGTCATCGCGCCGGACGACTTCACCGCCGACAGCCTGACCAAGGTGATGAGCGTGCTGAGTCCGGAGGACGCGCTGCGTTTTTTGAAGCGCGCGCCGCGCGCGGCGGTGCGCATCGTGCGCCAGCCGTCGGACCGGATAGAGGTTTACGAGTCCATAAAATTCCACCGATTTTACGAGTAAAAAAGATTTGGCTCGATTTTTGCGCGGGGATCGTTAGGGTTGCCTGAAACAAACTATTTATGGACATCACCTTCAAGTGTCCCAATTGCGAACAGGAGTTGGAAGTGGACGCGACTGCGGCCGGTTCTGACATTGAGTGCCCCGCTTGTTCCAAAACAATCACAGTCCCTCTGCTTGAGCCTGCTGCGGCGACGCCCGGGGGAATCACCCCGCCGAAACCGCCGACGCCGCCGGCCAAGGAGGAGAAACATTTCAGCGTGCCGGTCCATGAGCATGTCCAGGAGGCGCTCATCCAAAAGGCGAAAGCCAAGCCGCTGGCTGTCGTCGCCAAGGAGGGCGGGATGCGGATACGCACGTTTAAACACTCGCAATGCCACGACGCGGGGAAGGATAATTTTGACGACATCGTGTCGGAGGCTTTGGAGACGATCGGTCAGGCGAACGTCGTCCATGTTGTGCCGGTCAGCTACAGTTACACCGAAACGGGATCGCGGCAGATTGTGCAGGATTACGGGTTGATTATTGTATTCAAGGGGTGACACCCATTTTCCTGACGATGATCTTTCACTCGTTTCGCCATTCAATGGCGCTCCTGTTTTGTGTGGTCGTGATTGGCGCTGCGGGCCGTCCGGCCCTGGCCTTGCCAGCCGCTGAAAAAGCCAGGCCGAACATCATCATCCTTCTCACCGACGATCAAGGGAGCGTGGACGCGGCCTGTTACGGCTCGCGGGATTTGGTGACGCCGGGCATGGATTCGCTGGCCGCGCACGGGGTTCGTTTCACCCAATTTTATTCCGCCGCGCCGGTTTGTTCCCCGTCCCGCGCCGCCTTGCTTACCGGACGTTATCCCTGGCTGGCCGGCATGCCGAACAATGCCCCGTCGCCTCCCAGCGAGGCCGATGACCAACTGGAAACCCTGACCGGCGATGGTTTGCCGGCCAAGGAGATCACCTTGGCGGACATGTTTCGCGCGGCGGGTTACGCCACGGCGCACATTGGCAAGTGGCATCTCGGTTCCGGCGCGGGCCACCGGCCGCTCGATCACGGGTTTGATTATTCCTTTGGGTTCATGGGCGGGTGCATTGATAATTACTCCCACTTCTCCTACTGGGGCGGTCCCAACCGCGAGGATCTCTGGGAAAACAACCGGCGCGCGCGCATGCCCGGCCGGTTTTTCCCCGATCTCATGGTGGAGAAGGCGGAGTCTTTTATCAGCAGCCATCGCGACCGTCCGTTTTTCATGTATTTCGCGATGAACATGCCGCACTACCCTTATCAGGGCGATGCCCGGTGGCTGGATTATTACAGCAAACTGGGTTACCCGCGAAATCTCTATGCGGCCTTCATCTCCACGCTCGACGATCATCTGCGCGAGCTTTTTAAATACCTCGATGAGTCCGGATTGAGGGACAAAACCATCATCGTCTTTCAATCGGACAACGGCCATTCCGTGGAGGAGCGGGCGCATTACGGGGGCGGCAGCAGTGGTCCGTATCGCGGCGCGAAGTTCAGCGTTTTCGAGGGCGGCATCCGTTTGCCGGCCATGATCTCCTGGCCCGGTCATCTGCCCGAAGGCGTGGTGCGGACGCAAATCGCCCATGGTTGCGATTGGATGCCGACGCTGGCGGAGTTGTGCGGCGTGCCTTTGCCCAACGCCCATTTAACCGGGCGCAGTCTGGCGCCGGTCATTTTCTCGGCGGACGCCCCCAGCCCGCATGACGTGCTGCAATGGATGTCCGGCAAGCAATGGGCCGTGCGCGAGGGGCCTTGGAAACTTTTACACAATCCCAACGACACCGCCGACGATGCCGGCCACAAACTGGCGCCGGCAGACCAGACTTGGTTCCTGGTCAATACGGACAACGACATCGGCGAACGGACGAATCTGGCCCGCCTCCATCCGGACATGGTTGAACGGATGCGCAAGCTGGCCCCGACGGGCGCGAATTGATTCCAATGAGCGTCCAGAAATTCCGATTCGCGAAAACGCTGCTGACATGGGCGGCGATCATGAGCCTGTTTTGTTTGCCGCAGGCAAAGGCGGCGAACATCAATGTCGGGAAGCTCCGCTGCGAGTATCTGCAAAATCCCTTGGGGATTGATGAGACCCGGCCCAGGCTGTCATGGGAATTGGGGCCGGACGGCGCAAGCATCCCGCGCAATGCGCGGCAGCTTGCCTGCCAGGTTCTGGTGGCCTCGTCGCCGAAGATGCTTCAGGACAACCGGGGCGATCTTTGGGATAGCGGCAAAGTGGAGACGGACCAATCCATTGACATTCGATATTCGGGAATTCCCCTGGACTCGCGGCGGGAGTGCTGGTGGAAAGTGCGGGTGTGGGATCAGGACCAAAAATGTTCCGCCTGGAGCGAGACGGCATGGTGGAGCATGGGCTTGCTTGCGCCAAAAGACTGGACCGGCCAGTGGATTGGACTGGGCGGAAGCGGTGAGGCCGCCGGTTCGCTCAACCCGGATGAACACCGGCGTTTGCCGGCCCGTTATTTGCGGCGCGATTTCCAGATCGAAAAGAAAATCAAACGCGCCACGGCTTATGTCTGCGGTCTCGGCTTTTTTGAGCTTTACCTCAATGGCCGCCGCGTCTCCGACCACGTGATGGACCCGGCGCTGGGCAACTACGCCAAGCGTGACACGTATGTGACCTTTGACGTGACCGGCTGCCTCAAAAAACAAAGCAATGCCATCGGCGTCATTCTCGGCAATGGCCGTTTCTACGCTCCGCGCATCAATGTGCCTTTTCCAACGCCCACTTTTGGCTACCCAAAATTGCTGCTGCAAATGGACATCGAATTCGCCGACGGTTCGTCCGCCGAAATTGTCTCCGACGAGCATTGGAAAATCACGGACGGCGGCCCGATCCGCATGAACAATGAATTCGACGGCGAAGAATATGACGCCCGCCGGGAAATGGCGGGTTGGGACGAGCCTGGATTCAACGCGGAAAACTGGCTGCCGGCACAACGGGTTCAACCGCCCGGAGGCCGGCTCGTCGCCCAGACAATCGAACCGATGCGGGTAACCCAGACACTCAAGCCCGTCGCGTTGACCCAGCCCAAGCCCGGTGTCTATTTGGTCGATTTTGGTCAGAATCTCTATGGCGCCGTCCAGATCAAGGTTCGCGGACCGGCCGGCACGCGCGTCCAGCTTCGGACGTCGTTTACCAGGAAGCCCGATGGCACAATCAAAATGGAAGACAACCGCAGCGCGCGTTCGACCGATCTTTACGTCCTGCGCGGCGGCGGCGAGGAAATCTGGGCGCCGCGCTTTCGCGGCCAGGGCACCCATTATGTCGAAGTGACCGGATGGCCTGGCAGGCCCGACACCGGAAATTTCACGCTGCTGGTCATGCACACCGACCTGGAAAAAGCCGGCGATTTCACCTGTTCAAGCGATCTGCTCAACCGGATTTATGCCAATGTGGTCCGCAGCGCCCGGATGCAGGAACGCAGCCTGCCGCTGGATCCGGATCGCGACGAGCGTCAGGCGTGGTTGGGGCATCCGGCCAAGACATCCGAGAGCGAGGCGTATCTTTTTAACGTGGCCCCCTTCTACCGGAATTTCCTCGCCGAAACGCGCGCGGATCAAAGGGCGGACGGCAACATTTCCGACAGCGGCTCGGTCTGGCCGATGTACTCGGGCAATCCGATTTGGCCGAGCGTCGCCACCATCCTGCCGGACTGGGCCTGTCAATTTTACGGCGACCCAGAATTCGCGGCGCAGAACTACGAGACGGCCAAAAAGTGGCTCCTATTTCAGGAGCGGCACAACTTGGGGCCGGACTTTACTTCGAGCGATGCCGGAGGCTACGGCGACTGGGTGGACGGGGCGAGCATGGACGGGCGCGGGCCGGATACCGGCTCGACTTCGCGTCCGCTGATGAACACGGCCTATCTCTATCATAACTGCCGCATTCTGGAACGAATGGCCACGCTCCTGGGCCGGACGGATGACGCAACCTCCTTCTCCGGCCTGGCCGGCAAAATCCAGGCCGGTTTTGACCGGCGGTTCTTCGACCCGAAGACAGCCACTTACGAAAGCAAGACCCAATGCTCCTATACGCTGCCATTGGCCTTTGGCCTCGTGCGGCCCGAATTCCGCGCCGCCGTGATTTCCAATTTTATCGCCGACATCATGGTGACAAACCAGGGGCATGCCACCGTCGGTTTGGTCGGCATGCAATGGTTCATGCAGACGCTGACGGATGCAGGCCATCCCGAAGTGGCCTATACGGTGGCGACCCGCACGAACCGGCCCGGTTGGGGCTACATGCTTTCCAAGGGCGGCACCTCGGTGTGGGAACGGTGGGATCA